>Ga0181535_10000478_pt1 | contig 60070 bp, 55 predicted proteins | sample PEATcosm2014_Bin_44_FD_119774 | JGI IMG/M metagenome (GOLD analysis project Ga0181535, IMG submission 119774) | Peatland microbial communities from MTU Mesocosm Facility, Houghton, MI, USA - PEATcosm2014_Bin17_30_metaG | ecosystem: Environmental > Terrestrial > Soil > Wetlands > Peat | place... | reverse complement strand
GGTCAACGGAGCCCCCAATTACACGTACAGCGACGTGATTTTGCGCGATACGAACGGAAACCCGTTGTCAGCCGACGGCGCGTATGCCTTGGATCCGACGCATCCGGGCACGCGGCAGAGCATCGCTTACGAAGTGAACCTATTCACCAACTGGGGCTTTGATTATGTCAAACTGGACTTTTTATCGCACGGGGCTTTTGAAGGGGTCCACTATGACACGAATGTGACCACCGGGATTCAGGCCTACAATCAAGGAATGCAATATGTGCTCAATCAGTTCAATGGCCGCCTGTTCATCAGCGAATCCATCGCCCCGCTCTTTCCCTATCAATACGGCCATAGCCGGCGGATTGCCTGCGACGCACAGGCGTCCCTGATTGGCAATATCGCGTACACCATGAATTCGGTGTCGTATGGCTGGTGGCTGGACGGGTTGTATCAGTTCAACGACCCGGATCTCATGGTATTTAACGGGTATGGCGCCACCACGAATGAAAACCAAAGCCGGCTGATCAGCGGCGCGGTGACCGGAAGCTTTCTCGACGGGGACGATTTGACTTCCACCAACGGCCAGCAAGCGGCGCAAATGTGTTTGACGAACGCGGCGATTGACGCGGTGGCGCGCTCCGGCCAAACCTTCACTCCCACCGAGGGCAATACCGGCACCAGTCCCGCCAATATTTTTGTCCGGCAGAACGGCGCGATCTGGTCCATTGCGGTTTTCAACTATACCGCCGGGGCCACGAACGAAACGGTGACTTTAAGCCGCGCTGGTCTGCCTGCGGGAACTTACAACTTGGTGAATTTATGGAATGGAACCACGGCCACGGTCACTGGCTCATTTAGTGTGAGTTTGAATGCCAAACAGGCCATGTTGTTTCAATTGGCCGCCGAAAATATAACCTGGCAAGCGCCCCGGGCCATTTCCGGAGCCTCCGACGTGAGCACGCAGGGAACGTATTTCGGTTCATGGGCACCCTATGATGGCAACGCAAACACCTTGCCGGTTAACGGAGTGAGTTTTCAGGGCTACTCCGATCTGCCTGGTTTTAGCGAGACCGGATTTAATGCCGGGTACGAGTCCTTCCCCAATCCGGGCACGGCGAACGCCAACTACAACGCTCTTTTGGCATGTGGAGGATATGAATACCCTGGTCCCGCCTGCGCTATCAACTTGGGTGGCATGACCCCGGGGCATACCTACTTGGTTGAATTCTGGGTGAATGGGAATGACGCGAGCCGGACGGAAACCCTCAGCGTCGGCACCAGCACGTCTGGCACGATCAATTATGAGCCTGGGCAGTATATTATTGGCACCTTTGTGGCGGCCATTTCCGGCCTGGAGACGATTACCTTGAACGGAGCGCCTTCCGATAACCTGCCCCAAGTTAATCTTTTGCAGGTTCGCGATATTACCGGGGCGGCGTCCGCGCCGGTGATTAACAGCACGGTCACCGCGGGCGGCAGCCTGATCTTCAGCGGCAGCGGCGGGACCGCCGGTGGCAGTTACGAGGTGTTGACGAGCACCAACTTGACCACGCCGATCGCCAACTGGACCCCCATGGCCAGCAACCTCTATGACGCCAGCGGCAATTTTCAGGTCACGAACGTGATGTCGCCCGGTGTGAACCAGCGTTTTTATACCCTACAGCCCCATTGATGAATATTTTATGCGCCCGACCAGGTTGGTAATCTCTCTTACGTTTCTCGCCAGCGTGCTTTTGGCCCCCGCCTGGGCGGACGAGACGAGCCCGGGGATGGCCGCGGCTGCTTCGCGGGAATCCATCGAGTGGTGCGACATTTGGATTTCGCACGCCAATGAAACGAATTTGCCGCGGGTGCTGCTGATTGGCGACTCGATCACGCGCGCGTATTATCCGGAGGTGGAAAAGCGGCTGGCGGGGCGGGCGTTTGTGGCGCGGCTGTCCAGCTCGGCGTTCATTTCGGACCCGGTGCTGCGGCAGCAGATTGAAATGGTGCTGGGCGCGATGAAGTTCGACGTGATCCATTTCAACAACGGGATGCACGGGTGGCAGCACAGCGAGGCGGAATACGCGGCGGCGTTTCCGGGGTTTCTGAAGACGATCCGGCAGGGCGCGCCGGGGGCCCGGCTCATCTGGGCGAACACGACGCCGCTGAAGGAGTCGCCGGCCAATCCAGCGTCGGACGCGGCCACGGACGCGCGAATCCAGGCGCGCAACGCGGCGGTGTGGAAGCTGGTGCGCGCGCAGGGAATCCCGGTGGACGACCTCTATGCGATCGCTGCGGGGCATCCGGAATTTCACAGCGACAATGTTCATTTCAACGATCAGGGCATCGGCTTGCAGGCGGCGCAGGTGGCCGATGAAATCAGCGCGGCGCTAAAACGGTAGGGTTGGGGAGCAGGTTTATTATCATGAAATTCGCACGTATGACATTGGCGGCACTGATGATTGCCGCCGGGCTGGCCACCGGGTTGCGGGCCGAGACGGTCCCGCTTTCCTCGCTGGATCTGAAGCAAATGACCACCGGCTGGAGCGAGGCGAAGGCGGGGTTGGGTGTGGCGGGGCATCCGCTGAGCATTGCGGGGCGGAAATATGCGGACGGCGTGGGCACGCACGCGCGCAGTGAATTTCGCCTGGGGCTGGGCGGCAAGGGACGGCAATTTGTCGCGCAGGTGGGGGTGGATGACAGCGCCGGCGGGCGGGGCAGCGTGGAGTTTTTGGTGCTGGGCGATGGGAGGGTGCTTTGGGCGAGCGGATTGATGACCGGCGGCCAGGCGGCCAAGCCGGCGGCGGTGGACCTGGAGGGCGTGAAGACGCTGGAATTGCGGGTGACGGATGGCGATGACGGGGAAAGCGACGATCATGCCGACTGGGCGGACGCGCGGATTGAGATGAAGGACGGCGCGGGGGGGCCGGTGACGCTGGCCCCGCACGAAACGATCACACTGGCCACGCTGAGTCTGGCGGTGGCGTTGCAGGTCGGGGAAGACGGGCGGATTTACCAGCAGCCGGTGAGCCGGGCTGCCGCGCCAGCCAAGCTGGTGCGCGATGACGAGTTTTATCCGCAGGCCGGGGACGGATACGTCTGGGAACCGGCCTTGCAGGTGGTACATGCCGATGGCAACACGTCCACGACACTGGTGTTCAGCGGGGTGACGCAAACCAACGAGACGGCGGACATCACGGTGACCCGCATCGGGCTGCACGACCCGGCTTATCCCTTCAACGTGGCGCTGTGCTTCAGGACGCATCGCGACGAGGACGTGATCGAGCAATGGACGGAGATCCGCCACGCGGAACCCGGGGCGGTGACGCTGCAACGAGTGGAGTCGTCGTCGCTGCTGCTGGCGGGAGACGTGTATCTGACGCACTTTTTCGGCGACTGGGCCAAGGAGATGTTGTCGCCGATCACGGAGCTGGTGACGCCGGGCACGAAGGTGCTGGATTCGAAGCTGGGGGTGCGGGCGTCGCAGTTTAACAATCCATCGTTCATCCTGTCGCTGGGGGGGAAGGCGGGGGAAACCAACGGGACGGTGCTGGCGGGTTCGCTGGCGTGGTCGGGCAGCTTCGAGTGCGAATTTGACGACAACGGCGCGGGGGTGCGCGCCCTGTGCGGCATCAATCCGTTTGCGTCGGCGCGGACGTTGCCGGCGGGGGCGGAATTTGTGACGCCGACGATGCTGTGGGTCTGGAGCACGAACGGGTTGGGCGACATGAGCCGGAAATTTCACCGGTGGGCGCGGGACTTTGGCGTGCGCGACGGCCACACGCCGCGGCAGGTGCTGCTGAACAACTGGGAGGCGACGGGGTTTGATTTCGATTTCGACCGCATCGCGGGCCTGTATGAGCCGGCCAAGGAAATCGGCACGGAATTGTTCCTGCTGGACGACGGTTGGTTCGGGAACAAATACCCGCGGGTGAACGACCGGGCGGGGCTGGGCGACTGGCAGCCCAATCGGAAGCGGCTGCCCAACGGGCTGGAACCGCTGGCGGCGGCGGCGGTGAAACGCGGCCTGCGCTTCGGCATCTGGATGGAGCCGGAGATGGTGAATCCGCAGAGCGAGCTGTTTGACCGGCATCCGGACTGGGCGATCCGGCAGCCGAAGCGAAACCTGGACTTGCAGCGGCACCAGTTGGTGCTCGACCTGACGCGGCCGGCGGTGCAGGAATACGAATGGGGCGTGATCCGGGGTATTTTGGGCGTGCCCGGCATTTCGTACGCCAAATGGGATTGCAACCGCTATCTCACGCAGCCGGGGTCAACGTATCTCGGTCCGGCGGGGCAGTCGGAGCTGTGGGTGGACTACGTGGAGGCGCTGTACGCGCTGATGGACAAGACCGCGCGGACGTTTCCGAACACGGAGCTGATGCTCTGTTCGGGCGGGGGCGGGCGGGCGGATTACGGCGCCCTGAAATATTTCCACGAGTTCTGGCCGAGCGACAACACGGACCCGACGCTGCGGGTGCCGATGCAATGGGATTATTCGTATTTCTTCCCGGTGATGGCGCTGGCCAGCCACGTGACGCACTGGGGCAACCGGCCGATGCATTTTGCGTGCAGCGTGGCCATGAGCGCGCGCTTTGGGATGGATCTGGACCTGACGAAGCTGCCGGCGCAGGACAAGGCGATTTGCACCGGCGCCATCCAGGCCTACAAGGAAATCCGGGATGTGACGCAATTGGGCGACCTGTACCGGCTGGAAGATCCGCACGCGAACTTCCGGGGCGCGCTGGATTTTGTCACGCCGGACCGGAGCCGGGCGGTGGTGTTTGCGTTTCAATTGAAGGACGGCCCGGACACGCCGGTGCATCCGCAGGGGCTGGACCCGGAGCGGCGCTACACCATCCGCGAATTGAACCCGGCCCCCGGGCGCGCGCCGCTGGCGCAAGCGGGACAAAGCCTGACGGGGGCGGAATTGATGGCGGAAGGCGTGACGCCGTCGTGTGCCCACGCGGTGGAGGCCAGTGTGATTGAGCTGGGCCCGGTGGTGACCAGCACGGCGGCGCGTTGATTTGTCTTCATGAGGAATCTACTGTTATCCAATGCTCTCAATATTCAAAACGATTCGCGGCCTTGGCCGGAACGCCGCAGGGGCAGTATGTTGGCAGGAGCCAAAGAATAAGACGAAACACCTCACCCCGGCCCTCTCCCCATTTTGCTTCGCCGACTCCGCAAAACGCGGAGAGGGAGAAACGCGCCCAGCGTCTCGACGAGGTCCGACGTGGAGTGGTTCAAGATGCGCCGGGCTTGGCCTGGCGCTGGCGTGCTGGTTGGGCACGGCGGCGGGTCTGTCCGCGGCGGCGGCGGAGGCCACGGCGCGGTCACTGAAGGCGCCGGGAGGGATTTGTGAAATCAGCGTGGCGCTCGACGCCGGCAATTTGACGTATGAAGTTTTCCGGGCCGGCAAACCGGTGCTGCGTCCGGCGGCGCTCGGGCTGCAACGCGACGACGGGGATTTTTCGCGCGGACTGGTTTTTGACCGTGCCGAGAAGGTGAAACGGCAGCGCGAGAAATACGAATTGTTCGCCGGCCCGCAGCCGCGGGTGAACGACGTTTTGAATTTCCGCACGCTCTGGTTCCACAATGCGCAGGGCAATCCGCTGGCCGTGGACCTGGTGGCCAGCGACGAGGGCGTGGCGTTTCGCTATCGTTTTCCCGGCACCAACGGCGCGGTGCGCGTGGTGGAATCCGAGCTGACGAGTTTTGCGCTGCCACCGGACGCCCGCGGGTGGCTCCAGCCATATCATGCGGCCGGGCCCTACACGCCGGCTTACGAGGACTTCTATTTTCACGTCCGGCCGGGCGAGGCGCCGCCGGACTCGCGGCAAAAGGCGCGGGGCTGGGCCTTTCCCGCCTTGTTCCAGGTGGCCAATTCCGGCGCCTGGGTGCTGCTGACGGAATCGGGAACCGACGAGTCGTATTGCGCGTGCCACCTGGCGCCGGATTCGGCGGGCGGCGTGTATCACATCGCATTTCCGCTGGCGGATGAGACCACGCGCGGCTACACGAACCAGTTTGGGCCGGAGCCGCGCTTCACGCTGCCTTGGACGATGCCGTGGCGGGTGGTGATCATGAGCGCGACAGCCGGTGACATCGCGACGGGAAAGTTGGTGACGGATTTGGCGCTGCCGTCGCGGATTGCCGACACTTCGTGGATCCGGCCGGGCCGGGCCTCGTGGGCCTGGTGGTCGTATGAGGGCGAGCCCGCGACGACCAAGCGGTTCGACGAGTTCACCGACTTTGCCGTCAAGATGGGCTGGGAATACACGCTGTTCGATGCCGGGTGGTGGAATCAGGGGCTGAAGCCCATCGCACAGCACGCGCTGGCGGCGGGGGTGATTCCGCTGGCTTGGAATTACGCGGCCGATTTTTATGACCCGGCTGCCCGCGAGCGGAAGCTGGCGGAGATGGCGGACGCGGGCGTGCGCGGCGTGAAGGTGGATTTTTGGTGTTCGGACCGGCAGGAGGCGATGGCGGCGCAGCAGGCCTTGATGCGCGAGGCGGCCGCGCGCCGGATGCTGGTGAATTTGCACGGGTGCACGATTCCGCGCGGCTGGCAGCGGACCTGGCCGAATTTCATCTCCTGCGAAGCCGTGCTCGGCTCGGAATCGTATATCTACGAATCGCGTTACACGGAAAAGGCGGCGGAACTGGACACGGTGCTGCCGTTCACGCGCAATGCGGTGGGGCCGATGGACCTGACGCCGGTGGCCTGTTCGCCCAAGCGCTTCGCGCGTACCACCACGGCGGCGCATCAGCTCGCGGCGGCGTTGATCTTCACTTCCGGCATCGTGCACTACGCGGACCAGCCGGAATTCTTTGAATCGCTTCCGCCGGCGGCGCTGAAAATCTTCCGGGATGCGCCGGCCCGCTGGGACGAGACGCGCTGCCTGGCGGCCGACCCGGGCACACTGGCGGTGTTTGCGCGGCGCGCGGGGGCGAGTTGGTACATTGCGGGCATCAGCGGCTCGGACCAGCCCCAGCCGGTGACGGTGGATTTGTCCGGCTTCGCGAAGTTTTCCCGGCGGCTGGCGGTGGTGGAAGGCACGAATGCAATCATGCAGGTGGCCGCGGCTCCGTTGGAAAAATCGGCGGCTTGGCAACACTCCCTTCCCGCCCGCGGCGGGTTCATCCTGCGATTGGACCGGTAATCTATTTATGGCAAAGAGAATTTGGTTTCTGGGACTTCTTGGCGCGGCGCTGATCTTGAGCCAGGCCTTGGGCCTGGGCGCGGAGTTCAAGCCGGCCACGCCGGAAACGGTGATCTGGTTCGCGGCGCCGGGGAAGGATTTCACGGAGTCGCTGCCGCTGGGCAACGGCCGGCTCGGGGCGATGATGTTCGGGGGCGTGGACGAAGAACGCATCGTGCTCAATGAGAGCTATGTTTGGTCCGGCTCGCGGCAGGACGCCGACCGGCCGGACGCCTACCAGTCGCTGCCGGAAATCCGGCGCCGGCTGCTGGCGGGGAAGAATGCGGAAGCGGAGGCGCTCGTGAATGCGAATTTCACCTGCCGCGGCCCGGGCTCCGGCGGCGGCCAATATGGCTGCTACCAGGTGCTGGGCAATCTGCACCTGGTGTTTCGCACCGAGACGAACGCGCCGGTGGCCCATTACCGGCGGGAATTGAACCTCAATGACGCCGTGGCGCGGATGCAATTCACGCGCGGGGACGTGACCTTCACCCGGGAAATGTTTTCCAGTTATCCAGACCAGGTGATAGTGCTGCGGCTGACGGCCAGCCAGCCCGGGGAGCTTTCCTTTGATCTGAGCCTGGACCGGCCGGAGCGCTTTGAAACGATCGCCGCCGGGCAAGACGCACTACTCATGTCCGGCCAGCTCGACAACGGGACCGACGGCAAGGGATTGAAATACGCCGTGCGCGTGCGTGCGGTGAGCAAGGGGGGGGCGGTGTGTGTGACGGGCAACATTCTGCATGTGAGCCGGGCCGACGAAATCGAACTGCTCATTTCCGCGGCGACGGATTATCACGGGTTCGCCGGGCGCCAGACGGATGATCCGCAGGCGGCCTCGTTGGACGACTTGAACCGCGCGGCGAAGAAATCGTTTGGCGCGCTGCTCGCGGCACACGTGGCGGACTACACGAAATATTTTCAGCGCGCGGCGCTGCACCTGGAACCGGCGAGCCCGGAAAACGCGGGGCTGCCCACGCCGGAACGCGTGGCGCTGGCCAGCCGACTCGGCGGCGACCCGGGCCTGGCCGCGCTGTATTTCAATTTCGGGCGCTACCTGCTGATTTCGTCGTCGCGGCCGGGTGGTTTTCCGCCGAATTTGCAGGGCATCTGGGCGGAGGAAATCCACACGCCGTGGACGGGGGACTGGCATTTGGACGTGAATGTGCAAATGAATTACTGGCCGGCCGAAGTGGGGAATCTATCCGACCTGACGCAACCGCTGTTTGCGCTCATCGGCTCGCTGCAGGAGCCCGGGGCCAGGACGGCGAAGTCCTATTACGCGGCGCGGGGCTGGGTGGCGCACGTGATTGCCAATCCGTGGGGCTTCACGTCGCCGGGCGAATCGGCGTCGTGGGGGGCGACGACGGGCGGGTCGGCGTGGCTGTGCCAGCATTTGTGGGATCACTGGCTCTTCACGCACGACCGCGAATTTCTCAAGCGGGAATACCCGGTGCTGAAGGGCGCGGCGCAGTTTTACGCGGACCTGCTGATCGAGGAGCCGAAGCATCACTGGCTGGTGGTGGCGCCGGCCAATTCGCCGGAGAACCATTTTCTGACGGCCGACGGGCATGACGTGGCGATTTCGCTGGGCACGACGGTGCATGACCAGATGTTGCGATATCTGTTCGGCGCGTGCATTGAGGCGTCGCAGATTCTGGGGGTGGACGAGGAATTTCGCGGGGAATTGACCGCCAAGCGCGCGCGGCTGGCGCCGACGCCCATCGGGTCGGACGGCCGGATCATGGAATGGCCGGAGGAGCACCCCGAGCCGGACCTGCATCATCGCCACGTCTCGCATTTATGGGGGCTGTATCCGGGCGACGAAATCACCGTCGAGGGCACGCCCGCGCTGGCGCGGGCGGCGCGCAAATCGCTGGAAGTGCGCGGCGACGACGGCGTGGGGTGGTCGCTGGCCTACAAAGCGGCGCTGTGGGCGCGGTTGGAGGACGGCAATCACGCGTGGCGGCTGGTGCGCGAGGCGCTGCAACCGGCCACCGGTCAGGAGATCCGCTACGACGCGGGCGGCGGCGTGTACCCGAACCTGTTTGACGCCTGCCCGCCGTTCCAAATTGACGGGAATTTCGGCACCACCGCGGCCATCGCCGAAATGCTGTTGCAAAGCCAGGACGGATCCATCCACCTGTTGCCGGCGCTGCCGGATGCCTGGCGAAACGGGAGCGTGACGGGCTTGTGCGCCCGCGGCGGGTTCGTGGTGAACCTAGCCTGGCAGGACGGCAAATTGGTTTCGGCCACGATCTGGTCCAGGACGGGCGAACCGTGCTCCGTGAAATACGGCGGCAAGACGGTGGCTCTAAAAATCAAAAAGGGCGTCCATCGCCGGCTTGAGGGGAAGGCGTTTGAGTAGTTCAGCCGGGGGGATAAGTTCGCCTGCCACTGTTGAAACCGAAACAGCGGATCATGATCTAGGACGGACCAGCACCGCCCACGGGCCGGTAATGCGCGGCCAGTACCCGCCGGACCACGTCTTTGTTGAGTTGCGTCTCAAAAGTGTTCGCCAACTACTGGGCGATTCGCGGACAACCAAAGCGTGGGTTGCGTTGTTTTAGTTTGACGATCGCCCTGGTTAATTCGATTGACGGCCCCTGTGGACCTGGCTTGCGCTGGCGGGACCGCGAATACAGCCACCGGTATTGGCACGCCTTGAGCGCCGCATGACAGCGGAGCAAGGTGGAAGGCTTGACGACGATGGCACTATGCAACAACCGCCGCGGGTTCAGAAACAATGACCAAAACCCCAGCAGCAACGGCTGGCTGGCACAGAGGTTGGGTGCCCGCTTGCGGCGGCGCTGGAGCAGCGGCAGTTGCTGTTTAAGGAGCAGATTTTGGGCGATAACCGCCTTGCTCCCGCCAGGCCCAAGCAGCGTCGCCACCGTCACCATCAGATGCAGCAATAGCGCGAAAATAGCTTTCGTTAGTGGCCCAATTTACACGCGATTTATCAATTCGCCATGCACACCGTTGAGGATCCGGATTTGGTTCGAAAAGTCGTGGTGAATCTTCTGGCGAAGAAGCCTAAAATAGGAAGTTTTTGACCGCCGGACCTGGTGAAAAGTTGGCCTCACGTGCTTACTTTCAGATTCGATTTCAGGCCCACTTCTACCCCCTGTTGGGCACAATTCGGGCACAAGCCTGATTTGCGCTTGTGTAAGTCGTTGTATTTAAACCACTTAAAAATGGCGGAGAGAGGGGGATTCGAACCCACGATACGATTCCCCGCTATACATTTAACTGTTTCCAAGTAAATAAGCATATTAAAACACGCTTGACACCAGTGGATGTTGCCACTATTGTTGCCACTAAAATTAACCGAAAGGCACATTATGGCATCACTCCGCAAAAAAGACCGTTCGCCGTTCTGGTTCGCGTGCTACACGCTGCCCGATGGCCGTCGCACGCAACGCAGCACCGGCACACCCGACAAGCGCAAGGCTTTGGGCCTCGCCCTCAAATACGAGGATGCCGCCCGCGAAGCGGGTGCCGGTCGCTTCATCGAATCGCGGGCGCGGAGAGTTATCGCAGATATTTACGCGCTGGCCAATGCTGAAGTGCTGCCCAATTCGTCCACGCGCGCCTTTTTGAAGGCATGGCTCGACCGCAAATCGCTTGAGGCTGACGAGAACACGCACGAACGCTACGAAGGTGTCGTAAAGCAATTCCTCGAACATATCGAGCACAAAGGCAACGCTGACATCAAGAAAATGACGCCGACGGATGTTGCGGATTTCCGTGACGCTGCCGCGAAGCGTCTTTCTGTAGGGTCGGCCAATCTGATGCTGAAGGTTCTCCGCTCTGCCTTCGCCGCCGCCCGCCGTGAAGGATTGATGGACGACAATCCCGCCGAGCGCGTGACCACCTTGAGGCACCGGAAAGATTTTGAACGCCGCCCGTTCACGCTGCCCGAACTAAAACGGCTCATGGAACTGGCGGATGAAGAATGGCGTGGCATGATTCTCTTTGGTCTTTACACCGGCCAGCGGCTGGGCGACATCGCCACGCTCACGCGGAAGAATCTTAATCTCACCCAGGAAGAAATTCGCCTGACCAGCGGCAAGACCGGCAGACGGCAGCTTCTGCCGCTCTCCGCGCCGTTGCTTGACTACGTTAAAAAGTTGCCCGCCAATGATTCGCCCGACGCGCCGCTTTTTCCGAATGCGCACGCCACGGTGCAGCGGCAAGGCCGCGCTGGAAACTTGAGCAACCAGTTTCATAAATTGCTGGTTGACGCCGGACTCGCCGAAAAGCGAAGTCACCACAGCACCGGCAAAGGCCGCGATGCTTCGCGCGAACAAAATGAAATCAGCTTTCACTCGTTGCGGCACACCGCCACCACTCTGCTCAAAGCTGCTGGCATATCGGACGCCATAACGCGGGAGTTCATCGGCCACGATTCGCCCACCGTGTCCAAACAATACACTCACATTCCCACCGACACCTTGCGGCAGGCCGCGAACAAGCTGCCAAACATCCTCAAGTGAATGGCAGGCCAGCCTCTCGCCGTGACCAACGCGCATTTTTGCTTCACTTCACCGGCTGGCGGTCGGCCCTGTCCCCTACGACCGCGCCGGTTCCGTTCCGCAAAAAAGCGCGCTCGTCACGAGCGGCGTTGTGTGGCATCGAAAGATCAATGTGCTTCCACCTGCCGTTCGCCGACGGTCGTTTCGCTCCGGCTGCGTTCCTGCGTCTCTCCGCCTGCGCTCCACTTTCCCGTTCGCCGAACCGCAGGTCGAAGCCTTGCAGAAATCTAATTCTTGCTGGAAACTTGAAAATGAGTTTCCATAAGCTATATGGTTTTAGGTGATTCAAAAGTTCTGCCCATGCATGATGTTATTCGTGGCACGTCGCCTGATCCCCTGCAAGGGGATTGCCGATGGCTCTTTCGATGCTAGATCACAAGGCATACCATGCTTCCCATTGTCCAGAGAGTCATGCAGCACGTAGGAGTTAGGAAGTTGCACGTCGTCTCCGAGGCGGAGATCGCGGAAGCAGAGCGTCGGTTGGGTTTCCAATTGCCGGAGTTGTTGCGTGAGCTTTATACTTGCGTTGGAGACGGTGGCTTTGGACCAGGTTACGGTTTTCTCGGACTCATCAAGCCTGTGCCCGCAGGTGATTTTGCAGGCGAGTCAGTCGTCGAACTTTACGAGATTTTCCGAGCCGGCGACCCGGAAAATTCTAGTTGGTCTTGGCGGGAGCGATTGCTTCCCGTTGTTGATTGGGGGTTGCGCCATTCGTTCTTGTATTGACTGTTCGACGCCAGCACTACAAATTTTTCGCGATGAACCGTATGTTTCCTGTGTTCCAGAATCGTCGAGCTTTGAGCAGTGGTTAAGCGACTGGGCGACCGGACGAGATTTATGGAAGGTTGTGGCAACATGATGGCCTGGCATACAGGGTCGCCGACCGCCGTTGGCGCGGTTCAACCACTGTTTGGGTTTGCGCACCACGCGAATATATGACCCCATCCAAAGCAGAACATTACCACCGGCTTTCCGGCCGAGCCGGAATTGTTTGCAGTTGCTGCATGATCGTATTCATTCTCGATTTGGTCGGATTTATGTTTTTCCCAGACTATACGCCGGGATGGTTGCGATTTTTGTCAGGGCTTACTTTGGTTGGAGCACTTATCTCCGGTGTTACCTGCATCACGGCAGCGGTTTTTAGTCGAGTGAGTTCGGGAGCCACGATTGATAATACCCATGAAAATGACGCCGCCCAAGTCGCGGGAGCTATTCCCGATAACACCTCTGGTTCGTCGCGTTCAGGGACTAATACTCCAGGCGTTTGACGTTTCCGACCTGCAGGCGCAGGTTTACGCCGCAGAGTTGGTCGGGCTTGCAGAGGGTTGGGGCGGCCCGGAAAAGGCAGCGCGGTTGGATTGGTCATATCGCATAAAGAAGGATTTGGGCGAGAAGTTGAGATGGCGCTCAGAGTCTGTTTTAGCAGCCTGTTGAAATAAACGTCTTTTGAAAAATTGACCTGCGAAATCATTGGGGTTTTCGCCGCAAAATGTTGTGGAAAATGAGTATTTCAACAGGCTGTTAGTGCACCTTTCCACGGCGCACTAAAACAAACTCTAAGAGTCTGTTTTAAAAATCGGCATGGATAAGAAATCAGGCCAGACGGCGGAGTTGAATTCTGATCATCGCGATATAAACCCAGGCTTCGGCGCTGGAAATTGTACGTTCGTAGTCGCGCACCAAGCGGCGCTGATACATCAACCAACCGAAGGTACGTTCGACCACCCAACGATGAGGCAGCACTTTAAAGCCCCGCACATCGTCGGAGCGTTTGACGACTTCGACGTCCAGTTTGGCGCGCAAGGCTTTAACCCACTTGGCGAAGGTCTCTCCGGCGTAACCGCCGTCCACCCACAAGAGACGCAGCGAGGCCAGCCAAACCAACACCCGGCCCAAGACGGCCTTGCCACCGTCGCGTTCGGTGGTGTCGGCTGGGGTAATCACCACGCCGAGCAACAAGCCCAGCGTGTCCACCAACAGATGACGCTTGCGACCTTTGATGCGTTTGCCGGCATCATAGCCGACCGGGCCACCATGCCCGGCGGATTTGACGCTTTGGCTATCCAACACGGCGGCGGTGGGTTGGGATCGTCGGCCTTGGTCTTTACGGACCAAAATCCGCAGGGCGTCGTTGAGGGCATCCCAAAAGTGATTCAGTTTCCAGCGGCGGAAGAGGCCATAGACGGTCTGCCAGGGCGGAAAGCCAGCGGGCAGATACCGCCAAGAGATGCCGCCTTTGACCACATAGAAGATCGCGTCGAGCACTGGACGCAGATCGGTGCGTGGCCGGCCGCGTTTGAAAGATTTGGGCAGCATGGGTTTGAGATATTCCCATTGGGCGTCGGTCAGACTGGATCCGTATTTGGCGTTTTTCATCGCCTCAACGGAAGCTCCGCTTAAAATTGGCCAGACTAAGCCAACGCCATTGTCAATAACTTATTTCGCTTTTATGCGCTTTTTTGTCAGCCGATCCAATCAAATCCCCAAGAAAATCAGCCTATTTTTGATTTTTAAAACAGACTCTAAGGCGCATGGTCGAACTCCTTTAGTATGGACGCATTCGGTCCGGCTGACGCGCGAGTGAGCCGGATCACGATGATTCGCGCGAAGACAAATCCGAGCAGGCAGGCCACGAGCCGTTTCCAATCCCCGCGCCCCGCAAAATAGAATCCCACCAGCACCAGCGCCATGCGCAGCAACAAACTGCCGAGGAACCATAGCGCCGGTTGGCGCGAGGAAAGGCCCCGGCGCACCGTCCACCACAGGCCGCCGAAAGAGATGGCGCCCAGCACCACACCGACAGCGAGGGCAAACACCAGCATCAGAAATTCATTCATGGTCATCCTCCGTGTCGTCGTGCATGGCCTTGTCCTCCTTGGCGACCCAATGCCAGGCGTTCAAACAACCGATGGCGAGCCCGACCACCAGGAGGGCCAGCGTCCACGGATGTTTGCCGGGATGATGTTTGTCCAGCCAGATGCCGAGCGCCGTGCCGAGGAGCGTTGGCACCACTACAGACCAACCGACCAACCCCATCATGCCCAATCCGAACCAGACCCCTTGGGAGGATTTTCGGGCCTTGAGCTTGCGTGCCGCCTTTGCGCCGATTTCATCGGCGAAGGCCGGTTTGCCGGTGGTGGCTTTGTTGGACTGGTCACTCATGTTGCAGGTTCACAAAGCGGCGTATGAATCCGGTTTCCAATTTAGCCACCGCCGAGCGCACGCTCTGCTCGTTATCGTCCAGGGTGAGAAATTCCTTTTCCACTGCCCCCCGCAACTGGCCGAGCTCCCCGCCGCCAATCGCGCGCCGGACGGAGATAAGGACGTCGGGGCCGGTCTTGACGAGGACGCCTTCATCCACGGCCACCAGAACCTCGCCATCCGCTTCGGTGTGATAAATCAAAATTCCCGGCTCCAATGCCGCCACGCAGTCGAGACGGTGTGGGAGGATTCCGAACGACCCTCCGCGCGTCTCCGCCACGATGCGCGTCACCCCGGTCTTCTGGGCGAAAACCTGGAATGGCAGGAGTACGGTAAGGTTAATATTGGTCTCTTGGCTGCGCGCGCACGGCCTCTTCGGCTGGCAAAATTGATGCCTGGGAAACTGTAGCTTTTGGACGGGCAGAAATGAATGGGGTGAACACCCCATTCGCCGCCTGGTTGGTTCAACCGGTCATTGGACCGGGGCTTTCCCGGCCGTTTCAGTTTTCTTTTCCGGCGGCGGGGGTGCAGGGGCGGATGCAACGTCCGGCTTCCGTTTCACCGCGGCAGGAGCTTTCGAACCCGGTTTCGCGGGAGCGGCGGGCGGAACGGGCGCCGGTTTCCCCTTCGCTTCGCTGATGGCGCCGATCATGTAGAGGCCGCTCTCGGGATAATCCTTGAATTCGTCGTGCAGGATTCGCTCGCAACCGTCCAGCGCGTCCTTAAGGCTGACCAGTTTGCCAGTCAGGCCGGTGAACTGCTCGGTCGTAAAAAAGGGCTGCGTGAGAAAACGCTCCAGCAAACGCGCCCGGGCCACCACCTTCCGATCCTCCGGCGAGAGCTGCTCCAAGCCCAACATGGCAATAATGTCCTTGAGGTCACTGTATTGCGCGAGTGTCCGCCGGATTTCCTGCGCAAGCGTATAATGGCGTTCGCCGACGATGCCGGGCGTGGTCATCCGGGAACTGGATTGCAGGGGGTCAATGGCCGGGAAAAGTCCTTCTCCCGCGCGCTTGCGCGAAAGCACGATGGACGCGGAAAGGTGCGAGAAGGTGTGCACCGCGGCCGGATCGGTGAAATCATCCGCCGGCACATACACCGCCTGAATGGAAGTGATGGCGCCGGTGTCCGTATTGGCAATGCGCTCTTCCAAGCCCGACAGTTCGGTGCCCATGGTTGGCTGGTAACCGAGGCGCGACGGCATCTGGCCCATCAAGCCGGAGACTTCCATGCCGGCCTGAATGAAACGGAAAATATTATCAATGAGGAGCAAGACATCGCGATGCTCGTCGTCGCGAAAATACTCGGCCATCGTGAGGGCGGTATGGCCCACGCGGAAGCGGCTGCCCGGCGGCTCGTTCATCTGGCCAAAGATCATCACCATGTTCGGCAGCACGCCCGCCGCCTTCATCTGGCGGTAGAGTTCCTCGCCCTCGCGGCAGCGCTCGCCGATACCGCAAAAAATGCTGACGCCCTGCTGGTGCCCGATCATGTTGTGGATCATTTCGGTGAGCAATACCGTTTTGCCCACCCCCGCCCCGCCGAAAAGTCCCGCCTTGCCGCCGCGCTCCAACGGCACAAGCACGTCGATGACCTTGATGCCGGTTTCGAAGATTTCCGATTTGGTGGAACGCCGTTCCAATGGCGGCGGGGCATGATGCACCGAGCGCCACTGAACATCCACCGGCTCCGATTGCCGGTCGATCGCCGTCCCGAACACGTCGAACATCCGTGAGAGGATCGCCTTGCCCACCGGGGCTTTCAACGGTCCCTCCGTGTCCGTGACCACCATGCCGCGCGCCAGCCCCTGCGTGGGCGTCAAGGCGATTCCCCGCACATGCCGGGCGTCGCGCTGCGCCAGCACTTCAATGACCATCTCGCTCTTCACTTCCGCGCGCAGCACCGAATTGATCGGGGGCAACGGTCCGTCAAACCGCACGTCCACGACGCTGCCGCGGACGGCGGCGACCACGCCGTGATTACTAAAGGAGACTAAGGTTTCCATGGGAGCTTTGGCTTCAAGCGCAGTGAACGGGAGTTTGGCAGGATGTAAAAATTCATTTGGGCGTGCCCCATTTCCAATTGCGGATTTCCGGCATGTCCTCGCCATGCTTATCAATGTACTGCTTGTGTTCGACCAGCTTGTCCCGAAGCTGCTGCTTTAGATAAACGCCCGGGTCACCCGTCTGCGGCAGGCGGTCAATGGCGTCCATCACCAAATGAAAACGGTCGAGATCGTTCAGCACGGTCATATCGAAGGGCGTCGTGATGGTGCCCTCCTCCTTGTAACCGCGGACGTGGATGTTGTCGTGGTTCGTGCGGCGGTAGGTGAGCCGGTGGACCAACCAGGGATAGGCATGAAAGGCAAAGATCACCGGCTTGTCCCGGGTGAAAAGCTCATCAAAATCGCGGTCGCTCAACCCGTGCGGATGCTCGGTTTGCGGCTGGAGCCGCATGAGGTCAACAACGTTGACCACGCGGATTTTCAGGGCGGGAAGATGTTCGCGCAAAATCGACACCGCGGCGAGCGTCTCCAGCGTGGGCACGTCGCCACAACAGGCCATGACCACGTCGGGCGCCGCGCCCTGGTCGTTGCTCGCCCATTGCCAGATGCCGATGCCCTCCGTGCAATGCTTGACGGCGGCGCCCATGGTCAGCCATTGCGGAGACGGGTGTTTGCCGGCGATGACAACATTGACGTAATGGCGGCTGCGCAGGCAATGATCCATCACCGACAGCAGGCAATTCGCATCCGGCGGAAGATAAACGCGCACGATCTCGGCCTTCTTGTTAACGATGTGATCAATGAAACCGGGGTCTTGGTGCGTGAAGCCGTTGTGATCCTGGCGCCAGACATGCGATGACAGCAGATAGTTCAACGAAGAGATTTTCCGCCGCCAAGGCAGGCGCGAGGTGACCTTCAGCCACTTGGCGTGCTGGTTAAACATCGAGTCCACGATATGAATGAAAGCCTCATAACAATTGAACACCCCGTGCCGGCCGGTGAGGAGATAACCTTCGAGCCAGCCTTCACATTGATGTTCGCTCAGCATCTCCATCACGCGCCCGGCGGGCGCCAGGAATTCATCATTGGGCACCGTCGCAGCGTCCCATTGGCGTTTGGTCACTTCAAACAGGGCTTCCAGACCGTTGGAGAGGGTTTCATCCGGGCCAAAGACGCGAAAATTCCTTTGCGTTTGATTTAGCTTGGCGACATCGCGCAAGAAAGGACCGAGCACATGCACGTCGCCAATGCCGGGCGCCCCCGGTGTGGCCACCGCTTCGGCATAGTCCCGAAAATCCGGCATCTGGAGGTCGCGCAGCAAAATACCGCCGTTGGCATGTGGATTCGCGCCCATGCGCCGTTCGCCTTTGGGAGCCAAGCCAGCCAGTTCCGGTTTCAGCCGGCCCCGCTCGTCAAAAAGTTCGCCGGGCCGGTAACTCTTGAGCCAGTCTTCCAACTGTTTGAGATGTTCGGGATGGAAGGCCGGGTCGGAGAGCGGCACTTGGTGCGCGCGAAATGTGCCTTCCACCGGCAGGCCGTCCACGACCTTGGGCCCCGTCCAACCCTTTGGCGAAATGAGGACGATCATTGGCCAGCGCGGGCGCGTGAGATTGCCGTCCACGCGGGCGGCGTGCTGGATTTTCTCGATCTGTTCCACCGCCTGGTCAAGTGTCGCGGCCATGGCCTCGTGCATCAGCGCCGGGTCGTGACCCTCCACAAAGTAAGGCGTCCAACCGTAACCCTGAAACAACTGCACCAATTCCTCCCGGGTAATGCGGGCGAGGACGGTGGGATTGGAAATCTTGTAGCCATTGAGATGCAGGATCGGCAGCACCGCCCCATCAGTGGCCGGATCAAGGAACTTGTTGGAATGCCACGCCGTCGCCAGCGGCCCGGTTTCGGCTTCGCCGTCGCCGACGACGCAGGCGACCACCAGGCCGGGATTGTCGAATACAGCCCCGAAGGAGTGGCTGAGCGAATAGCCCAGCTCGCCGCCCTCGTGAATCGAACCGGGACATTCCGGCGAGGCGTGGCTGGGAATTCCGCCCGGAAATGAAAACTGAATGAAGAGCTTCCGCAATCCGGCTTCATCCTGGCTGATGTCGGGATAGATCTCGCTATAAGTGCCTTCGAGATACGTATTGCCCACAACCGCCGGGCCGCCATGGCCGGGACCCGAAACATAGATCATGTCGAGGTCGTATTTTTTGATGACCCGGTTCAAGTGCGCGTAAATGAAGTTCTGCCCGGGGGTGGTGCCCCAATGCCCCAGCAGCATGTGCTTCACATCCGGCAGCGCCAGCGGACGTTTCAGGAGTGGATTGTCGCAGAGATAGATCTGGCCGACTGACAGGTAATTGGCGGCGCGCCAATAAGCATCCACCTTTTGCAGCAGCTCTGGCGTAAGTGTGTTGACTCCCATAAATTCGATTCTTTTGGATCCGGGATTAAGTTCCGACGCAATCCGCTGTCAACAATGACACTAAAGGTTGCTGCTAAAAATGGGGTGAACACCCCATGCAAGTCACCGGCCGGCTACGGCGGCGGCGGAATCGCCGCTGACAAAGCAACCGTCTAGATGATTTTCAGACGAACAAACACGGGCACCTTCACCATATCCAAAACGAAGGCGAAAGCGAAAGCCGCCGCTAATACGCCACCCAGCACCCCGAAAGGCAATGGGCTCATTAGCCAACCGCAGCGAGCCAAGGTCGTGGCGATCACCAGATCAGCGACGGAAGACAAGGCCAGCCAGTGGCTGGGATGGGGAGATGACCAAATTCGCCCACGTGCGCGCACCGTGTACATGGTCGCTTGGTTTCCACAGACCAGGACAAAAAACGCCAGTGTTTGCAAGGCGGAGAGGTCCAGCCCCAGGCGGAAGTGTCCCCAGGCAATCGCGCCACCGCAGAACACCAACTCAGCCATGCCCATGAGGAGCCCGGCGACCGTCAGGGTGCCGATGCGCCAGTTATTTGGCAGCAAGGAAGGCCGCACGTTGTCGGTGGTCAAAGACATCCCGAGCAAATCACCCGCCATCATCACAATGATCATCAGCATGGGAGTGAGGATGGCATGCCCGGTCATGATCAGGCCGGCCCCAAGAAACAGCACCTGCACCATCTTCTTGGTCACAGAATTCAGCATGTAGGTGAGAATGCGCTGGAAAGTGATCCGTCCCTCCTTGACGGCGGCCACGATGCCGCCCAAACCGGAATTGGTAAGGACCATGCCGGCGGCAGATTTGGCGACGTCGGTAGCCGTAGAGACCGCGATCCCCATTTGCGCCTGCCGCAGGGCGGGCGCATCGTTGGCGCCATCGCCGCACATGCCAACGATGTTGCCGGTTTTCTGAAACGCCTTGACCAGTTTGAATTTGTCTTCCGGCAGAACATCCGCAAAGACGGCAAAAGCCTCCGGGCGAACGTCCGCTGAGATTGGCCCGGGAGGACAGATTGCGCCCGTGAGACCGACGGCGCGGGCGACAACGGCCGCCGTGGCGGGCGCATCGCCCGTCACCATCACGGTACGCACGCCGAGTAATTTCAGTTCCGCAATCAGCGCGGCGGAATCTTCGCGGGCCGGATCGCTGAGGGCGATTAATCCCATGAGTTGCAACCCGGCCGGCAGTCCCGCCGCCACCGCCAAGACGCGAAAGCCTTTCGCCTCGAGTTCGTTTGCCGACGCTGCCGCCGTCGGTGACGGAGCCGCAAGCGCGCTGACCACGGCAAAAGCGCCCTTGATGATGCGCACGGCGCCAAGGCTGGGATCCATGGCTACCGCCTCGGATATCTTCGTCGCCGGGTCAAAAGGAGTGAAGTGACTTAGTTTGGGCGGATTTGGAGAAATCTTCAGTGCGGCGGCCGAACGGATTGCCTGATCCACCGGGTCCTGACCACCGTCAGAGCTGGCCAGCGCCGCCAGCGTCAGAAGGTGCGGCTCGTCAAAGCCCGGCAGTGGATGGACGGAGGTCACGGAAAGCTGATTGCGCGTGAGCGTCCCGGTTTTGTCGGCGCAGAGGACGTCGATTGAGGCGGCCTCGTCCACGGCGGAGAGGCGGGTGGGCAAGACGCCTTGACGGGCCAAGGCTCGGGCGCCCAGCGCACCGGCCAGCGTGAACGTGGCCGGCAACGCGACGGGAATCGAAGCCAGAACCGCCGTCAATACCAGCGGAATGATCTCGCTCACCGGCAGGGCGTGAGCCAGCGCGTACCCCACCAGCAAGACAATTAGCAAGCCGTTGAAGACAGCGAGATTACGCACGACGCGCAACACGGCCTTTTGCTGTGAACTGACCACATGGGCGGTGCGAACCAGCTCGGCGGTGCGACCGAACTTGGTGTGGACTCCGGTCGCCGTGACCTGCGCGACCGCTTCGCCCCGGCGCACGAGCGCCCCGGCAAAAGTCTGGAACCCCGGCCCGGCTTCCGTGCCGATTGACTCGCCGGTGAGCATGGATTGATCGAGCAGAACGTTGCCCTCGGTCAACTTCACGTCCGCGGCCACGATGCGACCGAGAGAGAGCTTCACCACGTCGCCCGGCACCAATTCGGCGGCCGGGGAGTTCTTCCACACGCCGTCGCGGCGCACGGAGGCCATCACCGCCAGCCGCGATTTCAGGGCGGCGAGAGTGGCTTGGGCGCGCCCTTCCTGAAAAAAGCCCAGCCCGGCGTTAAACAGCAAGAGCACGGCGATGATCCCGGCTTCGACATACCGTCCGAGCACAAGTTCCAGCACAATGGCAGCTTCCAGCATCCAAGGAATTGGCGCCCATAATTTCTTGAAAGCCCTGCGTGCCGGATGCGACGACGTGTCCGGCATGGAATTGGGCCCGGACTCCTTCAAGCGAACGGCGGCCTCGACACTGGTAAGCCCGGCAGACGGAGTGCTGACGGGTGAAACGACCGCAACTGTTGCAGCGGGGGGCGGAGCGAGGATCATGGGAGAGCGCGGGGTTGACGCCTGGGCTGATTTGGAACGTTAACTGTTCACCATTTCATCAATCCAGTATCCCTTGCGATTGTAGTGTCCATGCAGTCCAATCTCATAATCCCGGGTCACCAATGAGTCATCCGTGTATTCCGGTGATTCCTTGATGGTTTGGCGGGACAGATTGACAAAGACGCTCGCTTCGTTCCAACTGACGCGCTCGATCCACTGCGGAGAAACCAGGACTTTTTTGCCCGGCCACCAGGTTCCCGTGTTGATGATCAGATAACGGATAGCCCACGTCTCATCATCAATGATGAAATCCTCGACATGCCCCAGTTCCCCGTCCAGAGCCTGGATGCTGTGGCCGGTCACCGCCCGCGTGCTGCGCAGATGGTGATCCCACGCTTTTCCCCCCGGGTTTAACTGTCCCCATTTGACACGGTCGCGCTCAATCCAAGGAGAATCTCCCCAACTGCTCGGACCATTCCAATACGCCGGCCAGCCATAATAGCCATAATAGTCCTGTTCGAACTGGCGGGAGACGGGCTGGTCGGTATCCAGGGAGGGACTGTCCTTGATCTGGTCCTTGGTTAGATTGACGGAGATGTTTCGGTCGGCATTGCTGATGGCCGCGAGCGCGTACGGTGAAATCAGCACCTGCCGCCCGATGAGCCAGGTTCCCGAATTGGCGACGAGATAACGGATGGTCCAGTGCCGGTCATCGAAGTAGAATTCCTTGACCTTGCCGAGATCTCCATCGGTGGCTTCCAACTGGTAACCTTTTAGTGTTTTTACTTTGCTTAACATGATGTGCCTTGTTTTTTTTGTTTTGTATTCGCGGGTGGCGCCGGCGGGCGGCAAGATTAAGAAATGAATCTCGCCGCCAGCAGCCGCCCTGCCGCAATCACATTGCGGCGGCGGCCGCAATTTCGCCATGGGGTGTAACCCGACAGGGGACTAAAGCCAGAGGGCCGCCCACGATACGATTCCAATCTGGAGCGGTGGGAATGATGATGCCGGCGAGGGCGAAGCGTTTCGCCGCCTGTTCCAGCAAATCGCATCGGAACCCAATGGCGTCCAGCGAATTGCCGCACCACGCATCGAGGGAAAGCACGATCCCGGCTTGGTCCCACTGCGTCACCGGGCACCCAGAAACCCGCCGGGCCAGCGGATGATGGCCGGCCAGATCGAGCAGAATGGCCCGCGCCTGATCAATGTCCGCATCGCGACTGATGCGGATCAACACGGAGCAGATTATACGCGGATCGGTCGCGGTGAGATTGATGGCGGTCTGGCTGGCCATGAGACTGTTGGGAACCACTATGCGGCGGTTGTCATCCGTTTTCAGCAGGGTGTAGCCGAGGGTGAGGCCCTCCACGACGCCGGTTTCCAGCCCGGTCGGGGCGGCCACTTGCAACCGGTCGCCGAGTTTGAAGGGCCGGTAGAGCAGCAGGGAAATTCCCGCGATAAGATTGCCCAGCGTGTTTTGCGCCGCGAAACCGACAATCAACGAGAGCATGCCGATGCTGGTCAGCGAGGCCGCGCCCAAACCGGACAAGGCCGGGACAAAATGCGCGTAAGCGGCAAGCGCGAAAGCATAGACCCCATAGCGGACGAGTTTGGCGATGAACTTGACCGCCATTCGGTCCAGGTGGTCATGCTTGTCGTGCGCCAGCAGCCGTTGGACGGTTTCTTTTAAGAGCGTGCCCAGGAGCCAGGCAAAGAACGCGAAGACCGCGGCAAACAGGACGGCCCCTTGCAGGGTGGACGGATCGGAGAACCCGCCGGTTTTGATTTGATCAAAGAAATGCATGATTGATTCACCGCTGCCAGAGGATTCGCGCGTCTTCCAGCGGAATGGCCACGCCATCACCTCGTGGCATGACACGTGCCGTATAGTCGGAGGGGGGGCGGCCGACTGCCACGGTGGCGCTATAGTCGTGGCCGCCGGATTCGTCCGCCAGGGGGTGCAAGCTGGTCATCTCCTGGCGCACGGCAGGGCCGCCGTTGATTCCATCGGCGTAGAGTTCCACCCTCACCAGCTTGGGATCCAGGCCCTGGAGACCCACTTGAACCTCAATGACGTGATGCCCATCGCGGGTCTCCACCTTCACGCCGCCAAAGTGCAGCGTGGCCCATTTCTGTTTCAGGCTGTTTTGCCAGTCAATTATTTGCCTTCCCGGAGCACCTTTGGCGGTGCCGCGTGCGTGGAAGGCCAGGGTGGCCGGCAGGTAGTGTTGTTCAGTGTATTCGCGCACCGCACGGTCGGCGGAGAAGCGCGGGGCCAGTTCCGCCATGCTCGCCCGCATTCGCGCGACCCAACGCGCGGGCAGGCCCTGCGCGTTACGATCGTAAAATTCCGGAATGACCTCGCATTCGAGCCGTTCGTACAGCGCCTGGGCATCGGCGGCGTCCGCAAGCGGATCATTTTCATGTTCCTGACCGTCCCCCAAAGCCCAGCCCACTTCCGGCGTGTAGGCCTCCGCCCACCAGCCGTCCAATTCCGAAAGGTTCATGCCCCCGTTGACCAGAACTTTCATGCCGCTCGTGCCACAGGCTTCCCATGGCCGCCGCGGGGTGTTGAGCCAGACATCCACGCCGTGCACGAACCGCTCGGTCAGTTGCATATCGTAGTCGCTCAGGAAAATCGCGTGCGGACGGACCTCCGGGCGGCGAATGAACTGGATCCATTTCTGGATGAGGGCTTGACCCGCCGCATCCGCCGGGTGAGCCTTGCCGGCGAGAATGAGCTGCACGGGGCGCACCGGATCGGTCAGCAGACGCAGCAATCGCTCCGGATCGTGCAGCAGGAGATCGGGGCGCTTATAGGTGGCAAAACGCCGCGCAAAACCCAGCGTCAACACGTTGGGATCAAAGAGATGCCGGGCGGCCTCAACCGTCTCCGGCGCGGCCCCGGCCGAGGCATAGTGCCGGGCCAGACGGTCGCGGGCATAATCAACCAGCGACTTGCGGGCGGCGAGGCGAAATTGCCAAAGGCTGTCGTCGGAGACCTTGCGAATATCCTGCGGCAAGGTTGCCGCGGTTCCCAGCCAGCGGTCCTTGCCACAAGCCCTCGTCCACAGCTCGTCGGCGGCCGCCGAATCCCAGGTGGGCATGTGCACGCCATTGGTGATCTGGCCGATGGGAACTTCGTTCACGGGCCAGTTCGGGAAAAGCGGCGCAAACAGGCGTCGGCTGACTTGGCCGTGCAAACGACTCACCCCGTTCACCGCCCCGCTGCCGCGAATGGCCAGATACGCCAGGTTGAAGCTCTCGGCCGGATCGTCGGCATTCTGGCGGCCCAGCGCCAACAACTCGCGCACCGTCAGGCCCAGCTTTTCCGCGGCATACCGGCCGAGGTATTGCTCGATCAGGGCCGGGGGGAAACGGTCAAACCCGGCGGCCACGGCCGTGTGGGTGGTGAACAGGTTTCCCGCCCGGGTGGCGGCCAGCGCCACGGCAAAAGGCTGGGCATTTTCCTCCATGAAACCGCGGGCTCGCTCCAGCACGGCAAAGGCGGCATGACCTTCGTTGAGGTGGCAGACATCGGGCTGGATGCCGAGCGCCGTCAGCAGCCGCCAACCGCCAATCCCCAGCAGCAGTTCCTGCTTGAGGCGCAACTCCGGACCGCCGCCATACAATTCGCTGGTAATTCCGCGATGCGCCGGGAAGTTGGCCGCGTCATTGCTGTCCAGCAAGTAAAGCTTCACCCGGCCCACTTGCACCTGCCAGGTCCGGAGCCAAACCGAGCAGCCGGGCAAAACGATCTCCAATCGCAACCACTCGCCGTTGGGCTGGCGCAACGGGGTGATCGGCAGTTGTCCGGGGTCGTTATAGGGATAGAGAGCTTGTTGGGCTCCGTCCTTGTCAATCACCTGGCGAAAGTAGCCCTGCTGGTAGAGCAGTCCCACACCCACCACGGGCACGCCCAAGTCGCTGGCGGCCTTGAGTTGATCGCCCGCCACGTTGCCCAGACCTCCGGAATAGATTGGCAGCGCTTCGCTTAACATATATTCCAGGCTGAAATACGCGACGCACTTCAACGGCGATTGCGGATGCTGCTTTTGAAACCAGGCGGGCGTCTCCGCCGCCTGGCGCTTGGTGCGCACCAGTTCGTCAATGTTCCTGCGGAAGCCCGGATCCGCCAAAACCTGTTTGAGCTTGTCCTTGGAGACGGTCTGCAGCACCGCCCAGGGGTTTCGCGTGAACTCCCAAAGCGCGGAATCGAGCGTGCGCCACACATCGTCGGTCGCGTGGTTCCATGACCAGCGCAGATCCAGCGCCAGTTCCGCCAGGGACTCAAAGCCTTCGACATCCGCATTGAATGGCGTGTGCACCGGCATGCTGATGGGTGATGGATCGTTCATATTTCGTGGACTTGTTTTGAATCAGAGCGGGCCGGTTTTAGTTTGGATCCCCTTCATTCCTCCACACCGCCACGGCCTCCTCCACCGTCATCGGCTGAAGCCCCAACACGGGTTGGTCTGCGGCTTGCCCCGACTCCGACACCACCGCCAGGGCATGGTTAATGATGACCTGTGCCTCAGCTTGGATTTGGTGCAGGTGATCCATTCCGCGAAAGCTCTCGGCATAAAGTTTGTAGATGTTTTCGGTTCCGGAAGGGCGCGCGACAAACCAGCCGTGTTCGGTCGTCACCTTCAATCCGCCGATGGGGGCATCGTTGCCGGGCGCGTGCGTCAGCATGGCCTCGATTTTTTCGCCCGCCAACTGGTCAACCGCGACCTGGTGCGGTGATAATTCCGCCAGGCGCTCTTTTTGTTCGGCCGTGGCCTGGGCATCCAGTCGTTCGTAGGCAGGCTGGCCGAACTCCTGCTGGAATTCACGATAGACGGCCGCGGGATCACGGCCCGTCCGCGCCATGCTCTCGGCGGCGAGCAAACAGGGGATGAACCCGTCCTTGTCCGTGGTCCAGACGCTGCCATCCCGGCGCAGGAAGACCGAACCCGCACTCTCTTCGCCGGCAAATCCCAATGAACCATCGAGCAAGCCGTCCACAAACCACTTGAAACCCACCGGCGTCTCGAAGAGCCGCCGGCCCAATTTGGCGGTGATTCGATCAATCATCTGGCTGCTCACGATGGTTTTCCCCACCCCGGCCGTTTTGGGCCACTCCGGCCGGTTCTGGAGCAGGTAGAAGATCGCCGTGCAAAGGTCGTGATTGGGCGGCAGCAAGCCTTCGCTCTTGGTGACAATCCCATGCCGGTCGTGGTCGGTGTCACAGGCAAACGAAAGATCGAAACGGTCCTTCACGGCGACCAACCGCCGCATCGCATAAGGCGAGGAGGGATCCATGCGGATCTGACCGTCCCAATCCACCGTCATGAAGCGGAAGGTGGAATCAACCGCCTCGTTGATGACCGTCAGATTCAACTTGAATTGCTCCGCAATCCGCGGCCAGTAATGGACGCCGGCTCCGCCCAGCGGATCGACGCCCAGATGGAGTTTCGCGTTGCCAATCATGTCGAGATCGATCACGCGGCCAAGGTTGTTTACATAAGCGGAGACATAGTCGTGCCGATGCGTCGTGGCGGCGCGCAGCGCCCGCGCATGGGGAATTCGGCTCACGTCCGCCAGCCGCGCCGCCAGCAATTCATTGGCCTTTGCCTCGATCCAACTGGTGACGAGCGTGTCCGCCGGACCGCCATTGGGAGTGTTGTATTTGAAACCGCCATCATGCGGCGGGTTATGCGAGGGGGTGATGACAATGCCGTCGGCCAGTCCGGTGGTGCGGCCGCGATTGTAGGTCAGGATCGCATGTGAGATCACCGGAGTGGGGGTGTATTCGTCTCTCTCGGCGAGCATCACTTGGACGGCATTGGCCGCCAGCACCTCCAGGGCGGTGGCGCAAGCCGGGACGGAGAGCGCATGGGTATCCAGGCCCAGAAACAAAGGGCCGGCAATTTGTTTGGAGAGGCGATAAAGGCAAATCGCCTGGGCAATGGCCAGGATGTGCCATTCGTTGAAGGAGAGATTGAAGGACGACCCGCGATGGCCCGAGGTGCCAAACGCCACCCGCTGGGCGGGCACCTTCGGATCGGGCACGCCGGTGTAGTAGGCGGTGACGAGCCGCGGCACATCCACCAAAATTCCCGATGGCGCCGGCTGGCCGGCCAGGGGACTGATCGTCACGGGAATTCCTTTTGCGGCTTGGCTTCAATTCCCGCCACCTCCGCCAACCGGCGACGATGGCGCTCCGCGCCCGTGAATTTTGCGGCGAGAAAGGTCCGCAGCAGTTCCCAGGCAAGCGCGTGACCGACCACCAGGCCGCCAAAGCAGATGAGGTTCAAATCGTCGTCCTCGACGCCCTGATGGGCCGAAAAGCTTTCATGGATCAAGCAGGCGCGAACCCCGGCGACCTTGTTTGCGCAGACGGACGCCCCGACTCCACTGCCGCAAACACCCACGCCGCGCTGAACCCTCCCGGCGGCCACGGCGCGAGCCAGGGGCACGATAAAAGTTGGATAGTCATCATCCTGATTGGAGCGCGCATCGCCAAAATCAACCACTGCAAAACCGGATTCGCGCAATTTACCGGCCAGATACTCCTTCAACTCGTAACCGCCGTGGTCGGCGGCGATCCCGATGTGCCGAAGCTTTCCCGACCATTCAGCCGGGTGTCCGTCGCCCGGGCTTTGGCTGAAGGTGGAAACAGCGCTCCGATCAGATGCGGTGAAGGATTTCTCCGACATGGTTGGTCTCCTCCGCGGGTTTCTTGAGATTGCCGCGCTGGTGTTCGTGGACATGTGCCTGGCCCGGGTCCGTGCTGTTGGGTTTCATCTTAGGTGGCCCGGTAAATGGTCCTTTGTATCATGGTGCAATTATGGCTTGCGGCCGATGCGCCAGCCATGGGGTGTAACCCTAACGCGCCGGTCCCCGGCGGGTTTGCGGGCTTGCGAATCCGTTTGCAGCGGCCTCATCGTTGACTCAGGCGGAGGCCAAGGGCCGGGTAGTCGGTGTAACCGTTTTCCGTTCCGCCGTATAAGGTCGATTCATTCAGCGGGTTCAGCGCCCCGTTCAGACGGAAGCGTTCCGGCAGATCGGGATTGGCGATGAACAACCGGCCAAACGCCACGGCATCGGCGAGGTCCTCCGCCAAAACCTGCGTTGCCGTGGCGCGCGTGAAACCATTGGCGACGATCAGCGCACCTTGGAATTCCTTTCGGAACGCCACCAGCGGCACGGGCACCGCGCCGTGCCGCAAATCGTCCTCGGTGGACACGATTAAATGCGCATAGGCCAGCTTAAAGCGATTCAGCTCGTGCAACACATGGCTGAACGTCTCCAGGGGATTGGAATCGTGCATATCATTGAAAACCCCGCCGGGCGAGAAGCGGATGCCCACACGGTCCGGGCCCCAGACTTTTGCGACGGCGATGGTCACTTCGAGGGTGAGCCGGGCGCGGTTGCGCGCGGGGCCGCCGTATTCATCGGTGCGGTGGTTGGTGCCATCGCGGAGGAATTGATCCAGCAAATATCCGTTGGCATTATGGATTTCCACGCCGTCAAAACCGGCGATTTTGGCGCGTTCGGCCGCGGCGGCATATTGAGCCACGATGCCCGGCAACTCCTCCATCTTCAAAGCGCGCGGTGTGACGTAAGGCTGCATGCCTTTTTCCGTGAGGATCTGGCCGGTTTGCGGGGCAAGGGCGCTGGGCGCCACCGGGAGCCCGCCCTTGGGTTGGAAACTCGGGTGCGAAATCCGGCCCATGTGCCAGAGCTGCAAAAAAATCCGGCCGCCGGCGTCATGCACGGCATCGTTCACCCGTTGCCAGCCCGCGACTTGTGCGGCCGTGTAGATGCCGGGCGTATGGGGGCAGCCGGTGCCCTGCTCGGAAATCGCCGTGGCTTCGCTGACAACGAGGCCCGCCGTGGCGCGCTGGGCGTAATATTCGGCCATCAACGGCGTCGGCACCCGGCCCGGCCCGGCGCGCATTCGCGTGAGCGGCGCCATGACAATGCGATTGGGCACGGCCAGAGCGCCCAGACGGACGGGAGTAAAAAGATCGGGTGTTTTCATAGATTAATCGGCAGCATAAAGACCGGCCTCAAGTGGTCTTCCGCGGATTGAACGCGGATTCAATTGAGAGTTGTTTCCATAACCGTTCCTCTTCTTTGCCGACGCGGGTGGGGACCTGGATGGAAACCACCACGTAAAGATCGCCGCGCTTGCCGGTGCCGGCGGGCAAGCCTTTGCCGCGGACCCGCAGTTGCTGTCCCTGCCGGGTGCCGGCGGGGATTTTCAAGGACACGCGGCCTTCCACGGTCGGCACGGGAACGGTCGCTCCCAAAACCGCCTCCCAAGGCGCCAAATCCAGGGAGCTTACCAGATCACTGCCGCGGACCTGCCAATCCAGGTGCTGCGCGTAGCGGACCCGTAGATAAATATCTCCGGCGCCACCACCGCCCAAGCCCTCGCCGCCTTTGCCGGGCACCCGGATGGATTGGCCGGCCCGGACCCCGACGGGAATCCGGACATGGTAGGTTTCCAGCTCCTCCTGGCCGGTGCGGGCGTTGGTTCGGCGCACCGAGATGTCGCGCATGGCGCCGGTGAGCACCTCCTCAAGCGTGATGAGAATATCCCCGCGGATATCCTGACCCCGCAGCGCGGCCTCGGGCTCCCCGGAGCCGGTCGCGTATTGATCGAAGGGTGAACCACCCCGAGACCGGCCGGCGCGGCCGCCAAAAAACTGTTCAAAGAAATCACTGAAACCCGTTCCTTCAAATTGAAACTCGTCTTCCGGGCTGCGGCCCGGCCGGCCGGTGGTTCGGCCTCCGCCATTACCCGGCGGCGGGCGCGACTCCGCCCCCGCTTTCCAGTCGGCGCCAAGCTGGTCATATTTCTCGCGGCTTGCCGGGTTGCTTAACACTTCGTTGGCCTCATTGACCTCCTTGAACTTCTCCTCGGCCGTCTTTTTATCCTTGGCCACATCGGGATGATACTTCCGGGCGAGCGCACGGAAGGCCTTCTTGATTTCTTCGTCCGTCGCCGTGCGCGGCACCCCCAGCACCCGGTAATAATCTTTGAATTCAACGGCCATGATGGCCTTGCTTGGAAGGTGGCAAGTCGTTGACGACCACTTTGGCCGGCCGGACAATCTTCTCGCCCCGGCGGTAACCGCGCTGGAGCACCGTGAGAATCGCGTGGTCGGGCTGGGCCGGATCATGGCCCTGCGACAGGGCTTCATGCCGGTGGGGGTCGAATGGCTTGCCGACGACTTCCTCGCTCTCGACACCGTGCTGGCGGAGCAGTTGTTGCAGTTGTTTCAAGGTCATCTCCACCCCTTGATGAAGCTGGGAGGAAGCCTGCGAGGCACCCGGGGCCAGCGCCCGTTCCAGGTTGTCAATGACCGGCAACAGTTCAACGATGAAGGCGATCTTTTGCGCGGCCGCTTGCGCTTCACTGTCCAGCCGGCTGCGCCGCTTGAAATTCTCAAAGTCGGCGGCCAAACGCAAATGCAGTTCCCGTTGTGCGGCCAGGTCCCTGAGGAGCGTGTCCGCCTCGGTGCCGATCGTTCCGGCGGCGATGGCGGGCTCCAGTTTGGTTGACGGGGTGTCTCGGGATTCAGTTTTCATGAGGAGCGTCCAATTAAGCGGCCACCGGGCCGGGGATGCGGACCGGCGTTTGCAAAGGCTGCGAAGCGGAATTTCTTTGGGCAATAACCGCAGTCAGAAATTGTTGGACGCGCGGATCGGGGCTGCGCCTGATTTCATCAGGGGTGCCGAGGGCGATGATGCAGCCTTCCTCAAGCACCGCGATGTGATTGGCAATGCCCAAAGCCAGAGCGCGATCATGCGAAACAATCACCGTGGTGGCGTGAGTCCGTTCGTTGAGTCTCACGATGTCCGCGACAATGTTCACCGATGAAATCGGGTCCAGCTCGCTGGTCGGCTCATCATAAAAGATCAATTGCGGCTCGACTGCCAGTGCCCGGGCAATCGCCACGCGCTTGCGCATTCCGCCCGAAAGTTCGTCCGGCATTTTGTCTTCACTGCCTTTCAAGCCCACTTGTTCGAGGTCTTGGGACACTATCTCCGCGATCTCACCGGGTGATTTCAGGTGATGCTCGGCGAGATAGAAACCGACGTTTTCGCCGACGGTCATGGAGGTCAGGAGGGCGCCGGATTGGAAGACCATGGCCACGCGATAGCGGGTGGTGAGCTCCGGCGATTGAATCGGTTGACCTTCGATTAGAACCTGCCCCTGGTCTGGCTGCTCCAGACCAATGAGCTGTCTAAGCAGGACCGATTTGCCGCTGCCGCTGGGGCCAATGATCACAAAGACCTCGCCGGGGCTGACTTCGAACGCAATGTCCGTAAGCACTGCGTGTCCGTGGTAGCTCTTACCGAGCCCGTGGACGGCCAAGCGGACGCCCGATTGCCTGGGGGAGTCGGCCTTCATTTGCGGGCGATGGTCCTGCATACACCATGGCCCGCCATTAAAACGAACGCAGCGACGGCCACCGCCAATATGCAGGCGACCACCGCCACTTCGACAAGCCATGGCTTATTGTCCATATACCGATTATTACCTGACGGGAACCCGAATGCCATGGGGTGAAACCCGACCAGACGTTCAACTTACCAGACGGCCAAACCATTTGGCGCTCAGGGAATGGCCGCGGTGGTTTCCTGCGGCATATCCCAGCCGCCACCCAACGCTTTGATCAACTGGACGCTCGCCGTCAGTTGCTCCATTTGCAGATTTTGCGCCGTCCGCTGATTGGTCAAGAGCGTGATTTGCGCGGTGATTACGTTGAGATAGTTGTCGAGACCGGATTGGTAACGGGCGGTGGCGGAGGTCAGGTAATGCCGCGACGATTCGACGGCGGCATTCTGTTGTTGGAGTTCCTGGGACAGGATTCGCAGGGTCGAAAGATTGTCTTCAACTTCCTGAAAGGCGGTCAGCACGGTTTGACGGTAGTTCGCCACCGTGCCCAGATAGACCGCCCGGGCCTGTTCGGTGACGGCCCGGCGTAATCCGCCGTCAAAAAGCGTTTGCGCCAGCGTTGCGCCCACGGCCCAAGCCAGCCCCGGCCCGGAAAAAAGGTTCTGCATGGAGGGGCCTTGCAATCCCGCTGCGCCGTTCAAAATCACGGTCGGATAATAAGCCGCGCGCGCCACCCCGATCTGCGCGTTTGCCTCCGCGACGCGGCGTTCGGCGGCGGCGATGTCCGGACGGCGTTCCAGCAATTGTGAAGGAACGCCAAACGGAACGGCGACGGGCGCCGCGAGCAGTGGCTGGGCCGTGATGGAAAATGAGGAAGCCGGACGGCCGAGAAGCATCGCGATGGCGTGTTGAAGCAGGCCGCGCTGAATGCCGAGGTCGGTGGCCTGCGCGCGGGTGATTTCAAGCAGCGTTTCCGCCTGCTCGCTGTCTTGGCCAGACGCGAGTCCAGCAACCTCCTGGACCCGGGTGAGTTTCAGCGACTCGAGATCGGCGATGGCGGACGCATCCAGAAGCTGCTTCTGCTCATCCAAAACGCGAAGCTCAAAATAATCCACCGCCACTTCCGCCTGAATGGTCAGCCGCACGTTTCCGAGATCCGCCAGGGCAGCCTGCGCTTCCAGCGAGTTGGCCTTGACGGAGTTGCGGACGCGGCCCCAGAAATCCGGCTCCCAGGAGGCGTCAAATGGCAGGGCATATTCGGTGCCGGTCACCGAAGTTGGCGACGAACTCAAGGGCGTTAGCGGTTGCCGGGATTCAGTGATCGAAGGGCTGGCCGTCACGGTGGGAAAATACTGGGAGCGGGCTTGTTTCACGACGGCCCTCGCGGCGAGGAAATTGGCGAGCGTGGCGGCGACACTCTGGTTGGAACCCGCCACCTGACTTTCCAAAGCGTTCAACCCGGGCTCTTGGAACACCTCCCACCACCGGCCGCGAATGACGGCGTCCTTTGGCTCGGCGATTTTCCAGCCGTCCGTTCCACTGAATTGTTCCGGGGTCAATTCGCTGAAAGCGGCCGCGGTGGGAACGGATGGCTTTGTATAAGTCGGCGCGAAGCTGCAGCCGGAGAGGAGAACCAGACCAGCCAGCAAAACCAGCGCGCTTCCGCCTGCGGTTTTTAGGTTCGAGATTATTGCTTTCATTGGATGAACCGTTGCTATCCCCGGAAAATGTCAAACGGCTCGATCTTAAGAACCTTGCGGATGCCGATATAGCTGGAGATGCCGGCGATCAGCAGGACCATGCCAAAGGCCAGCCCCAGGTTCCAGAACGTGATCGTCGCCGCATAATTGGGCAGCCTGGATTTGGCGATCGTGATCATCAGCGTCACCAAACCGATGCCCAAGCCATAGCCGATCATCGCCGTAAAGAATGCCATGAACAGGATCATGTAAATCAGCTCGCGGCCCTTGGCGCCAATGGCCTTCAGCGCCCCGAATTTCTCCAGGTTTTCAAGGATGAACGTATAAAACGTCTGGCCCGAGATGGAGAGTCCCACGATGAAGGCGATGATGGTCATCATCAGGATGTTGGTGCCAATCCCGGTTTGGTAGGTATAGTAATCGGTGATGCGATGGTTAAATTCCTCCTTGGTGAAAGCGACATAGCCTAGTTTGGCGACTTGCCGCTTGATGCCGGCCACGGCCGCCACGCTTTTGGGCTGCACCAGGACATAGGACATGGTGAAGCGCGTCGAGGGGAGGTATTCAATCGCGCGATGATAAGTGGTATAAAGCGTCGGGACGCCGTTCAAGCCGTTGGCGACGACCCGGGCGATGCCCACAATCGTGCCCCGGTGATCATTGAGTTCGAAGGCCGTGCCGATCCTCGGGTTTTCCATCTTGGAGAATTCAACGTCATCCACGACGAAGAAGGTGTTGTCGGCGTAGATGTCCAGAATATTGCCCTGCTCAAGGGTGGGGTGGCCAAAGAGGCTTTCGTCATCCAGCCCGACCACATTAACCCCTTGATAGTTGCCGCTGGCGAGCTTGACCAGCGCGCCACCCATAAAAAGCGGCACCGCATAGCTGACCCCGTCCATGCTGCGCGCCGCGTCCAACACATAATCCGGCATGGGAATCGGACTGGTGGCCGTATTGACCGCCGGGTCCATGATCCACATCGCGGCGCCGATGTTAGTGACGGGAGAAAAAGCGCGGTTGAGGATGCCGGCGAACATGGCGGTCATTTCCATCATCAGGAATACGGCGAAGGTAATGCCGATCAAGAGGGCAAAGAACTTGCCCCGGTCATTGACCAGCAGCTTGAAGCCGATCCGGAGGATGCCGCTGTATCTCATAAAATGTCATTTCTGCCCGATGAACACATCGACCATCTGGCCGGGATAAACCGGAGCATCCTTTTTCTCGAATCGGAAAATGACCGGCAGCACGCGCAGGTCCACCTGCTCCTGCTTCTGATTGGACAACTCGATCTTGGGCGAGATGTAAGGCTGCACGCGGACGAATTCCAGCGGCACCTTGATATCCGTCCCGGTGATTTGCATCTGGGCCTGGATATGCCAGTGGGAGGGCAGCCGCGAGACCAGTATTTCATCCACATAACAGCGGACATCCATATAGTCTTGCGGGCCGCTCATGATTACGAGCGGGTCGAACAACTCGGTGTAAGTGTCATAGTCGCCTTGCGGCGACACGTAGCCACCGACCGTGGCGTTGACGGCCAAGACCACTCCAGCAACCGGGGCTTTGACCGAATAATATTGCAGCAGCGCGTTTGCCGCTTTCAGTGCGGCGGCGGCCTGATGGACCGTGTCCTCTGCCGTATCCAACACGTCCTTGCTGACGGAATTTGCATCCGCAGCATGGGAGGCGCGGTCCTTGTCATACTGGTCGCGGGCGAGTTTCAGATTGGCGGCGGCCAGATCCGTGTTGGCTCGCTGCACGGAATCTTCAATGTCAAACAGGGGGGTGCCGGCCGACACCGTCTGGCCCTCCTGCACCAGCACCTGGGTGATCGGCCCTGAAACTTCCGGAAAGATATTGATATTTTCGCCGCTCGGCAGATCGCTCTCGATCATGCCATTGGCATAAATGGCGGATGCGTACGGGTTGCTGACCGGTTGAAATACGGGTGGCTGCGCCTTTCGCTGCATGCCAAAAACATAGGCGGCAACGAGCCCCGCTAGAATGCCAATGGCAGCAACGGTAAAGATGATTTTGTTCCCGACGGACGTCTTGGGCGCGGAGGCCTTGGTGGCGGGCTTGGCCGCATCCGCCTTGGGTGCTGGTTTAAGTTCGGCTTCGGCTTTGGGTTTGCTTCCGGCAATGGCCTTCGGTTTGGGCTCCGGCTTGGCTTCGGGTTTTGGTTCAACGTTGGGTTCGGGCTTGGGTTCGGCCGTTTGGGTATCATGGGTAAGCGCGAGTGCCTTGGGATCGGGTTTAAGCCCGGTTGCCTTGGCCTCCGGCGCGAGCGCGGCCGGCGCCGGCTTGGGCTCGGTGGCTGGCGCTTCCGGTTTGGGGTCGTCTGGATTCATTCGGTTCCTTTGTCCGTGGCGGTGAGGATGCCATCTTCCATGTGGAGGATGCGGTCCGCATATTCGTTGATTCGCGCATCATGGGTGACGATTAGGATGCAGCGCTTTTCATTCAGGATTTTTTCTTTGACGAAGGCGATGATCATTCTCCCGGTGTCGCCATCCAGGGAGGCGGTGGGTTCGTCGAGAATCAGGATTTCCGGCTGGCTGATGATTGCGCGGGCGATGGCCACGCGCTGTTGCTCGCCCCCCGACAGCTTCACGGGCAGGATTTCGCCCCGGTCTTTCAGACCGACGATTTCAAGGTATTGCATCGCCTCGATGATGGACTGGTCCCAGTTGCGCTGTTTGAGAATCAGGGGGATGGCGACATTTTCGGCGGTGGTCAGCCGGGGAAACAGATGATAATCCTGAAATACGAAGCCAATGGTGTTCAGGCGGAAATCCGCCAACTGATCGTTGTTCAGCGTCCAAATATCGGCCCCTTTGACCATCACCTGGCCGGCGTTGGGGCGCAGGATGCCGGAGATCATGCTCAACATCGTGGTCTTGCCGCTGCCGGAAGGGCCCACGATGAAGAGCATCTCGCCGAAATGAGCGACCAGCGTGACATCGTTCACGGCGATCTTTCTGGTGTCGCCTTCGCCAAACCATTTGGTCAGGCCGGTGGCGGCAATCGCCTCAGTTTCCACTGGCTTTGGAGCGTCTGAATTCATGGATAAAATGCAATGGACAATGAACATCCCAATCGTCCGTAAACTCCCTTGGATGGCCTGCGAATCCGATGACGTTCGTTACGGGCATTATTGCGCCGGAGCCCAAGTGGCGTCCGGGTCATAAGTCGTCATGGCCTTGGCGACTTTCGCGCTCTTGGGTCCGAGATTCTTTTGCCAGATTCTGCCTTGTTGGCTGACGACCAAGGTCATGACGCCCGTGTTGCCCCATTCGGCCGGCCAGGCGACGAGGGCAAAGCCGGCGAGCATGCGCCCGTTGATGCGATAATTATACTTTCCTCCCGGCGCGTGCTTCCCCTGGCGGGTCAGGATTTTGAAATAATAACCATGGTAAGGCGCCTGCTCGTCATTCAGCATTTTGGCTGTGTGCCGATAACCCTCTACGCAAGCCTGCGCGATGAGGGGCCCCAAGGGACTCAGCGTGTCGCCGGGTTGATCCGCGGGCCAGAACAGGCCGTCGTGGGTGCCGGGCGTGCTGCGGAGGAATTGGGCATAGGCGAGGATTCCGTCTCCCTGCCGATCCTGACTGGCATAATCCTGTTGGGCGTCCACATACGCGCGGCAGACGTTGAGCGCGCCCATTTCATCCCGACCGACGCGGCGGGCGAGAATTTCGGCCGCGCCGGCGGCGGTGTCGAAATTCCATTGCGCGCCCTGTTTGACGAGGGGAATGGGAAATGGCCAGGCGTCCGCGCCCAATTCCAGCGTGGCGTTGGATTCGGAATTCCGGCTCAACTGCGTTTTTTCGGTCAGCCGTTGGACGAAGATATTGAACTCTTCGGTGGCTTGGACGACATCGGGCGAAATCAACTCGTGTCCGGCCGAGCCGAAGATCAGACGGATGGAGTTGGTGTCATTATTCCGGGCCGCCGCCACCAAAGCGTTGACGGCGTCGTCCGGCGAATTGAAAGTTTGCTCCCCGGCCGCCGAGACGCCGGGCGGCCAACCCAAACCCAGTCCCAGCACCACCTGCCAAGCCATACGCCACCACCGGCGCGGATTTGCCTTCAGCAGCAGGGTATGTTGAAGAATCATAGGAGTAAAAATCAACGTCTGCCTCCTCCTCGTCCGCCGCCACCGCCACCGCCTCCACCGCCGCCACTCGCGTGTCCACCACCGCCGCCGCCGGAGGGTGCCGGCCGCGACACGGGCGCGGAATGGGTGACCGCCTGGATGCTCTGCTGGCCGCGATTGCTATAATTTCTGGTATCATGCGAACTCTGTACGCCGATGAACGCGCCATTGGATTCCGGCCGATTGGCGGACGCGGATCGTTCAGCGGGCGCGGGCTCGGATCGGGAGACAGTCGCCGGGCGCTCACCTTGCCGGGCCGCCGGATGGGCCAGTTCTTGCCGGATGGCCGCCGGAGTGGCCGCACGCGAAAACGTATTCCCGCCGTAACCCCGGTCGCCGCGATTGGCGGCGACTGCGCCCGGATGGCTGTTCGCGCGCCACACACCCGCATGGCTCGTGTCCCGCCGGCGTGAGGATTCGCGCCACCAGTTGGCGGGGCGCCCATAGCCGTCGCCCCAGAAAATCAGATGGCCGTTCCCCCAATCACAATCGTAGCCCATCCAGGCGCCGAAGGGCCAGCCAATGCCAAAGGTGATGAACGGGGAGCCGCCGGCGGCATCATAATAGACTTGGTCTGGCTGATAGACCGGCACATAAATCACCTGTGGATCGGCCGGAACAATTTCCAAGTCGCTGCCGTCAGCAATCACTTGTTGTTGTGGAGAGGATTGCAAGTTGCCGAGTCTGGAAGCCGTCGCGCGCAGGCGTTGGATCGAGCTCATTACGTCCGGTTGTTGATTGAGAAAAGCCTGTCCCACCTGCGCCGTCCAATTCAAGTTGTCATCCATCCATTTCAATACCCCGGGGTATCGGGCCATGGCCTGGACGCTGGCGTCCCAAGGCTGCCGGGCTATTTGGTTTGGGTCGCCGCCGCCGCTGATATAGCGGTCGGCCAGGACGATCTGGGTGGGCAGGGTGCAGGCCGGCAACATTTCGGCAATCAACGGGTCCGGATAAAGCGCAATCGGCCCCAGTAACTGGTCCAACTGCGCGGCCGGGAGCGGCTGATCGGCCGGCATGGGCGGCGGCGCCGCGCCTTGTGACCGCGCCGACAGGGCCAGGCTGATAAACAGACATACCCAGACCGGAATTTTAGGCAATAAGGTCATCGCGTTATTCTTGAGAGCCCATGACTTCCGGGATCGACGACCTCATTGCTCGCTCACCTCGGACACCACGTTCGTGATACCTGCATCCGGCACCAGCGTCCAATCGCTGTCCGGATTATATTCCTTCATCGCCACCGCAAGGCGGGGCGTTTTTTCGCCGAGATTGCGCTGAAAAACCTGGCCATCCTGATTGACGATAAAGGTCATGATGCCCGACTGGTCCCAATGCTCGGGATAGGCCGCCAGGGCAAATCCAACCGTCAAGTAACCGTGGCTCACGTAATCCATTTTCCCGCCGGGCGCCGCTTCGCCCTGCCGGGTCAGAATTCTGAAATAATAACCGTGAAACGGGTGGGGGCTGGCGCCCTTATGGAGGTGGTAACCCTCGGCATGGGCTTCCGCCACCAGGGGCCCGAAGGGACTGGCCGTTTCGTTCTCCGCCGCCGGCCAGTAGAGCCCGTCCTTTTTACCTGGTGTGCTTTTGAATTTCTGCGCATAACTCGCGGTTCCATCCGGGGTGCGGTTCGCGTTTGAATACTGGCGCTGGGCGGAGACATAAGCCCGGCAAACGCCAATGGCGCAGAGTTCGTCCTTGCCGATGTGGCGATTGATGATTTCCTCTTTGCCGGCCGCCGTGTCGAAATACCACTGCCCGCCCGCTTTCACCAACGGAATCGGCATGGGCCAGTCGTTCGTGCCGACCTCCAGCGTGATTCTATCGGCGCCCTCTTTAACCTGATCACAACTCTGGGCCAGGGCGGCGGCGAAACGCTGGGCATTATTCGCATCCTGCACCGTGTCGCCGGTTTGAATTTTCTGAAACTCGGGGCCGAAGATCTTCTGCAAGGCCGCCTGGTCTTTGGCTTCAGTGGCCGTCTTTAAGGCGGTTATGGCCTCCTCTGGTGATGCGAAAAGCTTTTCCGTAATTGCGGGATTCGCGGGGGTTGCCTCCGGCTGCGCGGCGCAATCAGCCATTGGCACCAGACTCGCCAAGAATGCGAGGGCCAACCGGGCAGGGGAATGGGTCCAAAAGTTTGAAAAATTCATAAATGTTCGATCAGGTTTGAAATTGTGCAAATCAGAATCAATTGCCGGGGTCACCGTCTGCCGCCGCCTCCGCCCGCGTGTCCGCCGCCACCACCGCCGCCATGTGCCGCTCCGCGGCTGGCAGCTCCCCGGGCGCCATAGCCATGGACATCGCGCCCGCGGTCATGGCCTCCGCCCCACCACCCGCCGACATCTCCGCCCCACCAGCCACCGCCGCCATCGCCCACAAAACCCACGCAGCCCGTCACAGCGGTCACCCCGGCGATTGCCAGCGCGATCTTGATCCGGTCAACCAAAGCATTGCTCTTTTTCATACCCGATAGACTACCCGCGCACATCTTCCCGCCGCCATGGGGTCTTTCCCCCATCGTTCATAGGGTCCATGGCTTGAGTGACGCGGAATGATGCCCCGGTTATATCGTCGGAGCCTGGGAAGGGTGCAGCTACAAACCGGCAGCCCGCAACGGCGCCTCTGCCGTTGCAAGCGCACGTTTCGCGACCCCGGGCCGCGCCGGCGGCACTACGCCGAAAGGTTCCAAGACCACTCCACCTTGATTTCATTTTCCACCGAGCAAACTCCCGGTGCGGCCCAGGCGACGCGCTCAGCCTCTTCCCGTTCACCATAATTCCGGACCTTGCCACGGAGCGTCACGTTGCTGCCGGAAGCGTCCACTTGGATTTTGCGGGCATCGAACAGGGCGTTCCGCTTAAAGGCGGACTGAATGTCCGTCGCGATATCCGTCGATGACGCTTTCGGTTTGACGGTGATTAAATTATTCACGCCTTTGACGCCCGCCAGATACTGCACGGCGCTTTCGGCGGCGTTCTTTTGATACCACCACTCCACTTCCCCCTCCAAGGTAATCCTGCCCTCCCGGACGGTCACCTCGATGCCTTGCGGCATGGTCGTGGATGCCGGGTTGATTTGGTTCGCGGCGGCGGCGGCGATCTCTCCATCGGTTCGGCGAATGGAATCCCGCAACTTGACCTCGATGTCGTCGGCGATCGCACTCACGCCGGCCACCCGTTTGGTGGCGCGCACGGCATCCCATTTCTCCCCGTAGCTGGTGACGTAGCCGTTCAGGGTTACGGCTCCATCTTTCACCAAGACCCCTATGTCGGTGACTGCCACCCCGGGCTCATACTTGAGCTCGGCGAGCACATCCGTCTTCAGTTCCAGATCACTTTTTTTTATGTTATTTTTCATATTAATTTTATTTTTGCCGGCGGAATCGGTCTGCTATTTATCATTCACGATTTCAGCGTCGATGACCGGTTCCTGCTCCTGCTTGGGGGCGTCAGGATTGTGATCCGCCCCGGCCGGTTGCCCGGGATGAGCGCCAAGCGAGTCACTGCCCGGACGGTTTTGCTTCTCCGCTGTTTTGTAAAGTTCAGTCGAAACTGACTGCCAGGTCTCATTGAGCTTTTCACCCGCCGCCTTGATGGCCGTCGGGTCGCTGCCCTTTAGCGCTTCCCTGACGGCGCTGGCGGCGGTTTCAAGCTTGCCCTTTTTTTCCGTGGAAATTTTATCCGCGTTGTCCTTCAATATCTTTTCCGTGCGATACACGGCGCTGTCGGCGTCGTTGCGCGTTTCCAGTTCCTCCTTGTGCTTCTGGTCTTCTGCGGCATGGAGTTCCCCGTCCTTGCGCATTTTTTCAATCTCGTCTTTGGAAAGGCCGCTGCTGGCGGTGATGGTGATCTTTTGCTCCTTGCCGGTGCCGAGATTCTTGGCGCTGACGTGGAGGATGCCATTGACATCAATGTCAAAACCAACCTCGATTTGCGGCATCCCCCGCGGCGCGGGTGGAATGTCATCGAGATTGAACTTGCCGATGGTCTTGCTGTCCTTGGAGAACTGGCGTTCGCCTTGCAACACGTGGATTTCCACACCGGGCTGATTATCCGCCGCAGTGGAAAAGGTTTGCGCCTTGCGGGTCGGAATGGTGGTATTGCGCTCAATCACCTTGGTAAACACCCCGCCAAGCGTTTCAATGCCGAGCGACAGCGGCGTTACGTCCAACAGGACGACGCCCTTGACCTCGCCCTTGAGCACGCCGCCCTGAATGGCGGCGCCAACGGCGACGACTTCATCCGGATTTACGCCTTGATGCGGCGGTTTATTGACAAGGGTATGGGCGGTCTCAACGACGCGCGGCATGCGCGTCATGCCGCCGACCAGCACAAGTTCGTCGATCTTTGCCGCTTCGATGTTGGCATCCTTCAAGCACGCCTTCACGGGGCCGATGGTGCGTTCAAAGAGTTTTTCCGTGATCTGCTCCATCTTGGCGCGCGTAAGCGTCCTTTGGATGTGTTTCGGCCCGCTGGCGTCCGCCGTGATGAAGGGAAGGTTAATATCATAAGTGGTGGCGTTCGAAAGCGCCATTTTGGCTTTTTCGGCTTCTTCCTTGATGCGCTGGAGCGCGTCGGGCTGCTGGCGGAGATCCATGCCGGATTCCTGTTTGAATTCGTCGAGAATCCAATCCATCAGCAAATTGTCCCAGTCATCGCCGCCGAGATGTGTGTCGCCGTTCGTGGCCTTCACTTGAAACACGCCATCGCCAATCTCCAGCACCGAGATATCAAATGTGCCGCCGCCCAAATCATAAACGGCAATTTTTTCGTCCTTCTTCTTGTCGAGGCCATAGGCGAGCGACGCGGCGGTCGGCTCATTGATGATGCGGAGGACATCCAAGCCGGCAATGCGCCCGGCGTCCTTGGTGGCCTGGCGCTGTGAGTCGTTGAAATATGCCGGAACGGTGATGACGGCCTGGGTGATTTTCTCGCCCAGCCGGGTTTCGGCGTCGGCTTTGAGCTTGGAGAGAATCATGGCGGAGATTTCCGGGGGGGAGAACCGTTTCGGCTTGCCGCCGACTTCGACTTCCACTGCCGCATCCCCGTTTCCGGCCCTGACGACTTTGTACGGGACGCGTCTGATTTCTTCCTGCACCTCGTCGAATTTGCGGCCCATAAACCGCTTGATGGAGTAAACCGTGTTGCGCGAGTTGGTGACGCCCTGGCGCTTGGCCGCGTCGCCCACCAGACGGTCGCCGGATTTGGTGAAGGCCACCACCGAAGGTGTGGTACGCTTGCCTTCAGAGTTTTCCAGCACGGAAGGCTCGCCGCCTTCAATGACCGCCATGCAAGAGTTTGTCGTCCCTAAATCAATGCCGAGTATTTTTGCCATAAATGTTTTAAACCAGGTTGGTGTTTGGTGTTTGTTATCGCTTAGACCGTGTAAAATGATGTCCCGGGAACCACGCTACGCTGTCATTCGGTCTCGGCCTATGGGGTAAAGACCCAAGGGAAGAACGCCAGCATTTTCAATTTGCCGCCGGGGCGGATGGCACTGAAAAGTGATGCCGAACCATCGCCACAATTTGCGCCTCGGTCATTTTATCGGTTGTTTCCAACACGATGAGAGGCGGGGCGCCCGCATGTTTCTCGAGGCGCTTTTTAAGCTCGCCCTTGGTCTCGCCGGGGCCAAAGATGAGGATGGCTGCGCAATCGCGAAGCTGCGCAATGATGGCGTCATAGTAATGGGCCAGCTGTCCGGTATATTCACGCTGGCGCGAATCATCGGCTGGAACTTCCTGCGCTTCAAAGGGGCCATGACCCGGCTCTCCGGTGCGCCGGAGCTGTTGCTCCGCGGCTGATGAAATGCGCTTGGTTTCCGCGCCTTGGTCCGTCAGCTTGACGATGACGGCCTCCCGATGATCCACCCACAATCCTGCGTTTGTTTTCATAAATTTATCAACTGCGGTTGTATTTCAGGCGAGCTTCACGACCATTTTGCCTGTGTTTTTGCCCGCGAAGAGACCGATGAATGCGCCCACAGCCTGGTCGAGACCTTCGACCACGGTTTCATGGCTCTTCAGCTTGCCGGCGCGAAAATAGCCGCCCACTTCCTTTTCAAACTCGCCTTGGCGGCCAAGCCAATCGCGAACAAGCATTCCTTTTATCGTGAGGCGCTTGGCGGTCACGTTGAACCAATTGGCGGGTCCGGGTCCGGGTGTTTTCTCGTTGTACGCGGAGATGCCGCCGCAGGCGATGATCCGACCGTGAACCTTCAGGGCGGAGATCGCCGCTTCCAGCGTTTCGCCGCCAACATTGTCGAAATAAACGTCGATTCCCTCGGGCGCCTCCACATTCAGTTGTTCGACAACCGGGCCGGTCTTGTAATCAAAGGCGATGTCAAACCCACATTCCTCCCGGAGAAACCTGACTTTTTCCATGGAACCGGCGGAGCCGATGACTAGGCATCGCCGCAGTTTTGCCAGTTGTCCGGCCACGTGGCCGACGGCGCCGGCAGCGCCGGAGATGTAAATGACATCGCCGGCCTTGACGTCCACCAAGTTCAATCCAGCCCAAGCGGTCAAGCCGGGCATGCCGAGCGCCCCGAGATACACCGAGAGCGGGTGAAGTTCACGGCTGACCCGGCGCAACTCTTTCGGTGAAGCCATGAAGTATTCCCGCCAGCCGAAATTGGAAAAGACGGCGTCCCCGGCTTTTAATTCTTTTGCGCGCGACTCGACGACCTCGCCCACGGCGCGGCCTTCGAGCGTTTGGCCCAACTCGAAAGGCGGAACATAGGATTTACCCTCGTTCATGCGCCCGCGCATGTATGGATCCACCGACATGAAGAGATTGCGGACCAGCACCTGGTGGTCCGGCAAGGGCTCCAGTTCACGGTGCACCAAGGCGAAGTTGGCGACGGTGGGAAGTCCGTCGGGCCGGGAGGCCAGCCGGATTTCCCGGTTTGTAATTTTGGGCATAAAAATCATGGGCCCGGCAGCCGAAGCAAGCGGCGCGTTCGGTGCGGCAGCCGGATGAGGAGACGGGAATCTTCTGTGAACGAACGAGCCGCTGGGGCTTGCTGACGCCGGCTGCGGCAACTTTAAATTCATGATCGGCGCGCCTATCCGTTGGGGTGGCTGTTTTTGTCGAGGTATTCCATCAGGCGGCATTGCGTGGCCCGAAGGCACTGGGTTGCTGCTTCGGCGACGCGCTTCATGAGTTGATAGCCAAGTTCATGATCTTGTTCGCACTCTTCCCGAAGGCGGGTGCCGTAGAAGAAAATCGTTCTGGTTGGTTCCAAGGCGCGGGCGCTTAGATGCAGGGAGTAGGGCGGAAAGAGCCAGGACCAGCCCAGATCGTCGCCCGGTCCCAGCGTCTGGACGGGAATGGTGTTGCGGTCTGGCATCTCGGATTCCAGCACCACCAGGCCTTCCAGAATGAGGTAAAACCGGTTGGCCGGGCTGCCTTCCGCAAAGATCGTCTGGCCCGGGTCGAATCGTATTTCCAAAGCCGACTGCGTGAGCAGTTGCAGATGCCGGGCGCTCAGCCCCTTAAAAAACGGCTGTTGCGCGATGAGGGCATGGAGCGCCTGCGACTGGGTATCTGCCGTTTCGCCGGCAAAAGGCCCCGGTGTGGCCGAGGCGGCTGCGAACAAATTCGGCGGCAGGGAGGCCTCGGCGGAAGTTTTCACGAATCCTTCTTTGCCGCCGCCTTGGCGGCTTGGCGGCTTTGATCCAGCTCGGCTCCGGCGATGCCTTCGTCCACCAGTTGTTCATTATCGCTACGGCCCTCTTCGTTTTCATCGGCGCTGGGAGCCGCGGGTACCAGGTGACCGGTTGAGCCGGGCACCGGATCCCATCGCTCGGTTTCGGGCGCTGAATCCAGCGCCGTCTCTTTCCGGTCCGGGTCTGGTTCACCGGTCAATTCCTGTTTGGCCTGTTCCCAGTCGGATTTCGATACCGCCTGCGCCGGGCGGCCGTTGATGACCGCCAGCTCTACCGCCCGCTGGTGCACCATTTTCCGGGTGACGGTGCCCACGCCCGCGGAATTCTCGGTCAAGGCGCCTTGTTTGAGTGGATTGGAGTTCATAAATTTGAAATAGTTTTCCAGGGAATGTTTGGCTGTAAAATGAGGTTAGCTGGACTTGTGGGGGAAACTGGAACGGTCGTCCGCTTCCAGCCAGTCGAACATGGAATTGGTTTCCGGATTCAACCCGATCTTGTGACAATTCTCAATGAAGCTGGAGCGCCGCTCCGGATTCTTCATGGGACTGCTGGCTTCCACGGCATCTGACCACTGCTTGATTTCCGGCGGCGTCTTGGGAATGCCGTTGACCAACAGCCAGGCCCCGACGTCCTCGTAATTTTTCGCGCCGTCCACGGCGGTCTTGAACTGCGCAGCGGTAACGCCCTTGAAACTGAAGAGCAGGTTGTCCAGCGGGCAATCGTAGTGATATTCGCCAAGCGAGCCCGCAACGCCGGCGCGGCATTTGTCAACGGCGCGGCTGGCGATGGCAAATCCGGCGAGGCGTTCACGCGGACTGCGCGGGGCTTGTTTGGTCAGGTCGCGGTCAATGATGGGTGTGTTCATAGCCTGTTTTCCACTTTCATTCCTGCGGGTGAGTCCGGTTTTCATTTGGCCGCCTGGGAATGGGCCTCGACAAACCACAGCCATTTGTCAATGCCGCGGGAAACCTCGGTGAACAGGTCCGCCGTGTCGGCGTCGTCCAGCTCGTTTGCGTCATCGATGGTATCGCGGGATTCCTCGCCGAAGGTGGAAAGTGCGCGGGCCACGCTTTCCACATGCGCCGGGCCCTCGGAAATCTCCACGGAGTATTCGGGAAGCCGCGAATGGGCCGCGGCCATGCGCACGGTCCCTTCCGCCACGCCGCCGAGCTGGACCACCCGTTCGGCGATCAGGTCCACGTAACCCTCCACGGCTTCGGCCACCTGGTCGAAGAGTTGGTGCAGGCCGATGAAGTTCGGCCCCTTCACGTTCCAATGCGCCTGCTTGAGCTGCATTTGCAGATCCACGGCCGACGCCAGCCGCTGGTTGAGCAGCGTGCACAGTTGCGTCCGGAACTCGAGGGAGATGTCGTTTTCCGTGTCATACATTTTGGGCGACTCCTCCGCCCGGGTGGCATTCAAAGTTTTCATTTGTTTCGTTTTTTTTGTTGGTTGTTATTGGATAAAATGGTTTAGGTCCGGTTGGGGAACGCGTGGGAGCGAGTAAGCCGGCGTTCGGCGATCAACTGTGCCTCCGCCTGCAGCCAGTGCTGCACCTCGTGTCCGTCTTGCGAGCCTTCGTTCACATAAGTGAAGTAGGCCTTTCTGGCGACTTCGTCCGGTGCCGGCGTGTAATTGGATTCGGCCGGGGTCATGGCGGCGGCCGAAATGGAGCGCGCGGCATCGGCCGGTTGGCGCGTTTGATCCTGGTGATGGGTATGGTTATTGTGTTTCATAAAGTGGGCAGGGCTTCAGGGCGACTGACCTCCCCGGCGGGGATGACGCGGTGTTCGGGGCTTTTTTCGACCGCTTCCTTGGTGAGCCGGACGAAGACCGTGGATTCCTCGTAACTGATCCGGTCCACCTGGCTGATGGGGATTTGCACCTCTTTGCCGGTGAAGCGGTGGCCGGTTTTGATGATCAGTTGATGGATGGCCCAACTCTGGTCCTCCATCATAAAATCAAAGACATAGCCGGCGATGCCGTCCGTGCCCTGGAGATGATAGCCGGTGACGGCCTGGGTGCTGCGCAAATTGGAATCGGCACATTTATGCTTCGGCTCCGACTTCGCCGGTTCAGCGGAAGAGAAATTGGGGGGCACGTCCAAGACCGGGAAGCCCCGCATGCCGCCCCATAATCCGTCGCCTTCCCAATAATAGGGCCAGCCATAATAGCGATGATACTCTTCCTCGTATTGTCGTGACACCGGCTTGTGCGTTTCCATGGAAGGGCTGCCCTCTATCTGTTTCCGGGTCAGCTTCACGAGCATGGGATGCCCGGCAGGCGAGGTGCCGCCGAAGGCATGGGGCGAAAGGAGCACCTGGCGTCCCGACAACCAGTTTCCAGTATTCGCGACCACATAGCGCACCGTCCAGTTCTGGTCATCGAAATAGAAATCCTTCACATGGCCGATGTCGCCATCCGACGCGCCGAGTTTGTTTCCGTACAGGTGTTTAAGACTTTGCAACATAGTTCGCTTTCTTTGAAATTTGTGAGCCGCCGGTTTAAATTCTGCCCAGCAAAAGCAGGACAATCAGAACGACCAGCAGCAGACCGAGTCCGCCGCTGGGGTAATAGCCCCAAGTCCGGCTGTGTGGCCAGGTCGGCAAGGCGCCGAACAGCATGAGGATGAGCACTATCAACAGAACAGTTCCTAACATAATATTCCTTTTAGTGTGTGTAACCGTGATTTCTCCAAGCAGAACATAGGCTGGCGCGCCGCGGGTTGCCATGGGGTGTAACCCTATCTTTGCGGCGAAGCGGAATCCGGTCTTGAATCACAAAAGGGGAGCGTTTGAGCCGGTTTCCTTTTTCAACGGCAGGATTTCCGCGTCGGCCAGGTGCGCCGCTTCCGGCGAGACGGCCACGTGCAAAACCGAGTTTCTGCCGCCGAACGGATTGGCCACACTTTCCATGGCGCGCGGATCGGGCATCCATTTGCCGTCCACTACGAAGCAGTATTCGTAGCTGCCGGGGGCCAGCGAGGTTTCCTTCCACCAATCGCCGGCGCCGGAGGAGTGCAGGGAGCGGCCTTCGGGCTGCCAGTGGTTGAAAGACCCCGCAAGACAGACACGTTTGGCGGTCAGATGCGAGAATTCAAAGCGAACGGGAGTCAGCTTGAGGCCGGCGTTTTGCTTGTTATCTTGAGTTTGACTATGTTTCATGGTTTGTGTTTCGGTTGCTGGGACGGCCTGGCCCCGGTGAGAGGCTTCCATTTCATGCGGTCAATATGGGCGGGAAATTCATCAGGCGCCATGGGGTGTTTCCCCACCCTCATGGAATGAGGTCCAACAGCAATGCGCGCCGCCCGTGGCTGACGCCCCGGATCGGGGTTGACTCCCGCATGGAAATGTTCATGACGGTCCACCAGGAGAACGGGTGGGAACGGATGCCGGCTCCGCCCCAGTGCCGGAGGCGGCGCGTGCGCCCAGCCGGTTCAAGGAGGATGTTCATGACAATGGGGTTATGGGCGGCGCCGCCTAATGCAGTTGCGGGACGCGGATGTCTCCGGAATGCCCAAGCACGCCAAAGGCCGACAACAGCCAGACGATGACGCAAATGACCACAACGACGTTCAAGATGTTTTTGATTTTGGCGTCCATCGGAATATAGGAGTTGACAAGCCAGAGCAGGACGCCGACGACGATGAGGGTGACAATGAGAGAGATCAGTGACATGGGACGCCTTCAGTCTGTACGTGTACGGATGGTTTATGATTGATGCCGCGAGCCTAAGCCTGAAAGAGGAAGGGCGCCATGGGGTGTAACCCCACCCAGCGGCGAGTGCCGGGGCGGCTCATTTGGCTTCGGGTGGCCGCATGGGGGTCAGGGCGGCGAGAATGGCTTTTTGCACCAGCGGATTGCCCAGATTTCCCAGGTGGCCGCCCTGTTTGAATACCGTCAATTTTTCCGGAGGAAAGGTGGCGCGAAGCCAGGCCACGTCCTCGTCCGCGAGGAGAAAATCGTTCTGATTGACAATCACGCGGACGTCCGGGTTGGCGCCCAGGCTGGGGCCATAGGTCCGCAAATCGCCCGCCTTTTCCAGTGCGGTTGCGGGCGAGGCCAAGCCCCGGGCCGAATAGCAGGGGACGACAAATTTGTCGAAATAGTCCTGAAAGGAATATTGAAGAATATCCTGATAGACCGGCTGGCGCCGGAAATTGCGGAGGGGGCGGCGGAGAATGCCCTGGTTGTTTCGCTGCTGGCTGCTAAAGATGACATCGCGCAAGGTGAAACGGAAATCCAGCCCGATGAGAAACTTGGATTCAATGGCGTTGAACGGCAGCGAGGTTTGCGGCGCCAGCTTGCTTTTGCTCAAGGTGACCACCTTCAAGAAAGTATTTTCGATATTGTCGGTGCGCACCGCCGCCGGCCAGTCGAGGGGCGCGCGGTAAAACTCATCCAGTTTGGCGACTCCGTGAAGCAGGCGGACCGGAGTATTGACGGCCACGTAGCGGTCAAAGGCCAGAAGTGGCGATTGATTGGCCGGTTCAGCTGCGGCGATGAACATCGTTTCCATTGCGCCCATGGAATAGCCCAGCAATGCCTTGTGGCCCAACCGCCCCGGATAAAGCTGGTGCAAGCGACGGTCAATCTCGGTGAGCGCGACATGCGCGTCATGGCCATCCACCGGCAGATAGGCGGGCAGCGCTGCGGTGGAAGCATGTTCCATGAACTCGGAGTTAAATGGGCTGCTGATGACCACGGCGGAAAAGCCATTTTTGTAAACCAACTCGGCCAGGGCCAGCGAGTGCTGGGCCAGCCGGTGAGCGCCCAAGCCGGGAATGATATACACCACGTTTGCCGAGCCCGGCTGCAACCAGAAGGTGAACTTCAGGTCCTTTCCCGTTGCCGGAATCCGCACCGACCGCGTCGTGCCGCGGCCGGGGAATTCCGGATCTTGGAAGGTGAAGAAAACAGATTCAAGGGTTTCCAGCGATGCTTCGTCGCGCTGACCCTTTACTTGAAAATTTGCCACCCGGTTTTCCCGGGCAAAAGTCCAGGCATATTGAATCTCGGAATAGGGATCCATCTCCGCCTGACTGAAGCGCACATATTCACCGACGCTGTCGGCGAGATTGTTATACATCTCCGCGCAGGCAGAATAAGTGTACGGACCGGAATAGGTGAGCGGATTTTCCACCGCGAAATCATAGGGGGAGATATAGACCAGCGGATTTGCCGCCGTGTCCGCAGCCAGGCCGACGACGTCCCGGTCGTTACTGGGGCCGAAGATCGGGAGCATGATGAAGAACTGCGGCCGCCAGCCCCATTGGCCGAACGTCTGGCCAAAATCGGCGTCCGATTTGGGAATGTTCCATTTGCTGCCCACATCGAAGAGGCCGGCTATGCCGACGGTGGAGTTGCAAACAAACCGGTAGGATTCATCGCGCGCGCCGCCCCATTTTCGCTGGAGCAGGTTGTTCACCAATCGTCCGGGATAGACGAGGTTTTTGCCAAAGTTCCCGATGCTGGTGCGGATCGGTTTCACCACGACGAACCGATATACCCGGCTGGTCGGGCTGATGACGCCGGTCATGAGTTCGACGTTGAAATCCCAGATTACCCGGTTCACCGGTTCAATGGGGTCAGGAACGGATTTGGGGAGAATGACGGTCTTCCTTGCCGGCGGTATCGTGGCCTCAGAGGACGGCTGCTGCCCGCAGGCGATGAGTGGTAAACAAAAAATCAGGGTTGCCAGCGCTTGGTGTTTCAAGACGCCAGCCTCCTCGTTTTTTTCAAGGAAATCTTTTGCGCTCCGGCCTCGAAGGCAAACCGGTCGCCGGGTCGCTGCCGGCAATCGCAACCTTTTGTGGTGGGCTTGACCGGGCAAAGCTGGATGTTAATCGTAATGCCCGCGTCTTCAACCCAAGCGATTGGAATTCCGTTTCGGTTCGGATTCCGCAGCGGAGGTTGGGTCCGAGGCGACTGCCCGCAATTGAGAAAGAGTGGTTTTCCCATGACTTGATGCAAACACAAACGACACTGAAGTGGAATGGGGTGTTCACCCCAGGGGCTGGATCGCGGAGTCGCCGAACGGCTGAGCCGGCTTTTTCGTTTCAGTTTCCAATGGAAGCGGTTTGGTGCAGTACCCGATGTACCGCTTCGCCCAAGGTCCGGGCGGTGCTGGGCTTGCTTAACATTCCTCCGAAGCCAAGTTCGCGGGCCTCGGCGGCCGTCATCACGCCGGTATAGCCGGTGGTGATGATCATGGGCAGGTTTGGCTGGATTTTGCGCAATTCGCTGCCGAGCCTGGCGCCATCCATGACCGGCATCGTTAAATCGGTGACGACCAGAGCAAACGGCTCCGATCGCCCACGAACGGCGGCAATCGCCTCCAGCGCGCTGGTCTTCACGGTCACTTGGTAGCCCAGTCGTTCCAGCATTTTTTTCCCCAGACCAGCCAGCGCCGCTTCATCATCCACATATAAAATATGTTCTCCGTGGCCGCGCGGAATGGCCGCGGTTTCGATTTCGCGCACCTTGGCTTCCGCTTCAAATACCGGGAAAAACAAATGAAACACCGTGCCTTTGCCTGGCTCACTGTAAACCGAAATGCCGCCGTCGTGGCTTTTCATGATACCATGCACGACCGCCAGACCCAAACCGGTGCCTTCACCCACGGCCTTGGTGGTGAAAAAAGGCTCAAAAATATGATCCAGGGTGGCGCGCTCCATCCCGCAGCCCGTGTCGCTGACCGATAGCTGCACATAATGCCCCGGCTGCAGCTCGGGATGGGTTTTCACGAAATCAACATCCACCTCCAGCACGGCCATTTCCACTTTCAACTCGCCGGTTTGATTGCGCATGGCGTGCCAGGCGTTGGTGCCGAGGTTCATGATCACCTGATGAATCTCCGTGGCATTGGCCAACACGGTGGGCGTCTTGGTCAATTCGGTCTTGATACGAATCGTCGCCGGCAGGCTGGCTCGCAAAAATTTGAGCGTTTCGATCACCACGTCATTCAGGGCGATGGGCGTGCGCTCCTGTTTGCCTTTCCGACTGAAAGTCAGAATCTGGTTGACCAGATCGGTCGCCCGCCGGGTGGCATTGGAAATGTTCTCCGCGCCTTCCAGGATGGCCGGATGGCCCACCGCCTCCAATTGTATCAGGTAAAGATTCCCGAGGATGGCGGTGAGTATGTTGTTGAAATCATGGGCGATCCCGCCGGCCAGTTGGCCGATGGACTCCATCTTTTGCGCCTGGACAAGCTTTGCCTGCATCTTGCGCTGCTCAGTGATGTCCCGAAAATACCAGAGGCGCCCGTGATATTTCTCGTCCCGGTCCAGCACCGGGGCTGATTGCCGGTCCAGAATCGTGCCATCCAGCAATTCAATTTCGTCATGGCTTGATTCGCCCGGATGCTCGTAAAGGTAGGTGATTTTCTCCGCGAATTGTCGCGGGTTTCGGGTCTGGTTCGCCGCGAAGGTGGCCTCCGCTGAATCCTTGGGGTCATCGAGCACGTGCCGGGGAATTTTCCACAGCTCGTTTAATCGCCGGTTCTGGAGAATGCGCTTGCCACGGCTGTCCACCACCAGGATGCCATCAATGGATGAATCCAGTTGCGCTTCGAGCAGGGCCGTCTTCCAGAGCAGCGATTCCGCGCTCTTTTTCTCCGCCGTGGCATCGCGTTGGATGGCCACAAAGTGGGTGCATTTGCCCGTGGGATTGAAAACGGGAACGAGCTCAATATCCATCCAGAATTCAGTGCCATCCTTCCGGTAATTGATGATCTGCCGCCGGATCGCCTGTCGCTGCGTCATGGCGTGTTGCATCTCCTCCAGCATGCGCTTGTCCGTCTTCGCGCCTTGGAGAAAGCGCGGGCTGCGGCCCAGCACCTCGGCGGATTTGTAACCGGTGATCCACTCAAACGCTTCGTTCACAAATACAATCCGTGGCCCCGGTTCGCTCACGGGGTCGCCCTCGGTAATCATCACAATCTCGTTCAGGTTGGCCACGCAGGTATTGAGCAGGGCCAGGCGGTCCTCGGTTTTCTTTCGCGCCGTGATGTCGCGGATGTTGCACTGAATCACCCTCCTATCCCCGGCCTGATAGACGTTGCTGACAAACTCCACGGCCACCTTCCGGCCATCCTTGGTCTCCAATGGCAGGTTCTCATAGCGCACATAGCCGTCTTTTTGTAATCGCTCCAACATGGCTTCGTTCGAGACCAGGTCTTTGAAAGGGCTGAGCTCGCCCACCGTCTGGCCCACCATTTCGGCGTGGGAAAAACCCAGCAATCCGGTCAGGAAAGGGTTTGCATCCGTGATGCGTCCGGTTTCCACGTCCAAGATCAGGATCCCGTCGCGCGCCGCTTCAAACAGCCGGCGATAACTGAGTTCGGAGGCACGGAGTGCCTGTTCCATGCACTTCTCCGGTCTGATTTCGTACCCGTTTGGTTGCTCTTGTCTCATGACGTGCCCAGAACCATTTTGATTGCCGGCCCAATTCCAACCCGGACCCAAGATTACCGCCCCAATTGACTACTCAGTCCCCAAACCATCAGCCTCGTGTGACTGCCAGTCGGGAGGCGTGGCAATTTCTCCCAGCGAATCACTCGCCGCGCGCAAGACTTCTTTGACCGCGGTCAGCAATTGATCGAAAGTATAAGGCTTGAGCAGGGTCTTGGCCGGTGGCGTCAAGCGGTGGCGGAGCAATTCCTCATCGGGCGGGGCGCCCGTGGCCATGATCACCGGCAACGCCAGACGGGCAGCCTGGATTTTCTGGAGCAACTTAATCCCCGTCACTTTTGGCATCTCATTGTCCGTGACCATGAGATCATAGCTCTTCAGTTGCAGCGCGTCCCAGGCGGCGACGCCATCTTCAGCTACGTCCACATGATACCCGCAATAGGTCAACACCTCCGAATTAACCTGGCGAATGGCGGCGTCATCCTCCACCACGAGTATGCGCTGCCGGAAACTGGGTTCGCCCTGGGGCGGCGCCTTGGCCGGCGCATCGGCGGACGGAATTCTTTTTGATCTCATAATACTATATTATGGGGAAAAGCATTTGTGTGCCATGGGGTGTTCCACCCATGGAAGAGGTTCAGAACTTGCCAGTTACGGGCGTCAAGCGGTCAACGCGCCGCGGCCCCATTCATTCATTGAGGCCGTAGTGGCTATAACCGGGATTCTCTTCAAACAATGAGGTTGGCGCGGCGGCGCAAATCGTCTGGATGTCCCCCGGCTGGGACGATGGATACGTATTGGCCGTGGCCGAAGATTTTAAGGTCAGCAAACGTTGTGATGGAAGGTCCTGCCTTGCTTGCTGGCCTATCCCGATGAGGTAAAGGTTGGTTGTAATCATAAATGGGTGGTCCGTTTTAGCGGGCCTGGAATCGGGTCGCCAAACCATCAAGGCCCAGCCCGATGGTTGAAGGCCGCACCTCTGGCTGGGGTGGCGTGATTCTCTCGGGGTCAGTGCCGGCCGGGGACAGGACTTGTTTCACCGAGTGTAGGAGATCCCCAAAAGAATAGGGCTTGAACAACTTCGTGACTTTCAGAAACCACGGATATTCGGCGGAACGCCAGGAGGGCAAAGTTTTAACAACCATGATGACCGGGAGCGGCATGCAGGCGGAGCGAATTTTCCTGAGCAGACCCACCCCGGCCAGACCGGGCAGGTCATGCTCGGCGATGAGCAAATGGTAACGGTTGGTCTGAAGTTTTTCCCAGCCGGCTTCGCTGCCGCCGGCAAGGCCCACCAGATATCCCTGCTGCCGCAGCCTTTCGGCGTTGAGTTCGCAATGGCGAGGGTCATCAGCCACCATGAGAATCCGGCCGGCTGGGTCCGTCTGGCTGGGAAGAGACAGATTCACCGGCTTTTCCAGTCGGTGGGATTTTTCTGTTCGCATGGTGGGATAATTAGCAGAAATCGAGTACCGCGCCTATGGGGTGTTTGCCCCATGCTTGTTGGCCCCCGGAGCCGGTCGGGCCAGAGCTCTACTGTGGCAGCTCGGGGCGGGAGGGTTGTTCCCATGCTTCAACCTGCAATCGGTCGGAGGCAGGCGGGTTTTTGCGGGTCTGGCGTGGCTCCGACTTCCGTGCAAACCCTTGTGGACAGGAGGCTTTTGACCATGTCCGGTAACTTATTAAGGGCAGCGGGTTTCCGCAGCATGGTGACAGCCTGGAGGCAGGGGTGCAGCGCAAATTCCCAGGTGGGCAGAATTTCGGTGGTCATGATGACGGGCAGGGTGATACCGGCCGCGTAAAGCTTCTTGACCAGCGCCACTCCGGAGACTTTCGGCAGAAATTGGTCCGTGATGAGCAGATCGTAGCGGTGGCGTTGCAGGGCGGGCCAGGCGGCCGCTCCATCTGCGGCAGTCTCCACCTGATAGCCGGCGTCCACCAGCACGGTCATTTCAAGCCGGCGGTGGTCGGTGTCTTTCTCCACCACGAGAATGCGCCGGCTCAAACTTGGCTGGCCTTGGAGCAATTTGCCGGCTTGGCGCCCGGCTGGCAGATGGTTGGATTCATTCATGGCAACAAGCAAACCAGAATCCCAGGGATTAACCATGGGGTGTTTCCCGCCTCGGGCCGGCAAGAGTGACCGCCGCGGCAGGAGCCGGCAGGAGTTCGGGACTCCGCCCGACCGCCTCCATGCTCATTCTCATCAACACGGTGGATTCCTCATAACAAATGGCGTCCACCAGGTTCACTGGTACGACCCGCTCTCTACCGGCAAACTGGGGGCCGATTTTGATGACGAGCTGGCGAATGACCCAACTCTGATCATCCAACATAAAATCACAGACATGACCGATCATCCCATCGCTGGCCGCGAGACGATAACCGTTCACAGATTGCGCGCTGCGCAAATGCGCATCGGAGCGTTCGTGTTTCAGACCAAAGGGAGCCGGGTGTCCACTCGACGTGGCGGTTGGAGGTGATTCCAAGATTGGAAAGCCCCCCACGCTTCCCGCAGCACAACTATCCAATCGTGTGCATCCGGCTCCGCCCCCAAAAGGGCACCCGAATTCAACAGCTTCAGGACTCCAAGGGTCTCGAAATTCTGCTTCAAAACGCAGATGACGTTGGGGCGAAATCGGCCAGTGTGCGTGTGATCGGCGGCGAGTTTGTGTTTGAACACGACGGCGAAGATTTCAACGAGGAACAATTCACGAGCATGATGGATCGACGTCCGAAACCGTCGATGATGAGAACCAATTGCTCGAAACACTGCCCCCCCAGACGAAGTTGCCGAAGATGAGCCCTGAACTAAAAAAATTCTTGCACCTGTTACGCCCGCCTTCAAGGTTGACGGGCGAGCAGGTCGCATGGCGTTTGGGGATGACCCGGGACGAGGTCAGAATCGTCAGTTCACCGGAAATCATCGACCGCATACATGAAGCGCTTCCGCCGAAGGAACGCATTCGGGTTTTAAGCAGCGCGACCGCACTCTGTCCGCTGGGCAATCCTGCACTGATGGTCACGAAATACTTCTGGGAGCCGGAAATCACCCGCTTGGAACAAGACGTGGAATGGCTGGATAAAGCGGTCAGGACCATTCGGGAATACTGGCGCCAAAAAAAGGCGCGGAAGGGAAATTCCGGAATTTATGACACCGAAATGATATCATGAAACCAAGATCAACGTCACCAGAGGGATTGCCACAACCGCCGATCGACACCTGGGAACTGGAGCGGCAGGAATTCGAAAACCTGCCACGCCTGCCCGCCATTCTCACCGACGTCCAAGCCGGCTGGCGGTTCAATTGCACTCCCGAGGGCATCGGCATTCTCGTCCGGGAGAAACACCTGGACGCGCTGGGCGGAGCAGCGCCGGATGACTGCAAGCGTTTTGCTGCCGTTTACATCGAGCACGTGTCGCAAAACCGGCAGTGGCTCGACAAGGCCACCGACATTCTTTACCAATCGCGCAACAAAAAGAAAGGCTCAGGACTACGTAAGCTCCCTCTAGCCCTTCAACAAGCGTGATTTAATTGGGTAAGTTGAACGAAAAAGCTCGAAATGCCGGCGAACATTGGTTGAAATGGGTTTGTTCAAGAACACATATCACCGATGAAAACGACATTTCGAGTGAGCCGAAGCTATCCCAAAATCCTGCGCAACCGCAAGCGCCGAATTGAAAAACGACTGGCCCCACGCGCTTGGGAAGATCAGCCGCAACCGATGATGCAGGGCAGCAATGTTCATTACGAGTTGAGCGACAAGACCCGCGCCACCAGTTATGGCGGCTTGGGCGCAGTCCATGTGATGGTGCAGCGACTGGGTCTGGTGGAGGCGATCAACCAGGATTTGAAGTTACTCAAAGTGCATCTGCCCTATCACGAGAGCGATCATGTGCTGAATATGGCTTACAACGTGTTGAGCGGCGGTCAACGGTTGGAAGACATCGAACTGCGGCGGCAGGATGAAAGCTTTCTCAATGGCTTGGGTGCCCAGCGCATTCCAGATCCGACCACCGCGGGCGATTTCACCCGGCGTTTTTGCGCCCAAGACATCGCGACGTTGCAGGAATGCATCAACCGGACGCGGCAACGAGTGTGGCAACAGCAGCCGGCAGGATTTTTAGCCGAGGCGTTCCTGGACGTGGACGGCACGATTGCCGGTACGTATGGGGAGTGCAAAGGCGGCATGGGACTGTCGTATAAAGGGATTTGGGGTTATGCGCCCCTGGTGGTGAGCTTGGCCAACACCCGGGAGGTGTTGTACGTGGTAAACCGTCCGGGCAACGCTCCCAGCCATCAGGACAGCGTGCCCTGGATTGACCGGGCGATCGAACTGGTCAAGCCGGTGGCGGGCCGCATTACCTTGCGCGGGGACACCGACTTCAGCCACACCGCCCAACTGGATCGTTGGGACAAGGCGGGAGTGGGTTTCGTGCTGGGTCTGGATGCGCATGCCAAAGTGGTGCAGTTGGCCGAGGGCCTTTCGGAGCAGTCCTGGCGGCCTTTGGAGCGCCTGCCCAAGTATGAGATTTTGACCGAACCCCGGCGCCGGCCCGAGCGGGTGAAGGAGCAGATCGTCGTGTAAAAGGGTTATCTGAATAAGAAGCTGACGGCCGAACACGTCAACGACATGACCTATCAGCCCAACCAGTGCGAGGGCAAGCACCGGCTGGTGATTCTGCGCAAGAACATCAGTGTGCAGAAAGGCGAACGGGTGCTCTTCGATGAGGTGCGGTATTTCTTCTATCTGAGCAACCGATGGGATTTGACGGTGGAACAGATCGTGAGCCTGGCCAACGGGCGCGGAGACCAGGAAAATGTGATCGAGCAACTCAAGAACGGAGTCAACGCGATGCGGATGCCGGTGGACGATCTGGTGAGCAACGGGGCATATATGGTGATGGCGGCCTTGGCGTGGAACCTGAAGGCGTGGTATGGCTTGCTGGTGCCGGATCGGGAGCGGGGCTTGGAGTTGGTGCGGATGGAATTCCGCCGGTTCCTGCACGCGATTATTTTACTGCCGGTGCAGATCATCCGGGCCGGGCGCAAAATCATCTATCGTCTGTTAGGCTATAACGGATGGTTGAAAGACTTCTTTGCGACCTGGCAACGGCTGCAGAGGCTGGAGTGTGGCTAAAGTTATTCACAATTTTGGGGAAGCGAAGACCTTAAGGGCCAAAAATGCCGGAGGTGTGTCCGGGTACGCCGTAAAATGACCGAAAGTAATCAGATGCGTCAGTAAAACCGGGAATAAGTTCCGCGTTGACGTGCAAGCAAGCAATCAGAGGCAAAAGTTAGATGCGAACGAGGTCAAAAGAGATCAAAAAACCGTCCCCCGACCGGTCAGGTTCGCAACTCGCTTGTTTTAGGTCTAGCAGAGTGGCAGGCAGCCTACGGCTTGGGGAATGTGATAAAAAAAGGGAGTACTGTCGTCAGGCGACATAGTGTTCGGAGCATCTTCAAGTCACAAATACCCGTGCCCGAGTCCCGTAGCGACCGTGCCTCCGAAATATGGATGGAAGAGATCGAAAACGTGGTCACCGGTGTCGTTGAGCAACTTCAAAAGGAGGCGGAAAAGGTTGGCGGGAAACAACTTGAATAATCATCGCCACCGCAAAATCATAAAAACTTGGCGTTACATAAAATATCCATAGTATAGCGTACGCTATATTGCATATTGACATTTTGTATAATAACTATAGGATAGGCATCGTGAAAGCAGATGACATCAAGAAAATCCGGGCGGCGCAATTTCTTTTCTGTAAAATTGTTAAGCATCTAAACTGAGGGCTGGGGTTGGTTTTCGATGTTGAGGTAAATTTTCCCGGTTTCCCAATCGTCATTGGTTTCGCATAAGAGCGCG
>Ga0181535_10000477_pt1 | contig 60089 bp, 44 predicted proteins | sample PEATcosm2014_Bin_44_FD_119774 | JGI IMG/M metagenome (GOLD analysis project Ga0181535, IMG submission 119774) | Peatland microbial communities from MTU Mesocosm Facility, Houghton, MI, USA - PEATcosm2014_Bin17_30_metaG | ecosystem: Environmental > Terrestrial > Soil > Wetlands > Peat | place... | reverse complement strand
GGGCGGTATCCGCACTATGGATCGCCTGGTTTTTGAGTTATGGAACATGGTCCAGACCAATCCCGACTACAGCGGCAGAACAACGATCTTCGTTCTTCCCGAATTCGGCCGCGACTTCGACGGCTCAACCACCAATGGATTCTTCAATCACAGGGCGATTAACGATTCCACCAGCCTGACATGGATGATGTGCCTGGGCGAAGCAGCACGTTCCGCCGATGTGATCGAGCGCCCCATACAGCACGTCGATCTTTGCCCCACCATCGCCGGCATGTTTGGGGTCAAAGACCTGGATATTCCGGGCAAGCCTCTGCCCGGGCTATCGATATGATTGGTACCGCGATGAATGAAAGGCCTGATATAACGCAGAAACAAGCGCCCGGCACAGATGCCTATCGCCGGTTGATCGGGAAATTGCCGGTAACGATGCGGCCCGCATTGAATCAGCAATTCACTGAGTGGGAGATGCTTTTCCCCTACGAGCGCAACCGTGTTGTCACCTTCATGAAGGGCGTTGAGACCTATAGCCCTTCCGCCCTGGACTCGCTCACTGCGCCGCTGTGGGCGCTCGAAGACAAGATGGGCGTCAAGCACTGGGATTTCACACAGGCCGTCGACACCATCGAAAATGCATCCCAGTTGGCGCGGTCAGCATACTACGCCGAGTGGCGCCGCGAGGTGCAAAGAGTGGTGGATGCTATCAGCGCAGCCGCGCGCGACGTGACGCCGGCTCCTGTTGAATCCACACGATTGATGCTTATCGTTCTTCCCGCGAATCTGCCTGTCGACCCGCAGTCCGTATGGAAGCAATGGGACCCCAAAGGGCACGAGATCAAAATCACAGGTAGCACTGAAAAGCTTTGCCAACTGGTGATCCAGGGCCAGCCGGGACTCGACGGAATTGCGACTTTGGCGGCGCGGCAAGGCGCTCAGGACAGCTCCGATCTTTGGCTAATAGACTCAGAAGCAAAACTGCACGGAATGCTTTCCCAGCAGGCCCCGATTGCAGCCTTTTCTTTGAGCTTCAGCAATTTAAAGCCGCTCCGCGACAAGTTCCTCGCCGAGCTGAACAAAGCTCCCAAAGATATTGAAGCCACCGATCAAATCATCGCCAATCTTCGCAGCGAAGCATGGGGCGGCTGGGGACTCTGGCCGCCGGAAGTTGACAGTCAGCCCAGGCTGAAGAGATTTCTCATCGATCTCATCCTCAGCGGCAATGGCGTTCTCATTTTCTCCAACTCGTTTGTAGAATGGACGGCTGCCGAGGTGCTTCGCCGCGCTCGTCCGCGGACGATAGTTGCCCGCTTTGGCATGCGAATCAAGCCCAAGCCGTTCACCAGCATCGCCATCTTTGAGAATCAGCAGAAGGTCAGCTCGCTTCCTGACGTCGACGATCCTGAAAACAGTGCAATTGATGCCGCCATCCTCGCCCGGTATTCCTGGCTCGCGGCCTCCCGGTATCCGGAGCAGGACCATACCATCTGCGTGTGCGTCGCGGAGCATGTGGATTCCGCCTATGTGATTCTGCCTGAGGGCAAAAGCCTCGGATGGGCTCCGGACCATGCTGTCGCACCGGAAGAGCTTTACGGTTGGCTGGGGAAGCAATTTATTGCCTAATCGAACTCCGGCTGATCAACGCAAAGCACCAAACCGACAGGCCAGTTCCCATGAACGAACCCCGCTCCATTAGACTGGTACCACAATGAGACCTGTGCATAGATTGGGTCGGGCCGCCTTGCCTGTTGCGCTGGCTGCGGGCTTGGCGATTGCCGGATGTGGGACGCCGGGCGCTCCCTCGCCCCCTTCGCTCAAATTGCCTGACAAAGTGACGGACCTCTCCGCTACCCGCACCGGCAACCAGGTCTCGCTCACCTGGACCATGCCAAAAAAGAATACGGACAAATTGCTGTTGAAGGGCAATATCGCAGTGCGCGTCTGCCGGAAGGAGGGTGCAGAGGCCTATGCCACGGCGGGTAGTCTGCAACTCGCTCCGGCAGCCGACGGCGTCTTCACAGAGATGCTGCCGCAGACTCTAGTCTCTGGCGCGCCCCGTCCGCTCACCTACTTTGTCGAGCTCGCAAACCACAACGGCCGATCGGCCGGACTGTCGAATGACGCGGTGATTTTGGCAGGCGAGGCGCCCGGGCCGGTTGCCGGCCTCGTAGCCCAGGTGCGCAAGGCAGGCATAGCCCTTCGCTGGACCCCCGACCAAGCTGGCGCACGGGAGCCAACGGGCATCGCCATCCGCCTCCACCGCAAACTGCTCACGCCACCAGTCGCAAAGCCCGCACAAGGCCCACTCGCGCCGCCTCCCGAGCCGATCGAACAGAGCCTGCTTGTCGACTCCGGCGAGCAAACCGGCCGCACTTTGGACAAAAGCATTCGCTTCGGCCAGATCTATGAGTATCGCGCCCAGCGCGTCGCCCGCATCGCCGTGGAAGGTCAAACGCTGGAGCTCGCCGGTGAGCTCTCCGCTCCCATTCGAGTCGATGCTCTCGATATTTTTCCGCCCGACGTCCCCACCGGTCTGGCCGCCGTCGCCACAGCCGGCGATACCGGCACGGAGGCCTCGATCGATCTGAGCTGGCAGCCCGTGACCGATTCTGACCTTGCGGGCTACACAATCTATCGCAGCGAATCCGGCGGCGCATGGCGGCGAATCTCCCCCGCGGAACCGGTCGTTCCCCCGGCCTACCATGACGCCCAGGTCCAACCCGGACACACCTATAGCTATGCCGTCAGTGCCATCGACCAGCTCGGCCATGAGAGCGCCCGTTCCGCTGAAACCGAGGAGACCGTTCCGCAGCCCTGATCGCCTATCTTGTCCAGATGCATCGGCCATTCATCTTGCGAATCCAATAAAGCGGTAGACTATTCCGGAATGTGCTTGAAGTCCGAAACGCCCACCCCAGGAGGAATCATGCCGCAGAATTTGCCCAAAAACTTGCTTGACCAATTGCGCAAGTATACCGTCGTCGTCGCCGATACCGGTGAAATTGAGGCGATGCAGAAGTTTCGCCCCCAGGACGCAACCACTAACCCCTCGTTGATCACCTCCGCCGCCCAGTTGCCGCAGTACCAGCCCATCGTGGACCAGGATCTGGTCGACGCGCGTAAGGAACTGGGCGGCAAGGCAACCGACGAGGCCGTCGCCCATCTGGCCTTCCAGCGGCTGGCCATTGCCTTCGGGAAAAAGATTCTGGCCATCATTCCCGGTCGCGTTTCCACTGAGGTTGACGCGCGCCTCTCCTACGACACTGCGTCCACCATCGAGCAGGCCCGAACCATCATTGCCCAATACGACCATGCGGGCATCGGACGCAATCGCATCCTCATCAAGATTGCCTCCACCTGGGAGGGCATCCGCGCCGCCGAAGTTCTTGAGAAGGAAGGCATCCACTGCAATCTAACGCTGCTCTTCGGACTTCATCAGGCTATCGCTGCGGCCGACGCCGGTGCCACGTTGGTTTCGCCTTTCGTAGGCCGCATTCTTGACTGGTACAAGAAGGAGACGGGCAAGGACTTCCATGGCGCAGAGGACCCGGGAGTCATCTCCGTGACCAAGGTCTACAACTACTACAAGCACTTCGGCTATAAAACTCAGGTGATGGGTGCCAGTTTTCGCAACATTGGCGAAATCGAGGAGCTTGCCGGCTGCGATCTGCTCACCATCTCGCCTCAACTGCTGGCCGAGCTCGAATCCGCTGAGGGCGATCTGCCCCGCAAGCTCTCGCTGGAAACCGCCAAAGCTATGACCATCGAGAAAATCCCCATGGATAAGGCCACATTTGACCGCATGCACGCGGCGGACCGCATGGCCACCGACAAGTTGAAGGAAGGTATCGAAGGATTTTCAGCCGCACTGGTTAAGCTTGAGGCCCTGCTGGCCAAGCGCCTGGCTGAACTTGAATCCCGCACCACCGCAACCGTCTAATCGCAGCGCACTGATTCGCTTGAAAGGGCAGCCCGTCGCGGCTGCCCTTTTCTTGCGTCCCAAACTTGCAATTGCAATCGATCCTCCACACTGCTAACTAACTTTGATCCCCCTATTGTCAAACCGCAACTTTCAGGTACGCTCTTTGTTAATGCTGGATGAACAGGCTTTGGAGGTCGTTCCCCGGCTCTCGCAATGAGCACCCGGCCACAGCCACAACAAAGGCGGATCAATCGCCCACGGGAGGTGTATATGCAGGCTCATCCGCTCGAACCTTTCTTCCACCAGGCGGTCCGCAACAGTTATGAGGGTAAGCTCGGCCTGCACGATCCCGACGTGACTGACTATGTGGCGCGACTACTCTGCGAGTTCTCGCAGTCTGAGAATCTCTACAAAGTGCGTGACGACGCGGGCCGTCCCATCGAAGAACTGACAGATATGATGCTCGCCGCGGATCCGGTCCACGGTACAGCACCTTCATTTGACGCAGAGCGTGCATTACGCAAGCACATCGGCGACTATGCGCTCTTTGTGGCCGGCATGTACCCTGAGGCGATCGGTTCCAACCGCCGTCTCCGCCATCGTCAGCCAAGTCTCGAGGAACTTATTCGCGCAGGCAAGGAAAGCTACTACATTGTCAGCCAGTTCAACCTATTTGAATACGAGCAGGAAGCCCCACTCTTTGCGCGACTCTCTGACCGCTTCGAGCGTTGCATCCTGGGCCTCACGCTGGTCCGCGAAGAAATCGCGCCCCGGAAGGCCCTCATGCCACCGCGGGCGAATTAACACCCTCAATGCCGGCAAACCCGGAATCCGGGGTGCCCCAGGTCCCGCATTTGGGACCTGGGAAAGCTTACCCTGGATAAGTGTCTTTTACTCCGACCAAACTGCGAGCACATTCCCCACTCCGTCAGAGAAGTGGAAGCGCCGGCCGCCCGGGAACTCGAAGGTGGGCACGACGATGCTCCCGCCCGAAGCCACAATTGCGGCCTCCGTCGCCTTCAAATCCGCCGAATAAAGCACGACTAACGGCGCGAATTTCCCCGGTCTCTTGTGCGTTTCGCCCATTGCAAAGCCGCCGTTGATGCCGGCGCTGGCCGCGTTAAAGCTCACATAGTCCGGTCCGTAGTCCACAAAACTCCAGCCGAAGACCTTCGTATAGAACTCTTTTGTTTGCCCGATGTCGGTCGAAGCAAACTCAATGTAGTTGATCTTATGGTGATTTGCTGAATCGCTCATAACTTCTCTCCTTTGTCTCTGACTTGCTTGGGGTCGAGGGAAAGGTGGCGCGGACTCGGGCGGCGCAGGCACACCTTTCCCGGTGTGCTCTTGAAGCGCCCCCATCCACATTCCCTCAAGAGCCGGAGAGTGCAGGTAGAGTCCGCTGATTCACTTGAAGGCGCAGACTGCCGAGGTCCGTGCACAGCTTAGCAGAATTTGAAAAAGTTGCATCAACAATTCCGCGCACACTTACCGGCTGAGCCAGAGGGAAACACCTCCAATAATCGAGCGTCCCGGCATGGTTACCCCATTGATCTCCTGGTACCCGGTATTGCTCAAATTATCGAGCCGAAGAAAGGGACGGAATCTTCCCATATCATGAGTCAGCGCGGCATTCCATACGGGATAAGGGGAAGCGTTCCACGGCGGAATGCCTGGCTGCTGATAAGGCTTTGCGATCGCTACAGAATTGGTAACGGTAACAATGCGTCCCAGCGAGGCCGTCCAGGTAGCATGAATATTCGCCACTGGATAATTGAGCGCATACTCCGATTGCAGTCCGTTCAAGGAACCCTGCCCGCCAGCCAGTCCGGTCCATGCCAGCTGAATTCTCTGCGACTTAGCTGGCGCCCAGGTCGCAAAGGTCTCCACTCCCTGAAAATGCAGGCCGTTCAAATTCACCGCCTGCCATTGAGCTGCGGGCGACGAGCGCACATAGTCGATCGCGTAGTGCTCGCGGGAATAAAACCCGGTAGCTGAAAGCGAGAATCGACTGGACGGCGTCCAATCCGCTCCTCCCTCGCCTGACCATGCCGACTCCGGCTTGAGATTTGCATTGCCGACGGTCGTCGGATCGGAGTAATAGAGGTCGGTATACGTCGGAATCCTGAATCCATACCCGCCGCTCGACCGCAGCTTCAGATTGTCCGTCAGCCGCAAACTCCCTGCCAAATGCGGCGATAGCACTGACTGCGACCCGCCCGAAAAAATCTCCTCCCGCACCCCGGCAGACAAATTCCAACGCTTCTTTGCCGGACGCAAATCCAGGTCGACATAGCCTGCGCCGCGATTGCGCGCATGAAGTCCAAGGTTGTTGCTGTGAATGCTGTCCCCATCTTCTTCGAGCCCGAGCAAAAGCACAGACGAGGAGGCTAGCGGAACGGTATGGCGTAAAGAAGTCTGCCACGAGCCGTCGATGTGGTTGTTCTCGTAAACCGACGGATCGTCGCGCAGCAACACAAACTCATCCGTGTGCCGCCGATAGCCGAAGGCCGCCTCCGTGCGGCTACCCAGCTCCTGGCGTGCTGAAGCAAACCACCCCTTGGTCCGCTCCCACGATTCATAAGGTCCGTAAAACTGGTTTGCCCCAAAAGACTTGTCGCTGACTGCAGCGAGCAGATCTGTAACTCCAAGCCGGGAAACGGCCCAACTCTCCAGCGAACTGTCTTCATTGCGAAAGTCGCGATCCGCCATAAATCCGGTGGAGAAATCGCGGTCCGCAGTCAAACGTCCCCTCCATCTCTTATGCACGAGCGTCCCCAGCAGCGATTCTTCCTCTGAGCCGAAGCTGCCCCCGCCTGCTCGCAGACGAAGCGTAGTCGCGTTCGGCGCAGCGGTCAAGAAATCAACCACTCCACTGAGCGCGTCCACCCCGTGAAGCGTTGATCCTGCTCCATGCAAGACTTCGATCGAGTCCATTGCGTCCAGCGGAACGGGAAGGTCAAGGTTGTGATGAGCCGTCTGGCTATCGTCGATTCGGAATCCATTTAGCAGCACCAGCGTCTGTTCAAATGTTCCCCCACGCAAAACAATGTCCGCCTGCCCGCCGCCCGTTCCGCGCTGCTCTAGAAAAACCGAGGAATCCTGCCGTAGCAGGTCCTGCTCCGATTGAAGCGAAAGCACATTGGCTTCCACCGGCAGCACCAACACGGAAGAAGGCGACTCTGCCAGAGGCGTCGGAACCGGCGAACCAAGAACCACAACGGTTTGCGAGACCTGAGGCGCTGAAGTGCTTTGCGCATAACCGGCCTGCATGCTGACGAATCCGTAGAGACAGACCGCCAGCAATAGATTCTTCAGTTGCAGCAACAGATTGCCTTTATGCATAGTGGAGAAGATCGTGTGATCGGCCGCAAATAAAAATGGCCCAAATCGGTTAGAGTATGTAGCGCGACAAATCCTGATCTTTCACTACCGACGCCACCATCTGCTTCACATACGCGTCGTCGATGAGAAATACCTTCTCCGGGCCGGAAGCGGTCATCCGCTCCAGATAGGGCAGTGGCGTTGAAGACTCAGCCTTAATGGCCTCCGAAATGATTGCGGCCTGCTCTTCATCCGGCGTACGACGAGCCACGTCGGGAGCCAGGAAGCTCACATCCTCAAGCACCCGCTCCATAATCGTATGCAGCCGCCGCGCCCCGATATTTTCTGTCTGCTCATTTACCTTGAAGGCGAACTCCGCCATCTCCCGCAGCGCCTCGGGCGCAAACTCCAATCGCACCCCTTCAGTCTCCAGCAGCGCCGAGTATTGCTTGGTCAGTGAAGCCTTAGGCTCGGTAAGAATCCGCAAAAAATCATCTACGGTCAGCGACTGCAACTCCACCCTGATTGGGAACCGGCCCTGCAATTCGGGAATTAGATCGCTGGGTTTAGAGACGTGAAAAGCGCCGGCGGCGATAAAGAGAATGTGATCGGTGCGCACCATGCCGTAGCGCGTATTCACCGTTGTTCCTTCCACGATAGGCAGAATGTCGCGCTGCACGCCCTCGCGTGAAACGTCGGGTCCGTGCCCGCTCTCGCGTCCGGCAATCTTGTCGATCTCATCCAGGAAAATTATCCCGTTTGACTCAACCTTCTCCACAGCCGTGCGGTTCACCTGGTCCATGTCGATCAGGCGGCCCTCTTCTTCCTGCACCAGGTAGTCAAAGGCGTCTGCAGCCTTCATCTTCCGCTTCTTGCTGTTGCCGCCAAAAATATTGGGCAGCATGTCTTTGAGGTTCATCTCCATGTCCTCAAAGTTCTGGTTGCTGATGATGCCAAACTGCGGCGTCCCGCGCTCCCTCACATCCAGTTCCACCTGGCGGTCGTCCAGCTTGCCCTCGCGGAACTGCTGGCGCATCTTCTCGCGGCTGCGCTGGTAGCTCTCGGTGCCGGGCAGCGTGAGCTGACCTTCGGCAGCCGGAGGCGTGGGCGGCGGAGGCGGCAGCAACACATCCAGCAGCCGCTCCTCGGCGTTCATCTCCGCGCGGTCCTCCACCTCTTCAAGCCGTTCCTCCCTCACCATATCGATAGCGATCTCCACCAGGTCGCGAATCATCGACTCCACATCGCGGCCCACGTAGCCCACCTCGGTAAACTTTGAGGCCTCTACCTTCAGAAACGGCGAATTGGTCAGCTTGGCCAGCCGGCGCGCGATCTCCGTCTTGCCCACGCCCGTAGGCCCAATCATGATGATGTTCTTGGGCATAATGTCGTCTGCCAGGTCGGGAGGCAGCTTTTGCCGCCGCTGCCGGTTCCTGAGCGCAATCGCAACCGCACGCTTAGCAGCGCGCTGACCAACCACATGCTTGTCGAGTTCCGCCACAATTTCACGTGGAGTCAACTCGTCCAGCGAGAGATCCTGTTCTTCGGCGGATGCGGGTAAATAAATGGCCATTCGTTTCCAGTTCTGAATTCCTAGTTTATTCCAGTAGCCAGGGACTTCCGGAGTTCCTTGCGGATCACGAATTTCAGTCCGGACCAGGTATCGTCAATCGCGCAGACCTTCACGTCCACGAAAGGTGTTTTCAGCGCGAACTCGCGAATCGCGTTCTCGGTCAAATCGGTGCGAAAGCCTGAAGATTTCTTGGGCCACGCAACCCAAATCATACCCTCGGTGCGGACGGCTTCGGTCAGCGCACCGAACTCTGCCTTGAATACTGCGGCTGAATCGGCGAAGAGCAGAACCGCATCGAGATTCCTCTCCAGCTTCTTTCTCTTGAATCCCCGTAACTCTTCCGGCAGCTCTGAAGGCGCATTGCGAATAAGAACACTCTGCCCATCTTTGATTCCAAGTTTCTTCAACAGAGGCGTGCCAGAGTATCCCGCCATGGTTTTTTCCCCGAGCCTACGACAATTTCTGCTACCCCTTCAGCTCCTCAATCGTAATGTGGTCGTTGGTATAGATGCAGATTTCTCCGGCAATCTTCATGGCCTTTTCCGCAATTTCGCGTGCGCTCAGATCGGTGTTTTCAAGCAACGCGCGAGCTGCGGCCGTCGCATAGCTGCCGCCCGAGCCGATGGCCGCCAGCGGCTCATCCGGATCGATCACGTCACCCGAGCCGGAGATCAAAAACGTCTGTCCTTTGTCGGCCACCAGCAGCAGGGCCTCAAGGTTGCGCAGCATCTTGTCGGTGCGCCAGTCCTTTGCCAGCTCCACGGCCGCCCGGTTCAGGTTTCCCGCGTATTGCTCCAGCTTCGACTCGAAGCGGGCAAACAGGCTGAAGGCGTCCGCCGTCGAGCCCGCAAATCCGGCCAGAATCTTCTCCTGGTAAAGCCGCCTGATCTTCTTTGCTGAGTGCTTCAGCACGTGTTCGCCAAGGGTCACCTGGCCGTCGGCAGCCATCACCACGTCCCCGTTGCGCCGCACACAAACCACTGTGGTGGAGCGAATCCGGGACCGTGGCGCCGTTGCAGAACTATTGCCCAAATCCACGAAAAACCTCCAAAAATCAAGCATCCAGATAGCCGGAACTCAAAGAAGATGCATTCACGAGTATATCGCAGCGAGAAAGTCAAGCGTAGCCGCCCTCTCCATCCCAGCCTCCGCAACGCTCAGATTCCGCCTGCGGTATCCTTAAGCATGTGGACTGTCGCTAGGCGTCCCGTATGGAGTCCCGCCCGGAATGGCCAGCCTCAACGCAAATGTATGGGTGATAATCGCCGGTCTGCTCGTTCTGGGAGGCATTGCTTTTTGGCTGGTGCTGCGCAAGCGCCCCACCCCGGAAGAGCTGGAGCGCGCCAGGCGCCAGTTTCTGGTGCAATCCGGCCGCTTGGTCGACGGAATGTTGCTTGACGTTTGCGAAGTCGAGGCCCCCGGCAAATCCAAGTCAGACCCCACGCGCACCCTAATCATGCTGCTCTACAACTACCGCATCGGCGGCGTGAACTACGAGTGCTCCCAGGACATCACTGACATGCCCGGCGTGATCAATGCTTCCCAAGTGCGGGCCGGCTTCCCTTGCACGGCGCGTTACCAGCCCGGCAACCCCCAGAACAGCATTGTTGTGGCCGAGGACTGGACCGGCGTCCGTGCCGGCATTCCAGTGTTGCCCCCTTACGAGGATCCAGACCCCCTCGACCTGAGCCACCTGCGCCCCGGCCGGGGTTGAGCCACGCTTCACACAAAAGAAATCATGTGGCTTCACAAAAAGAGGAATGAACGCTTCTATGACTGCTGCGTCTAGCGCTTAGGTCTTAAACTCATCTCAAGAGCTACTTTGTATTTCGTTGGAGTAGACATGAACGCTGACTTCGTACGTATGCAGGTCCGCGGCGCTGTCTGGCCGCGTTGTCTGGCGATCTTTGCCACGGTTCTTCTCGGATCGTTTACCGCATCGGCGCTTCCTGAAAAAGGAACGCCAGCACCCCCGTTGCAATTCACACAGCTGCTACAGGCTCCTCCGGGAGCAAAGGCGGATTGGCACAGCCTGCGCGGCAAAGTTGTGGTGCTGGAGTTCTGGGCGACGTGGGGCGAAGGATGTGTGGCTGAGATTCCCGATCTGAACAGGCTCGTAGCCTCGCTCGACCCGACCAAGTTCCAGTTTATTTCTGTAGACGATGAAGACCTGAAGATCGTCCAGACGTTCCTAGCCAAGAGGAAGATGGCAGGGTGGGTAGGCATCGATACGATGCGCAGGGTCTCTGCATGGTACGGTGTCAAGTCATGGCCGACGACCATCATTGTGAATGGTCAGGGCCGGATTGTGGCAGCGACCAGCCCTGAGGAACTCACGGCTACTAATCTGCTCGAAGTTGCATCCGGGAAGAGTGTGAAATTCAAGCCGGCTCAAAATGCGGAGGCGCCGGCCCGTACTGCATCGATCGAGGCCAATGTCAAACCCCTCTATGATGTATCTCTGAGCAAAGCAGCACCTGACGCAAAAGCTATGATGTCTGAAAGTTCAGGCAGCATGGACATTTCTGGATGGAATGCGGAACAGCTTCTGAGCTATGCGTACGACACTCCAGAGAGTCGGCTTATTCTGACGGGTTCTCTGCCCAAGGGACTTTATAATTTGCACACCGTCTGGGCAAGCGCGGACAATAATAACTCGCTAATTGCACCCTTTCTTCAACCAGCCATTACATATGGTCTGAATCTGCGTGTTCAGCCTAAGACCATTACCAAGAAAGCCTACGTACTGAAGGCGACCGGCGTCGGCAATAAACTGCTACAACCAACGGCCGTGATGAATCAGTCGCAGATGTATGGGTATTGGAAGGGAGAGCTCAAACTTGTCAATGGATCCATGAATAGTCTGGCGTATTCGCTGGAAGATGGGCTTGAAGTTCCGGTGGTCAATGAGACCGGCATCGAGGGTAGATTTGACGCGGAATTGGAGTTTCCCGCAAAGGACATGGAAGCCGCCAAAGCCGCTCTGCTCAAGACGCTGGGCCTGGAACTGATTGAGGCGGAGAGGCCCATCAAGATGCTCGAAGTGGGCCCGCGGGAAGAAGCGAAGAAAGCAGACGAAGCCAAGCCGCGACAAACGCCTAAGCCTTGAAAACTTACTGACGTATCTGCCGCCAGCACGGACTGGCGGCAGATACCCACCCCCGGTATACTCTATCTATGCATCTGCACGCAGCGTCCGGCTCGCCCGGCGCTCAACGAACTCAATCCGTATTGCGTTTTTCGCTGGTGGCCACGCTGGCTTACGTCGCCGTCACCTTCGTAGCCGGATTGTATGCCCACTCGCTGGCGCTGCTCTCTGAGGCCGGCCACAACCTCTCAGATTTTCTGGCCCTTCTGCTCAGCTTTCTCGCCGTCTATCTGCAAACCCGCCCTGCCAGCAACTCCAAGACCTTCGGCTATCAGCGCGCCGGCGTACTGGCTGCCTTCATCAACGCGAGCACCCTCATCGTCATCTCGCTCTGGATCGCCCTTGAGGCCGTCCATCGCCTCTCGGCGCCCGTCGCCGTTCAGCCCAAACTCATGATCGTTGTGGCCGCAGCCGGCGTGCTGATGAACGGCATCATTGCTGCCCTCTTGTGGGGCGTCAGCAGAGACGTCAACCTGCGCAGCGCCTTTCTCCACATGGCCGGCGACACGCTCTCCACAGCCGCCGTCATCGCCGGAGGCGCGGGCATTCTCATCACCGGCCAAAACTGGATCGACCCCGTTCTCTCGCTCGTGATCGCCGCTCTCATCCTCTGGTCCAGCTTCGGCATCGTCCGCGAAACCCTCAACATCCTTCTCGAAGGAACGCCTCGCGGCGTATCCCTGCCCGTAATCCGCTCCGGAATGGAAGCCGTCGAAGGCGTGCTCAACGTCCACGATCTACACGTCTGGTGCCTCGGCTCGCAATCCCGCGCCCTCGCCTGCCACGTGACCATCGCCGACATTCCACCGTCAGAGAGCGCCTGCATCCTGCTCAAGCTCAAACATGTGCTCCACGACCGCTTCCAGATCAGCCACACCACCATCCAGTTCGAGCACACCGGCTGCGAGGTGCTCGAGGGCTGCGTTGTCCCCATGGAAGAGATGGCCCGCGATGCTTCCCATAAACACCACGGCCACGCGCATTAAGTCGATTTATTGTTAGGGTAAAGTAAGTAATGGATGGAGTTGCATAAAATCGAATGCTAAATAACTGTCATTTGTCCAACTCCGAGGAGGGTCTCGTTTGTTCCGTTTCCGTCTCGCTTCAACCGCTCTCTGTGTTGCATTGATTCTCTTCTCGCCCGCTCTGGCCAGGTCGGCCTCGCACCCCGCGCAGACTACCGAAGCTGAAATCGGCCAGGTCGAAGCCCTCACCGGCGAGTACACTGACCCCGTTGAGCCCGACACACCGCTCAGCGTCTACGTCCTGAACGGCAAGCTCTACTTTGAGAGCGAGCGCATAGTTTCCACCGAGCTCAAGCCCGCCTCCGCCATCGAATATGCCATCCCCAATTCCAAAGAAACCCTCCGCTTTACGCTCGATGCCAACGGTCGCGGCGATACCGTCTCTCTCTCCTCTGATCCCGTAGGCGCCGTTTACCACCGCACTCGCCAGTTGCCCCGCCATTATCTCTTCCACGCTTACATGCGCACTGAGGTCATGATCCCCATGCGCGACGGCGTCAAGCTCCACGCGGTTATCCTCAGGCCCGCGGACATCGCGACCCCGCTTCCGTTCCTGATCCAGCGCACCCCTTACGGCGTTGACCAGACCACTCGCGCGTGGTTTTTCGGCGCCCGTCCGGAGCTGGCCCGCGATGGCTACATCTACGTTGGCGAAGATATTCGTGGCCGCAACAAGAGTGAAGGCGAGTTCATCATGAGCCGTCCTCTCGCTGATCACCACAGCCCGAAAGCCATCGACGAAAGTACCGACGCCTATGACACCGTAGCGTGGCTGCTCTTGAACGGCCCAAAAAACAACGGCCGCGCCGGCTTCATCGGCACCAGCTATCCCGGCTTCCTGGCCATGATGGCCGGCATCGATCCCCACCCCGCGGTGAAAGCAATTTCTCCTCAGGCTCCCATGATCGACGTCTGGATAGGCGACGATTTCTTTCACAACGGCGCCTTCCGTCAGAGCTACGGCTACGACTATGTATTTGAAATGGAAGGCAGCAAGGATCGCACCCGTGTGGACTATGTCAAGGACAGAGAAGGCAATCCCCGCGACGGCTTCGATTATTTCCTTGAGCGCGGGAACTTTGCTGTAGCCGTGAAAAAATCCGGAAACAAAATCCTGCCAACCTGGAAGCTTTTCCTTGAGCACCCGGCCTACGATTCCGTCTGGTACTCACGTGGCGTCGAGCACGTCCTCAACGCGGCCGCCGTTCCCACCCTAACCGTCGGCGGCTACTACGACCAGGAAGATATGTACGGCCCGCAGATCGAGTACTCCACGCTTGAGCCTCACGATACCAACCAACAAAACTTTCTCGTCCTGGGTCCTTGGCGTCATGGTTCCTGGGCCTCCTCATCGCGCCATCTCGGCAATCTCGACTACACCGAGTCCATCGGCAAAGAGTATCGCTCCCAGATCGAAGCAAAATTCTTCGCCCACTACCTGAAAGACGAGCCCGGAACCAATCCGTCCGGCTTCGATCTCGAAGACACAGCCAGCTTTCAAACCGGCTCAAATACATGGCAGCGCTACGCACACTTTCCGCCGCAAGACTCCCGCCCCACCAGCCTCCATCTTCAGGGCGCGGGCCAGCTCAGTTTCAGCGGTTCGACCGCCGACGCCCAAACGAGTTATTTGAGCGACCCCGCCAACCCCGTCCCCTACTGTCATCGTCCCATCCAGCCCTCTTATGGCCCGGGTTCCAATTGGTATACCTGGCTCGTCGAAGACCAGCGCTTCGTCACCGATCGCAAGGACGTGGCTGTCTGGAAACTCCCCGTCCTTACCAAAGACCTGACAGTAACCGGCGAAGTCCTCGCCGACATTTATGCCTCCACCACCGGCAGCGACAACGATATGGTGGTCAAGCTCATCGATCAGTACCCCGGCGACGATCCCGACCCCAAAATGCGCGGCTACCAATTAATGACCAATGAAGAGATCTTCCGTGGCCGCTATCTTGACTCCTTTCAGAAACCCACGCCCCTCGAGCCCGGCTCCATCCACGAGTACAAGTTTTCGCTCCACGACGTGGATCACGTCTTCAAAGCCGGCCACACCGTAATGGTCGAGATCCAAAGCACCTGGTTCCCGCTCTACGATCGCAACCCTCAGACCTTCGTGCCCAACATCATGATCGCCAAACCGGCAGATTACAAGCCCGCCACCATCACCATCTACTCCGGCCCCGGCCACGATTCCACTTTGCAGGTGCCGTTGGAAAATGACGGCAAGGATATGCAGTGATTTTAAAAATGGCAGGCGAAGGCGGTTTACTCTGATGGCCGCCATCGCAAAATTGGCTTCCTGGCCGCCCGCACTTCGTCGAGCCTTGAAACGCGCGTCGAGTGCGGTGCGGTCTTCACCAGCTCCGGGTTCTCCTCCACTTCGCGAGCGATGGAGCGCATAGCTTCAATGAAGAGATCCAGCTCCTCGCGCGACTCGCTCTCCGTAGGCTCAATCATCAGCGCGCCGTGCACGATCATCGGAAAGCTCACCGTATATGGATGGAAGCCGTAGTCGATCAGGCGCTTGGCAATGTCGCCGGTCTTCACTCCCCTGGCTGCCTGCCGCTTATCACTGAAGACCACTTCGTGCATTGAGGACGTCTTGTAGGGCAACTCGTAGAGGTCTTCAAGCTTGGCGCGAATGTAGTTGGCGTTGAGCACGGCGTCTTCTGTGGTCTGCCGCAAGCCATCTGGTCCGTTTGCCAAAATGTAAGCCAGCGCGCGAATAAACATTCCAGTGTTTCCATAGAACGCTCGCACGCGCCCAATGGACCGTGGCCGATCGTAATTCCAGCACAGTTGGCCGGTAGTTCCTGTTCCCTTAGTCCCTGAGTCCCTAGTCCCTGGTCCGTCAATTCCCGTCCTTCTCGCAAGGACGGGAATTGGTAAAAACGGCTCCAGAAACGCCTTGCAGGCCACCGGCCCTGATCCAGGTCCCCCGCCGCCGTGAGGCGTCGAAAAGGTTTTGTGCAGGTTCAGGTGCATCACGTCCACGCCAAAGTCACCGGGTCGCGTCTTGCCCACCAGCGCGTTCATGTTGGCGCCATCCATATAGAGCAATGCGCCCTTCGCGTGCAGAATATCGGCTATCTTGTGGATCTGACTCTCGAACACTCCAATCGTCGAAGGGTTGGTAAGCATCAGCGCGGTAGTCTCCTCGTCCACTTGGGCCGCGAGGGCTTCAAGGTCGATACCGCCCTCTGCGTTGGACTTCAGGTTTTCGACTGTATAGCCGGAGATGGCCGCCGTAGCCGGATTGGTTCCGTGAGCCGAGTCGGGAATGAGAACCTTCCGGCGCGCATTTCCCTGCGACTCATGCCACGCGCGGACCAGCATAATTCCCGTAAGCTCGCCGTGTGCGCCGGCCGCTGGTTGCAGAGTAATCGCATCCATGCCGGTGATTTCGATCAGGCAGCGCTGCAAGAGCTCAATAATTTCCAGAACGCCCTGTGCAAGCGAATCGGGTCGGTAGGGATGCGCCTCGGCCAATCCCTCGATGCGCGCCACCGCTTCATTGACCCTCGGGTTATATTTCATGGTGCACGAGCCGAGCGGATACATGCCCAGGTCAATCGCATAGTTCCACGTTGAAAGTCTCGTGAAGTGTCGAATAATCTCAATCTCGCTCAACTCGGGCAGCAACCCAGGCGTGTCGCGATGTGCCGCACCGAGCAATGCCGCGGCATCGACCGCAGGCACATCCAGCGGTGGCATCTTGTAAGCCCGCTTCCCCGGCGACGACTTCTCAAAGACCAGCGCCTCGTTCTGCGTCTGGTGAGGACGGACTTTGCCGAGTGTGCGAGGGCCGGAATTTTCAGTATTCGTTGCCATTCTCTATGCCTCCACCGGCGCGGCCGCCAACACTTTGGCCGCGGCATCGATCTGTTCACGGGTAATCACTTCCGTTGCGCACCAGAGTGTTGCATTGCCTAACTCGGGATACCAGCGGCTCAACTCAATTCCGCCAACAATCTTTGCATCGAGCAACCGCTGGCTCCACGCCGCCGGAGCTTCTTCCGTCTGAAGCACAAACTCGTGGAAGCGCGGCGCGCCGGTGAACAACAACTTTGCGCCGGGTTGCGCCGCAAGCGTCTCCGCCGCGTAATGAGCTTTGGCCAAATTGTGTTCGGCCAGTTCGCGAATGCCCTCCTTGCCGTAGACGGTCAGAAAGATGGTAGCCATCAGCGCAACTAACGCCTGATTGGTACAGATATTTGAGGTCGCCTTCTCGCGCCGTATATGCTGCTCGCGCGTGGCAAGCGTGAGCACAAATCCGCGGTAACCGGTCGAGTCGACAGTCTGGCCAACCAGGCGTCCCGGCATCTGCCGTACAAACTTCTCTTTAGCCGCAATCACCCCGCAGAACGGACCGCCATAGCTGAGCGCCACACCGAAGGACTGTGCTTCCATGCTGACGATGTCCGCCTCCACGGGCGGCCGAACCACCCCAAGCGAAACCGCTTCCGCAATCGAGACAACCAGCAGAGCGCCCTTAGCGTGAGCAATTTCAGCAATGGCAGGAATATCTTCAATCACGCCGAAGAAGTCGGGGCTCTGCACCAGCACCGCCGCGGTTTCATCCGTTACTGCAGCTTCGAGGGCGGCCAGATCGATGCGGCCGGTTTTGGAATCATAACCAACCAAAGTCGTGTGCAGGCCCTGATGCTTTGCATAAGTAGCCAGCACCTCGCGGTATTCGGGATGAACGGTTTTCGCCACGACGGCTTTGTGTCGGCCGGTAACGCGCACGGCCATCATCACCGCTTCCGCGGCTCCAGTGGACCCGTCGTACATGCTGGCGTTCGCCACATCCATGCCGGTCAGCTCCGCGATCATGGTCTGGAACTCGAAGATCGCCTGCAGCGTGCCTTGTGTGATCTCGGCCTGGTAGGGCGTATAGCTGGTGAGAAACTCCCCTCGCTGCACCAGCGAGTCGATGACCACCGGCCGGTAATGGCGATAGGCTCCCGCACCCAGAAAGCTTGCGTAGCCGGTCGCATTCTTCTCTCCAGCGGCACGGAAGTAGTCCACGATCTCGCTCTCGGCCTGCTGGCGGGGCACATCGAGGTCGTGCGTGAGCCGGTATTCGGCGGGAATGACTTCGAAGAGATCGTCGATCGAAGCCGCTCCGACTTCAGCCAGCATTGCCAGACGTTCAGCAGGCGATTTGGGAAGATAGCGCATGGAATCCTTAGGATTGTGAAGAAGTGAATAAGTGAACAAGTGAAGAAAATCCGCCCTTTGCCTTACTCATTCACTTCTTCACTGTTCTACCGCAATAAACGCCTCATAGGCCGCCGCGTCCATCAAGGAATTGACCTGGGCGGGATCGGCTACTTCAACCTTGATGATCCAGGTGTCGTGGGGCGTTTCGTTAATCTTGTCGGGCGAGGTTTTCAGCTCCTCGTTAATCGCAGTCACGGTGCCAGTGACTGGCGAGTAGAGGTCGCTGACGGCCTTCACGCTCTCGACAGATCCAAAGGTAGCGTTGGCAGTGACCGCGTCGCCAACTTTGGGCAGGTCAACGTATACGATGTCGCCCAGGGAGTTCTGCGCGTAATCCGTAATCCCGATGGTTCCTATGGATCCTGTGAGCGAGATCCATTCATGTTCGCGGGTATACCGGTAATTAGTAGGGTAGGCCATGGAGAGTTTGCTCCTTAAAGAAATAGTGTACGGCGAGAAGCGGGCAGGGGAACCTGTGAATCGCTTGGTAGCATCCAATTTAGGATAGAGCCGTGAAGGGACAATGCCGTGACGGAATTGCCGCGATTCCGAACGATTGTATTACTACTGGTGGCGCTGTTGTTGCCGTGGGGTGGTGGAGCGCGCGCTTACTCGCTACTGACCCATGAGCAACTCATCGACCTCACGTGGCAAGACTCCATCGTTCCGCTTCTGCTCAGCCGCTATCCCACGCTGACCCCGGCGCAGTTGGAGGAGGCTCGAGCCTACGCATATGGCGGTTGCGTGATCCAGGACATTGGCTACTACCCGTTTGGCGATGCCATGTTCTCAGACCTCACCCACTATGTGCGCTCGGGTGATTTTGTAGTGAACCTCTTCCGCAATGCCAAAAATGCCAATGAACTGGCCTTCGCCGTGGGCGCGCTCTCTCACTACATCGGCGATTCAATCGGTCATTCCGAGGCCACCAACCTCGCGGTTCCGGTCGAGTTCCCCAAGCTGCTCGCCAAATATGGACCGGTAGTGAACTACGCCGAGGGCCAGCACCAGCATGTGCAAACGGAGTTTGCTTTTGATATCAACGAAATTGCGCATCACCGCCTGGCGCCCGTCCATTACCTGCGGCACGTTGGACTCCAAGTGCCAGCGAAGCAGCTTTCGCTCGCGTTTTACCAGACCTATGGAATGAGCGAGGACTTCGGGGGAAAGCGCGGGCTCCGCGTCAACGTCAGAGCCTATCGTTTCGCGGCGCGAGCCTTTATTCCGCGCATCGCCTACGCGGTCACCCTCCTGCATCGTAATCACGAGCCTGCGGACCCGAATACACCGGAGGCTCTTGAGTTGGAGCAAGAGGTGGCCAAAGTTGCCAGCGAAAACGACTGGCAAGCCTACCGCAGGCATGCGGGAATTGGCACCTATACGCTGGCCGGTCTGCTGTTTGTTCTCCCCAAGGTGGGTCCGCTGAAAATGGTTGCGGTGAAAGGCCCAACCGCGGACACTGAAGTGGAATACAAGCACAGCGTTGTGCTTTCAGCGGCGGAGTTGCGCAACGCGCTGGCCCGATTCACGCCACCGTCCGCGCCGCATCCAACTTCAGCGCAATCGAACGCTCCCGCCCAGGCCGGGCAATCTGAGGCGCCACCACAAGACGCGCCGTCCACTCACCTGCGTCCCACAACCGACGGGCCGCGTCAACAGCGCGACCCGCACCATCCGCTGCCGAATCGCGATCTGGATACGGGGCGCGTAGTAATGCCGGGCGGGTATTCGCTCACCGACTCCACCTTTGCAAATCTCCTGCACTTGCTGACCCAGCAACCCACCGTGCCCATTCCGCCGGGAATCAAGGAAGAGATTGAGGCGTACTACGCCAATCCTGATGCTCCGATCACCACCAAAAAAGACCCGCAGCAGTGGGCGCAGGTTCAGGCCGATCTTCAAACGCTCGCAAAGATGCCGACCAGCATGGAGCCGATTCCTTATCCGACATACGGAGACGACTAGGAAAGCCCCGTGAGGAACCCGCCTGAACGACCGGGGAACTGGGCCAATCCTGAGCGAGTCAGCTTCGAAAATGGCTTTGACTTCCCCGTTTTGTCAATCCTTGTTTCGATACCCCCTATTTGTCAAAGAATTGACCATGCCCGCCGTTGGCCCATGGGTCGTAGTGCAGGGCAAAGTTGGCGCGGGTTTGGACGGAGGGGTGGTTATACTCCCAGAACTCGATAAATGGGCTGGGATTAGGGTCTTCCAGCCAGGCCTCGCCAAGGGCATTGAAGGCAGCCACGGCGGTCTTTTGTGGGTCGGCTACGATGCCGTGAACAGCCTCCTGTCCGTATACGTCCGCCTGGTGCTCGAAGTGGCGGCTGAAGGCGTTGCTGGCCGGCGTCAACAGGAAGCTGACTATCGAAATGGCTAGGAGGAGCACCAGAAAACCCTGGCGGCTCGCGAGCGGATTCTCCCCGTCATTCAACCCGCCCAGGTGCCATGCGTATCCGAAGCGGTTCGCCATCCACCCGGCAAATGCGGCGCATCCCCAGTAAATAAAGAACAGGGCGAAGATCATCCCCGCCAGCATCTTGGGAATGTGGTGCAGTACGTAGTGGCCGCTCTCGTGCCCGAAGATAAAGAGCACTTCGTCGTTGGGGACGCGCCCTGCGGTGGTATCCCACACCACCACGCGCTTGGTGGCGCCGAGCCCGGTGACGTATGCGTTCAACCCGTTCGTCTTGACGCTGGCCTTCATCAGGTACATGCGGTCAGGTGGAATGTTGGTCCCGGTGCGGGCCACCACTTTCTCAAGATCCGCGACCAGCGGGGCATTGTTTTGGCTCAGCGGCTCAAATTTGTTGAAGATGGGTTCCAGCAGCGGCGATACAAAGATGGCGAGAATCAGCAGCGGAATGGTGACCAGCCACAGACCAAACCAGTAGCGATTCGGCCACCGCCGAACGATCCAATTGAAGAGCAGCAGCACGGGCGCGCCAATCAGAATCGAAAGGCCCAGCGCCTTGGTCTGATCCCACGTCCAACCGCCCCACCCCTGCACGCTGATGCCGTAGCCGCGGCTGAAGTGGTGGCCGAGAATATCGAAGGGAATGCTGGCCACGGTGCTGATGATGAGAAAAGCTGCGAAAAACAGCAGCCCCTGCATCCAGCGGCGGCTCAGCATGCGCTCCGCCCATCCAGCCAGGGCGGCGGCAGCGCGGGTAGCCAGCAGCAGCCACAGGAAAACCAGGCCCCAGATCGAGCCAGTGATATCCAGAATGTTGCGAATGCGGCTCAGGGCGATAGCCTTTGCCAGCTTGTCGGCGGGCAGGGAATAAGCCTGCCCGGCGGGCTGGGCGGGTGCGGGCTGGGATTGGGCAGTTGGTGTGGCCGCTGGGGCGGGGGCTGGTTGGGCGGGGCAAAGACGCGGGGCCAGGCCGGCGAGCAGAATGGTAAAGCCCAGCGTCAGCAACATACGGCGCGCAAAGGTCATCGAAATTTCTCCTCGGGTAGCTCTCTCTGAGACAATCGAGCTTACACATGCTTTTACCTCAGTTTTCCCATCTTGTGCCAGTATTTTCTTTCGCTGCTAACAGTTGGAAGACAGCGAGAGCCGGCTGTTGCGTAGCTGTTGCCGCTTTTGGTTTGACCCTCAACCCATGGGCAGGCGCCCTGCAGGCTTCTCCGCCGCCTCACTCCGCCGACCAGGATCCGCCGGGGACCCCGCTGCTCCTCGACGCAATGACGTCCGAGCTGCATCGCGCCTTCACCACGCTCGGCAGGCAAAGCACGGGCAAACAGGACTCTGAAAAGCCGTTGCCGCCGTACTTCCTGAGTTACACGGTCAGAGATGCCGGCAGCGTGTCGATTCGGGCGCAGTTTGGCGCGCTGGTCAGCAGCGAGGCAAACCACGTGCGCTCGGCTGACGTGCAGGTAAGGCTCGGCGACGCCAAGCTCGATAACACGCATGGAAACCATCGCAGCTCGGCGGTGAACAACCTGCAATTGCCGCTGACGGACGACCGCGATTCGCTGGCGCGGAGTCTCTGGTACGCAACGAATGCTGGCTACGGAAACGCGCTTGATAACTATCTCCGTGTGAAGACCGAGGCTGGCGTGCGGGCCAAGGAAGAAGATAATTCCCCTGACTTTAGCCAGGAGGAGCCGCAAACCTACCTGGGCAAGCCCGCACCGCCGGTGGCAATTGACCGCGCCGCCTGGGAGCAGCGGGTTCGAGCACTCTCAAAGGCCTTCCGCGAGTTTCCTGATGTCTACCAAAACATCGTGATCCTATCGGTCGAAAACGAGACCGAGTACTTTGTCTCTTCAGATGGATCTCAAGTAGTTACGCCCCACCTGCAGGCGCAGGTGGTCATGCTTGCCTTAACCCGCGCCGACGATGGAATGGACCTGTTCCGCGCCCAGACCTTTGAGGCTGAGACAGTGGAGGGCCTGCCCACGCAGGCAAAACTTGAAGCCGCTGTAAAAGACCTGGGACTCAGTCTTGAGGCTCTGCGCAAGGCTCCTGTAACCGAGCCCTTTGACGGGCCTGCAATTCTCTCCGGACGTGCCGCGGCCGTCTTCTTCCATGAAGTGCTGGGCCACCGGCTTGAGGGCCAGCGCCAGCGCGGCGACGAAGAGGGCCAGACATTTACCAAGGAAGTGGGCAAGGATGTGCTGCCCACCTTTCTCTCCGTAGCCGACGATCCCACCATGACCACCTTTGGCAAGACCTGGCTCAGCGGCAGTTATCAATTTGACGATGAGGGTCAGAAGGCACGCCGCGTGGATCTCATCGACGAAGGAGTGCTGATGACGTTCCTTATGTCGCGGTTGCCCATCGCCAGCTTCAGCGCCTCCAACGGCCACGGTCGGGCGCAGGGCGGCCGCGTGCCCACAGGGCGGCAAGGCAACCTGATTGTGACTTCAACCAAAACCGAGTCAGAGGCCAAACTTCGCAGGCAATTGGTTGAGGAAGCAAAGAAGCAGGGCAAGCCCTATGGACTCTACTTTGAAGACATTTCTTCAGGATTTGCAGTCACGTCGCGCAGTTCGCCTCAGGCCTTCCAGGTGATTCCGTTAGTGGTTTGGCGTGTCTTTGTAGACGGTCGTCCTGACCAGCTGGTTCGCGGCGTCAGCATTGTGGGCACGCCGCTGGCGGCCATGAAGCGCATTGTGGCCACTGGCGACAAGAGCGAGGTCTTTAACGGCGAGTGCGGAGCGGAGTCGGGAACCATTCCAGTCAGTGCGGTGGCCCCGGCAATGCTGGTGAGCGAGATGGAGACGCAGCGCGTGCAACAGGGCACGGCACGGCCGCCGATCCTGCCCATTCCGGGATTGGTTGCCCCAGCGCCCGCAGCAACCAAGGAGGCGAAATGAACCCGATTCCTCGCAGGGCAATGATTGCGGTGTTGTCGGTTGCCTGCCTGTGCGCGCCTCTTGCGATCGTGGCGCAGCAGACCCGCGCCGATGCTGAAAGGGATCCCGTCCTGAAGGCGATGCTCGAAGAACTGGACCGCAGCAAGACTCAGTTGCAGCTAAAAGATTTCGCCAAGCCGTTCTTTATCCAGTACCGCATCGAGGAAGTGGAAGAATTCGAGACCAAGGCGGAGTTCGGGGCCAGCGAGGGCTCGGAGTACAAGCATCAGCGCGCAGCCCGGATCACGGTGCGTGTGGGCGATGTCAAGACCGATAGCTCCGGCGGTCGCGGAGATGGCTCGGTTCAAATGGAGGTGCTCGACGACGATCCGATCGCGATTCGAACGGCGCTTTGGGCCGCAACCGACCAGGCCTACAAGAGCGCCTTGGCCGCTTACGCGCAGAAGCAGGCCGAACTGAAGCAGGTGCAAACGCCGCCCCAGGCAGACGATTTCAGCCACGAGAGCCCCGTTATTTCGCTCGGCAGCACGCACCACATGAAGCTGGATGAGGCCGCCTGGGTAGATCGCGTGGCTCGCGACAGCGGGCTCTACAGGACTGAGGATTCGGTGAAGGCGAGCCAGAAAGACGTGCAATACTCCCTGGCCAATTTCCATGCGCGCGTGACTACCACCTGGCTGGTTAACAGCGAGGGGACCATCGTGCGCAAGCCGGCGGCCGAGTACCAGGAGTTGTTCGCGGTGGGTACGCAGGCGGCGGACGGAATGCGGCTCGACCGTTCTTACGGCTCCGTGGGCGCCTCGCTTGAAGACCTCGATGCGCCCCGGACCTTTGAGAAGCATGCACTGAAGCTGATCGCTTCGCTCACTGACCTGCGCAACGCACCGCTGGTTGAGGAGGAGTATCACGGCCCGGTGCTGCTTAGTTCTGATGCCTCCGCAGATACTTTATTGTCGGCTATGGCGACTGGGTTTTCAGCTACGCGGCCCAAACTCGGCACCGAGGCACGGACCAATGGCTTTTTCGCTTCCAGTTACCACGAGCGCATTCTGCCCGTCTCGTTCGATGTCGTCGACGATCCTAGCCTGAAGAGCTTTAACAGCAAAGGCCTGGTGGGCGCCTATGACGTGGACGACGAAGGCGTTCCCGCGCAGGCGGTCAAGTTGGTTACAGCGGGTAAGCTGGTGGGTTATTTGGTCGGCCGCGAGCCGGTTAGAGATTTTCCCCAGTCCAACGGCCACGGGCGTGCGGGGTTTACCGGAGCTCCGGTGCCGGCGTTAGGCGTGCTCAAGGTGACAGCCAAGAATGGCCTCACCGACGAAGAACTGAACCGCAAATTGCTCGATATGGCCAAGGACCGCGAACTCAAGAGCGTCTATTATGTTGAGACGATGGGCGGCGACCTGACCCCCAGGCTGCTCTATCGTGTCAGCCCGGACGGCAAGCGCGAACTGGTCCGCGGCGCGGTGCTTGACGATCTGGACCAGCGCGCCCTGCGCTCCAGTGTCGATGCCGCGGGCAAAGACTTGTGGGTAGCCAACTACTTTGCCGATGTGCCGGAGACGGTGCTTGCGCCGGCGCTGCTCTTCGACGATATTACCGTTCGCCGCGCCAACGAGAAGAACGAGAAACTCCCGTTCTATCCCCCGCCGGATTAAGAAAAGACGGGGACTCGGAATTAAGGACTAGGGACCAAACGTATCTCAGAGCCTTGCATTGAAACATAGGCAAGGCTTTAGCCGGGTCGCAAACTCCGGGCAAGAAGGGAAGAACATGTAGCGCTGGCCTCCTGGCCGGCTGTAGCGTGGACCTCCCGGTCCAGGCCTTACCCTTCGCCCTCAAAAGAACCGCTCTAACCTGCGGCCTTGCCTAAAGAGAATCCAGCAACCTCCCTATTTCGATACTTTGCAGATAATTACTCTCTCCAGGCGCACAATCAAAATGGACAAACCCATGAAATATGCGCCAGGAATCGCTCCCGTTCCAAAATGTCAGGTATGTGGCCGGTACGTACCCTACCCGCATACCCACTCCCCGGGGTACAATTCCCCTCCTGTTCGCCCTTTTATACACGTAAGTGATTGATTATAAAAGACAATATACTCACGAATTAACGTCGAAAATGCGACAAAAAAGGCAGAATTCTGACCGAAATCAGACGAAATCTGCCAGAATTCTGCCTGTCCAGGATGCCTATCGCGCCAATTCCCGCCAAAAGCCGCCGCAAGATTCATTTCCCACTGACGTGCTTCCCAGTTTTCAAGTTCACGTCAAACGGCGCTTCTTTGTCCGTGATCAGATTCCATCCCAATCCGTGCAGAACATCGCCTTCAATCGCGGTAATTGTCAGTCCTTCCGACGACAGTCGCCCCGATTGCCAGGCCTGGCCGTCGCTGCCCCACGCGAGAATGCTGTGGTGCCCAACGAAAAGCAGCAGGCCCTGTGCAGGCAGCGGACGGAGCTCCAGCACTGGCCGATAAGCAATCATGGTGAAACGTTCTGGCGCGATGGTGTCGATGACGTAGGCATAACCGCCTGAGACAGCGCAGATCTCTATCGGGTTCGGAGTGGACCAGAGACCAGTGGGAACCACGGGATCGTGGAAGCCCAGAGCGCAAGTAGCCAGGAACTCCTTCGTGGAAGGCGCGTCTTTTGCTTGCAGTTGTTCACCGGAAAAGCCGGGCTGAACGAGCACCTCGAGAGCGCCGCGTTCCACTTCTTCCGCCTCCCGCGGATAGACGAAGTGACGCGCTGGCAGGATGGGTGGGCGTTCAGCAAGGATCTCCGCCTGCCAGTTGTGCGGAAAGGTTCCGTTGAATACGGGTGCGGCTATATGGGCGTTCACGGCTTTCGGACTCCTATAGATTGGGCAAATTGAATGATACGCTCGCGGACGCCAGGAAAGGGCAGTCCGAGGGCTGCGCCATCTTCAATAAGAGGGATGAGCTTGTCGAACTCGCGGCCGGAATGGGCGCCGGTGAGAGCAATACGGACAGGATTAAACAGCTCCTTGCCCTTTACGCCGGTGGCTATCTTGATCTCTTCCAACCAGGCCTTGAAGAGTTCAGGGGTCACGTAATCCTGGCCTGCGCGGGCGCGGGAGGCGAGTTCGCTGATGACTGTGCGGGCGGAGGGTTCGGCCAAAAAGGCGGCGTTCTCAGCGTCGCGCCGGGCTGCGCCGGGATCGAAAAGGAAGACGGGCGCGGATTTTGCCGGTAGCTCGTCAAGGTGATCGACGCCTGGGAGAAAGAGCGCGAGCAGGCTGTAAAACCACGTCTTGCGGAGATCAATCAGCTCGATGGAAGGGGAGTCCAGCTCAATTGGTGGGTCGAGGCCCGCGAGGATGGCCATGGCTTCGGCGGTGTAGAGCTCTGTGGACGACCAGAGCGGGAAGATATCCGGCCTCTGCAGCAGAAACTGCCGCTCGGCCAGCTTGGCGATGCGATCTGGCTCGGCAAGCTTGATGTAATGGCGATTAAGCCAATTGAGCTTATCAAAGTCAAAGACAGCCGGACTGGGCGTAACGCGCTCAATGGAGAAGATCTTCGTCAGCTCGGCCAGGTTGAAGGTCTCGGTTTTACCGTCTTCCGCGCCCCAGCCGAGCAGGCCCAAGTAGTTGGCCAGTGCCTCAGGCAGATATCCCATACGGCGGAATGCGGAGATTGAAGCGGCTCCATGGCGCTTGGAGAGGCGCTCGCGGTCAGGGCCGAGGATGGTGGAAAGATGAGCAAACTCCGGAACCGGCCAACCGAAGGCTTCGTAGATGGCTACCTGCTTGGGAGTGTTGGAGATGTGGTCATCGCCGCGGATGACGTGAGTGATGCCCATAAGGGCGTCGTCGATGGTGACCACGTAGTTATAGACCGGAATGCCGTAGCCTTCAATGGTTGACTGCCCGGCTGCGCCGCCCGCCGCGGAGCGAACGAGGATTGGGTCGCTGACCGTTTCAGCGGCGAACTCGATGGGGCCGTGGACCAGATCGTGGAAGCGGAGGGGATGGTCCTCGGTTTTGAGGCGGACGGCGAAGGGCTTGCCGACAGCGAGGTTTTGCTTGATAGTCGCGGCGTCGAGTGTGCGGCAACGGCCGGAGTAGACCTGGGGGCGATGGGAGGCCTCAGCTAGCTTGCGCTCAGCTTCCAGTTCCTCTGGCTTGCAGAAGCAGCGGTAGGCTTTGCCTTCAGCCAGAAGGCGTTCAGTGTGTTCAGCGTAGATGCTCAGGCGCTCGGATTGGCGTGGGGCCAGCGGTCGCCTTTGCCAGGCAGGCCTGAGATGCCCGCGCCTTCGTCCCAGTCCATGCCCAGCCAACGGAGATCTTCGATGATCTGGGCTTCAAAGCGAGGTTCGGAGCGTTCGAGGTCGGTGTCTTCAATGCGGAGTATGAAAGCTCCGCCCATGCGGCGGGCAAAGAGCCAGTTGTAAAGCGCAGTTCTAACGTTGCCTACGTGCAGCAGGCCGGTGGGGGAAGGGGCAAAACGGACGCGGGGACTAGTTGTCATCTCTCCACTACTAATGATAGACGGTATCAGGAGAAATGCTGCCAGCCCTGAGGGTTAAGGGGTTGTGCACCATGCGGTGTGAGAAGCGTGACGGCGGGGCGGCCGAGGCGACATTTGAGGATATGACCGATTTGTGTGATTGGAATGCCAGCGATTTTGCGGGGCAGGCGGACAGTGGGTGGGGCGGTGAAGAGGAGCTCATAGTCTTCGCCGCCGTTGAGGGCCTGTTGCAGGGTCGCGGCAGGGTAAATGGGAAGGGCGGCCGCGTTAACCTCAGCGGCGACGCCGGATTCTTCGCAAATGTGGGCGAGATCGGTGGAAAGGCCATCACTGAGGTCGATGGCGGCGGAGGCCGGTCCTTGGTGGACTAGCCAGAGGCCCTGACGGACGCGGGGCTGGGGATAGAGGTGCGGAGCGAGCACGGCTTCCAGATTCTTAGGGATGCGGGGCGGTTGGCTTGACGGCTTGTCTGTGACCAGCTCTTCGAGCCGGGCAAGGGCGGTGGCAGCTCCGCCGAGGGAGCCGGTGACGTAAAGCAAATTGCCGGGGCGGGCAGTGGAGCGTAGCAGTGCTTTTCCGCGTGGGACAGCGCCGATGAGGACGATGTCGGCAACGGCGACGGGTGACTCGGAGAGGTCGCCGCCAGCCAGGGGGGTTTTGTAGGTCGCAGCCAGGGCGAGCAGGCCGTCGAAGAAGCGTTGAATCCAGGCGGGTTTCCAACCAGAGGCCACGGTCAGCTCGCGCGGAAGGCCGAGGGAAAGAAAGCCTGCGACGGGACGGGCGCCCATGGCTGCAAGGTCGCTTAATCCACGCGCTAGCGCACGGTGGCCGATGGACTCAGGGGAGTGCCAGTCGAGACGGAAGTGGCGGCCGGCGATTGAAAGATCAGTCGTAACGGCAAGCTCCTCACCTGAGCGCGGGCGGAGCAGGGCGCAGTCGTCGCCTATGCCGAGACGCAAGGAACTCAGAGAGGAATGAGCCGCGCGGCTGCGAATTTGGCGAAGCAGGGCCTGCTCATTTTGCTCGGATTCGTGAATGGAACTCGCCCGCCGTGATCCCATTTCTTGAGAATAGGTCATACCGCTAGCTTTTAATGCGCAAGACAAATACCCTATGAACAAACTAGGCTAATAGTGAAGCCCTCCTTGCAATGGAATGACCGTGCTTGGGGAGCACCTGCGCGGCGAGTCCATGGACGGGTAAAGAAGGGACAAAGATGAAGGTCTTAGGGATCAGTGGACTGGAAAATGCCATGCCGTTCAAGAGGGAGACGTGGCCCGGCCTGGAGGAGCGCGAATACCGGATTGCCCAGGGAATGGACGCGGCGGCGGCGCTGGTGGTGGACGGGAAGCTGGTGGCCGCGGCAGAGCAGGAGCGTTTCAGCGGAAAGAAGGCCACCGGCAGCTTCCCCATCGACGCCATTCGCTTCTGCCTCAAAGAGGCGGGCATCAAGATCAACGAGATTGACGAGATTGCGCACGGATTCAACTACGCACCGTATCGCGACCTCTACCTGAAGGACGAAGTATCGGCCAAGCTCTATAACAAGGTCTTCAGCAGAGAAGCACTTCTGGCCCAGGTGCGCCGCGATCTGCCGGGATTTCCTGAAGAGAAGGTATTTTCTGTGGGCCACCATATGGCGCACGCCGCCAGCGCTGCTTATACATCGGGCTGGGACGAGTGCCTGGTGGTGGTAAACGATGCGATGGGCGAGGTTGAGAGCCTGAGCGTCTACGATTTTGACGACGGTTATCTTGAGAAGATTCACACCGTCGGCGCCAACGATTCGATGGGAATTCTGTACTCCCTTGTAACGCTGCATCTGGGCTTCGATTTCAACTCCGATGAATACAAGATCATGGGGCTGGCTCCTTACGGCAAGCCCGCGCGTTTCCGCTCGTTCTTTCAGAAGGCCGTGGAACTGCGCGACGATGGCTCTATTCGCATTCCGATCCTGAGGTTGAACAACGCGCGCGAGGAACGGGAAAACTATACAGCCACGCGTGCTTATCTCGATAAGCACCTGATTCCGCGCAGAGCTCCGGCCGACCCGGTTACTCACGATCATGAGGATGTGGCTGCGGCGTTGCAGGAGTGCCTGGACAAAGCGATCCTTCACGTTTGCGGAAAATTTGGTGAGAAGACCGGACTGCGACGGGTTGCGCTGGCTGGAGGCGTTGCGCTGAACTGCGCGGCGAACGGGAAGCTGATGCGCTCGGGATTGTTCGATGAAGTCTATGTGCAGCCTGTTGCCGGAGACGACGGCGTGGCGCTGGGGGCGGCGCTCCATCGCAGCTCGCTTACTGAGGAGGTTCCCAATCACCGGATGCCGGCTCCGCTCTTTGGGCCGCACTACTCCACGAGTGATATTGAAGCCGCGCTGAAACGCTTTGACGGCAAAATCAAATGGCAGCGCTTCGATTCGCTCGCGGCCGCGTGCGCGTCCGCAGCAAAGTTGATTGCGGACGGACGGGTAATCGCATGGTTCCGCGGACGCATGGAATATGGTCCGCGAGCGCTCGGCAATCGCAGCATTTTAGCCGACCCGGGGCACCCGGAGATGCGCGACCGGATCAACGCCATGGTCAAGAAGCGCGAGGCCTTTCGTCCGTTTGCTCCTGCTTGCACGGTGGAAGAAGCGAACCAGTGGTTTGATCTTGTTCCCGGCGAGCAGCATCCTTACATGATCAGCGTGGTCGATGTCCTTCCCTCGGCGCGGGCGAAACTTCCCGCGATTACGCACGTGAACGGATCGGCTCGCTTGCAGACCGTGAGCGTGAAAGACAACCCGGATTTTCATGCGTTGCTGATGGCCGTGGGTAAAACCACAGGCCGGCAAATGGTGCTGAATACCAGCTTCAACGTCAAAGGACAGCCGATTGTGAATGCGCCCAATCAGGCGATTGAGACCTTTCTCGGAACCGGCATCGAGTTTCTATTCCTGGAGAACTTTCATGTTACCCGTTCAGGTGCTTGAGTGGAATCGAACTGAAGCCGATTATCCGCGTTTGAGCACCATCGCTGAACTGTTTTCAGAGCAGGTCGCACGAACCCCGGACGCAATTGCAATGGTTGCGAAGGACCGCCGGTTGAGTTATCGCGAACTCGACCAGCAATCCAATCGCCTGGCGCGACATTTGTATTTACTGGGCGTGGAGCCGGATACATTAGTTGGCATTTGCATGGGACGGTCGGAGACTCTGGTCGTCAGCCTGCTGGCTATTCTCAAGGCCGGTGGTGCCTATGTTCCATTGGATCCCACGCATCCCAAAGAGCGCCTTTCCCTGGTCATTGAAGACTCGGAAATGAAAGTACTGCTGACAACGGCAGAGGCGCGACAGAAACTTCCATTGGAGTTGAGCGGCATCAAGGTGGTGGTTGCCGATCATTCCGGCCTTGCCGCGGAGAGCACGGGCGAAGTCCCTTCCAAAGCGAAAAGCCACCACCTGGCCTACGTGATCTACACCTCCGGTTCCACCGGCAAGCCGAAGGGCGTGATGGTTGAGAACCGGAACGTGGTTAACTTCTTTACCGGCATGGATCGAGCGATCGGCTGCGGACCTGGAGTTTGGCTTGCCGTCACCAGTGTTTCGTTCGATATTTCAGTGCTGGAGCTTCTGTGGACTTTGACGCGCGGCTTCATGGTGGTCGTTCACGGGGATGAGGGTGCAAGCACAATTGCCGATGAAATCGCACGCGACGGTGTGACGCATCTGCAAATGACTCCGTCGCTGGCTCGCATGCTGGCGCTGGATGCTCGCGCATTTGCCGCGCTCGGATCGCTGAAGCAGATGCTATTGGGCGGGGAGGCTGTGCCTGCTTCCATCATCGAACATCTTCGTCAAGTATTTCAGGGCGAGATCTATAACATGTATGGGCCTACTGAAACAACCATCTGGTCGACGACTTATCGCGTCGGCGAGCCGCAGAAAACGGTTTCGATTGGACAGCCGATCGCTAATACTCAGATCTATCTACTTGATGCGAATTTACAGCCGGTTCCAGTGGGAGAAATCGGCGAGTTATTCATTGGCGGAGAAGGAGTAGCTCGCGGTTATTGGAACCGGCCCGATCTAACAGCCGAGAGATTTATAGTAATCCCTTCAATTTCAGCTCAGCGTATCTATCGCACCGGTGATTTAGCGCGCTACTTACCTGAAGGGAACATCGAATTTCTTGGACGCGCCGACTTCCAGATCAAGTTGCGCGGGCACCGCATTGAACCTGGCGAGATTGAAGATCTTCTGGAGCACTGCGTCGGTGTGAGGCAGGCGGTGGTTGTGGTTCGTGAAGACAGAGAGGGCGATAAGAGGCTGGTTGCTTATGTGGTTGCTGAAAGTTCAGGAGCCGGGACGGTCACCATTCTGCGCAGAGCGCTGGAATCGAAGCTTCCCGATTACATGGTTCCTTCTGCCTTCGAATTTCTCCCTGCGTTGCCACTTACTGAGAACGGTAAAATCGACCGCAAGGCACTGCTCAAACTTTCCCCGCCAAAGCAAACCGCAGGCACCGCCGTAAGCCAATCCCAGAACGAAACCGGCAACGAAATGGAACGTATTGTAGCTGCCGCCTGGCAAGACGCGTTGGGCGTGGCAAGCGTAAGAATAAACGATAATTTTTTTGACCTCGGAGCGCACTCTCTCACAGTCGCCGAAGTGCAGGCTAAATTGCAAGATGCGTTGAAGCGTGAAATTTCAATCCTTGATCTATTCCAATACTCCACTGTGAGTGCGCTTGCTAAACATCTTGCCGGAACGCAATCGAACAGCCTGATTTCAGACCGCGCACAACGCCGCAGACTGGCCAGGCAACGCTGAAAGGAAAGCGATGAAGCCCTCCACAATTGCAATCGTCGGAATGGCTGGTCGCTTTCCCGGCGCGCGAAATATTCGTGAGTTTTGGAAGAATCTGCACGATGGGGTTGAGTCGATCCGCGATCTCACTAATGCAGAGTTGAGGGCAGCGGGCGCTACGGAAGAGGAGTTGGCTAACCCGGAGTACGTGAAACGGGCTTCAGTGCTCGACGATGTGCCACTGTTCGATGCGTCGTTTTTCGGCCTCAGCCCGAGAGACGCTTCCATCATGGATCCGCAGCACAGGCATTTTCTTGAGTGTGCATGGGAGGCTCTGGAAGACGCCGGGCACCCGCCGCAGGGCTTTGATGGATCGATTGGAGTTTTTGCCGGGTCGGGCATGAACACCTATTTGATACATAACCTGCTGGCTAATCGGCGGCTGCTTGAGAGCGCGGGATTGTTCCAACTGAAGCAGACGGGCAACGATAAGGACGTGTTGGCCACGCGCGTTTCGTATCAACTTGACCTCCGCGGGCCCAGCATCAACGTGCAGACAGCGTGCTCCACTTCGCTGGTTGCGATTCACCTTGCCTGCCAAAGCCTGCTCAACTTTGAGTGCGATATGGCATTGGCGGGCGGAGTAACCTTCGAATTCCCGCATGGACTCGGCTATCTCTATCGCGAGGGAGAGATTCTTTCCCCTGACGGCTATTGTCGAACTTTCGATGCAATTTCGAGTGGAACGGTTTTCGGAAGCGGCCTGGGCATCGTGGTGCTGCGGCGGCTTGAAGATGCGCTTGCGGACCGAGACAATATCCGCGCCGTCATTCTCGGGTCGGCAATCAATAACGATGGCGCGCGCAAGGTGGGTTATCTTGCGCCAAGTGTTGAAGGCCAGGCTGAAGTGATTGCCGAGGCGCTGGAGTTTGCCGGGGTCGGTGCCGATGAAATTTCGTACGTTGAGGCGCACGGAACCGGGACGGCGGTCGGCGATCCAATTGAAGTACGCGCTCTCACGCAGGCGTTCCGCAAAACGAGTGCGCGCAGCGGATACTGTGGAATCGGTTCGCTGAAAACCAATGTAGGCCATCTGGATGCGGCGGCAGGCGTGGCTGGGCTGATGAAAACCGTGCTCGCACTGGAGCATGCGCAACTGCCCGCAACTTTGCATTTTCAAAAGCTGAATCCTCACATTGAGCTTAAGGGCAGTCCGTTCTTCGTTAACAGTAAACTCACTGACTGGGCTGCCAGCGGAGCGCCCCGGCGCGCAGGCGTCACGGCGCTGGGCATCGGCGGCACCAACGCGCACGTAGTGCTAGAAGAAGCTCCGCAGCTTCCGGATGAGCCGCGAAATTCAAAGCCTTTGCAATTGCTGACGGTCTCAGCAAAGACCGAGGCTGCGGCGGATCGAGCCCTTATCAATCTTGCCGATTACCTGCAGACGCACCCCGAACTGAACCTGGCTGACGTTGCGTTCACGTGCCAGCTCGGCCGTCATGCATTTTCGCATCGACGTGCGCTGGTCGTCGAGAATACTCGCGAAGCAATCGGTGCCCTGGCGCAGGTTGAGCGCAAGCAGATTTCCTCCGGCGTAGCCGGGACGAGCGCGCCTCCGGTTGTGTTTCTGTTTTCGGGGCAAGGTTCGCAATATGCCGGAATGGGCCGCGAACTCTACGAAAACGAGCCGGTCTTTCGCGAGGCGCTTGATCTCTGTGCGCAACATCTTCTTGAACCTCTAGGGATTGATCTGCGCCACGCGCTCTATCGGCCACCGGATGAAATGGAGGCCTCGGCGGAAAAGCTGAATCAGACTTGGATCACACAGCCCGCACTTTTTGCGGTCGAGTATGCGCTGGCGCAGTGGTGGATTTCACTGGGCGTGGAACCGGCGGCCATGGTGGGTCATAGCATCGGTGAATATGTGGCCGCTTGCCTGGCTGGAGTTTTTTCCCTCAAAGATGCACTGTCCATCGTCGCCGCGCGCGGGCGGCTAATCTACGATCTTCCCGCCGGATCGATGCTCGCTGTTCCGCTTGCGGCTGACGAAATTAAATTGAACGGTACGCTCTCCGTGGCCGTTGTAAACAATCCGGAGATGTGCGTAGTTTCCGGACCGACGCCGGAGATCGCGGCGCTGGAAGAGAAACTTGCAAAGCAGTCCGTCGTCAGCCGCCGGCTGTTCACATCGCACGCTTTCCATTCAGCGATGATGGACCCAATTCTCAGCGAGCTTGAAAAGCTGCTGAAGGGAATTTCGCTCAAGCCACCGTGCATCCCTTACCTTTCCAATGTGAGCGGAGGATGGATCAAAACAGAGGAAGCCACAGATCCGGCTTATTGGTCGCGGCATATTCGCTCGACGGTTCGTTTCTCTGACAATTTGACGGAACTCTTTTGCAAGCCGGAACGGATATTTGTTGAGGTTGGACCGGGCAACACGCTCACGACCTTCGTTCGTCAGCAAGGCGGTGGCAAGGCAAAAGCATTTCAATCGCTTCCGCATCCCCGCGAAACAGTTTTTGGCCTACATTGCGCATTGCAAACACTTGGTGAGCTTTGGTTCTTAGGAGTAAAAGTCGACTGGGCGAAGCTGCATGAGCCAGACTCCCCAAGGCGAGTTTCGTTACCGACTTATCCCTTTGAGCACCAGAGATTCTGGATCGAGCCGGATAAAGTTCAACCGGCAGCGACGCCAACGAGTGAGCCCCAGGTTGAGCGCGATGACGACAAGTGGTTCTATCGCCGCGTTTGGAAGACCGCTCCATTCACTCTTTCCCCAGTGAAAGAGGCTAGCAATTGGATGATCTTCAGCGACTCGCTCGGCTTGGGAGACAAAATCGCCGCGCAGCTCAAGGCAAACAAGCAGGCTGTGATAGTGGTTGCCCCAGGTTCCGGTTATAAGCCGGTTAAGGGGGGGGGGTATACAGTTCGTCCGGCGGTTCGCGAAGATTATGATGCGCTGGTTGGCGATTGTTTCAAGAGCGGAGATGCGCCCTGGAAGATTCTCCACTTATGGTCCCTGGTAAAAGACGGCACTAATGTCGCTCTCGAAGAAACGCTGGAGCGCAGTTTCTATAGTCCTCTCTTTCTCGCCCAGGCACTGGCCGATCAGGATATTGCGGACGTGGACATAGCGCTGGTCTCTAACAGCATGCACCAGGTCGCGGAAGAGCCGGTTCACAACCCGGCTCGCGCGGTACTGCTGGGTCCAGCGCGAGTGATTCCGAAGGAGCTGCCAGGAATAACCTGCCGCAGCATCGATTTGGATCTTAAAAGCAATCAGGTTGCAGAATGCGCCGGACAGATTATCTCCGAGATGGCTTCGGTTCGCGAAAATGCAGCCATTGCGTATCGTCGCGGCGAGCGCTTTGCCGAGTCTCTGGACCATTACGCTGTGTCTGCCGCTCTTGTGAATCGCCGATTGGAGCGCGGAGGCGTTTACTTGCTAAGCGGCGGATTGGGTGGTATAGGACTGGTGGTCGCTGAGCATCTGGCGCGCGAGTTCAAAGCACGGTTGGTTCTAGTGGGCCGCTCAACGTTGCCCGACGAGGCAACGTGGGAAGCTGCGCTCGACGATGCCGCTCACGGCGTGGCAGTCAAGCAAGTTATTCGTAAGCTGATCGAGATCCGTTCACTCGCAGATGGATTGATGGTTGCTCAGGGAGACGTTTCCAATCTCGAACAGATGCGTGGCATTGTTGCCGAGGCCCGGCTGCGCTATGGAAAAATCGACGGCGTATTTCATGCCGCGGGAGTTCTGGACGACGGACCGTTGATGCTGAAGAGCGCTGAAAGCGCAGCCATGGTACTTGATCCAAAAGTGCGCGGAACGCTGGTTCTGGAAGAGGCTCTGCGCGACGAGCCGCTGAAGTGCTTTGTTCTGTTCTCCTCCATTAGTTCTATTTTTCCGCCCGCGGGCCAAGTGGACTATGCCGCGGCCAACGCATTTCTTGATGCCTTCGCGCTCAGCCGCAAGGGTCCGGTGACAGCGATCAACTGGGGCATTTGGCGCGAGGTGGGGATGGGCGCGCGCTCGGCCTCTCCGCATCTATGGCTGGAACAGCGCCTGCTTGAAACGCCGGACGAGGTGGTGTACTCCACCCGGTTCTCTCCTAAGCGGCAGTGGTTGCTTTCTGAGCACAGGCTCATCGGCGGCAAGGCCATCATCCCCGGAGCGGGCCACATGGAAATGGTTGCCGGAGCATTCATGCGCGGCAAGCAGGGCGCGTTCGAATTTCGGGATGTGTATTTTCTCGCTCCACTGATGTTCGATGAGAAAGAAACGAGAGAGGTGAGGGTGCAGCTACAGCGCGAAAACGAAGCAGGGATGGAGAAAGGTGCTTTCCGATTCTCACTTTTTGCGCGGGCCGGCGAGTGGGTGGAGTACTCCACCGGGACTATTGCGCCGTGCCAGACGCGGCCACCCGCAAAGGTAGATCGCGCCGCTATCGCCGCTCGCTGCCAGGGGCGCGAATACATATTCGACGAGACACACCGGACCCGGCAGGAACGCCAATTAAGTTTCGGACCCCGCTGGCGCTCCCTCATGCGGATGAACATCGGCAAGCACGAGGGCCTGGCTTATATCGAGTTGGATGAGAGATTCTCCGCGGACGTTCGCAGCCTGCGCGTGCATCCCGCGCTGCTCGATATGGCAACGGGCGCAGCGCTCTACCTTACGGAAGACTACGAGAATTCCGACGATCTTTTCCTTCCTATTTCCTACAAAAAAATCAGCGTCTACCAGACGATTCCCGCCAGATTTTATAGTCACATTCGTTCACGGCAGCAAAATCCGGTTCGCAATGAGATTGAGACCTTCGGTATCACGCTCTTCGACGAGCAGGACCAGGTATTGGCGGAGATCGATGGATTTGCGATGCGCCGCATTACCGATTTCGAAAAAGCCCTGGAAGAGAATCGATTAGGCCGCTTTGCCACTCGCTCCATCGCGGAGCAGCCGATTGAAGTTCGAGATCTGCCCGGAATTCCGCCACTCGAAGGCGCGCGGGCATTGACGCGGATTCTGCTCGCTGCCACTCCCACAGCCGTGGTTGCCGTTGCTCAGCCGTTGGAGGAACTTGACGCACGCAATCGATTGCGGGTATCCACTGCCGCGGCGAGCACTGCCGCATCTTCAGACGCAGCTTCAGGCGGAAGCATCGAGGCCACACTGGCTTCGTGGTGGCAGGAACTGCTGGGAGTGGAGCGGGTAGCATCGGACGACGATTTCTTTGCGCTTGGAGGTCATTCTCTGGTCGGCGTGCGCCTGTTTGCCAAGATCAGAAAAACCTGGCAGGTAGATCTGGAGCTCGCCGTACTTTTTGAAGCGCGCACCGTGCGCCAGCTTGCGGAAGTGATCGCCAGGGCTCAACAGCCTGCCAGCACGGAAGAGAAGATGCGTTCTTCCCTGCGCGCGATTCAGCCCGCCGGTTTGCGTATTCCACTCTTTTGCGTCCACGCTGTGGGAGGCGACGTTCTTTTCTATGAGCAGCTGGCAAAGGCTCTGGGACCCGATCAGCCGTTTTATGCATTCCAGTCTCCGCTCATCACGCGGCCGGATTTGCGCGAGATAAGCATGGAAGAACTGGCAGCCACTTACATCAAGGAAATGCGAGCGTTTTATCCACAAGGGCCTTACCTACTCGGGGGTGCGAGTTATGGAGGATTGGTTGCCTATGAAATGTCGCAACAGCTTCTTGCGCAGGGCCTGGGGCCAGCGTTGCTGGTCATGTTCGATACCGCGATTACGGGTCATGAGCAACGCGTGGATTCCAAAGATCGCGCAGTTACATTCTGGCAGAATCTTCGCAAAGAGGGTGTTCCCTATCTAATTCGAAAATCTGTGGTGAAGAGAAAGTACTGGTGGAAGAAACTTGAACGGCGTGCTCAGGTTGCGGCCGGCGCATCTTACCGTCTGGCAGGCAAGCCTCTTCCACTCAGCCTGCACTATATAGGGGTTGAGGAAGCGCATTGGCGAGCCCTGAAGCGTTATACGTTCCTTCCCTACGCCGGCAAAGTAACACTGATGCGGGCGGTGGATCGTGGTCCCGAGGTTCTGGGCAAGCGCGAGGACCCGACCCTGGGATGGGGCCCGCTGGCGAGCGAGCTGGAGATTCACGACGTTCCCACCGGGCATATGTCCATGCTATTTGCGCCGAGTGTGAGCACGTTTGCAGAGATGCTCAAGGCCGTTTTGCCTTAGAAGCTGCGCGCTCCAGCGGAAACCACGACGTTCCATCTGCGGCCAGCGGTGCGGGCGGTGCCCCTAAAGGGCTCGTCTCCCAAATCTGCAACTCGGGAGCACCGGCTCGCTCAACCATCAGTGCGATGCGGTGCCCGGCATGATCGAGTGAGCAAAACCGCCAGCGCTCAGGCTGATCGTTCAGGTCCGGGTCCAGTTCCAGACGGATTCCTTCAGCCCCGCCGAAGAGGAAAGAGAATCTTTTCATCGGCAGCGAGAGGCCCATGCCCCGCGCCTTCATATAGGACTCTCTCAGCGTCCACAAGCGAAGCGCGCGATCGAGTTTTTCGTCTTCGCGTAGAGGATCAAGCTGAGCCAGTTCGAGCGGAGAAAGTACCTCCGGCGCAAGCTCGGCGATCTTTCCGGCGCGGGCGCAAGGCTCCACATCCACGCCTACTTCGACACCACTGGCAATGAGGCAAACCACCAAGCCCGGAGAGTTGGAGAGATTGAAGCGCAGGCCGCAATCCGGTTCGGCAGCGGGCTTGCCATAGCTGTTCAAAGAAAAGTGCCAGGCCCGGGGAGCAAGGGGATAGTGGTTCGAGAGCGCAATGCGCGCCAGGGCATGAGTAGCCAGAAACTCACGCGCATGCCGCTCGAACTTGAACGACTGCCAGCGTGCAAGCTCGTCATCGCTGAGCAACTGCGCACAGGCCTGCGCAACCTCGTCCGCTATCAGATCGTCGGGGTATGCGCACCATAGATTGAGCGGTTCTTTGTTCATTGCAGTTTGAACGGCATAAGTAGCCTACCGCACCAGACCGGCCGGCTTTGCGTCAGAGGCCGCAACCGGGGGCAATTCAAGCGGCAGAAGACTATAATCTGCCTTATGGCGGCGAGTGCACAAACGAATCCGGCTGGAGCAGCAGTTGCGGCGACCGCTGCTTCCGGCGCTGCGGAAGCGACGGCCAAACTGCACGCCCTGGAAGCGCGGCTGGAGCAATTGGGCAGCCTGATGGTGGCTTACTCCGGCGGGGTGGACTCGGCTTTTCTGGCAGGTACGGCGCACCGCGTTCTGGGTGACCGGATGCTGGCAGTGCTAGCCGACTCGCCCAGCCTGGCTCGGCGCGACCTGGAGCAGGCCCGTGCCTTTGCAAATGATCTGAAAATGCCGCTGCACGTGGTTGCGACAGAGGAATTGGAGCGTCCCGAGTATGCGCGCAACGATGCTAATCGCTGCTTCCATTGCAAGGACGAACTGTTTGCGGTGATGGAAGCGTTGGGCCCGAAACTGGGCTTTTCCCACATCGCCTATGGCATGAACGCCGACGATACTCGCGATTTTCGGCCCGGTCAGCGTGCGGCTGAGGAGCACGCTGTGCTGGCGCCGCTGGCTGAGGCCGGGCTTACCAAAATTGAGGTTCGTGCACTGGCCAAGACGGCCGGCTACTCACTGTGGGATCGTCCGGCCGCGCCGTGCCTTTCTTCGCGCGTTGAGTATGGCCGCACCGTGACCCGCGAAGTGCTCGAACAGGTGGAAAAGGCCGAGGAGAGCTTGCGGCAGTTGGGCTTTCGCGAGTTGCGCGTGCGCCACCACGGCGAAGTGGCCCGCGTTGAGATTGCGCGAGCGGAGCTGCCCCGCGCGCTTTCGATGGAGATGATGGACTCGATCTCCGCTGCACTCAGGCAGGCCGGATTCCAGTACGTCGCGCTGGATTGCGAGGGCTTTCGCTCCGGCGCTATGAACGTTGTGCTGCCCGCGGACGTATTAAACCGGCGCGGCGCATAGTCAACGATTTAGAATCTCAACCATGCGTATTGGATATCTGGAGTGTTTTTCCGGCATAAGCGGCGATATGCTGCTGGGCGCCTTGGTGGATGCAGGCGTACCTTTCACTCGTCTTGAGGAAACAGCTGCGGCGCTCGGTGTAGGCGCTCGGCTGGAGATGCGAAAGGTAAGCCGCGGCGGACTGGCCGCTACTAAGGTGGACGTGATTCCCTCCGAGCAATCCGCCGGCGAGCCGGCCCACTCGCACGAAGATCATACTGAACACGCTCATCACTCTCACACGCATGAAGAACACGAGCACCACGCGCACGCTCCGCACCGCCCTTTATCGGAGATTCTCAAGATCATTCGTTCAGCTTCGCTTGCCGAGACTGTGAAAGAGCGTTCCATTCGTGCCTTCCAGCTTCTGGGCGAAGCAGAGGCGGCCATCCACTCCATCTCCATTGAAAAGGTACACTTCCACGAGGTGGGGGGTGTGGATACCATCGTCGATATTGTTTGCGCCGCAGCAGGCGTTGAGGCGCTGGGCGTAGATCGTTGGCTTGCGTCGCCCTTGAATGTGGGCAGCGGGACGGTCGAATGCCAGCACGGAACGCTTCCAGTTCCCGCGCCAGCGACGCTGGCCCTGCTCGCGGATGCGCCGATTTATTCCGCAGGCGCGCAGATGGAGCGCGTGACTCCTACAGGTGCGGTCTTGTTGCGCATGCTCGATGTGAGCTACCAGCCGCTACCGCCGATGCGCGTGAAGGCCTCAGGCTACGGAGCGGGGGGGCGCGAAACTCCGAGAGAGCCCAACCTGCTTCGATTGCTGGTTGGCGAGCAGGAGGATGCGACGGCCGACCAATCTGAATCCGTCGCAGTGATTGAGACGGTGATCGATGATTCCAGTCCGCAGTTGCTGGGCTACGTGAGCGATCTGCTGCTGGCCGCCGGAGCTTGGGACGTTTATCGCGCTTCGGTGCAGATGAAAAAGGGTCGCACCGGTGTGCAGGTGACCGTCCTCTGCCGTCCTGATCTCGTGCCCGTACTTGAAGATCTGCTCTTCCGCGAAACCACCACCATCGGCCTGCGCTGGAGGCTCGAAAACAAACGCTCGCTGGCACGCGAGTTCCAAAAGGTGCAGACCGAATGGGGCGAAGTGACCATCAAAATCGCACGCTGGCCCAACGGCACTATTGCCAATGCTTCGCCGGAGTATGAGGATTGCCGGAAATTGGCCACGCAGCACACGGTCCCCCTCAAACAAGTGATGCAGCAGGCCATGCGAGCCTATGCGGCCGGCACAGAAAAGGATGGAGTCTGATGGATCGTACAAATATTGAGGCGCTGCTGAACGAAGTTCGCGAGGGCCGCGTCGCTGTGAATGAAGCCCTGGACCGCCTTCGCGATCTGCCCTTCGAAGACTTAGGATTTGCTAAGCTCGATCATCACCGTGCACTGCGCACCGGTATGCCCGAAGTGCTCTTTGCCCAGGGTAAAACCGTGGAGCAGGTAGCTAAAATCTTTGACCGCATGGCCAAGGCCGGAGGCAACGTGCTGGCTACCCGCGCCTCCGCCGATATGTTTCGCGCGGTCCGCGAGGTGACTCCGCGCGCAGAATTCCACGAGACCGCTCGCGCCATCACGCTGGAGCAGGCTCCCACCGTCCCAGGCAACGGAACCATCGCCGTAGTCTGCGCAGGCACCAGCGATTTGCCGGTAGCGGAGGAAGCAGTGGTCACGGCCCGGCTGATGGGAAATACCGTGGAGTTGATCGCCGACGTAGGCGTAGCGGGCATTCATCGCTTGCTGGCGCAAAAGGGATCCCTGCAGTCCGCGCGGGTGCTCATCGTCTGCGCCGGAATGGAAGGCGCATTGCCCACTGTAGTCGCAGGACTGGTGAACGCGCCGGTGCTGGCCGTGCCAACCAGTGTAGGGTATGGAGCGTCATTCGGCGGAGTGGCCGCGCTGCTGGGCATGCTGAATACCTGCTCGCCCAACGTATCCGTGGTCAATATCGACAACGGATTCGGCGCGGCCTGCATCGCTTCGCTTATCAATCGGCTGTGATTGCCTGCCTCTGATCACTGTTTGGTTGGGCCATACTCATGGCCCCGTTTGCATTAATGTCTACCTTCACCAGCAAATCGCTTGCCATTGTGAAGTGCACAATCGACTCCGCCGGTATGACGATATCGCGGTTGCCGGTTAACGCGGCCGTAGCGGTTCCAGCGCCTCCACCCACAAGGCCGCCCACCGCCAGTCCTACGCCGCCAGTGGCAAGACCGCCCACAAGCATGCCCGCCCCAGTCCCTCCGCCGATCATGGCCGCTGAGCGCTTACCTTTGCCTTTTTTCGTTTCCTCAATATCCCGTGTATTCAGCCGATACGTTGTTCCATTCACAGCGAGTGAGATCAACCGCAGTTCCAGCTCAGATCTGCCTTTGAAACGACCGCGCCGATGCGCTACATCCACAATTCCGGTCACAGGTGAGCCTTTCGGCACCGGCACTGTCTTGTCATCGCCACGAACAGGAATTACTATTTCGCCGGTGAACCTCACACCCGGACGGCTATGTTTGACGCTAATGCGTTGATCCACACGGATCGTCAGCCTGGTACCAGCTGGGATACTGACTTTTTCCGGCTCCGGAGGTGGTTGCGGCACCGCTGAAATTGTCGGATTCAAGGGCTTTGGAGCCGGAATCCCGGCAGCGGGCGGCACAATCGTAGTTGTCATTGCCTCTTCCGTTTGTCCGGCCGCAGGCGGCTGGACAACTGTTGTCGTCGTAATGCCATGCTTATCGACCGAAACCGCCTGTTGCGCCTGCCCGGTTTTGGCCGCCTGGTTCATGGCCTGTTCCAGCGCTTTCTCCTGTCTGGAAGCGCATCCCGAAAAGAGGCCAGCTGCCAGCACCAGCGCGAGCAGCCGGGCAGAATGAACAAATGAGCTTGAATTGAACTTGCTTGTTCTCCTTTCGCAGTGACTTCATACACGCAGAATGATCTTCATCGTGAACCGCGCGGTCATGGATTGCTGTCTAAAATTGGACTCGGAACTGTTGGCTTTAATTCCGCAATTCTATTTGATGGGAATCTCCTACTCAGCGCGCTGATTTTGCAGCACATAGCACCATAAAACAAAACGTAAAGTCTAATAATCTAATTCGGAATGAAATTTGTTCCCGGCGGCGAAATTAATCGCTACGCTTTTTCGCTTATTTCGTCTGCCAGAGCGTTAAGATAACGCTCAAGAGCCGTATAATCAGTGCGATTGGGGCAGGCCAGGAGATTCCAGTGAAGAACATACCGGTAAGCTCGAAGTTCATCACATATCTGGGTGCAATTCTAGCGATTGGTCTCGGATTTGGTGTCTCCCAGGATGCGCCCAAGCCGGCGAACGCCGCCACTGCACAGATCCCGATCCGCAACGCTTCTTCAAAAGCCGTGCATATCGTCAACGACCAGTTGATGGAGACGGCGGATGGTTTCCACTACCGGGTAATCGGCAAGGTATACAACTCCAGCGACGAAGCACTGGTGAATGTTTCGATCGTCTACAACATCTGGAAGAAGTATTATCCCAACGGTTCACAGGTCAAAGGAACGGATGGGCAGGTTTCGGCACACATCAAGTATCTGCCTCCAAAGCAGATGGTCGATTTTGTGGCAACAGGAAACGCCCCCGTGATTACTTCTTCAGTACCGGAGCCCATCCAGGCTGAGATTGCCGCTCAGTTTGTGGAGGAGTGATCCCTCTCGCAAAGCAACAGCCGCTTTCGACGCCAGAAACAACCGGCATCCCCGAAAACCGCAAAGTGACGCTGATCACAGTACGGCCTAAGCCTGTTCGCTGATCATTCTACTTGTATAGGTAGCGCCCGCACGCGGCGTGTGGAGGAGAGTCGTGGCCCGTTCCAGGTTGCCGCTGTGGCGCAGAATCTCGCAGGTATTCTTCCTGCTTCTGTTTTTTGCGCTGCTGATCTTCACATCACTGCGAACCACGCCCGGCGCCACGGGCGATATTCATCTGCGCGCGCCGGTGCGCCTGTTTTTTGAGTGGGACCCTCTGGTGGCCGTGGTCAATGCGCTGGCAGGCCATGCTCTCTATCGCGGGCTCATCTGGAGCCTGATCATCCTGCTGCCCACGCTCTTTCTGGGACGTTTTTTTTGCGGTTGGATCTGCCCCATGGGCACGTTGCAACACTTTGTGGGCAGCCTGCCTTCTGAGGCCAAACGCGGCAAGCAGCGCATCGAATCAAATAGATACAAGCGCTGGCAGACGGGCAAATATGTTGTGCTGATTGCCGGGTTGGTGGCTGCTGTCTTTGGTTCGGCGGCCATTGGCTGGCTCGATCCCTTCAGCCTTCTGGTCCGGTCCATTGGATTATCGTTGCTGCCCGCCTTCAACTTTGCCGTGCGCTCAGCGCTTGCGCCTCTGGAGCACAGTCATATCGCGGCGATCAAGTCAACCGGAGAAATCCTCCACGCGATTTTGCAATTCACGATTTTGGATTTTCGCCCGCAGCAGTTCGCGCAAGGGCTGATCCTGGGGATTTTGTTTGTGGCCATTTTGCTGGCCAGTATGCGGGTGACGCGGCTCTGGTGCAGGTCGATCTGTCCGCTGGGCGCGTTGCTGGGAGCGGTTTCCCGGTGGAGCGTGCTGGGGCTGCACAAGGATCCGGATGCCTGCGACAAATGCAACCGCTGCCTGCTCAATTGTCAGGGTGGCGACGATCCCATCGGCGGCGTTCCCTGGCGCAAATCCGAGTGCCTGATGTGCATGAACTGCATCGGCAGTTGCCCTCACGATGGCCTTCAATTCCGCTTCTTCCGCAAAGAGAAGGAGGTCGCCTCGCCGGATCTGGGGCGGCGCAGAACGCTCACCGGTCTCGCGGCAGGCGCGGCGCTGGTTCCCATCATGCGCGCCAATACCGGCCTGGGCAAAAGCCGCCACGAACGGCTGCTGCGTCCTCCCGGCGCGCTCGATGAACGCGATTTTCTCTCCCGCTGCATCCGCTGCGGCGAGTGCATGAAGGTTTGCCCCAATACCGCGCTCCATCCGACGCTGGAAGAGGCCGGTCTGGAAGGGCTATGGTCGCCTACGCTGGTGCCACGCATTGGCTACTGCGAACCCAGTTGCGTGCTCTGCTCTGAGGTTTGCCCCACCGGCGCAATCTGGCAGATTACGCCGAAGGAAAAAGGTTGGGTGGTCGGAGTGGGCACGCAGAACCCAGTCCGGCTGGGCACCGCATTTTACGACCGCGGCCGCTGCCTTCCCTGGGCTGAGGCCATCGACTGCATTGTCTGCGAGGAGTGGTGCCCGGTTTCGCCCAAGGCCATTTACGTGGAAGAAGCCCAGGTCATCGACTCGGCCGGCAACACCAAAACTCTCAAGCAGCCGCGCGTCGATCCCAGCCGCTGCGTGGGTTGCGGCGCCTGCGAGTATGCCTGCCCGTTGCAGGAGCGCCCAGCTGTTTACGTTACCAGCATCGGCGAAAGCCGTTCGCCGGGCAGCCAGATTTTGCTGAATAGAAAGTAAAAAGGAGAACGTTTCTAATGTTTCAATCGAAGATTATGAGCTTGGCAACTGCAACCTTAGTGATGGCAGCCGCCGTCACATTCATAGGATGCAAGAAGCACCAGTCCGACCCCTTCCCCGCATCAGCCGCAGTAGCGGGTTGGGATAAAACCAGCGAAACCCGCGCCTTTCCGTCCAAAGACCTTTGGCAGTATATCGATGGCGACGCCGAGCAATATGTTTCTGCCGGCGTGGTCTCAACCTCGACCTCCGACTATAAATTTCAGAACCAGTTGGAAGCAACTTTAGACGTGCACACCATGGGCGATGCGGCGGGTGCGCGCAAGATTCTGGAGACTGGAACCAGCGACGCCAAACCCGTCCAACTGGGCGATGCGGGCGTTCAATACGCGCAAAGCGTGATCTTCCGCAAAGGTCCATACCTGGTGCGCATTGTTGCCTATGAGTCCACGCCCGGCACGCCGCAGGCTCTGCTTGCACTGGCGCACGGAGTGGAAGCAAAGCTTTAAATCAATGGGCCGAAGCACCGGCCGCAGAGGAAAAATGAGGATAACGATGAAAAGCCGCCGGGAGTTTATCAAGACTACAGCAACTGGGGCCCTTCTGTTGGGCTCGCAGAGCAAATTGGGATTAGCCTCCATGCTCGACCAGAACGCTCAGCACGTCGCAAACGGCAAGTCCAGGGTGGTGGTCGCACGCGATGCGGCCCTGCATGGACAAGACGGGCAACTGGACGAAAAGCGCGTGCTCGCACTGCTCGACCGCGCCATCGCCACTTACACCGGGCACGACAATCCGGTAACGGCGTGGAAGCAGATTGTGCCGATGGATAAGGTGATTGGCCTCAAAACGAATGGCCTGGGGGGCAAGGGAATTTCAACCCACGCTGCGCTGGTGATGGCGGTCTGCGAGCGGCTTCAGCAGGCCGGCGTCAAGCCAGGCAACATTCTGGTATGGGACCGAAACGCCCGCGACCTTCAGGCGTGCGGGCTTACCGTCTCCACCGATTCCAGCCGCATCCGTGTCTACGGCTCTGATGTGGCCGGATTCGAGGACCAGCCGGCGGCTTTTGGCTCGGCAGTTAACGTGAAGCTGGCCAAGATACTCACCCGCGAGTGCGATATGGTACTCAACCTGCCCATTCTCAAGGACCACGAAATGGCGGGCGTTACCTTCTCCATGAAGAATATGTACGGAGTCGTCCAGCGTCCCAATGAACTGCACGCGGCCGGTTGCAACCCCGGCGTAGCCGATCTGAACTGCATTCCAGTCGTTCGCCACAAGGTGCGATTCACCATTGGCGACGCAATGACCTCAGTCTATGATGGCGGCCCGGGCTTTCATCCCGAACGTCTCTGGCAGCCGAATGCCCTGATCGTGGGTGAAGACCGCGTGGCGCTCGACCATACTGCCTGGCAGATGATTGAGCGCAAGCGTGCCGAAGTGGGGATGCCGACCCTTGAAGGTGTTGGCCGTCCGCCGCGTTATATCGCAACCGCCGCCGATCCGGCGCACGGATTAGGCGTCAACGATCCGAAACGCATTCATTTAATCGAAGTCTAGGTGCTCGATTTTGGATCGAGGAGAATCACAATGGCCGGCGAAAACGAACGGATGCCAGGCGGGAAACAAGCGCAGGGTCTCACGCGGCGTGAGGCGATGCTGCAACTGCTTCGTCTGGGCGGCGTGGCTGCAGGTGCAGCGGGCGCAGGCGTTTGGCTCAGCGAGCACAGCTCCCGTCCGGTTCCGGCGCAGGCTGAGCAGGCGCGTCGCGATCATCGCACCGCATCCGATTCTCAGACCTCGCAATTGCCGCACCTAGTCGTGGCGCAGGGCGGAGAGCCGCGCGCCCTGGTCGACCGCGCTCTCGAGGATCTGGGCGGCATCCGCCGTTTCGTCAGCCGTCAGGACGTGGTCGTTCTCAAGCCCAATATCGCCTGGGATCGCACTCCTGAGCAGGCAGCCAACACCAATCCAGAATTGGTGGCCGAGGTGGTGCGACAGTGCTGGCAGGCGGGGGCAAAGCGGGTCATTGTTACAGACGTCAGTTGCAATGAGCCTCGCCGCTGCTTTCAACGTTCCGGCATTCAGGCTGCTGCCCGCGCCGAGGGCGCCGAGGTAATTCTTCCCGATCCCGAGCTTTATCGCGAAGTGGATCTGGGTGGCGTGGTGCTCAAAAGCTGGCCGGTCTTCACGCCGTTTCTTGAAGCCGATAAGATCTTCAACCTACCCATTGCCAAGCATCACGGACTGGTTGGAGTCACGCTGGGCATGAAGAACTGGTACGGCATCCTCGGCGGCCAGCGCAACCGCCTGCACCAGCAGATTCACCAGAGCCTGGCCGATCTGGCCAACTTCATGCTGCCCACAGTCACGTTGCTGGACTGCTACCGCATTCTGCTGCGCAACGGCCCCACTGGCGGCAATCTTGAAGATGTTGCATTGAAGAAGACTCTGGTCGCCGGAACCGATCCCGTGGCCATCGACGCTTACGTGGCCAAGGCGTACTGGAACCTGGATCCCGAGCACCTCCCTTATCTGGAGATGGCCGCCGCACGCGGTCTGGGCACGGTAGACTTCGAGAAGTTACTGGTAAAGGTCAGCCAACTGGGCTAGCTATTTTTGAGATCGTAAGCCATAGTTGCTAAGCCCGTCAAAATATTTCGAAGAAGACTAATGTCTTGCGAATCCGCCCGTTGCAGCGCGCCGGGTTGATTCCATGGTGCGGACCATGGAGTCGCGCGGGAACTTTTCCAACGGTTCATGCAACCAGCCGAAGCCAAACGGAATGCCGCGCGAGAGCGAAATGCTGCGGCATTCGGCGTAAACGCCGTCATCAGCTTCTACGAAGCGCCAATACGAGTTCAGCCGCCACAGAAAGCCCTGATCGCTTCCGGCCTGTTGAACGCGGGCCGAGTGAGACACAATTTCCAACCGATCCGCCGCAGGGGCGCTGTAACTCACCTCGAATTCCGAGTCATAAGTCAGCGTGATGAACCGTTTGTTCTGCATCTTTAGAAACACTCGGAAGTTGTCGCCATTCTGACCAAGTAACTTCGAATCGATAACATCCAGTGCGTAGACGCTCTTGTAGTTCGCGTAGTTCTGCATCAGCGCTCGCACTTCAGCCAGATGGGCGCCGGGAAAAAAGGAAAAACCCAGCCAGTCGTGGATCAGCCCGCCGGTAATTCGAACCTCTCCGCTTCTCTGCTGCACGACAACGGTCTCGCCCGTGCGTGCGGCTGTCTTAGCTTCAGGGTGAGTATCGGAATAGAGAAATGCCCCGTCGCGCAACTGCTTCTCGGCCGCCGCTACGTATTGATCGAAAGCTCGGTTGGTTTCCGCCGCCGGCTCAACGCCTAGTGCAGGCATCGCAAACAACGCGGCTGCCACAACCAGAAATGTGCGCATACCTCATATTCCTGCGGCGTGCTGGCCTCGTCAACTCGGCTGATTCCGGAGGATTGATCTTTCGAGCTACAATTCGATGGGAGCGCCTTCATGACTCAATCCCGTCGTTCATTTCTTAAATCCAGTGCGGCGGCTGCCGCAGCTACCCTGGCCGCGCCCAGGAGCACATTCGCGGCACTGGCCACTGATAATGTAGCCAATGGACCCCTCAGCGAATTCGGCTATGCCGAGATTGAGCTGCTCGACGGACCGCTCCTTGAGCAGTTCAAGACCAACCACATTTTTTATCTTTCACTCGATGAGGATATGCTGCTCAAACCCTACCGCCAGCGGGCCGGATTGCCGGCTCCCGGCGACGATATGGGCGGATGGTACGACTGGGTGGACACTAAGCATCTCAAGAACAATCACGGTTTCTGCCCCGGCGGTACCTTCGGACAGTACCTCTCAGGATTGTCGCGCGACTTTGCCGCCACCGGTAACAAGCAAACGCAGGAGAAGGTGCATCGCCTGGTGAAGGGCTATGCCGCGGCGATTTCGCCAAAGTATTACCAGGGCAATCGCTTTCCCGCCTACGTCTACGACAAGGGCTCCATCGGCCTGCTCGATGCGCACCGGTATGGCATGGAATATACTGCTCTCCGGACTTTGAATGCCACGATCGATGCCGCCCTGCCTTATCTGCCGCCCCGGGGAATATCACGCGACGAACAATACGCGCGGCCGCACACCGATCCCTCCTGGTGCTGGGATGAGCCTTACACTTTGCCGGAAAATCTTTTCATTGCCTACAAGTGCGGCGCGGGTGACCGCTTTCTCGATCTCGCCAAGCGCTTTCTGGCCGACGACTGGTACTTCGGCCCACTGGCTGCAGGGCAAAACGTGTTGCCCGGTAAGCATGCCTACAGCCATGTGAACGCACTTTCAAGCGCCATGCAGGCTTACCTGGTCATGGGCAGCGAAAAGCATCTTCAAGCGGCGAAGAATGGGTTCGACTTCCTCCGCACAACGCAGAGCTTTGCCACCGGCGGCTGGGGGCCGGATGAGGAGTTCTGCGAGCCGGGAAGCGGCGTGATGGGCGAGAGCCTGACCAAAACACATTCGAGCTTTGAGACCTGCTGCGGAACTTATGCCCAATTCAAGATCACGCGTTATCTTTTGCGAGTAACTAAAGACAGCCGCTATGGCGACAGCATGGAGAGGATACTCTTTAACACCATCATGGGCGCCAAACCCATGCAGAAGGATGGTCACGGATTTTATTATTCCGACTATAACAACGACGGTTTCAAGATTTATCACCCCGAACAGTGGACCTGCTGCACAGGAACCTTTGCCCAGGTCACCGCGGACTATGGAATCAGCTCCTACTTCGGCGATTCCAGAGGAATCTATGTCAACTTATATATTCCGTCGCGACTAACCTGGTCGCGTGGGCGGGAGGTGATCGCATTTACCCAGGAGACTAACTATCCGCACCACCCGTCGACCCGAATCTCAATCGACGCCGCAATACCCAGCAAATTTCCTATCTATCTGCGCATTCCCGCCTGGGCTGGACCTAAGACCACGGTCGCAGTCAACGAGAAGCACGTTCTCGCTAGTCCCGCGCCCGGACAGTTTGCCCGCCTGGAGGGAGTTTGGAAAACCGGCGACCGGATTGAGATCGAGTTCGATATGCCAACTGTGCTTGAGGCCGTTGACCCGCAGCACCCCGACCTGGTTGCTCTGGTGCATGGGCCGCTGGCGCTGTTCGGCGTGGGTGCGATTCCAGACAAGATCAGCCGGCAGCAGCTTCTCTCCGCAAGTCAGATTGCAAACGGCTCGACCGATTGGCAGGCCAATACGGCTGCGGGCAATCTTAATCTGCGCCCATTCGCCTCCATAAAGGACGAGCACTATCGGCTTTATCTGAATGTCAAGGGGTGAGTCGAGAATATTGCGGGGATCTTACTGTTTAAGGGAATGGATAGCAGGAGTTCGCTACCCGAGCTTGCTAAAAAATCTGCGGGAGTAGAGAATTTTTGACGCCGAAACGCGGTCCGGAGAATCCACGAAGAGTAATTTCCGTCAGTCTTGAGGGTACTTCGATGGCGCCCGCCGAAATGAATTTCCTGCGCAGTCAACTGGAGGAGCGAAAGAGCCGTCTTGAAACGGTCATTGCGCAAACGCCAGGCGATGCGAGTTTTGAAGCCTTGTTGCTGGAAGTGGATTCCGCGCTGGATAGATTTGCCGCCGGCACTTACGGTCTGTGCGAATCGTGCCATGACACCGTGGAAAGGGACCGGTTGTTAGCCGATCCGCTAATTCGCTATTGCCTCGACCATCTGACGAAGACTCAGCGCGCTGCGCTTCAGCATGATCTGGACCTGGCCTCAGAACTGCAGCGGGGCCTCTTGCCGCTTGCGGATCTCAGAGTTGACGGGTGGGAGACAAGCTATCACTACGCACCTGTCGGACCGGTCAGCGGCGACTATTGCGACCTGTACCCATCTGATGGGCAGCTCTACTTCGTGCTCGGCGATGTCTCGGGAAAGGGCGTGGCGGCATCGATGAGAATGACGCAACTTCACGCACTATTCCGCAGTTTGATCGGCATGGGTCTTCCGCTTCCGGAGATTGTTGGACACGTTAACCGCTTCCTCTGCGATAGTGGGCTCGCCAGGCAATATGCCACGCTCGTCTGTGGATGCGCCAAGGCGAGCGGGGACGTGGAACTCTTCAACGCAGGGCATTTGCCCGTGATTGCTATTCAGCTGGGCGGTGTGCGGCTGATCGAGTCAACGGGATTTCCGCTGGGAATGTTTCGCGAAGCCTCGTTTGAAGACGCCCACCTGCAATTGTGCGGCGGTGACATGCTTTTTCTTTTTACGGATGGTCTCTCTGAAGCCTGCGGAGAGAATGGCGAGTATGGCGTGGATCGCCTATCCGATCTGGTTAGCCGGCATACTTCGTGCGGCGCGGCTGAAGTCATCTCCGCCTGTCTTGAGGACCTGCGCGCATTCGTCGGCGCCAACCCGGGGATGGACGACGTGACTCTACTCGCCATCCGGCATGCCACATAAGCGGGCCACCGTAAATGAGCGTCTAAATGCACGAAGGCTGCCCCTGAGGACGGCCTTCGCTTTGGAGAGAACCAGAGCGTGTGAAAGCTTCACGCAGAAACACCGTTTGTGCGTAACATCGCACGAACTTGCCAACTCACAGGTTTGATTTCTGCCTGAACCAATTACTGGTTAAGATATACGTTGTGATGGTGATGATGGTGGTGGTGATGATGGTGGTGGTCAGTACCTACAGCAACGATCACCTGCGCCTGCGCCGCATAAGGTAATGCGAAGCAGAAGACGAGAGCCAATCCGAGCAGAAACTTTTTCATACCTTAGTGTGACGTACTCATTAGTGAATTACAGAGCTATATTGACCTGTGCGCGCTAACGTCACTTTTGCAGCATAAACAATTCAGGCCGGGACTGAGTCGTCCCGGCCTGGATCGTAGACTATTTTACGACTGAATAGTGAGGATTAGTCTCCGGCTACTGGCTCTGCTTCACGCTGCTTGACTGGCTTGGCGGGCGCGATGGAACTGAGCGTAACCAGCCCTTCGATCGGCTTTTCACCGAGGACGTGCTCGCGATAGAGCTTGGCCATCTGTGCGTTCTCCGCTTCTGCCTTCAGCTTGTCTTCACGGGCACGCATCTTTTCCTCGCGGGCGTTCTTGGCGATGCCAAGCTCGTCCAGCGTGTGGTTGGCTTCGGAGTTCACGTGCTCCATGTTGAGCTGCAGCGTGTGGCCCACTTCGGTCATGCCCACCTTTTTGCCGCCGGCAAAGATTTCATGGCGGCCGTGCTCCTCATACCACTTAGTGAGGGTGGCCGTCATATGCATCTTCTCGATGATGTTGCGCCAGCCCACGCCAGTGTTATAAGCACAGAAGCTGATTTCGCCTTCCTGCGTGGCGTAAGGGATGATGCACTGCTCGGTGCGGCGGAAGTCGTAGTTGAACAAGTCCTGGAACCACATGCCGGCGATGAAGAGGAAGTTCCAGCGATCTTCGCGGCGCTTCTTGATGTCTTCCATCGTACGGTCGCCCTTCACGCTGCCGTAGTTCTTGCCGGTGGCGTTGAAGGTCTTGTCCATCTTCCTCATCATGTCAGTGATCTTGAAATGGGTGGGCGCCTGGAATGGATCGTAATTGCGCAGCAGCGCGAGCCCAAAGCCGATGACGGAGAGCCACTTGCCGCGTGCCGCGTCGTTGATCTTGGCCAGATCCTTGGCCACCTTGTTCATATCCAGGAAGGCGGTGACGGGAGCGGATTCCTTGGTTTCTTTGTCGATCATAACCGCCATGCCGATGCCGCAGTTAGGGTGGCAGCCGCAACTGAGTTGGCCCCACTCGGCTGCTGGGCCGTGAATCAGATCAGCCCAGTCAGAGAAGGTGCTCATGAAGCTGATGGGGAACCAATCGCGCTCCGGTTCACCGATGCCGCACTGGCTCTTGACGTCGTGCGCCATGTGCGAGAGCGTATAGCGCTGCGCCTGGCGGCGATCGTCGGTGATGTCTTCGTCGCGTCCGGTAAAGCTCACCGGCTGGAAGCTGAGGAAGCTGATCTTCTTGGGATTGTCGAGGGCGAACTCGATGATGCGGCCCACCTGCTCGTTGTTGATGCCGTTAATGATCGTGGTCACCGGGACGATGTCGACACCTGCTTCATGCAGGTTGTTGATGGCCTGCAGCTTCACGTCAAAGAGGTTGCCGACCTTGCGGTGCGAGTTGGCGGCGTTGCCAATGCCGTCGAACTGGAGATAAACGTAGCGCAGCCCGGCTTCGGCTGCCGCGCGGCAGAGCTCCTTGCTCTTGGCGAATTCAATTCCGTTGGAAGCGGCCTGGACGCTGTTGTAGCCTACCTTGCGCGAGTAGGCTACCGCGTCAAGGAAGTAAGGCGAGAGCGTGGGTTCGCCACCGCTGAATTGCACGCTCATCTGCCGCTTGGGCTTGATGGTGATGGCGTTGTCCAGCATGGTCTTGATCTCGTCCCAGGTGAGCTCATGGACGAAGCCAACCTGGTTGGCGTCCATGAAGCAGGGGTCGCACATCATATTGCAGCGGTTGGTCAGGTCGATGGTCAGCACCGAGCCACGCCCGTGAGTGACGGTTGACGTGCCGTGGTGGTGCAGCTCATCGGCGCCCTTGCCGTGGGCGCGCATGTCCCGTCCAGGGAAGCTCTCTTCAAGATGCTTGAAGAAGGCCGTGTCGATCGACATCACGTCTTCAAAATGGCCGTGCTTAGGGCAGTCCTTCACCATCAGGATCTTGCCGTCGCGCTCGATAATCTGGGCCTTGATCTCGCCCACCTTCTCATTGAGCAGGACTTCATGAGGCAACTTGCCGTCCAGAATCTGCTTGCGAATCTCAGGAACGCACTTGGGACAAAGCGAATCGGTAGTGCGCGGCCAGCCAAGCGGCGGTTTTTCCTTCTGCCAGCTTTTTTGCAGCGGCTTGTCGCTCCACTTGGGGGTAAACGAGGGGTTGGGGCTGATGCGGTTCAGGCGCTCGTAAACAATCCACGCGCCCTTGGCTGCGTAAACGGCTGCTTTCTCGGCATACTTGATCGCTTTGGACATAAATTGCAATCTCCTCAATTAATTAGTTGCCGGCGCGATCGCTCGCCAGACTCAACCCTTGGTTTCCCAAAAAACGAGGGAATCCCGGGAAGCTGAAATTCCAGTTCTAGGGTAACCGCGTACTCCGGTCAACCCAAAGAGGTTGCAGCGAAGGGGCAGAATCCGCCAGTGAACGGCAGCCAAACCGGGGCGAACGGATCGTCCGCTCAGCCCCGGTTGTATTTCATTTTCAATGATATGCGTCAGTTCACCGTTAGTGAAAAGCTTGTGCTGTCCGTAAGCGACCCTGACGTGACGGTCACGGTGATAGTCGTTGTGACGGGCTACTCGTCCGGCATGTAGGGCATTGCTGCTGCCACGCATCCACGCAGTTCGTGGGAGTTAGCCGCAGGCTACAGGACTACGACCCGTTGGTCTTGGCTACCTGGTTGATGATTCGCTGAATGAGGACTACACGGACGTGAATGCGTTTGGCCACATCGGGGACAAACTCGGTGACAAAGTTACCGATGGGAGCTGTGGCCACTCCCACGCCGTAACGCTCAAGATCGGCGGAGAGGTGTGTTTGTTGGCCCGGCACATAGAGATTGCCGATGGCGATGCCGATGGCTCCGCTGCCCAGATCGGCGTAGTTCAACATTCCCTTGCCTTTGTCGCTCTGGGCCCACACCACCTGGAGCATGGCATGACCGACACGGCGAGGAATGGAGGCGTTGGGCATGCGGTGGTAATGCGGGTCCTGGTGGTCGAGAGACGAGATGAGAAAAGTGCCGAAAAATTCGCCGGTTATATCCTGCGTATAACTGACGCCCACATACCTCGCGAATCCATGCATTCCGGGTCCGACAGGGGAGTGGGAATTGGCGCCCACGGAAATGCCGGCAAGACCCATAATCGTGATGGCGTTGAAGGGGTCGATGACGTTGCGCACCGCCAGCCAGCCCTTCTCCTTGGCCTTCATGGGCTTCACCTGCGGTCCGGTAAGGAAGCGGGCATACCAGTCAATAAAAGGCTCAAGGGGCGGACAGGGCGCCGGGCGAAGTCTGCGATCGAGAACCGGGTTAGCTGGGTTTGAAGATATTGCCGCTGCGGCCCCGGCCTCCACCACGGCAGTGCCGTCTCTCTTGATATGACAAGGTTGAACGACCGGCTGTTTGGCGTGGACGGGGATTTGGGGTTGAGGAGCTTCCGGCAGAGAGGACTGGGGCTTGGAGCTCTCAGCCTGACCGGGCCATCCTGGGGGAGCCGCCAGGAGCAACGCTCCAAAAGCCAGGACGGCGCACCACGGCCTCAGCAACCGGCGATGCGCACCGGAGCATCTGATTCTGCTGCTTTCCGCTAAACGGCTTTCCAAGGGCAAGATCCTCACCAGCTACAGGTTGGACTGCTGACTCACTCTAGCAAAATCGGGGCCGTTCGGGTTCGGCCTTCAACACCCGCTCAACGCGTCAGACGCTGAATATGAATCATTTGTCGCGAAAGCCAAGCACAGAGATTTTGTATTCACACCAGCGGAAGAGCACTCCAGCAGCGAATTTGGTTATTGACATTTGCGGCACCTTTGGGACATCGGCCATTGACGCACCGGTCCGCGCAACTCCAGACTGAGGATGGGGTTCTTTCAACAGAATTGCCAGCCGGAGGTGAATCGCCTTGAGTACTAGTCCACCCTACGGACCCGGCACGAGCGGCGTGGGGCGCCGCATTGAAGAGGCCATCGAACTGATCGAGATGGAGCTGCGCCACGCCGCCGCCTACGTCAACGACAACGTGATTCCGCAGGTGCGCAGCGAGTCAATCACAGCCCTGCGCACGGTGGCAGATACGCTGCGCAACTTTGCCGACCGCCTCGACCGGCAATCTGATGGGCAGCCTGGCCAGCCGAAGGATCCTCAAGCCTGATGAATCTCGTGCCGCGGAACAAACGGAACTGGGCTGGCTTCGGAGCCATTTCCCTGGCACTCGCGTTGCTGTGCGGCTGCGGGCATCATCAAAAAACCAACCGCCCACCCGAAGAGATGGCGCCTGAGGCTGAGGAGCAGTACCCTGAGTACCATGCGCCCGTGCGCATTGCTCCCACACCGGCGCCGCCGGGAGGGGTCAGCGACGATGATCTGGATTACGTGGCGACCCACAGGCCCTTCCTTAGCGAGGTGGGCCTGGCCACCTGGTACACCGCGGCCAAGGGGCGCAAATCCGCAAATGGACAGCTCTTCAGCGACCTTGCCATGACCGCTGCTCACCGCACGCTGCCGATGGGCTCTCTGATTGTGGTCACCAACATGAGGACCGGCCAGGCCGGCGCCATGCGCATCACCGACCGCGGTCCTTTTGTTGAGGGAAGAATTATCGATCTCACGATCGCTTCAGCCAAGGCAACGGGGGTTTACCAGGGCGGGTTGGTGCAGGTGAGGGTGGACGTTTACAAGACTCCCAAGCCGATCCATACTGGCGGCCGCTGGTGCGTGCAGATCGGTGCATTTCACAGCGAGGGCGAGGCGATCCGGCTGAAGGAACAGCTATTGCGCACTTATCCCGGCGCCAACGTGATCGAGTTTCCCGGCGAAGATAGCTACTGGGTCCGCATTCGTCCCGAGGGCGATAACCGCGAGCAGGCGGAGTTTATTGCCAGACACGTGATCCCCAGCGAGGGCGAGGCGTTTCTTACGCGACTGGATTAAAGTGCACACAAAATCATTTGTCTTTTCATAGCGGCTTATGCGCAAATAAACGGATATGGAGGGCGAAATGACAAACGGTCAACCGAGAGTCCGGCAAAACTACCTAGCCATCCTGATTGCAGCCATCGCCTGCTTTCTTTTGGAGGCGGGGTGGTACTCGTTCTTCCTTCAATCGTGGGTCGACGGCATTGGTCGTACCATGGCGTGGCTGATGAGTACCGGCGTCAACCCGGCCTTTCAGTACGGGACGGCTCTCATCTCCGCAGCCGTCATTGCTACAGCCATCTCCTGCGTTACGCAACTCACCGGAGCGCAAACGGCATGGCGTGGAATCAAGGTCGCGGTACTGCTGTGGCTCGGCTTTGTGTTCACTACATTTTCCACTGAATACGTCTTCGAGGTGCGTCCATGGAGCCTGCTGGGCATCAATGCCGGCTTCTGGCTGCTGGGCATGATGCTGATGGGCGCAATCGTCGGCGGGTGGAAAAAGGCAGGGAATTGGGAATAGGGACTAAGAATAAATGTCCACGTGCTTGTCCAGTGTCAGATGTGTCTCCGGTCAAATTTGTCGGACTCCCGCCCGGTTTGTACCGTCGAGGGGGGGGCACCCCCCCCGGGTGGTTTGTGGGAAATTCCTTATTTTAAAGGGGATGCGGAGAGTGATCGGTTGTAAACGACTGGTTCTAATGGAGTTGATTGTAGATTCCAGATAAAAAAGGGGTTAGGGGCTCTTTCCCGAAGCCTTTGGACGCGAATCTTCAGCTTTCGGCACCTGCCGAGCATGAATTCGGTTCGGCTGCATGGGTTCGGAAGAATCCTTTGAAATGATTGTGCGCCAAGGGAGGCTAATTCTCTGCAAATGCTGAAGGGAAAATAGCCGCGGTTTGCCCCCTTCCAGGCAACGGAGACGAGCCTGTGGCCGCTCGGCGTATGCGTCATCTTCAGGACAGCAGGCTGTCAGGAAGATGACCGTTTGAAGCGCGTCTGGATTTGACCCGGTAAGCGAAGACAAAAACTCCCGCAGTCGCTTTCACGACCGCGGGAGTTTGCCGTTCGAACTGCAGGACGTATTTACGCCTGCAGGTTAACCTCTGTCTTTTAGAACACGTACTTTGCGGCGAGTTGGAAGAACCGCGCATCGGGCGTGTATAGCTGGAACGGCTGAGTGTTGATGATCTGACCGGCAGTCGGACCAAGAGAGGGACTGTCTGGCTGGCCGTTGGAGGGAGTGTTGAAAAGGTTAAAGGCGTCCGCACGGAACTGGACGTACTCGTCGCGGAAGGTTTTGAAGTTCTTGAAGATGGACATGTTGACGCGTTCCCATCCCGGTCCATGGATCTGTTGTGATTTTGAACCGGAATACAAGAGGGCGTTGGCAAGACCGACCAACGGTGTGCCAACCGGTATGCCAGGCCCGTTTTGTACTGTTCCGCCTGCTCCTGCCGTATTCGTTCCAGACTGTGGATCGATGAACGCGCAAGGGTTAAACCAGTTTTGCCGGTTATGCACCGAAGTTGGGCATGTAGAACCTAGCATATCGACGTTTGCCGCAGGCGGAGTACCGCCGCCCTTGAACGGATCGCCAATCCTAATTGCATTGTACTGACCAATGCCTTGGGCGCCGTCGAAATTGTTGCCGCTTGTAACCGTAAACGGAATGCCCGTTTGCGCAGTCCATGTGGCGCTTGTTTCCCAGCCACCTACGAGATAGTCGAGCACTCCGCCCTGGTTCATATATGCGCGGCCTTTGCCGAACGGCAAATCATACGAGCCGTTAAACGTGAAGCGGTGACGGATATCGTAATTGGCGTTGGTGAATTCTTGTTTGAGTGGAATGAGGTTTGAGTTCCGGAACGGTGGGCCAACTCCAATTCCGGGGTTTCCAGCGTCGTCCATAGCATGCGACCAGGTATAGGTGGCAAGGAAGCTCAACCCGTACGTCAGGTGCTGTTCGAGCTTTGCCTGCAACGAGTTATACATGCTTTCGCCGATCCATTGCTGATCGTGAGCGTAAATGCCCAGGCCTGGGAACGCATAGATGTC
>Ga0181535_10000476_pt1 | contig 60301 bp, 50 predicted proteins | sample PEATcosm2014_Bin_44_FD_119774 | JGI IMG/M metagenome (GOLD analysis project Ga0181535, IMG submission 119774) | Peatland microbial communities from MTU Mesocosm Facility, Houghton, MI, USA - PEATcosm2014_Bin17_30_metaG | ecosystem: Environmental > Terrestrial > Soil > Wetlands > Peat | place... | reverse complement strand
CGGCATCCGAAGCGTTAACGTCGCTCGTGCGTTGTGGAAAAATGGACCGAAACCCGAAGAAACACTGCGAAATCACGGGAAATGCCGAAGGATCTTAGGCGAAGATGCGGCGAATAAATAAGGCCTTGTGAAACGGCTGTTACATTGTTAAAGCATTGAAACATCTATACTTATTTTCGTAAACATTTTCTCTTGACACTGCCTTCCCCCGCTCCTAGTATGCAGCCAGAAAGTTCTAATGGCTTTGGCTCCGTTGGAACTATTCTCCCTGAGGAAAGAGCTGCCCTGTTGCCGGGCGGCTCTTTCCGTTTATGCGGGCCCTGGGGACGACGGGCCTTCATTCGCGAGTTTTTCCGCCACTGAGTCGGTCCACTCTTGTCCGCACTGCTCGCATTTCCATGAATTCACCGGATCAACGCCTTCAAGAACCGGATCCGGAGCGCCGCATTTCGGACAATTGGGCGGGACGAACTCGGGAACTTCAGCCTGAGATTCAGCAACGATCTCGGGCGGAATCGGCCGCGCGGCAATCGCGCGCGCCTGCTCGAGTTGATCGGCCGCGACCAGGACGCGTGGATTCATCAAGCCGAGGCTCGCGTAAGCAGAGTAGGCGCTTGGCTTCGGCCCCTCGATCCAACTGTCGATGCCTGTCTGCTTCAATGCCGCACAAAGTTCGTTGGCCTCTTGCAAAGTGTCGCAGTCGCAAAGCGGAGTCTTCCATGTGTATTCAACAGGGCCGTCGATTTCGTGGCCGGCGTCAGGCGAATCGGGTACGAGCTCGGGCGGGCGCCCGAAAGCAATGAGGGGATTGACTGTCGGGTCGTGAATCGATGAGCTGGTGCCGAAGGCAACGGGCGCGGCGGACGGCACATTCGAAGGTGCGGGCGCGTTGCCTGCGCCGACAGGGTCGCCCAACCTGCGGCTCCGCATCTCGCTGCGCAGTGCCTCCTGCGCAGTGCTGGTGAGGTCGGCGAAATCGGCAGCGAGTTCGCGCAACTCGTCATCGCTGAGTTCGCGATAGTGCTCAGCCAGTCTCTGCCACTCGAGCATCGGGTCGGCTTGCATGGGCAGAATTGTAGCGCCGATGGAGCGGCTGCGATGCGCTCCGTGCAGCTTTACCTCCATCCCGTGCAACGATACAATCGAAAGGAAGCATAATGGAAAAGTGGGCCGACGTAGCTCAGTTGGTAGAGCAGCTGATTCGTAATCAGCAGGTCGTCAGTTCAAGTCTGACCGTCGGCTCCAGACTCAAGAAAAAGACAGGACATGTGCAGAAATGGCCTCCGAATCGAGAGGCCATTTTTATTGAGCGGCGAAGCGCGGGGGACAAATAGGAGGGCTCGTCACGCCGCGGAAGGGACGCGATTTCGTCTCGATCTGCTTCTTTAAACTCGCGTTGCGTGCCCAGGTAAATTGAATTAGTATGAGTGGGCTGCGAAGGCAGAAGCTTGGCTGCGCCATGATTTGCGCCCTTATAAAGTCCTTTCAGCGCCCGATAACGGTTCGAGGCACGAATTAGAAACCGATGCCACGTTCAAGCGATTGATAGAGAGCCGAGTCTTGAGTCTCGCGTGGCGATCCTCTTTCTAAAAGATCCTGGGGAGAAGTTTGTTATGCGGATTACTACGGCTTGTTGGCTAGCAGCTGTGAGTCTCGTGATTGCCGGATGCGGCGGCGGGGGCGGAGGAACAACCTGCACGAGCAATTGCGTCACCAGTACCCTCTCGGTCGCTTCGGTCACACCCGCAAATGGCGCCACGGGGGTAGCCATCAATTCGGCCGTCGTCGCCACGTTCAACACGCCAGTGAGTATTCCGACTCTCACCGCCTCGACATTTACGCTGACGCCGCAGGGCGGAGCGGCCGTAGCGGCGACGGTAACCGCGGTCGGCACAACTGCGCAGCTTGCGCCAAACGCTCCGCTCGCCTATAACACCACCTACACGGCGACTCTCACAACGGGCGTAGAAAGCAGTGCGGGAACCGCGCTCGCCTCAAACTACACGTGGTCGTTCACGACGCTGCCAATTCCGGTTCCGGCGGTCTCGATCACCGTTCCAGCTAACGGCTCCACGGGCGTGGATGCGGCCAATCCTGTGACGGCGACTTTCAACGAGCCGATGAACGCCTCGACAATCACAACGACTACTTTCACCCTGTCGGTCACGGGCGGCACCTCGGTGACGGGCACAGCAAGTTACAGCGCAAGCACGGAGACTGCCACCTTTACGCCCTCTGCGACCCTGGCATACAACACGTCGTACACGGCGACGATCACAACGGGAGCAATGAGCTCCGGCGGCGTTGCGCTGGCTGCAAATTCCGTATGGACGTTCACGACAAGCGCGAATCCGAGCGTGGTAGCCGTGGATTTTGGAACGACGTATCAAACGATTCGCGGGTTTGGCGGCTCGACCGCCTGGCTGGGTGAAATGCCTTCAGCGGTGGCAACGGCACTGTTCAGTCCCACGAGCGGGCTCGGCCTCAGCATCCTGCGCGTGCGCATCGATCCCGAGGGATCGTCAACAGGTGGTGGCAACAAGGGCGATCCATATGAAACAGGCGAATGGGACTATGAGGCGGCCAACGGCGCGGAAGCCGTTGCCGCCAATCCCAACGCCATCGTCTTTGCCTCACCGTGGACAGCGCCAGCCATCTGGAAACTCAGCGGCACCTCAACCACTGTGAGCAACAGTGTCTTTAACGAGGCATTCAACGGTACGTGCGGCGAAGGAACGGGTTACTGCGGCGGATATCTCGATCCGAATCATTATGCCGATTACGCCAACTATCTTGAGGATTTTGTTAAGTTCTTCAATACCACGAACAGCCCTCAACACCTCTACGCCATCTCGATGCAGAACGAGCCGGAGGAAAACGTCACATACGAATCCAGCGTCTGGACGCCCCAGCAGATGGACACGTGGATCGCAGGCAACGCCTCCACAATCACCTCGGACGCATACTCCACAAAGCTGATCATGCCCGAGTCGGATAGCTTCAACCCGGTTGATGCCTCAGCGGCTCTCAGCGACACGAGTGCGCAGGGACTTATCAGCATCATCGGCGGCCACCTCTATGGGGTCCAGCCGGCACCATACTCTATTCCGTCGGGAGACAGCCCGAAAGAAATCTGGATGACCGAATTCGGTCCCTTGAGCACGACGGCACTGACCTGGTCTCAGGCCTTGACCACCTATGGCGAGTCGATCCATAACTCCATGGTCACCGGCGAATACAACGCCTATGTCTGGTGGGGAGTTTTCGGGGCCACCGCCGGCAGCTGTGCGACGAGCGCTGGTACCTGCGGACTCGTCGACGACGCGGGAAGTGTGCAGCCGGTGGGCTATGTGATGGGGCAGTACTCCAAGTTCATTCAGCCGGGCTACGTGCGGGTGTCGGCAACCGCGAGTCCCATCTCTGGAGTGTTTGTTTCGGCATACAGCAATGACTTGCCTGCGCACTACGTGATCGTAGCGATCAACGCCAATTCATCGCCGGATAACCTGACGTTTACGCTCGCCAACGGGAGCGGCGTGACTTCATTGACGCCCTATCAATCGACGTCAAACGCAGGGTTGGCGGCACAGCCGGCAGTCACCGTTTCGGGCGGCCAGTTTAACTACACGCTTCCGGGGCAGAGCATCGTGACATTTGTGCAGTAGAGCGGCGGATCGAGGTCGATGCCTAGAGCGCGGCGTTCTGCGCCGGCGTGGATTTCCCGGGATCGGGTGATCCGTTCCCGGTGCGAAAGGCCGCTACGCCACAACCGACGAGCGCGGCTTTATCCTTCAGCTCCGAGACGCGCAACTGGGTCCTGGAATCTCCGATCTCGGCCTGCATCGCAGGCAAAAAGAGATCGGCAGATCGAGAGATTCCGCCGCCCAAAACAATCACGTCTGCGTTAAACTCGGCAAGCAGCGTGCGAATGACAACCCCAAGATGCTGGCCGAATTCGGTGAAGGCCTGTTGAGCGGCCGGGTCAGAGTGAGCTGCGGCAGCCAGGTCGACAACTTCCCGCTTCTTCCCTGTGCGACGCTCGTAATCTCCAACGATGGCCCTCGACGAAATAAAGTCCTCTACGATTCCACTCTGGTATGGCAGATTCCAGATTTCGCCGCCGCTCGGCACACCAGGTCCTTCGGTCACGAGACAGCCGTTGACCGCAAACGCCGAGCCAATCCCCGTTCCCAGGGTGAGCCCAACAGCGCGCTTGAAGTTGCGCGCCGCTCCCGCGCCAATCTCGCCCATCAGATACGAATCGGCGTCATTGAGAAAGCGCACCTGAGATGGATCGAAACTGAAACGCTCCGCCAGACCCTGGCGCAGGTCGACTCCATAGAGATAAGGCAGTTTATGGCGCATCAGGCTCACGCCTGCCTGAAGATCGAACGGTCCAGGCACGGCAAGCATCGTCCCAATAACCTTCTCGCCGCCGATGCTGGCTTTCATTCCAAGGCTATGGAGCAGGTCGAGGAAAGCGCTGGAAGTAGACACCGACGCGTGAGGAGCACTGGCGACGGGGCCGAGGCTGAAGTTCGCCGCGAAACAGACTGCAGCGGCAACATGGCTGCCGCCGACATCGAACGCAAGAACACGGCTCTCAAGGAAATCGGACACCACGAGCACCGGAACCTCCACCGCACCAGCAACGATTCGCCGACCAGGACCGTGACGCCGCAGCGCGGTTTTCTTCGCGAACAGCGGCTAAACGCGAAAATGAATGCGACAGTCGCCAAGCCCACCGCATCCAACGCGAAGATGGCGGGGTGAAGGTGGCGGCGATCATGCTGCCCGCCATTCCAAAGACTCCCGAAGCGCCAAACGCAGGCGGCAAACTCGATCGAGCGGGTTTTTCTTCGTGGATCATTCTAACCGAGAGGCTGCACGTGTAAGCATCATAATTCTGATCACCGAACGTGCCGCTGCTACGATGAACGAAAGCATCTTCGATTCACTTGTCGGCGTCTCTGGGCCGTGCAGAGAGGCATCTTCTCTCGAAAGAGGCCGCTTGGCCCGTAGCCTTCTCTCGGGGACAGATTCGAATATGCTCTAGCTTTCTATCACCGCGATGCGCGATCACCTGGCCACAATCATCGACGAGTTTCGCCGCTTGGACCGCGACATTGCGGTCGTCCGCTACCAGGGAAACCGCCGGCGGGTGACGACGTATGGCGAACTGGCGCGGCTCGCCGGCCGTTTTGCGGCGCTGCTTGCCGCACGGGGCATCGCCGAGGGCGACCGCGTCCTGATCTGGGGGGAAAACAGCGCCGAATGGCTCGCCACCTTGCACGGCTGCGTGCTGCGCGGCGTGCTGGCCGTGCCTCTGGATGCATTCGGGACTGCCGAATTTGTGGCGCGCGTGGCGGCGGACGTGAACCCAAAGCTGGTTGTCGGCGATGCGCGGCTTTTGGCCAAGCTCGCCGCGTCTCACGATGCTCCGAATCTTCCTACTCTCACCTTCGAAGATTGGCAAAGCGAGGTGCCGGCCGAAGAAGCGGGCGCCGTCCCTGGTCTCTCGAACAAGACCCCGTTGCAGATTCTTTTCACGTCGGGCACTACGGGCGATCCGAAAGGAATTGTCCTTACACACGGCAACGTGCTTGCCAGCATGATCCCAATTGAAGACGGCGCCAAGCCCTACATGCCCTACGAGTGGTTGGTTCATCCGCTCCGCATTCTGCACACATTGCCACTGAGCCACGTCTTTGGCCAGGCCCTGGGCATTTGGGTGCCACCGCTTCTCAAGGCCGAGGTGCACTTCGAGAGCAGGCTGGCTGCGCCGCGGCTCATCGAACAGATCCACGACGAGCGCATTTCGGTGGTCGCCGCGGTGCCGCGCGTTCTGGCGGTGCTCAAGGCACATCTTGAAACAACGCACGAAGGACTGACCGGGCGCATGGCAGAGGTGCTCAAGAAGCCTGCCGGGTGGCATCGCTGGTGGCGCTTCCGCAAAGTGCATCGCGAATTCGGGCTGAAGTTCCTGGTATTTGTTTGCGGCGGCGGCGCGCTGCCGGGGCAACTGGAACAGTTCTGGAACGCGCTGGGTTTTGTGCTCGTCCAAGGCTACGGCATGACCGAGACTACAGCGATGATCACGCTGAATCATCCTTTTCACGTGGCCGAGGGAACGATCGGCAAACCGGTCGAAGGGAGCGAGGTGAAACTTGGACCCGACGGCGAGGTGCTGGTGCGCGGGGCGGTCATCTCTGGCGCCACATGGGAAAACGGAGCCCTGCGCCCGCGCGAGAACGAATGGTTGGCGACGGGAGACATTGCGGAGCGGCAGGAAAGTGGCGAGCTCAAATTCCTGGGCCGGAAAAGTGAAGTGATCGTCACCGCGGCGGGCGTCAACATCCACCCCGAAGACATCGAAGCGGCGATTGAGGAACAGCCGGATGTGGCGGCGTGCGCGGTAGTGGCAATGGACACTCCGGCGGGGCCGGAGCCGTGTGCGGTGATAGCGTGCCGCGGGGCGGGAAACTGCGGACAGTCAGCGATCGAGCGCGCTAATGCGACGCTGCCGGAGTTCCAGCGCATCACACGCTGGCTTCTGTGGCCGGAGCCGGATCTGCCGCGGACTTCGACGGGAAAGGTGAGACGCAAGCCGGTCGCGGAGTGGCTCGCGCGCGTCCAGGCCGCGGCCGCAAGGCCCTCGAGCGGCAAGGCAGCAACGAACGGCGATCACGCATTCGGGCCGTCCGCGGACTGGCTCCTGACGCTGATTACTCAGATCACCGCAGAAGCACTCCCCGGCGTCGGCGATGAGCTGCGGCTGACTGAGGATTTCCATCTCGACAGCCTGGGTCGCGTGCAACTGGCATCGGCTATCGAAGAACGGCTGGGGATTGTTTCAGGCACAAGCCTGCTTGAAGATGTGCAGACGCTGGGCGAGTTGCGGAAGGTCGTGGCTGGCGGAGCAGCAGAGGAAGCACAATCGGCCCAGGGGATTGCGGTGCAGGCGGTCGCTTCGGAGCCGGATGGCCGCCGCGAGGAAGGCGCGCGGAGCGGGCGGGACGGTGCGCAGAACGAAAAACCAGGGGCCCCGGATGCCGCGCCCGCGGCGGACGAAGCGCAGCAAGCCGTAGCGACCGTATCTCTGCCACAAGGGGTGTCGGCCGCGCCGGGAGCTCTGAGGCGGCCGCGTTTTATTTATCCCGAGTGGCCGTGGTGGAAGCCGTTCCAGTGGATTCGAGCGGCGTTTGTTGAAGTTCTCTTGCGCCCTGGCACTTGGCTGCTGGTCAAGCCACGGGTGTTCGGGCCACAGAAGCCGCTTCCCAAGGGGCCCCTGCTCATCGTCGCCAACCACGTCACATCCTATGACGGTGATCTGATCATCTACGGGCTGCCCGGTCCTTATCGACGGCGGATGGCCGCGGCAATGCTGGGCGAAATGCTGGATGACTTCCGGCACTGGCGCAATCCATGGAAGCCAGGAAACAAAGGTTTCTACATCTTCGGGCCGCCAGCCTACTACCTGGTCACGGCGCTCTTCAACGTGTTTCCGCTGCCGCGCCAGCGCGACTTCCAACGGAGCTTTGCTCACGCGGGCAAGGCCCTCGACCACGGTTACAACGTCTTGGTTTTCCCCGAGGGAACGCTCTCGCCCGACGGAACGATGGGGCGGTTCCAGGCAGGTATTGGTTTGCTGGCGAAGCAGAGCTATGTACCCGTCTTGCCAGTGGCCATGCGCGGACTGGGTGGTCTGAAGACGCACCAGCGCAGCTGGTTCCGGTCAGGGACCATTGAAATTCATGTGGGCGAGGCCATTTCCTTCGGTCCCGAAGAGCCTGAGGCGGCGATCACGGCGCGGCTGCACGACGAGGTAGAGCGGCTGTTGGGAGAGGAAGGTTAGCACCCAGGCATCGACCCCCAGGCGCGATTAGAACGTTGGGATTTCTAATCGTTTGAACCGGGGGAGTTTTGGCTTCTGTTAGCGTCTCAAAAGGCAACTTACGTTGAGTCCCAGGCATCCGATTTAAAGTCGTCTTCCCCGCCTTCACCTATAGACAAGGATTGCATTGATTCCGGTGCAGGAAGCCGGTCGCCGGTGCTGACGCATAGGCGGCTTCACCGCGGTACTGGGCCCATTGTTCAATCGGAGAAAGTTCGATGCAGCAAGAGATAGACCCAGGAGATCGTTCCAACGCGGCAGACGTTGAACCGGCCACCCGGCCCGAAATGCCTAGGCTCGTCGAGGCCTTCGACTGGTCTGAAACGCCACTGGGACCCGCAGACACTTGGCCTGACAGTCTCAAGGCTGTGGTTCGAATCCTGCTCACATCGCGCTTTCCGATGTGGATGGCGTGGGGACCCGATCTCACGTTTCTTTACAACGACGCCTATCGCCGCACCACGCTGAGCAAAAAGCATCCATGGGCGCTGGGAAAGCCTGCTCACCAAGTGTGGCACGAAATCTGGAAGGACATCGGCCCGCGCATCCGCCAGGTGATGGAGACAGGTGAGGCCTCGTGGGACGAGACACTCCTGCTGATCCTTGAGCGCAGCGGATATCCCGAGGAGACGTACCACACCTTCTCCTATAGTCCTCTCTCGGATTCCGATGGACAGATCGTAGGGATGCTATGCGTCGTCATGGAGGATACCGTGCGCGTGATCGGCGAGCGCCAACTCGCCTCTCTCAGCACATTGGCCGAGGCACTTGCAGGCGCCATCTCCGGACAGGATGTCTTTGCCGCGATCGAGCGCGGCCTTACCAACCAGAAAGACATGCCGTGCACGCTGACCTATCTCTTCGATGAGGGAACGTCGACCTTGAGGCTTGTTGCCAGAACCGGCATGGATGCGAGTCATCCAGCTGCGTCCCTGGTGATCGACCCCACGGAAACGCCCGCTGCGTGGCCGATTCACCAGATTCTGAACACCAACCGCGGATACACCGTCGACAACCTCCTGGAACTTTTTCCGGGCCTTCCCCACGGATGCTGGGATCGTCCGCCGGCCCGCGCCAGGCTGGTGCCGATCACCCGGCAGGGGCAGGAGAAGCCGGTGGGCGTCTTTATCACGGCGCTCAATCCCTACCGGGAGTTCGATGCGTTTTACGGCGGATTTCTCGATCTCATCGCGGGCCAAATCGCCGCCAGCATCAACAATGCCGCGGCGTACGAGCAGGAAAGAAAACGCGCCGAGGAGCTTTCCGAGCTGGACCGCGCCAAGACTACCTTCTTCAGCAACATTAGCCATGAGTTGCGCACTCCGCTTACGCTCATTCTGGGCCCCATTGAAGATGCGCTGACCAGCCAATCGCCGCCTTCTCCACAGAATCTAGAAATGCTTCACCGCAACGCTCTCCGACTCCTGAAACTGGTCAATGGGCTGCTCGATTTTGTCCGGATCGAAGTCGGTAAGCTGCGCGCATCGTTTGAGCCTACCGACCTTTCCCTGTTCACGGCACAGCTTGCCAGCGTTTTCCGCTCCGCGGTGGAGCGGGCCGGGCTGCAACTGATTGTCGACTGCCCGCCGCTGCAGGAACCGGTCTATGTGGATCGGGAATTGTGGGAGAAGATCATTCTCAACCTGATCTCCAATGCGCTCAAGTCGACTTTCGAAGGAGAGATTCGCGTGACGGTGAGGCCTGACGGGGAGCAGGTCCGGGTTTCAGTCAGCGACACGGGCACGGGCATTTCCGAGAGCGACCTGCCGAATCTTTTCCAGCGTTTCTCGCGCATCGAAGGCGCGCGCAGGCGCAGCCACGAGGGCAGCGGAATTGGCCTCGCGCTGGTGCAGGAACTGGTGGAGCTGCATGGCGGTTCAATCGAAGTAAGAAGCGCGCTCGGCGTTGGCACCGAGTTTAATATCGCTCTTCAATTTGGAAAAGATCACTTGACTCGTGGTCGCGTGGTCAGCGACCGGCTGGGCGAGTCTTCGCTGCAAGGTTCTTCGGTTGCCTACGTGCAGGAAGCGTTGGGCTGGCTGAGCGATGGCGATGCGCTCAAAAACGAGATCGCCCCCGCCGCGGCCGGAGACGATGCGCGTGAACCACGCACAGACTCAAACGGGCATAAGCCGGTCATTTTGCTGGCAGACGATAACGCCGACATGCGGGAATATGTGTCAGGCTTGCTTCGAGGCCGCTTCAAGATTCTCGAAGCCGCAACCGGCAAGAAAGCGCTCGCCGAGGCGGAGAAGCGAGTTCCCGATCTTGTCCTCACCGACATCATGATGCCGGAGATGGATGGATTCGCACTGCTCGCCGCATTACGGCAGAATCCGGCCACGCGAAGCGTTCCAGTGATTATGCTTTCGGCGCGCGCCGGAGAAGAAGCGCGCATTGACGGCGTTGATGCCGGAGCAGACGACTATCTGACCAAGCCGTTCAGCGCCCGGGAACTCCTGGCGCGCGTCGACGCGCAGTTGAAGCTGGCAAGGTTGCGCAAAGAGGCCGTCGAACAGGAAGCTGCGCTTAACCTTGAAATCTCAAAGGCAAAGCGTTTTGCGTGGGAGGCCCTGGAACACATTCCCGATATCTTCTACACGTTCGACCGCGAATATTGTTTCACCTACGTCGATGCCGCCGGCACTCAGATCGCCCAGCGCCTGGGAACGGAACTTCTTGGAAAGTGTCTTTGGGACCTTCTTCCGGACCTCAGAGGCAGCATCGTGGAAAGCAACTTCCGGCGGGCGATGGAGCAGCAGGTTGCGGTGGAATTCGAATACTACTATGGGCCTTTGTCCACCTGGTTTCATTATCAGGTCTATCCGCTGCCAGACGAAGGCATCATCATGTACGCGCGTGATATCACCGAAGCGCGGAAGACGGAAGAAGCGCTGAGAAAATCCGAGCAGTTGGCCGCCGCTGGCCGCCTGGCGGCGAGCATCGCACACGAGATCAACAATCCGCTTGAAGCGGTCACAAATTTGCTCTATCTGGCAAGAATGGACGGCAATGTGCCCGACAATTCGCGGTCATTGCTTGAGGAAGCCGACAAGGAGTTGCGGCGCCTTTCGCACATCGCCGCAAGAAGTCTCAAGTTTTACCGCCAGCACACCGCGCCCTCGTTGTGCTCGCTTGAAGAACAGATCGAATCGGTCCTTTTCTTCTACGAGACGGAAATCAAGATGCGCAACATCGATTTGGAGCGTCGTTATCGCCCAGCCCCGCAAGTGCTATGCCATCCCGGAGAGTTCCGGCAGGTAATCACTAACCTGATTGGCAATGCGCTCGATGCGCTTCCGCGCCTCGGGCGTCTTGTGGTTGGCGTGAGGGCCTCCAAAGATCGCGACGGCCGCCCCGGCGTCGCCGTTACCGTAGCGGACAATGGCTCGGGCATGGACCGGGAGATGCGCGACCGCCTTTTTCACCCCTTCGCCACCACCAAAGGCGATGCTGGAACCGGGTTGGGTTTATGGGTATCGAAGGGCATCCTCGACAAGCACCACAGCACAATTGCCGTTCGCAGCAGACGGAATCGCGGCACAGTCTTCCGGCTTTTCATGCCACTCGACGCAAAAGCGAGCGAAAACAACGTCGCCTATCCACTTGGCAACGCTCCCCGAGCGCCCTCGCACTAGCTGAAGAGCGGCGCCTTCAGACCACCACGGAACCCGATCAAGTTCTTCTGCGTACAGGACGTGGGGGCACCGTGGGAAATCATTCCAAAATTACTCGAAGCACTTTGGGGTCGCGGCCTGAGGACGGCCGAGATCCGGCATGGATGAACGCCGTCGCGCTTGTTGTGGGTTTGGCAGCAGGTGTGGTCGCATTTTTGCCGTTTGCGTTCAATACATCCGCGTGGGATGCGGTGACATTTCGCGTTCCGGGCAACCAGGGTAACTGGTGGCACTTTCTCGCAGGCGCTCCGGCATTCCTGGCATTTCCGATGATCTGGCTTCGGCTGCGTGCGCTTTTTAGTGAGCGGCTTTCGACGGCGGCGGGCAGGCGGGCGATCTGGATTCTGGTCTGCCTGTCGCTTTGCGGAACGGTGCTGGTGGAGACGCCGTTTCTGCTCCATCTGGCAGGGACAAGCGACTGGCAGCGGTTCGCGGTGCTTGGCCTTGGTTTCGGAGTCATGATCGCGAGCGGAGTGGCGCTGATTGCGCGTCGGCGGCAGATTCCGCCTACGCGGGCCTGTATCGCCGGGCTCGACGCGGCCTATCTTGCCAACATGGCTTTGATTCTCGTGGTTTATGCGGGAGCGCCCGGGAGTTTCTCTACGCGATCAGGCTGGTTCGTTGCGATGGTGATCGTGTGGCCGATGGCTCTGGAAGTCGTGTGGCTGTTCGCCCGAAGCTTTAGAACCCGATCGACCGTGTGACCTCATGGCTTCTTGAAGGTCCAGCGCGCCGCGTCGGTCGCAGGGTCAAATGTGGCAAGTGTCGGCGTGCTCGCGCCCACCGCGGTCAGGGCCGCGGGCTTATCGGAATTGGGCACGGCTTTGGGCATGATGCGGTAGGTGCCATCGGTCAACTGGTCGATGCGCCAGAGTTGCTCGGGAGCGCCGGTAAAGGCGGGAACCGAAATCACTTCTCCGTCAGCGGTTGCGGCCAGCGCGCGATCGGTGCCGGCGACGGTGATCTTGAAGTAAGGCGAGCCGGGATAGCCGCCGGCATCGGGCATCGCGGTGATGGTCCACTTCTGATGGGGCCGGATCATGTAGTCGCTGAGGTCAACGCCAATGTCGCCTGCGGGCCAGACCGCTGAATCCTGAGCGAGTGTCTGATCGGGAATCGGAGTGACCGGTCCGGTTGGCGGGCGCATGAAACCGCCGCCGCGGCGGGGGTTGTCAATGCGGACAAAGTCGACAGCCAGCTCCAGCGCAAAGCCGCTACGTTCAGACTGGATCTCGTAGGTGCCGGTCTGGAAGTTGTCGCCGCCCACCGGCCAGCCGTCCTTCCAAAGCAGCGGGCGAATGTCGAGTACGCTGCGACCGCTGCGGTCCATATCGGCCTCGTAGTGCATGGAGAATTTCTGCACGCCGTCGCCCAGGTCAAGCAAGCCGAAGTGGCCGGGCCCGAAGACGCGGCCGCCGGCGGCCACCACGAGCTTGCCGCCGCCTCTGAGCAGCGGGATGCCCATGTTATCGACGTAGGGGCCGGTGATACTCCTGGAGCGTCCCACGCGAATGTTGTAGCTGGAGTTGGGCCCGTCGCAGCAGGTGCCGTGCGTGCCCAGCAGGTAGTACCAGCCATCGCGGTACATCATGTCAGAGGCTTCCATATCGATGGCGACGTTCACCGGCTTGTTGCCCGCGATGCGCTTGCCGGTTTTGGGATCGAGTTCGACGACGCGGATATAGCCGAAGTAGGTTCCATAGCTGAGCCACAGCCGGCCCTTCACGTATAAGAACGCCGGATCGATGGCATCGCAGTCCTCGACGCCGTCGCTCGAAGCGACCACGCCAATGTCATGAAACTGGAAGTCGGGAGATTTGGGGTCGAGCGTTTTGGTCCACATGATTTTGACCTGGCTGGCGTGCCCGCCAGCCAGCCCACCGCCGCCCACGGCATAGACCACATAATAACGATCGCCGATCCTGATTACGTCGGGAGCCACGCCGCCGCCGGGGCGGACGGCCCCGCTGTGCCACGTCCAGCCGTCGTCGGAGATCAAGCCGCCGCCGCCTGTGCCAAAGGTGTAGTACTTGCCGTCGGACTGAATGACCGTCGAGGGATCGTGAATGTAGGGTTCGCCATTCAGCTGCGCCAGCACGCGCCCAGATGCGCAAAGAGAGAGCAGAGCGAGACCCGCTGCGGCCAGAAGATTGCTTTTCATAGAAGCTCCAGGAACAAAACGATTGACACCCGACATGGCACGACCGATGAACTCCGGCTTTATTGAAGGTTTACGGAAATGTCCTTGACTGGCTTACCGTCCTCATTGATGAAACGAACGCAGAAATCGCTCATGCCGGGGCCGTTGATGACGGCGCCGCGAATGACGTTTTCGCCTTTCTTCAGTGTGAGCCGCCGGGAGACGACGTCATCCATCACCATGCGCCGGTCACCGAACAGGTCGACGGCTTCATCGCCATTGAGCCACCACATCGACGCGGAGTTGGAGCCGACGGCGAGGCGAACATTGTTCATTTCGCGCGGGCTGTTGACGACCGTGACGGCCCAGAAGATGACGCCGTACGTCGGCTTGCTAAGGCCGTAGGCAAAGCGGAAAAGCTTGACGTTGAAGTTGGGTGTATCCAGGGCGTGCCAGGCGAGTTCCTGGCCGGCAACGGTCACCTTATCTCCGTTGCGCGGAATCACGGTGAACTGGCCGGGAAAATACTCAGCGTTGAATGTATTGCGGACATATGTGCCTGTAAAAACGGTGTTGGTGCGATTCGGCTTAACGATCGGCTCGAGAAGGAGCCAGCGCTGAATGAAGCCATCGGCATCCGGCGGCCCGGGAGCCGATGTGGCCGGTGTGAAGAACGGCGCGATGCTGCGCGGCGCAGCGGGTACATCGGCGGCACTGGCAGGCGCGGCGGAAAAGGCTTGATATGCCGTCAGAGCGAGGACGCACATTCCCAGCATTGCAGTTTTACGGAGCTTTTTCATGGTTGGCCTTTTGCGAGATTTCCGATCTCTGGCGCGCAAAACGGAAACGCAGCTTCATTCAAACCAGACAACCTTAAACGACCTCGGTCGCGACGTCAATTTCGTTGCGCGACTATGATTCGGCAGGAATGACCGCAGGGTCAGCGCGGGGAACACCTGCGGTGTACATGGGCGACGGAAATCGATTAGCCTCTAATTCTGACTTCTTGTCGGATGTGGGGCATTCGGACGATGACGAACGTGAATCCGCAGGAACTTGAGATGTTGCGTGATCTGGCGCTGAAGGCAGCGGAGAATTCGTATTCGCCATACTCGGAATTCCGCGTAGGCGCCGTGCTGCGACTGACCAATGGCGAAACGGTGACGGGGACGAACGTAGAAAACGTTAGCTATGGGCTTACGATCTGCGCCGAGCGTGCGGCGGTGGTGCGAGCAATCTCCCAATTCGGTCCGAAGATTCGAATTGCGGCCGCCGCGATCGTGAACCTGAATGGAAAGGCGAGCCCACCGTGTGGCGCATGCCGGCAGGTGTTGGCGGAATTCATTGAACCGGGCGCGCCGGTGCTATTTCCAGTTGCGAACGGAAATCGAACTATGAGCTTCAGCGAATTGCTGCCGTTCGGGGCGGAGATGAAGCTGAAATAGGGCGGCCACAAAGGAGCTAGCGATGAAGCGAGGGCAAGCCGTAGCAGTTTTCGTCGTTTGCGCAGTGCTTGCCTTTACTGGTGGTTGGTATTTCGAGCAACACTACGAAGAGGAGAAAGACGAACTCGCTGTTTCGCAGCGCCAGCTCATCTATGAGTCGATCCTTCACTCCTATAGTTCAGCACTGACGAATGGAATGACCCGAGAGCAGGTGGAAGATTATCTGCGAAAGAGAGGCGTTGGATTCGGTAAGATTTGCTGTCTTGCGCAGGGCGAGACTTCGGCCGACATCACAAAGATTGGTTACGAACGTGGGCCATGGTATTGCAACGGATATGAGGTATACGTTGGCTTCGAATTTACCGGTCCGCTTGCCTCCGAGGATCCGGCTGCTAATTTGAAGAAGGTCTCCATTGTCTCTCTGCCCGACGACTGCCTATGAATGCCGCCAGAAACGGAGATTTCGCTAGATCAGTTCGATCGACACGCGCCTGCCTACAATTGCCGCGGCACGCTGCAAACTGAGGAGCGTGATATCGTTCTTCGGGTCGAGCAGCCGGTTGATCTGCGTGCGGCTGGTCTTGAGCATGGCAGCCATTTTGCTCTTCGAGATTCTCCGCTCCTTCATGGCTTCGGCGAGTTGCCATGCGACCACTTCCTTAATCGCCTGTGCCTGCGCTTCCTCGAAGATTCCTTCTTCTTTGAGGAAGTCGTCGACGCTGGACCCCATGTGCTTCCTGCTCATCTCTCCAACTCCTTCTTACGACTGCGCGCAACTCCCAAGTCATCGGCGGGAGATTTGCGGGTCTTCTTAATGAAACCGTGAAGCGCAACCAGGCGGCCGCGGTAAAAGCAGATCAAGACACGTGCGATTCGTCCCGTCGGCAACTGAGTCCGAATCTCCCACAATCCGTCGCTCAACGGCCTCGAAAGCGGCATGCCAACAGGCCACCGCCATTGCGCCCTCATCAGATCTCTCCCAATTTCACGGCGCTCGACTTCAGGGAGCGTCTTGAGCCAGTCGCGCACAGGCTCGGCGCCCAGCCCAGTTCGAAAGAAAATCAGCGGAATTCTGCGGGGCTGCGGGCCGACTGACATTCCGTACCTTACTTCGTACACTGTACCTTATAATGTACATACAAGTCAACCGGGTAGAATTGAGTTCTTCTTTCGCGCGATCGACCAACGTTTGGACCAGGTTTTCCCATGCAGCAATACGAATCGACCGATTCTAAGTCCTCATCTGCGCCTCTGCACATGATCGACATCATCCGCAAGAAGCGTGACGGCGGGGAACTCAACGCGCGCGAGATTGCGTTTGTAGCCGCGGGCGCGGCGAATGGATCGATTCCGGAGGCGGAGCTGGCGGCATGGCTGATGGCTTCGTGGATCAAAGGACTTTCGCTCGGCGAGACGCGGGCACTGACACTGGCTATGCGCGACTCGGGCGTTAAGTTTTCGCCAAAGGGGCTGGGCCGGCGAACAGTGGACAAGCATTCATCGGGAGGAGTGGGCGACAAGACGAGCTTTCTGGTGGCGCCGCTTGCGGCTGCGTGCGGCGTGGCTGTGCCGATGATCAGTGGTCGCGCTCTGGGGCACACGGGCGGGACGCTGGATAAATTAGAAGCGATCCCCGGCTATCGAACAGCATTGACGCTGGCCGAGTTTGAGGCCGTGATCAAGAAATGCGGCGCGTCGATCATCGGGCAGACGGATGAGCTTGCACCTGCCGACCGCAAACTTTACGCGCTGCGCGATCGGACGGGTACGGTCGAGAATCCGGGACTAATTTGCGCGTCGATTTTGAGCAAGAAGCTGGCGGCCGGATTGGACGGGCTGGTGCTCGACGTGAAGACAGGATCGGGCGCGTTTCTGCGACGGCAGGAAGACGCGGAGTTTCTGGCAGCACTGATGGTTGTGACAGCCGAAGCCGCGGGGACGGAGACGGTGGCGCTTCTCACCGACATGAGTCAGCCGCTGGGGCGCGCAGCGGGCAACTGGATCGAGCTGGTGGAGTGCGTGGAACTGCTGCGCGGCGCGCGGCCGGCGCGGAGTCCAGAAACGAATTTCGATTTGCGCGAGCTGTCGCTCGTTCTGGCCGGATGGATGATTTATTTGGGCGGGAAAGCGGAATCGGCGAAGACCGGCTACACGCTTGCCGAAGCGGCGTTGGACGATGGGGCAGCGCTCGCTGCGTTTATGAAGATGATCGATGCGCAAGGCGGCGACGTCGGCGTGTTTGACGATATGAAGAGCTTTCACAAACCCGGAGCCACCGAAGTGGTGGAGGCGTGGGAGAGCGGCTTCGTAGCGGAGATGGATACGACGGCGCTAGGCTGGGCGGTGCAGCGCACAGGCGCGGGGCGCGAGAAGCCCGGTGAGCCGGTCGATCCGCACGCGGGGATCCTTTTTCATGCGCGGCGCGGCGCGAAGATTGAAAAAGGCCAGCCGTTGGCGACAGTCTTCGCGACGGGGCGGGGCATGCTAGCCGAGCCGGTGGAGATTTTAAAGCGGGCAATAGTCTTTTCCAAAACTCCGCCGCACGCAGTGCCGCTGGTCGGACGCGTGTTCACGAAAGAAAATGCTGAGGCCCACCTGGCTCCGATTTCGCGTCGGTAGATCCGCGAACGGCGGATGCTCACGTCAGGCCGGAAATGTTGCTTCTTCGATGAGCGGTGGGTTCTGGTCGAAGTCGCTGAAGCGAATCCAGCGGGGGCGCACGACGAAGTAGGCAATTCCGGGCCAGCTCATGCGCGCTGGGCCGTCGGGCCAGACGGCGAAGTACGCCTGCTGGTAGCTTCGAAGCTCATCGCCCTGCGGCTCGAACGCGCTCCCCTCGAACTGCAGCGTTTGCTCCGAATCCCAGCCGCCAACTACGAAGGAGCAGGAGGGCCGATGAACCAGATTGGAATACTTTCGCGATGACTTCACGGTATCGAAGACGATCTCTAGTTTCGGAGTGGTGGCAATACCGACGAGTGCGGACTGGGGAGTCCCATCCTTCGACAAGCTTGAAACAATTCCGTAGCGAAAGCGTGCCATAAACGAGTGGAGAGCGGCGTTGTCCATCTAAACCTCCGGGAATTCCGGTGATCGAGCTCATTTTCGCATTCCCGCCCGTCCGCGGGATGATTTAAGGTTATCCACAGCCCTTCGATTTAAAGGCGAGGAGATTCGCATTGGGTCGATTCACAGGCGTGCTGGGAATTCTGGCGGTGCTTGCTGCCGCGTATCTTTTCTCAACCGACCGTAGGCACATCCGCTGGCGCACGATTCTGTGGGGGCTCGGACTACAGATCACGTTTGCCTTCCTGGTGCTGCGCTTCAGCCTGGGGCAGAGCCTGATGAACTGGGCAGGCAGCGTAGTGACCAACATGCTGTCGGCCACGTTTGCGGGAACGCAAGTGCTGTTCGGGCAACTCGGCCTGCCGAACTCGGGAGCATTCGGCAATCTGCTGGGAGCGAACAAGGGCGCAATCTTTGCGTTTCAGGTGTTGCCGACAATTATCTTCATCTCGGCGTTCTTCGCGGTGCTCTATCACATTGGATTGATGCAGATCATCATTCGCGGCATGGCGTGGATCATGCTGAAGACGATGCGCATCTCCGGCGCGGAGAGCATGAATGTGGCGGCGAGCATCTTCATGGGACAGACGGAAGCGCCGCTGACCATCCGGCCGTTCCTGTCGAAGGCTACGCGCAGCGAATTGATGACGATTATGACCAGCGGCATGGCGCACGTTTCAGGCGGCATCATGGCCATGTACATTTCTCAGGGAGTTGAGGCGCGGCATCTACTGTCGGCGGTGATCATGACGTCGCCGGGAACGATTCTGATGGCCAAGATGCTTGTGCCTGAGACGGAAGTGCCTGCGACCGAGGGCAAGGTCGTCATTCCGAAAGACGAATTGCATGCAGACGAGAATTTGATTGGCGCGATTGCGCGCGGAACCATCGACGGCGCCAAGCTGGCCTTGAATGTGGGCATTATGCTGGTGAGCTTTCTGGCGCTGGTGGCGCTGCTCGACATGATGCTGGGATGGGTGCACGGACTGGGCTACATGCACTGGGTTCCACCGAGCCTGGGGCAGATTCTGGGCTTCGTCGGCGCGCCGGTGGCCTGGCTGATCGGTGTGCCGTGGCGCGATTGCATGGCCATCGGCAATCTACTGGGGACGCGCATGGCGCTGAACGAAGTGGTCGCTTACATCGCGCTGGGCGCAGAGAAGGGCACGCTGCTGCCGCGGTCGTTCACCATTGCCACGTTTGCGCTGTGCGGATTTGCCAATCTGGGATCGATTGGAATGCAGATCGGCGGCATCGGCGCGCTGGTTCCTGAGCGGCGCAACGACCTGGCTCGGCTAGGCGTCCGCGCGATGCTGGCGGGAACGATGGCGAACCTGATCTCGGCGTCGATTGCGGGGATTTTTCTGGGGTGATTGGGCGCGCCGCGAAAACTGTCCAATTCAAATTCAGGCGACTAGATTTCTGAGCCCAGATTCCGCGGAGGCGGAAACCTCCGCCCGCCTCACGAGCTAAACCGCGCTATGCTTCGCAGCTTCGCCTTGGCCGCTTCTTCTTCGCGATTGCGCGGGGGCGCCTGCGTCTCAAGCTGGCTGAGTAATCGCATCGATGCTGCTGCGATCTCATCGACCGCGGCATTGAAAGCGTCTTCGTTCGCTTTCGATGGCTTATTGAAGCCGCTCACTTTTCGCACGTACTGCAGCGACGAGGCACGGACTTCCTCATCCGTAACGGGGGGATCGAAGTTGAAGAGCATTTTGATGTTGCGGCACATGAGTTTCTACCCCGGGTAGGCGCCGGTGATGTAGCCTTCGAGCGCCTGGATGGCGTGCTCCTGGCCGGAGATGACCCACTTGACCAGGTCGCCGATGGAGACGATGCCCACAACGGTGTCGCCCTCGATCACCGGGAGATGGCGGATGTGGTGGTCGGTCATTACCGTCATGCAGTCGTCCACAGTGTGCAGCGGGGTGACGGAGCGGACCGGACTCGTCATGATCTCCTGCACCTGGGTTTCGCGGGAGTGATGACCCAGCAGAATGCCTTTGCGCGCGTAGTCGCGCTCGGAGAGGACACCGAGCAGGCGCGGACCGGACATAACCATCAACGCGCCAATGTCGTACTTCGACATGAGCGACAGAGCGTCGTGCACCGATTGCTCGGGACCGATGGACAGAACCTTGACTGAGCCTTTGTGTTTGAGGACCGCTCCAATGGTGTCGGTGATGCGCATCGGGACCTCCTTGTGCTTCTGGCTGTCGCGCGGCGAAAACTGCCTTCGCCCGCGGCGGCATACTCGCCGGGGAAGAGCAGTATAACCCGGCTTACACACAACTGTCGTACGGATCCTTCCACATGCCCCGATGTGATGGGGGTCACCAGCCTTTGGTTGCAGCAGAGGGGGCAGGGCCGGAAAGCAGAATCGGGCCGGCGGTTTGTCAGTGATCGCTCTATTGAGAGCGCAGGCGACGCAGGCGATAGACGATGGTGAGAAGGGTGACCGTCCCGCACGTGAGAAAACTGACGCCGAGGCCGACAATGAGGGAGTTGTCGTGTTCATAGAAGCCGTGAACGACGCCGATCACCTGAAGAACGCAGAAACCGCCGAAGGTGACAAGCGAAACGCCTTCGTCGCTCTTTTTGCGCCAGACGGCGAGCGCCTGAGGCACGAAGAGCGCCGCGTTGCCTAGCAGCGCCAGTCCAAAGACATAGGTAACAATTTCCCTCATTCTCAAACAACCTCCGCGCCCCAAGGGCGCACTTTCCGATGATCTCATTCGGGGCCTGACGCGCCGGTGGCGCGGACATCTAAACTGTGCCAATGGGTGCAGCAGCCGGGGAAAGAAGGACGAAACAGTGGAGACGAGCGAGTGCCGTTACCGGGTTCCTTCTGCTGGCTATGGGGGTATGTTCGTGCGTGGCGCAGCGACTTGACCATGGACAACCCGGCGCGAAAACGCCGTATCTGGGATTCGACAGGAACGACTATCCGGGCGACGACTCGCTCCATGCACTGCGCAAGAGCTTTCGCTATACAAGTTACTGGCTGAATCCTCCGCCGGGCGAGAAGGTGAATACCTGGACTGGCAAGCGGGCAATCCTACGCCAGTATGGATTCGGGTTCCTCGTGCTGTTTAGCGGGCGGTCCGACAGTGAACTGAAGTTGGCCGCATCGAAAGGGCCGAGCGCGGATGCTATCGGCACTGCGGACGGAAAGGCAGCGGCAATCACCGCGTTGCGCGAAGGATTCGCGCGGAATGTGCTTATCTTTCTGGATCAGGAAGAGGGCGGGAGACTGCTGCCCGAGCAGGCCGCCTATGTGTTTGCGTGGGTCGACGCAGTACGGAACACGGGCGCGCGCGCAGGCGTCTATTGTTCCGGGATTGAGGTTGCGGACGGCAGCAGAACCATCAGCACGGCGGACGACATTGCAGCACGCGAAACGGCGCGAATCGCGGCGAGCGGCGGCGCGACAAAGACGAATCGAGAGAATCGGCTGGCGCTGTGGATTGCAAACGATCAATGCCCGCCAGCGCCCGGATGCGAACTCAAGGCCCCGTCGTTCGACGCTGTGCTCAAGCCGTCGATCGCGGATTTTGCAACGGTCTGGCAGTACGCGCAATCGCCATGGAGACCCCAGTTCAGTGCCAATTGCCCCGCAAAGCCCGCACCGGACGGCAATTGTTATGCGCCTGGCTCGCCATCAGGCGCAAGCACGTTTGTGGATTTAGATACTTCGAATTCGCCTGATCCGTCTGAAACGCTGGATTGAATTTCGTCTTTTGGCAGGGAGAAAGGCGGGCCGCAGTCGCCAGCCTTTTCCCCTCGTGACGCTGTTAGAAGTGCAGCTTGACGCCGAACTGGATCTGACGCGAAGTCGTTGAAGTTGCTGTAACCACGCCGGCGGTGGGCGATGCAGCCGAGGGAACAACCGTCTGCACGCCTCCCGAGGTGGTAACGCTTGGCGCCGCGGAGTAAACAACCTCATTGGGCGTGAGGAAGTTGGTGTGGTTGAGAATGTTGAAGAACTCAGCGCGGAACTGCAAGCCGAGCCTCTCCGTGATTTGTGAATCCTTCACGGCAGAGAAATCAAGCTCCGTGAGGCCGGGACCCGTGAGCGAGTCGCGCGACACATTGCCGTAGGTGCCGTAGATGGTGTTGCCTCCGCTGCCGTTGGGGATGCTGACCGTAGGCTGGATGAAGGCACTTGGATTGAAGTATTCGGTTTGCGTGTGCGGGTAGAGGTTTCCGGTGAAGTTCGGGTTCCAGCTTGGCCGGATGGGATTGCGCGAGTCACCGTTTACGGGGGGGTTATATCCGAGCTGCGGCGAGAACGGGAAACCGGTCTGGATGGCGACAATAGCGCTTGCGGTCCAGCCGCCGGCAACAAAGCCCGCCGGCCCCGCGTGGTTCAGGAACTGGCGGTTGGGGCCAAAGGGAAGATCGTAGCTGCCGTTGATTGAGGCCGACTGGCGCACGTCGGTCGCCGCTAGACCCCAATCCAGCTTGGGATCAAGCGGAAACTCAACGTATGCAGGTGTGTTGCCGCTTACGCTTGTGTTCCATGCTGAGCCGTCGTCCAGATTCTTTGACCACGTGTAGTTGCCGCGGAGCTGGAAGCCGGTTGCATAGCTGTGTCGGGCGTCGATCTCGAGCGCGTTATACAAGCCCGTGCCCTGTGAGACCCACGAAGTTGAGTTGGCAAGACTTGGATTCACGTCCGCTGTCGAGGGATAGTAGACCTGCCCCGTCGAAGCGTACACGGGGGTGGGTTCGTTCATATCTTCAGAGAGGATCTGGTGATAGGCGTGGAATCCCACATATCCGACCGTGAGCGAAGTGTTGGGTGCAACCTGCTGCTCGATGCGCAAGCTCCATGTAATGACGGCAGGCGTTGAAAGATTGGGCTGAACGTTGCTCGGCGAAACCTTGGCGGTTGGCGGAGGCGGGACGCCGGCCGTGAAGTTGAGATTTGAAACCGCGATGGTCTTGATGGATTCCGCTGTGTTGAATGGCGCCGTTTGATCCAGGCGGTAATCGAGCGTGTCGAGCAGGCCGTGATAAAGACCGACGCCCCCGCGGATGGCTGTCTTGCCCGTGCCCCACAAGTCCCAGGCAAAGCCCAGGCGCGGATTGGGCAGAAACTCCGCACGATTGGCCCAGAGTGCTCCGCTGCCGACGAGGGGCGTCGTTTGCAGAACGCCGTTCACAATGTTGTAGTTCGAGGCGCGATTCTGCGATTCGTTCCATCCGTCGGTCGACTCCGAACGGAAGCCGGCGCGCAGTTCGAAGCGCGGAGTCACTTTGAGGGTGTCCTCAACAAACGCCGCGCCTTCAAGCGAGCGCCAGCCGAGTTCAGTGGGCGCGGGAACTAGAGTGAACGTGGCCACAGTTCCCTGCAGGAAACTCGTCTCGGTAGCGAAAGAGGCCTGGCCGTATTGGTCCTGCGCCAGCAGATCGTTGGCCTGGATGCGTTGCAGCCAGATCCCCGCTTCAATTTGATTCCGGCCCTTCGACCAATAGATGTGATCGTCTTCAGTGAACAAGTTGCGCGCCGTGGTGTTGTTGCTGCCGGTGTTTGCGCCTGCGCCGGTGATTGCGGAAGCTCCGTTTGAAGCCGTGCTGCCGCTGATGACGATAGCACCAACAGGATCTCCCGAGACCCATCCGGGCACGCCGGTGACGGGAACCAGCCCCATGAAGTAGTAGCTGGCGCGCGAGAAGCCGAACCGCGCTGTGTTGAGCAGCGAAGGCGAAAACACATGTTGCTCTTGAATGCTTGCGACTTGCTCGCGCAGGCTCTCATTCACGTAGCTCAGCGGGTTCGCCGAGGGTGTGGTTGCGGCGCTCGCATCTACCGTGTAGGCCGCAAAGAGCAGATCCTTGCTGCTGAGGTTTGAGTCAAATCGGGCGGTGCCGAAATCCTCGTTGATGTGTTGTGGCGGATGGCTGAAGGCTTCAGCGATTCCGCTCGGATTGCCGTTCGACAAGAGCTCCGGGCCGTTCTGCACCGGCCACAAATTCAGCAATGGGACGACCGCAGCGTTGACGCCGACGTGCTGCTCCACACCCGAAGAGTTCGGAATGTAGCCTTGGCGCGCTTCGTTGTCCGGGACCAGCGTGACGTCGCTCAGGCCCCAGGCCTGACGGAAGCCTTCATAGTTACCAAACAGAAAAAGCTTGTCCTTTTTGATCGGGCCGCCCAGCGTTCCGCCAAACTGGTTGCGTTGAAACTCGGGAATCGTGGCCTGATCAAAGTAGTTGCGGGCGTCGAGTGCGCTGTTGCGGATGAACTCGAATGCCGTCCCGTGCAGCGTGTTGGTTCCGGAAGTGGTCACGATCGAGACTTGTGCTCCGTCGCGCTTGCCGTAGCTGGCGCCGTAGGCGTCGCTGACTACGTTGAACTCGCGCACCGCGTCAACTCCGAGCAACTGGCCGCTGGTTCCGCCGGGCGTGACGTTAATGAGCGACGCGCCTGTGTACTCGATGCCATTCAGCAGGAACAGATTGTCCTGCGGGCGCCGGCCGCCGACAGAAAACATGTTGCCCACTGAGGAGTTGGAGGTTCCGATGCCGCCGGAGCGCTGAGCAGTGTAGTTGACCGTGGCCGGATTCAAGGTGAGCAACTGGTCGAAGCTGCGGCCGTTTAAAGGCAGTTGCTTGACCTGCCGCTCGTCCACAAGGCCCGTCGTTTGCTGCGAAGTGGTGTTCACAACCGGATCGCCTGCGTTGACGACCACTGTTTCGCGCACTGTGCTTACGCCAAGTGTAAAGTTCACAGGCACGCTCTGGCCGATGGCGAGCACAATGCCGGTTTGTTCCTGCGGCTGAAAGCCATCGTGCGCTGCTGAGACCGAATAGGAGCCGACGGGCACGCTGGGCGCGGCATAGCGGCCGTCAACTCCGGTAACCAGCGTGCGCGTAAAGCCGGTGTCAGTTTGGCGAACTGTCACGATTGCGCCGGAAACAGCGGCCCCTGTGGAGTCGTGGATCGTGCCGGAGATGGTACCGCCGACAATCTGTGCGCTGGCCATTGCAGGCCCGAAAGAAACCGCAACGACGAGGGCAAGCGCGGTGACTAGAGCAAGAAGAATTTGATAAGGCTTATTCTGAAAGGTCATCTGCGTCTCCTGAAGGTTGTCCAAGGCCTGCCTGCGCAGGCTTTTTGATATGAGCGCGCCCTGGGGAACCCGTCCACAAAGGTTCAGAGAGGTCTCTTGACGCGCTTCAAATGAAGAATTGGAAGAGGGAATTAGCGACAGCGACAGCAACAACGACAACAACAGCCGGCCTGCCGGGAGGCAGGGGCGTCGTGCCGGGTTTGGGGAAGAATGGTCATGAATCCGTCAAATTGGGGTTAGGTCTGATTTGATTTCAGCGGCTTAAAAACACGAAAGCCGCGTCAGCAGATTTGCTTTCACGCGGCCTTAAGCTGGATGGGACGAGTCTGAAATCCGCTCAACAACAAGGCCGGTGTGACGTGTGACAACACGCCCGACACAAACACCTGGTGAGCATCAAACTCATACTCTTAACGATACCGAATGGGGCAGGAGGAGGTCAAGTCCGGGGAAATCCCTCTTTTTCGGCATTTACTGTTCGATCCTGCGCGGTCGGCCCAGAAAACGGGCGCCGAGCGCGCCTCCCGCGACGGAAAAGCCAAGGATGATGATCACGAGAACGGCGGTGTAAGAAAGCATGAGACCGGCTCGGCCTTCAGAGGAAAGCATCAGTGCTTTAATGTTTGCAATCGCCTGTGCGTCAACCGAGCCCGCGGAAACCAGTTGCTGCATGCCTTGATTCACGGCGGTCTGCCAGAGGTCATCGATGGCGGGGCCCTGGTGAAGCCAGAAGCGCATGGCGTAGAGCGAAAGCGCAGTCGTGAAAGCCGCGGTCCATCCACCGAGAATGCCGATGACGAGTCCGATGCGTGCGCCCGCTCCAATGGTGACCCAGGCGGGACGGCGGCCGCGCATGTAGAGGGCAACCGCCCATGCGCCGGCCCCAGCCATAAGCGGCAATCCCAGGATTCCGGCGGGTGAGTACATGGAACAAACAGCGCCCGCGGGGATCGCCAGCATGAGAGCCAGGCGGAGCGCGGACTTCCAGTCGACGGTGCCAGCATCGCGAACTGGCTCCCCTAAGCGCTCGGGCTGGCCCGGCGCGGCCGATCCATCCGCCGTATAGACGAGCTGGGGCAGACCGCAGAAGGGACAAAAGCAATCCTCCGGTTGGACGGTCTGGTGGCAACGGCTGCAGGTCAGCTCCATATATCTAGAGCCTACCGCATGAGGCGAAAGCGCTGCGTCTGGTTGGGATGGACGTTGCGGATTACTTGGTTGCCTGCTTCAGCTTGAGGGCGACGATGGCCTCGGCAGCGGCGAGCGCCTCATCGAGCGACATACCGGTTGAATCCAAAATGACTGCATCGGACGCTGGCTTGAGCGGCGAGTCCTTGCGATTGCGATCACGCTCGTCGCGGGCGCGCAGGTCGCGCAGGATTTCATCGGGAGGGGGCGCCACTGTGCCTTGCTGGCCAATCTGCTCGTAGCGACGCTGGCCCCGAACCTCGGGTGCGGCATCGAGGAAGATTTTGACTTCGGCGTGTGGGAAGACGACGGTGCCGATGTCGCGGCCTTCCATGACGACTCCACCACGCGCGCCAATTTCTTGTTGGAGCCCGACCATCCAGGCGCGCACTGCGGGAAAGACGCTAACACGTGAGGCTGCGTCGGTCACGACGGGATTCCGGATCAAGCCAGTGACGTCTTCGCCATCAAGCAGGACGAGGTTTTCCTGATCACCGGGCTCGAGGCGGATTTCGGTTTCGGGGGTGAGATCTTCAAGCGCCTTCGCGTCGTCCAGCGGGACCGCCGAGCGCAGGGCCTTGAGGGCAAAGGCGCGATACATGGCGCCGGTTTCAAGATTGAGCAGGCCAAAATGCCGGGCCAGATGGCGAGCGACGGTGCTTTTTCCGGCGCCGGCAGGTCCGTCGATGGCGACAATAATCTTCGGGGCGCTCTCAGTAGCAGCAGCCTGCTTGTCATCCGCTGTCATTCAGGCGCGCTCATCTACCTTCACTCATCCAGTCTCGCTTACCTGGGCTTCTTCGATCGCCGATTGGAGGAAGCGGTAAAGCCGTAGCGCGAGCGATTGCCTGCTTTTGTAGAGGCCGTCAGCGCTGGTTTTCGGCTGCCCCGTGCGTCGGTCCGCGCAACTTTGCGAGCGACATCGGTGTGCCGGACGGACTTGGCACCGGCCTTCCCGTTCGTCAAGTGACCGTTGCGCAGAGCTCTCGGCGCAGCCGTCTTCGCCTTGTGCAAGCCGTTGGCGCCGTTGCCCGTGCGCGAATGGCCACTCGAATGGGAGCCGTTCCCGTTTGAGGAGCCTTTAGCGCCGTGGCGCTTGCCATGACCATTTGTCGAAGCAGCTTTTGCCCAGCGCGAAACCTGCGAATGGCGCGAGCTGCCACTGGCGCGCGGCGCGGCACTGCGCGAGTCTCGGCTGGTTCTACGTGTGATGCGGCCGGAGCCAGACTTCTGTGCCGGTTTGCGATCGCGGACATGCGCGGGTTGATGGCTGAAACGCGGACGTGAAGAAGGAGCTGTCTCCTTGGGCTCGGACGGGCGCTCGATGATGGCCTCAGCAGGCGCAGGTGGCGGCGCCGGTGCAGATGCAAACTGCGGCGCCGGCCGCGGCGTAAACGCCACGCGCGATTCCTCGTGCTCGTACGAGCGCAGGAAGTGCGAAGAAGCCGGCATCGACGAGCTGGCATAAATCGTGGTCGGCGCGGCGAATTCCGGCAGCGTTCCGGCGACGTAAAAGTGCGGAGCGTGGCCGAGCGCGAGCGAATGAACCTGGCGAGTTGCGACCAGGCCACGAAGCACTTCACGAACCTTGCTGCGCGCCGTGAGCGGAGCAAGGAACATCTCCACTTCTTCCATGCTGGCCGCAATCACCGCCTGCAGATAGATCGAAGCGAGCACCGAGATTGCGGTGACTTGAGAAGTCGACGCACCCTCGGCAATGGCCTTTTGATAGCGCGTACGCAGCAGTTGCCACTGCGGCGTCTTGTTCGGCGCCGAGATGACGGGAATGATGCGCAGCTGCTGCCAAAGCTCAGTAATCGCGCGCAGAACCGCGGACTCCGAGACCTCGCGGCCCAGCGAATGCTTCAACTGAGGGATGGTGGCGTCGCCGGCCTCAAGATGCTTGTAGGCTTGGACAGCCAGCGGCGAAACCTGGCGCGATCCAGTCAACTGCGGGCTCCGCCGCCAATCGCGATCGCCGCGCAGCGCGTAGACGTAAGGCAAAACCCAAGCCGCGACCACGAAGTCGGGCTGTTCACCTGGTTGGCCGAGCAAATTAAGCCGGACTGCCACGCTCTCCGATTCAAGGCGAATCAGCAGATCTTCCGCGGTGGCAACGAGCTTTACTCCGGGAGAAGGGGTGTGCTCACCGGCTACGGCTTCAACGAAGGTAGGGGCAGTAAAAGAGGCGAACTGGCGCCGCGGTAGAAAGAGACACAATCCCGTCTCCTCCAACCAAGTGCGGGCCTCATCAAGGGTCAACTGCCCGCGTCCGTTCAGGCGCATCCTTTCGGCGCGCGATGCTTCCAACTGTTCTGCTGTCAAAGAAAACCTCGCTTCCAGGTTGGCGATCACGGCCAAAATCCCGCGCCCCTGAGGGCGCGTCCCTGCCACCTTCCAAGTGCCGAGGGGTCTCTTCCGGACCCTAAATTCGGTGGAATGCCCGTTGGATTTCCTTCCAAGAGTACAGGAGAGCGATTGGACGTCCATGCGGGCAACTGGTTGGGTGACTGGTCTTTGCAAGCTCTAACAATAACCATTCTATACGTTTTGGATCAAGATGTGTATTGACCTTGATGGCAGAATGGCAGGCAATGGAGGCGGCGATGCGCGAGCGTAGCGCGGTAAGTGCCTCATTTTGAGCCGGTTCCCCTGAATCCACGGTCGATTGTTCAATGACTTCGGCGAGCGTTCGCTCGAGCTCGGCACCTTCCAGTCCCACGGGTGCGGCCTTGACCGCAAGTGTTTGAGGACCAAAGGGTTCTACGTCGAAACCGTTCACTTCAAGTTCCTCGGCAATCCGGGCGAAGACGACCATCTGTTCCGGCTTTAATTCCACAAGCATGGGCATCAGCAAGCGCTGGCGCTGAACCCCTTCCACTTGGCGATCGCGCAGGATCTTTTCGAAAAGCACACGCTCGTGTGCAACATGCTGATCGATGATCCAGAGGCCGTCTTCGCCCGTCGCGAGAATGAAGGAGTCGCGCAGCTGGCCGAGTGGCTTCAGCGATCCCAAATGGTTGAGGGAATTGGCCGCCTGTTCAGCTTCCACCGAGGCCGTAGCGGCGGCTGGATTGCTTCCATAAGCTGTTGTGCCGTTGGGGATTGGCCTGCAGTCGCCCGCGCTTTGCGCGGAATCCGCTCCAAGGAGCGCACCGGCCGCCAAGGTCCAGACTGCGGAGTTGAGGCTGGCTGCGGCTTGGTCGTCCCTCGGCCCTCCCGCTCCGAAAGGGAGCGCGCTCGGAACCGGCGGCGGAACTTTGCTCGTGAGTTCGAAAGCCTGGGCATCAGTCATCGCGTCTGGATCGGAGTCCGGAATCCCTGGCAGCGGCGAGGCAGCCTGGGGGATCAGTGACGGACTGGCGGACGGCTGCGCGCTGATTGCGGGGAGGAATTCAGCCGCCGGCCTGGCATTGATGAGTGCGGTGCGCAGGCTGTCGCGGACGAAGTCGTGGACGTGGCTCTGCTGGCGAAAACGCACTTCGGTCTTGGCGGGGTGAACATTGACATCCACCTCTTCGGGTGGCACTTCAAGAAACAGCAGAACTACCGGGAAGCTGGTCGGCGGAATCACATTGCGATAAGCCTCAGTGATGGCGTGCAGAAGAAGCCGGTCGCGAATAAGGCGCTTGTTGATGAAGATGTAGATGGAATTCCGGTTGAGCTTTTGCAATTCCGGCTTGGAGTAAAAGCCCGTGAGCCGCAGGGAGCCAGGCCGGCGCGCGGGTTGGTCAGGGTCCTTTTTCCAGGGCGGAGGTTCAGGCAAGCCGGCGCGCTCGAAGGGCGCTTCCGCGGCGACGGGTAGCAGTTGGCCGAGTGTCTCCTTGCCGAAGATCTGAAAGATGCGCTCGGCGGTGCGCGTCGCGGGAAGCGCGGAGAGGATTGTATGGCTAGCCGAGAGCAATTCGAATTGCTTTTCAGGGTGCGCCAGCGCGTAATGCGTCACCAGGGCAGTCACGTGGGCGAGCTCAGTGGATTCGGCACGGAGGAACTTGCGCCGCGCGGGCGTATTGAAGAAGAGATCGGCGACGGTGATCGTAGTGCCGCGGGGCACGGCTGCGTCTTCCACCCGATGAATTTTGCCGCCGGCGATCTCGATGCGCGTGCCTGCGGCTTCGTCGCTGGTCGCCGTCTCGAGGGTGACCCGCGCAACCGATGCGATGGACGGAAGCGCCTCGCCGCGAAAGCCGAGAGTGGCGATCGAAAGGAGATCATCAGCGGTGCGGAGCTTGGACGTTGCGTGGCGCTCAAAGGCCAGCAGGGCGTCGTCGCGATTCATTCCACGACCGTCGTCGGAGATGCGGATGAGCTTGCGCCCTCCGCCTTCCACTTCAACGCGGATGCGCATCGCTCCTGCGTCCAGCGAATTCTCAAGCAATTCCTTGACGACTGAAGCAGGCCGGTCCACCACTTCGCCGGCGGCGATCTGGTTTGCTACCTGATCGGGAAGGACGCGGATCTGGCCCATAAGAACTCAGACTAACGCAAATTGACAGGTCAGATCCGAAGAGAACGCCGTGCAAATTCTGCACTTATTGTTTCTTGGTGTGCGCACCGGCAGTTTTTGATTTAGGAGAAGCAACGGACGCTAGAGAAGCCGACGAATTTTGCGAGGTCGCAGGTCCTTCAAGCAAGGTGGCCTTGCGAATCACCGCCTCAGGAGATGTGGTGGTGAAGCCTGGGTTGTTGGTTAGCTGCGCGTCATACCACTGCGGAGGCAGGTACCAGCGAGAGTCGCCCGAGGCAGACAGATAGTCGTAGATGAGCGGCATGTCGGCGGGCAATCCGCCATGATCGCGCTCGTGGAGGACGACATAGGCCTTCAATTCGCTCGAAATCTGGTCGTGGTTGGAAGGGTCCTCTGCTTCCATCAGGGCCACTGCATATTCCAAATGGGCCGAGGGGATGGCACCGCGGTCGGCGTCGAGGCGCAGCGCGGTAGTCAAGTGATTCAGTGCGTCTTGCCGTTCGTCGGCCGTGCGAGCGGTGAGGCGCTCGAGCTTGGCCAGATAGAAGTTCGCGTAGGGATCGTCGGGCCTATCGGTTACGGCGCCCTGAAGGTTCCGTTTGGCCACGGCAAACAGATCGTAGTCCATGGCGAGAATCCCGTTGTCGCGTTTGACGGAGGAGCTTGTTGGTCCGAAATCGGGTGAATTCGGGCTGAATCCCTTGCCCTTTGTCCGCAATTCAATTTCGGCCTTCAGTTCTCCGCCCAAAAGCGAATCCAGGTGGGCCTGGCGCTCTTTGATGCGCGGCGCACTGCCCATGAAACCGAGTCCCATGCGCGAGTCCGCTGTCACAACCTGATTGAGGGAACTGAAAAGGCGAACGACCTCCCGCGGGTCATAGCCTTGCTCAAGCATCAGATTCACCGCCATATCGTCGGCATCGTCCTCTTCTTTCGAAGCCCAGAGGACCGGCTCGATCTGGGGATGAATGAAGTAGTGGCCCACTTCCATCCCTGTAGCCAGGCCGGCGCTACCGCCGAGCAATCCACCCAGGCGAAGCGGGATCATGGCGCCGCCCAGTCCAGCTCCCATCACCATCGAGCCCACGTCGGTGATCATCTTTTCCTTTTCGGCCTTTTCTTTCGCCAACTCCTCCGCCACATGCTTGTCGCGAATGCGCAGGTAGGCCTGCCTTAACTCCACGTGGGCGATTTCATGAGCCAGGACGTAAGACAGTTCCGATTCGCTGTCGAGCATCGAGACCAGTCCCGTCGAGAGATAGATGGTGCCCGTGGATAGCGTGAGAGCCTTGGGAATTGGATCGTACAGGACACGGAATGTATATACGTTGATGGAGTTCTTGGGGACGAGCCTTTGCCCGATGTGATTGACGTAGCTTTGAACCACCGGATTCGCGTAGAGACGCTGCCGGTCAAAAGAGTCGCCAGTTGCGGCATCCTGAGACAATCCCATGTTCTCTGTCAGGTTGATGCCGTAGGCAAGCTGCATGTCGTTTCGCCGCAGCGTATCCCATTCCTGCTGGATGGCGTCCTGAATCTCGGGCATTTGCTCGATGCGGGCAATCTTGTCCTTGTCGACGTTGCTGATGTCGTTGGGGTCCGTCGGCTTCTTCCCTTTGCCCGACAGCGCGTTGGAGAGTTGGGAAACCTGGGCTGGGGATGAAGACACCAAAACCCCGCCGAACAGCAGAGCACCAATGGCGATCACGAGAAGTCTTTTCATAAGACTCTCCTTTATCAATAAATCGGCGTGAGGGGGACGCCGTTCACCGTTGATGGCTTGGGGGGAAGGCCCGGTAGTTGAGAGTATAGGCCCGGATTTCCCGGAGAGTCAATGGAACGGCGCCTCCGCGAATCGCCGCGAATGGAGCGGCGATTTACGAATTGACGGAATGAAATTGTTGTTTCGGCATACCCATCGGGACTGGCTGCTCTGAATGCCCATGTACCACATGCAGGGACCCCAACCCGAAGTGTGATCCCAGGCACATGGATTTCGCGGCATGCACGCGACAATATCGATGTAAGGCTGGGATGCTGTGGGCATCGCCGGCCGGGAGAAGCAATCCATGAGCGATCTCGCCACGTTGGCTGAATCCGTTGCCGTTGACCCTCTCGTCGGCCATCCGCCGGACTACCACGTCTTTCACAAGTTCATCGAGCGTTGCAAGAATCTTCCGGCGATCACGACGGCCGTGGTTTGGCCAATGAGCGATGTTGCTCTGCGTGGCGCGGTGGAAGCCACGACTGCCGGCCTCATCGAGCCCACGCTGATCGGACCGGAAAAAGAGATGAAGGCGCTGGCGGCAAAGATCGGCACCGACATCAGTGGTTATTCGATTGTGCAGGCGGAAACCGAAGCGCAGGCCGCCGAAAAGGCCGTGGTGATGTGCCGAGCGGGGAACGCGCAGGCGCTGATGAAAGGCAGCCTGCATACCGACGAGCTGCTGAAGCCGGCCATGCAGCGCGACACCGGGCTGCGCACAGCGCGGCGCATCTCCCACGTGTTCATCATGGACACGCCGGCCTACGCGCGCACACTGCTCATCACCGACGCAGCCATCAACATTACGCCGGAGCTGGAAGACAAGATTCACATCGTGCAGAATGCCATTGACCTAGCGCACGCGTTGGGTATCCCCGAGCCCAAAGTCGCGCTCCTCTCAGCGGTAGAAACGGTGAATCCCAAGATCCAGTCCACGCTCGATGCCGCCGCGCTGTGCAAGATGGCCGATCGTGGCCAGATCACCGGCGGAATTCTCGACGGGCCGCTGGCCTTCGACACAGCAGTGAGCCAGAAGGCGGCGCAGATCAAGAAGCTGGTTTCCCCGGTGACGGGCCAGGCCGACATTCTTGTTGTTCCCGATCTCGAAAGCGGCAACATGCTAGCCAAGCAGCTCGAGTACCTGGGTGGAGCGCAACTCGCCGGGATAGTACTGGGCGCGCGCGTGCCGACGATTCTGACGAGCCGTGCGGATTCGGCAGAAACGCGCCTTGTGAGCTGCGCCGTGGCAGTGCTGCTGCACTATGCGGCGCATCCGGCGCTGAAGGTGTAGGGCGGGAAACACCCAGAAATCGCGGCTGAACGCATGTCGAAAAGAGCAGCAATCGAGCTGACAGCCGACTTAGCACTTGGATGCTTTCTGGTGCTCTTGTATGTTCACCGCGCTCATCTCGCGGTGAATACAAAAAGCCGCGCCGTAGTCGTGCCAGACCTGTGGCTTTATATCCCCGTCCTGCTGATCATCGCGGCATTCACGGCTTGGTGGCTGCTGGGGCGCAAAAAACGGCTGACTCTCAGTAAAAAGCGGGCGCCGTTGCGATGATGGGCGTCTGTGGAATTCTCCACAGCTTTTCATCTTCAGCTTCTCATTTCCGCGGAACTTGCGGTCTATCCTTGGCATCAAAGTTACGTACGTGAGCCACGAAGCGGATCGCTACCAGCTCCCCCTTCAACGAATCCCAAGCTGCGTTCGCGCAAAGGAGATCAGATGCCAACACACGCACTCCAATAAAATAAAGCGGCCAAGACCAGCAATCCGGATGACTTCGCGCCCGAGCAGGTCAAGGAATTGTCGGACGCGCTCAATCCGCTTCTGGCCGATGTTTTTGCCCTCTACATCAAGACCAAAAACTTTCACTGGCACATGAGCGGCCCGCATTTCCGCGACTATCATCTCCTGCTCGACGAGCAGGCCGATCAGATTTTCGCCATCTCCGATGCGATCGCCGAGCGCGTTCGCAAGATTGGCGGGCAGACAATCCGCTCCATCGGGCAGATTGCGCGTTTGCAGCGCATTCAGGACAACGACTACGAGTTTGTCCCGGCGCACGGCATGCTGGAGGAGCTCGGGGCCGACAACAGAGCGCTCGTCAAGACCCTTCGCGAGGCGCACCAGGTCGCGTCCGATGCCAACGACTACGCCACGACGAGTCTGATTGAAGTATGGATTGACGAAGCCGAACGGCGCGCCTGGTTTCTATTCGAGTCAACGCGATAGTTGTGCGGTGGTGACGGCAGTTTGCAGAGACCTCAGGCGCAGGCGTAAGGTTGGCGCATTGGGCCCGCCTTGCAAGGAGACTCCTCAAGCCGATGGACGCCGTCACCGCATCTCCCATTGCTGCCGCCGCGGGTGGCAGCTTCCTCATTGAATCGCGCACGCCGGACGAAGTTTTCACCCCTGAAGACCTGAGCGAAGAGCAGTTGCAGATTGCGGCGACGGCAGAGCGTTTCGCACGCGAAGAGATTATGCCGCGCGTGCGGGCGATCGAGGCCAAAGAGCCGGGCGTACTGCCCGCAGTGCTCCGCAAGGCGGCGGAGCTGGGCTTCACTGCGGTTGAGGTTCCTGAGGAGTTCGGGGGCCTGGGGATGGATAAGGTGAGCTCGACGCTCATCACCGACCACATCTCCGGGCTGGCTAGTTTTTGCACGGCGTTTGGCGCGCACGTCGGCATCGCAACGCTGCCGCTTGTCTGGTACGGGACCGAGGAACAGAAGCACCGCTACCTTCCGAAACTCGCCAGTTGCGAGTGGATCGGCGCGTATGGACTGTCCGAAGCCAGCTCGGGCTCAGACGCCATGAACATCCGCACCCGCGCCGTGCTTTCGCCCGACGGAGCCCACTACATTTTGAACGGCGAGAAGCAGTGGCTGACGAACTGCGGCATCGCGGACCTGTATACCGTCTTCGCCAAGATCGACGGAGAAAAGTTTTCTGCATTTTTAATCGAACGCGGCACGCCTGGCCTGGCTGTGGGCGCAGAGGAACACAAACTCGGGATTCACGGCTCTTCGACCTGTCCACTGGTGTTGCAGGATTGCAAAATCCCAAAAGAAAATCTGCTGGGCGAGGCCGGCAAGGGCCACCACATCGCGTTCAATGTGCTCAACGTGGGCCGTTTCAAACTGGGAGTGGCGTGCATCGGCGGGGCACGGCACGCGCTGGCACAGATGATTCGTTACGCCAAGGATCGCCGTGCGTTCGGCAAGTCGATCGCCGAGTTTGGATTGATTCAGCGCAAGATTTCGTCGTCGGCTGCGCAGCTCTATGCGGCGGAGAGCATGGCTTATCGCACGGCGGGCCTGATCGAAGCTCGTCTGGATGGGGTGCGTGCGGAACAAGCTGGAGGCGATTCGAGCCATTGCAGCGAGGGTCCGCGCACGCACGATATTCCCATGAGTATCGGCGAGTACGCCGTGGAGTGCTCCATCTTGAAGGTCTACGGCTCGGAGATGTTGACGCTTGTGGCGGACGAGCAAATTGCCACCATGGGAGGGTACGGCTACGTCGAAGAGTATCCGGCGGAGCGCACGTACCGCGACGCGCGGATCAACCGGATCTTCGAAGGAACGAACGAGATTAACCGGTTGATCATCACGGGATGGATGATGAAGCGCGCGATGAATGGAAAGTTGCCTTTGCTCACGGCAATCAAGCGCGTGATGGACGAAGTGATGGAGCCCCCCGCATTCGGTGGCGATGCGGATCAAGGGCAGCCCCTGGCGCACGAAACGGCAGTGCTGGCCGCCACCAAGAAAATGACGCTGTTTGCAGCCGGCGTGGCCAGCCAGAGATTCATGACCGGGCTCGAAGAACAGCAGGAGATCATGGCCGATCTCGCCGACATGGTCAGCCAGGTGTTCGCGCTGGAGTCGGCGCTGGTGCGCGCGCAGAAAATGGCACTGGCGGAGCGCAACTCAGGAGAGGTCGCGGCCGCCATGACGGGATTGGTGGCCGAAGAAACCATGGCGCTGGCTGAGCATGCGGCGCGCCGAGTGCTGGCGGCCTGCGGTGAAGGCGATTCGCTGACAACGCAGCTGGCAATCCTGCGGCGGCTGGCGCGATCGACGCCGGCTGATGTGGTGGCGTTGAGCCGAGCGGTCGCTCGGCGGTGCATTGAAGTGGAACGCTATCCGCTCTGAGCTTGCTGCTCAGGCCTTGTATTCGTGGAGCGACTGAACTGCGCGCGGTGCGCTGGGTTGGGATGAAAGAAGCTGCGCGACGATGGCGACCGCCGGAACGAGATAGACCAACGAGCCGCAAACCCACATGAATGCCCCGGCGGCGACCTGGTCCTCAAGCGCGCCAAGGCCGAAGGGCCGCGGAAGAAATGCATAGCTCGGATAAAGTAGACGGCCACCGAAGCAAAGAAAGGCCGAAACTCCGGTGTTGACCACATCGGCGAGCAGCAGATAGGGAATCAAGACCCATCGCGAGCGCAGCGGGCGGCTTGGCCACGGCTGAACGATGGGCCACCAGAACATCAGATTGGTGAAGAAGAAGCAGGCGTGCTCGAAATTGTGCCAATTCTCCGAAGCCAGCGCGAATTCATAGGCGCGGGGAATGTGCCAGCCGATGTAGGCGGCGTTCATGGCCAACCAGGCGACGCGAGGGCGCGTGAGAAACGCGCCAACTTTGGGCAGCAGGCGCGAGACAAAAAGCGGGCGAAGCACGCTGTGAATCGCAACGCGGGGAAGACCGCGCAGCATGGGGACCACAGGGGCGCCGAGAACGATCAGTGGGGGTGCGATGGACATGAGCACAAAGTGCTGTGCCATGTGCATGAAGAGGAGCGATTCGCTGAAGGTGTCAAGCGGCGAGGCGACAGCCGCGAAGAGGGAAACGATGCCGCCAAGAAACGCCGCGAGCCGACAGGTAGGAAATTGAGCGGGACGCGTGCGGCGAATCAGCAGCCAGCCCCGCGCGTAGACGAGTGCAGCGAGCGCAAGCGCGGTGGTGACGATCCAGGGAATATCCCAGCGGGTGAAGAGGTCGGCGATTGTGGTTGAGTCGGTCATGGGCCTGAGTTTCCGCCTGGAGGCGCGGCCGGCTGCGGCGCGGAATTCTGCGGTGCCGGAACGGAGCCCGTGGGCGCTGATCCACCGTCGACCGCGCGCCGCGAAGCATCATAGGCAGGCGGCTCGTTGGCCGGATGCAGCGTTTCAAGGAAACTAACCAGCGCTTCAATCTCCGCGGGTGAAAGATTCTTGCCGTAGGCGGGCATGTTGCCGCCGCCGGTAACAACTTTAAAGCGCATTTGGTCGATGGTCATGCGCGTCGCCACTTCGTCGAGCGCAGGGCCGCGCTCGCCGCCCGCGCCGCCGATGGAGTGGCAGTTGCGGCACTGCTTGGCCTGAAAGACGACGGCGCCCTGCCGCACCAGCGGCGTGGCGGATTGCAAATAGCGAACAGGGATTGGATCGCCGCTCCATGCGCTCATGTGCGGGCTCCACGGCGTGGTGGTTCCCAGATGCGTGAGCGCGCCCCAGCAGACCGCAATGGTTGAGACTGTGAGCACGGCGACAGGGCGGCGATGCCAGCTCTTCTCGCCTTCCGATGCAAAGAACGGGAGCGCGAGTAGGCCGGCGATGGCGAGGAGCGGCGCGATCAGGATGAATGGCGTCTCCATCTCCGGCGGAAGATAGGAGAGGACCGTGTAGATCCAGAGGAACGAGAAATCTGGCTTGGGGACGGTCTGAATGATCGACGGATCGGGCTGGCCGCTGGGGCCGTAGGGGCCGCAGACGAAGGCGCAGACGGCGACGGCAGCTAAGATCGCTCCGGAGAAAACGAGATCCTTCCAAAACGCGCCGGGGATGAATGGAATTCCGTCTTGGTGGGTGAGCTGCTTGTATTCGGCAAGGTAGATTGAGCGTCGCACAAGCCGCCCCGGCATGGGCCACTCGTTGATGCCGAGCTTGAGCACCATCCATACATGGACGAAAGCGAAGAGCAGCAACGCCCCCGGAATGACGAAAACGTGAAAGGCGAAAAAGCGCGAGAGCGTAGCGCCGGCGATGATGGCACCGCCAAGAAGCAGATGCACCAGGCCGCCGCCAATGAAGGGCACGCGGCTGGCGATGGATGCGCCGATGCCCAAGCCCCAATAAGCGTCTTGATCGAAGCGCAAAACCTGGCCGGTGAAGGCCATGCCGAGCGTCATCAACAGCAGAAAAACCCCGACAATCCATGTGAGCTCGCGGGGAAACTTGTAGGAACCGAAGAGAAACACCTGCGCCATGTGGATGAAAACGATGGCGACCATGAAGTTCGATCCCCAGCCGTGCAGCGCGCGCAGAAACCAGCCGAGCGGAATCTGGTGGTTCAACACGTTGAGGCTGCTCCACGCTTCGCCCGCCGAGGGAACGTAGACCAGCGCTAGAAGAATACCGGTGAAGATCTGCAGGAAGAGCAGAGTGAAAGCGGCGCTGCCGAAGACGTACCACCAGCTTGCGGTGTTGCGCGGCACGGGGTGCAGAGCCGCGTCCTTCAGCGGTGCTTCGAACCGCAGGCGCAACTCGAGCCAGTCGTAGACGCGCGTCGCGGTTTGCTTCAGCTGCTGCATGAGCAATCTCCATTGCTGGTGGAAATTTTCACGAGCTTTGCCGAGTTCGAGAGCGTCGGCATTTGCCCCGCGTCAATAAGCAATTCGCCTGAAGCAATTTTCCAGTCGTAGGTGAAGAGGCCGCGCTCGGGCGGACCGGAGGCGCGCGAGCCGTCGGCGTAGTAGACGCCGCCGTGGCATGGGCACATGAAAAGCTGCGACTGCGGAAACCAGCGCACAGGGCAGCCCAGGTGCGCGCAGTTGATGGCGAAGACGCTGAACTGGTTGGCGCTTTCGCTGCGCACGTAGCAGGCAACGTTGTCGGTCTCGCCGTCCCACGAATTCGCGGAGGGATTTTTATAGAAGGCGAGGCGCGTTTCGCCGGCCGGAAATGCGTTGGAAGGTCCGAGCGAGACCCAGGAGTTGAAACTCGCGTCTTTGCGCCAGGGCGCGAAGAAGTAGCGCAGGATGGGGACGGCGAGGACGACGCCGATGATGCCGTTGAGGGCGATGCTCGCTTTGAACAGCAGCCAGCGGCGGGAGACGAGTCGAGGGTCGTTCGGATTTGAAGCCTCACCGGCGACGGGCGCGGTCGCGCTTTGCGCCGACGGCGTGCTCGATGTGTGTTCTTCGTTGCTCATTTTGTTTGCCTCCCGTCTGATGCGGATCGGTTCGGCGCGGAGTTGCTTGCGGCCATTTGCGGCGATGCGTTTCGCAGGCTCGCGAGATAAGAAACGATGTCGGCGACGTCTACGGCGGAGAGCGGCGTGGCGGCTTTTCCGGCTGGGGCGTCGTTGCGCCAATCGGGCTGTCCGATGTCGGGACGGCCAGCGACGATGACGTCGCTCAAGGCTTGATCGCCGATGAGGGAGAGATAGACGGGGCTCGTGATCTGCTGGTGCGAGGGCTCGTGACAGGATGCGCAGTGTGCCTGGTAAGCGAGTTCACCGCGATGCGAATCGCCTGCCTGATCCACCGCGTAGGGTGGGGGCGTTGCGCCCGAAAAAGCGTTCGGCCGCGACCACTGCCGGCGCATTCCGGCGACGAGGGCATTAACCTGCGCGTCAGTCAACATTCCGCCCTGCGATTGCGCAAACGCAGGCATCTCGCTGCCGGGCATGCCGCCGGAGATCCATTTGCGCAACGTGGCGTCGTCAACGAGGGCCTGGTACTCGGGATTAGCGAGATCGATGGCCGGGCCGTTCTGTCCGTTGGCGCCGTGACATGCGGCGCAGTTCTGACTGTAAAGCGGAGCGAAGTCAGTGATCGCATCCGGGCGTTGCACGGGGTCGGGTGGATAGCCGGGCGCGTGGCCGCAACCGGTTGCGAGCGCGGCGATTCCGGCGAGGAGCAAGCGCGATCCCAGACTTCTCACGGCTTCTCCTGATCGCGAGGCGGTCCCGCATCGGCGCGTGAATGCATCATGCCGGGCGCTTCAATGCCCATGCGCATGGCAAAGGGCAGAGATTGACCCGTAGGGACGCGCTCCTGGCGCGCGACAACAATTCCCGCAGTAATTCCGTAGGCGACTTGCGAAACCAGGAACCAACTCCAGGAGATGCGGTCAGCCAGCGCGGGATTGATGATGCCCATGAAGGAATGCAGAATGCCTGTCCACAAAACGGGCGCAATGATGCCGCCGAGCACTATGGGATGGCGCGGCAACATAGGCAGCATGGCGCCGTAGAGCAGGCCGACGAGCACGCAGGTGAGTGAGTGAATGACGATGGCAATGAGCAGACTTTGCCAGTGAAAAGAGGCAATCTCCGCGGTGGTGGGATTGCGCCAGCCGGCGACGCCCGCGCCGCCGAGCAGGTTCACTGGATACCAGATGCTGTGCTGCGCAATCAGGCCGTAGAGGAGCGCAGGCCCAATCATGGCGATCCCGCCGGCGATGCCACCTTTGATGCCGCTGATGACGGGATACGTTTCAACGGGCACACGCGCGCGGTGTTCGGGGCTGAGACGGACGCGGTCTACCAATGTCCGAGACGATGCGATCGCGACCCGCTGAACAGCAACGGTGACTTCTTCGTGCTGCTCGTGCGGAAGGACCTGGCGAAACCATCCGATGCTGCCGGCTAGCATGAAGACTCCGCCCAGAATGCTGATACCGGCGCTGGTGACGAGGCCCGCCACGGCGAGAGTGCAGCCGAAAGCGAGGATGATGGGCCACGCGGTGGGCGAGGGCAGATGGATCGTCGTGCTCCGCTGCTCGTCGTGTTGAAGAGAATCCGCCATTGCGATTTACCTGCCCACGATATAGACCACAGTGAAGACCACGACCCAGACCGCGTCGACGAAGTGCCAGTAGAGCGAGAGCACTTGGATGCGCTCGGCGTGGCGCTGCTCGACGCGGCCCAAAAGCGTAAAGATCATGACGAGCGAAAGCATGATGAGCCCGACAACGACGTGCGTAGCGTGCAGGCCGACGAGCGAGTAGAAAGTCGTGCCGAAGAGATTGGTTCGGATGGTGAGGCCTTGATGAACGATGAGTCGGGTCCATTCCTGTGCCGTGCCGGCGAGAAAGACGATGCCGAGCACGATGGTAAGCGCCCACCATGCGGCGAAGGCGCGCATGCGTCCACGCTCGATTGCGTGCTCGGCGAGCCAAATGGTGAGACTGCTCGAGAGCAGGCAAACGGTGTTGAAGATGGGAATGTCGAGAATCTGCGGCGTAGGCCCGTAGGCACTGCGGCCGATGTAATAAACGTATGCGACCACAAAGATGGTAAAGATAGCCGACTCGCCGATGATCAGCGACAACATGCCGACGCGGCCGCGCGAAGGGAGGCGCCATTCTTCATCGGCGAAGATGGGCACCGAATTTTGAATCGTGCTCATTGTTCGTACTTCCAATCGGGATCGACGGGATGCTTGATATCCCACAACGGACGCCGGCTGCGCACCTCGGGATCGACCGCAAAGTTATAGGCAGGCGGCGGCGATGGAGTGGACCACTCGAGCGTCCACGCGTCCCACGGATCGTTGCCCGCTTCCTTACCGTGCAGATAAGAGTCAATCAGGTTCCAGGCGAAGATCAGGACTGCGATGCCCTGGATCAAGCCTCCGGCAGAAATAATCATGTTGAGCGCGTTCCATCCGCGATCGGCTTCGTAGGTGTAGATGGAGCGCGGCATGCCGAGGATGCCGACGAAGTGCATGGTGTCAAAAGTGAGATGAAAGCCGACAAAGAATAGCCAGAAATGCCACTTGCCAAGCGATTCTGAGAGCATTCGACCCGTTGCCTTCGGGTACCAGTAATAAATGGCCGCGAAGATGCAGAAGACGAACGAGCCGGTCAGCGTGTAGTGAAAATGCGCGATCACAAAGTAGGAATTGTGAAGTTGCCAATTCCACGGAGCGACGGAGAGCATGATGCCGGTCAGCCCCGCCATCAGAAACTGGAACACAAATGCCGTGCAGAAGAGCATGGGAGGCGCGAAGCGGATTCTGCCGCCCCACATGGTCGCAATCCAGTTAAAGATCTTGATGCCGGTGGGAATGCCGACCATCATGGTAGAGAGGACAAAGAAGGCGTTGCTTACCGAGGTCATGCCGATGGTGAACATGTGGTGCGCCCACACGCTTACACTCACGAACGCGATCCCGACCGAGGCCGCAACCATCGCCGGGTAGCCGAAGATGGCCTTGCGCGAGAACACCGGGATCACTTCACTCGCAATACCGAATGCGGGCAGGATCAAAACGTAGACCTCTGGATGGCCGAAGATCCAGAAGAAGTGCATCCACACCGTCGCCGAACCGCCCGCTTGCGTGTCGAAGAAGTGCCCGCCAAGGTAGCGATCGATGAGCAACATGATCTGCGCGGCGGTGAGCGGTGTGATAGTGATGAGCGTGAGACCGCTGGTCACGACCATCAGCCACACGAATAGAGGCATGCGGAATAGCGTCATGCCGCGGCAACGCATCGAAAACGCCGTTGCCAGGGTATTGATGGCCGCGCCCAGCGTGCCGAAGCCCATGACAATGAGCGAAAGCGCCCAGTAGTCCGTGTTATGGCCGGGCGAAAACGCTTTGGCGGTCAGCGGCGCGTAAGCCCACCAGCCGACGTCGGGCGCGCTGCCCATGCCGTAGAGGCCAAAGCCGCCAATGAAACTGAAGTAGAGCAACAGCCCGCCGAAGGCCGTCATCCAGAAGCTGAACGCGTTCAGCCGGGGAAAGGCCATGTCGCGCGCGCCGATCATGAGCGGGACCAAATAGTTGCCGAAACCGAAGATAAAGGTCATACCGACCAGGAAAACCATGGTGGTGCCGTGCATGGTGAACAGTTCGTTGTACGTTTCCGGGCCCACGAAGTGGTTGTTCGGGATGGCGAGCTGAATGCGCATAGCGAGCGCTTCAGCTCCGGCGACGAGCAGGAAGAAAATCGCATAGACGACGTAGAGGATGCCGAGCTTCTTATGATCGACGGTGACGACCCAACTGTGCAGCCATTCCAGCAGTGCCGCATCGCGCGAGGGTTTCGCCGTGAGAGAGCCGGGAATCGGGAGTGTCTGGTCGGCCATCGCTTGTCCTTCAGTGCAGGGTGGAAAGGTACGCTACTAGTTCGTCGATCTGCTGATCGCTAAGCTGCATGGCAGGCATTAGCGCTCCGGGTTTGAACGTGCCGGGATTCTGAATCCAGGCGCGCAGATTATCGCGCGTGTTGGTTGCGGCACCGGCGGCGATTGTCGCCCGGCTCATCAAGTGCGTGAGGTCGGGACCAAACGTTCCGTGAGCGGGAGTGCCGACAATGGTGTGGCAGTTGACGCAGGCCTGGGTTTCGAAAACTTGGCGGCCGGCGACGGCTGCAGGATCGTCGACCGCAAGCCGCTGCTGGTTCTTGCCCCATGCGTCAAATTGTTCCGGCGTATCAACATAGACGCGAATCAGCATTTTTGCATGCTCGATGCCGCAGAACTGCGCGCACTGGCCCACATAAAGGCCGGGTTCATGCGGGTCGAGCCACATGTCGTTGGGGTGGTTGGGAATCAAATCAGTTTTGCCCGCGAGTTGGGGCACCCAGAAGCTGTGATCCACGTCGGCCGAGAGCAGATGGAGATAGGTTGGTTCAGGCGCCTCGTGCGTGCTTGCGGGAATGTGCAGTTCGTTGGCGGTCACGATGTTGAGCTTGGGATAGCGGAACTCCCACCAGAATTGGTGGCCGATGACGGTGACTTCGAGTGCGGACTTAGGCTCGGGAGCATCCTGAATGGCGAAGATGATCCGCGCGGTGGTGAGAAAGAGGACAACAACGATCAGAACGGGAATAACGGTCCAGGCCAGCTCCACTTGTGTGCTGCCGTAAATCTGCGGAGGCTCGTGCTCGGCGTCAGGCCCGCGCGCACGAAACTTGACAACGACATATGCAAGCAGGCCTCCAACCACAGCGAAGATGGATCCGGTAATGAGAAGTACGAAGAGCGAGAGGTTGTAGATTTCATGCGCGGGAGTGGATGCGGGCGCAAGAATGCTGGGTGTGGACTGAGCGCCTTCTGCAAGAACCGGCACGGCACAAAGACACAGCAGAGCAACCGAGCAGAGCCGGGATCGAGATGAGGAAAGACTGCGGCCTGGCTGCATAATCCTCCACGTTCCGGTAAATGTTCGATCAAACTGAACAGGCGCGCCAAAAAATCTGGCGAGCGTGCCGGTTCCATGGCCAAGGGGCTGTACGCGCATCTTCGCAGCGGACTGTTTGAGGTTCGGTGGATTCACTCGCCGGTCAAACGAAGCGCAATGGGGAAAGCGAGCTTTCGGGCTCGATTATAAGACATCTATATTTGAAGTGTGCCCCGCAATGGGACGAGGCCGCACGATAAGATGCTCCTTCCCCGGAATTTAACGCGCATGCAACCCAAGCCGTCTGACCACCCGACAATTCGTGTTTTGCTGGCCGAGGCGGAAAGTTCGCTGGTTGAAGGGCCGCACGCCGAACGCGCGCGCCGTGACGCCGAGACGCTGCTGGTTCATGCGATACGAGAAGAAGTGCCGGCTGCAAACTCGGCATGGTTGATCGCGCATGGACATGAAACGCTGTCCGGCCGTGTGGTCACGGATTTTCGCGAGTGGATCGGACGCCGCTTCAGTGGTGAACCCATTCAGTACATTAAGGGTGAAACAGAATTCTATGGGCTGAGCTTCAAGGTCAATCACGATGTGCTGATCCCGCGGCCCGAGACAGAGCACCTGGTGGAAAAGGCGATTGAGCTGGCGCGCGGATTCGAGCGGCAGCGCATTGTGGACGTGGGCTCGGGATCGGGTGCAATTGCGGTGGCGCTGGCGAGCAATTTGCCGGCCGCGCGAATCGATGCGACAGAAAAATCCGTCGCAGCGCTCAAAGTGGCGCGAGCCAATGCGACGCGTAATGGAGTTGCGGAAAAAGTGCGGTTCCACGAGGGCGATCTGCTGGCGCCTGTGACGGGCAAGCGATTCGATCTCATCGTTGCCAATCCGCCATACGTGCCTGAGGGTGATCGCGATTCCCTTGCAACGGAGGTGCGCGATTACGAGCCCCCGCAAGCGCTTTATGCGGGGGCCGACGGCCTGGACCTCTATCGCCGTCTCATTCCGGCGGCGTTTGCCGCGCTGTTTCATGAGCGCTATCTGGCGCTTGAAATCGGATTCGGCCAGGAGGCGGCCATCAGAGCGCTACTCGCAGAGGCCGGATTTACGCAGATTGAATTCATCAAGGATTTACAGGGCATTCCCCGCGTGGCTCTCGCGCGGCGGCCGTGAATTCGGGCGCAGAAAGCGTCCTCAGTGAGGCCGAGCAAAGGCGACAATCAGAGCGAAATAGGCGATGGAAAGAATGCCGCCGCCCGCAAATTTCCACCACTTTCTGGCCTCTGTGTTGTGACCTACTAGCGCAATGAGAGCAGCGACGATGAGAATAAAATGCCCAATTCCGCCCAGCGTCACCATCATCGGGACGAGCTGTTGTACGTGCCCAGTGCGGAGCGATAACCAGATGGCAACGGCTCCCGCCTGCATGAGGTGCGTAACAAAAAGGCTCATCCCATTCCAAACGATCGCGATGGCAAATCCAGCCCCGTACCCCCATGGACTGTTCCGGCGCGCAAGAACGATGACAGCGATGTAGATAAGCGCTTGGAAGGAGTGGAGAACTCGGAGTTCGGGAACAACAATCGCCGACACGAGCAGCGCCACCAGAAAAAGTGTCGCTCCTAAATTTGTCCAGGCCTGGGCAAAGTGGGTACTATTTAGCCGACAATCAGCTGTCATGACATCATTTACGATTGGGCGGGAGGATTGGTTCCACCTTAGGCACGGCCGGTCTTGTTGAGTTCCTTATGGAAACCGAGGTCTTTGGCGAGCAGGCTCTTGGTGATGTAAGCAATCTGACCGTAGTGCAGGCCGAAGTGCACGACGACATGGTAAATGGCGTCGAGACCGCGCGTGGGGTAGCCCTGAATCTCGCGGGGAGCCAATAATTCGTCTTCAGTAAGGCGTCCGAGGACCTGGCCAGCTTCTTCGAGTGTGGCGCCCAGGCGGGCGAGCAAGTCGGCAGCCGAGAACCCGCCTTGCGCGGCAAATTCAGCCGGACGGTCGCGCGTGTCGTCTTTGGCGTTGAACGATGCGATCAGCCATTGGCGCACATTGCCCTCAAGATGGAGCAACAGGTTGCCGATGCTGTTCGAGGCATCGTTAGGCCGCCACCACAATTGCTCCTCGGTCAACGGAGTCACGCATTCCCTGAGCCGCGACCAGGTTAATCCGAGAAGTTCGGTCCGCGAGGACTCGAGAAACAGCCGCAGCAGTTGGTTATCGTCTGTGCTCATTTAAAGAGCTCTCCATTGCACCAGGCTGTCTAGATCAGTTCGTAGCCAGCGAACCAGTAGCCGATTTCGAAGGCTGCCGTTTCCTTTGCATCGGAGCCGTGGATCGCGTTTTCTTCCAAAGAGCGGGCAAATCTCTTTCGGATGGTTCCCTCTTCGGCTTTGGCTGGATTGGTGGCGCCCATTAGCTTGCGCAGATCCGCAATCGCATTTTCTTTCTCGAGAACCATGAGGAATATGGGTCCCGACGCCATAAAATCCGTAAGGCTGGCAAAAAATGGCTTGTCGCGGTGAACGGCGTAAAATCCCTCGGCCTCTCGTTTGGTGATGAATTCCTTCTTTATGGCGACTATACGGAAGCCGGCCTTGTCAATTTCAGTGAGAATGGCGCTGACAAGTCCGTCGGCCACCGCGTCCGGCTTGATGATGCTGAAGGTTCTTTCGTGCACTCTTAGACGGCTCCTTCCTGGATAATTCTCTCTGTATTCCATTGTAGTGGAGGGCTTTCGACGCAGCGAACGAGCCCATCCACGCTGCAAATCCCGCTGCGGCAATTCAGCATCCGATCTCAGAACGATTTATCCCCCAAAAGTGGTACTCCGGCACCCCTTTTTACCGCAGACAAACAATTTGGATTCTGCTACAAGTAGTGGTGTACAGAGAAATGTTCAGGGTTCGGACAGTAGAGCACTTAGTGCCGATAGACTGAATTTGGGGATCATTGATGGCATTGCTCGTACTCCAAATTGCTGCCGTGGTTGCGATCGCTTTTGTTCTTGTGAAGTGGCGCAAGAGCGCGCAGCGCCGCAGCGCGCAAACATGGGATGCGTTGCTAGGCCGCCTCCGCCCCGAGTGGAGTGCGCGCGAGTTGAGCGATCATTTCCTCTGGCAGGAAGGTTTGAGCGCCACCCCTGAAGATGCCTGGCAGCGTATGGAGGGCCCCAAGGGCCTGTGGGTAATCTACCAAAATGCGCGAGTCATGCAGGAGATGGCCGACTTCGCGGCCAGGAATTGTGAAGGCGTGGATCGCCTGCTGATCGAGACCTTGCACAGCGACGCGATGCAAATTCGGGTTTGTGTTCTCGCGGCCCTGGGGCAATATGCGTTTCGTCACGCTAGCGAAGGCGTTCGGGTGAATGCCTTCCGCGCAGCATCAATGTATACCGGCATGGCCGCCCGCATGACGCAGTTGCTGCAGGAGCACGCGGCAGTCATGGTTCCGGACTTTGTCGCGGCAATGTAACGAGGATTTTGGTTCGAAAAGAAAACCCCGGCTGCGGCCGGGGTTTTTGTTTGCGCGCGCGGGAACCTTGGGCTCACTGCTCCATCGTGCCCAAGAACGCGACGATCTTTGCAAATTCCTCTTCGGTCAATCGGAATGTGAGCGCGGCGGCGGTCTCTTCCACTTGTGTTTGGCTTCGTCCGCCAACGATTGCGCCAGTAATGGCGGGGTTGTGTAGCACCCAGGCGATAGCCACTACTCCAGGGGTCACGCCGTGCGCGCTGCCGATCTCGCGCAGCAGCTCAACCAGGCGCAGATTCTGGCTTAGCCGCGGCTCGTTGAATTCCTTGTTGTTGCGCCTCCAGTCATCGGGGGCCATATGCGCTGCGCGATCGGCGGTCATTTTACCCGTCAGCATTCCGGAGAGCATCGGCGAGTAGTTGATGACGCCGATGCCGTTGGCTTGGGTGAACGGCAGAATCTCGGCCTCGATGGCGCGGCGCAGCATGGAATAAGGCGGCTGCAGGCTGGTGATGGGAGCAATCTTCATCGCACGCTTCATCTGATCGACGGAGAAGTTGGAAACGCCGATCCAGCGAACCTTGCCTTCTTCCTGCAGACGCGCCAGCGTCTCCCATCCCTCCTCGATCTCTTCGTCGGGGTTGGGCCAGTGGATCTGATACAAGTCGATCGTGTCGACCTGGAGGCGCTTCAGGGAAGCTTCAACCTCTTCGGCGATCGACGAGGCTTTGAGCGAGTTGTAGACCGATCGATCGCTGTTCCAGCGCAGAGAGCACTTGGTGAAGATGTAAGGCTTGCGTGAAAGCGACTTAACGGCACGCCCCACCATTTCTTCCGAATGGCCAAGGCCATAGATGGCTGCGGTGTCAATCCAGTTGACGCCCCGGTCAACTGCGCGATGGATAGCGGCGATGGAGTCGGCGTCGTCCTGCGGGCCCCATGCGTTGGACCAGTTGCCGCCGCCGATGGCCCACGTGCCGAGGCCGATGGGGGTTAGTTCCAAGTCAGAATTGCCGAGGGTGCGAAGGGAAATGGAAAGCGAAACAGTTTGTGTCATATCTCAAGACTAGATGCATTGTGCGGGCAGGACGCTGCGGAAAAATCCAGCGAACTGTTCAGAATTGCACAGTTTTTCATCCCGCTCGCTCCTAAATTGTGTGGGTGCACTCCCCAGAGCGGCGGCAGCGCTGTCGGAACAACCGGCTTTCCCCTTGAGGGCCGCACACCCTTTTTTCGCTGCCGCCGTACTGCTTGAGTTGCGCTCCGATAAACTGCCCGCATGCAGGATTGCTTACCCGCCTGCTGCAGCGTAACTCAGCGCTAATTCAGGAACATCGTGCGATACAGCGTGTCGCGCTGCACGGGCTTGAAGCCGGCATCTCGGATGATGCGGCGCAGCTCTTCCTCGGTGGTGCAGTTCGATGTGCCGGCCGCGCGCACGACATTCTCTTCGAGCATCACCGACCCAACATCGTTGCCGCCGAAGTGGAGGCCAAGCTCGAGCACTTTCAATCCCTGCGTGACCCAGCTGGCCTGCACGTTCTCGATGTTGTCGAGATAAAGGCGCGAAATCGCCAGCACCTTTAAATATTCGACTGACGTCGCTTCGTCCCAGCCACGGCCGCCGAGCGCGGTGTTCTTCGGCTGGAAGCTCCAGGGGATGAAGGCCGTAAATCCGCCGGTCTCTTCCTGCAGGCGGCGCACCGTTTCAAAGTGATTGATGCGCTGATCGAAATTTTCGCCTACACCGAACATCATGGTCGCGGTGGTGCGCATGCCGAGCTGATGCGCTGTGCGGTGCACGCTCACCCAATCTTCTGTGTCGCATTTAAGACGCGCTATCCGATGACGAACCTCGTCGTCCAGAATCTCCGCGCCGCCGCCGGGTATCGAATCCAGGCCCGCGTCGCGCAACCGCGCAATGGTCGTGCGCAAATCGAGGTTGGAGTATTCCGCAATCGCGAGCACTTCGGAGGCCGACAGGCAGTGGAGCCAGATCGCGGGAAAGCGCTCCTTGATTCCCTTGAACAGGCGCTCGAACCAGTCAATTTTCAGATCTGGATGAATGCCGCCTTGCATCAACACGCCGGTGCCGCCCATTTCGAGAGTTTCAGCAATTTTCTCGTAGATCTTTTCGAAGTCGAGGATGTAGCCCTCCTCCGCTCGCGGGTCGGGCTTGCCGGCGCGGGGCAGCGGCCGGTAGAAGGCGCAGAAAGTGCAGTACTCGGTGCAGTAGTTGGTGTAGTTGATATTGCGATCGATGATGTAGGTGACTACGCCCTCGGGATGCAGGCGGCTGCGCACAGCGTCGGCCTCAAATCCCAGACCGATCAGGTCAGGGGATTCGAAGTAATCGAGGGCCTGCTGGCGCGAGATCGGCATGGTTCGATTCTAGCAACTCAATTGCGCGGCGCTGTATCGGACGCAGGCGCCTCTTTGTCGCGGCGAAAGAGGAAGATGCCGCGCGTGAGAAGTGCGCGGCCCTGCGTGCGCGCGAGATTCGACGCGGTGGAAATACCGCTGAACAGGACGAAGAAATCGAAGAACGCTCTGAAAAAGCCCTTTTGACTCCTGACGGCCACTGGGAACCACCTGCTCGTGCGCGGATCAGCCTTTCCAATGTTGAGATGCGTAACCGGGCAGCCGGTCGCAGGAATCCGCCGAGCGTATCGGCTCAACCCGCGTAGCGCCTCTGGTGCCAGATCCAGGCGGTGCGGATGATTTCGTCGAGCGATGTGTAGCGCGGGCTCCAGCCCAGTTCCCGGAGGGCCTTTCCGGAGCTTGCGACGAGGACTGCGGGGTCGCCGGGACGTCGCGGATGAATCTCGGCGGGGATCGGATGGCCGGTGACACGTCGCGCCGACTCAATGACCTCGCGCACGCTAAATCCTTGGCCGTTTCCAAGGTTGTAAATGAGCGGACCCTGATTCTCTGACTGAGCACCGAGCGCGGAGAGTGCAAGAAAGTGCGCATCTGCCAGATCTGAAACGTGGATATAGTCGCGAACACACGTGCCGTCGGAGGTGGGGTAATCGTCGCCGAAGATGCGGATGGACGCGCGGCGTCCGAGCGCTACGTCGAGGACCAGCGGGATCAGATGGCTTTCGGGCTCGTGGGCTTCGCCACGGGTGATTCCCGCGGGCCCCTCGTGCGCCCCGGCCACGTTGAAGTAGCGCAACGATGCATAGCGCAGGCCGTGAATACGATTAAACCAAGCCAGCATCTGCTCGACCAGAAGCTTCGACTGGCCGTAGGGATTCGAAGGCGCGAGGCGCGCATCCTCCTGAATCGGAACGGATTCTGGATCGCCGTATACGGCTGCGGTGGATGAAAAAACCAGCCGCTTTGGTCCGCAGGCGAGCATAGCCTCGAGCAGCGCCAGAGTGGATGCGGTGTTGTTGCGGAAATAGATCTCGGGCCGGACCATCGATTCGCCGGCCTCAATCAGCGCGGCGAAGTGAAGGACGGCGTCAAACGGCTGGTTTTGCTGTCGCGCCGAATCCAAAATGTTTTCGATGGCTTGCCGGTCGGCCAGTTCGCCCTCGATGAATTCAGCTCCTGGAGGCAGCAGATTTCGCCGGCTGTGACTCAAATTATCGAAAACGACGGCCTTATGCCCCTTCTCAACGAACAGGCTTGCGACTGTACCCCCGATATACCCTGCACCGCCGGTAACGAAAATCTTCACAAAAAGGCTACCCTCGCGAGACCTGTTTGATTTACCTTGAGTCTATAAGAGTAGTGCCCAACCGAGCGGACCATTGAACCGCATGGGCCAAATTCACGAGCGGTGGCAATGACAGCCGGGAGCTCGCAACGACCGATTTTTTGTTGTTGCGATCAAGGACCGCTCAGACGGTCCGAAATTGGTGTTCCCGCAGCGCATCTTCAGTCGCGAAGCCCGCGACCGATTCCTTTTGAAGTGCCTTGGATCATGAAGGAAAGGAACGGAATAAGCGCGGGATCCAGTCCCGGTGCGGGTGAGTATTCAGGCGGATTCCCCCGTGCCATTGGTACCTGTCCATACACAATTTGGGTGATCGGTGAGTAACCAACCGGTCCGTATACTGGTAATGGTTTCTTTCCAATTTTCCCTCAAGGAATCTGGACTTGAAAGCGATGGATCGGATAGGCGGAGCCATCGGGATTTCGGGGTCGGCAAATGGCGCTCAATGGCCATTGCTTTTAGCCGGCGACTCCAGGTGCAGACACGAATCCCACTCGGACAAAAAGCCGAGTTGGCGCACAATTGACGTTTCGAATTACGTTGGAAGAACGCAGCTGGCAATTGGATTCTAGGATTGCGTTCCCCCGATTTTGCAATACTTCCCAAGGTGGTCCCCTCAAAGGGGGCGGCCGCAAGCGAGGTTTAGAGAAATGGCGACGTCATATACCCCTGGACAAGGCACATTCGTTGGTTTGCTTCCCGAGCCTGAAACTCGCCCGCTGGCATTTTTGATGAGCGGCGGCATTAATGTGGCGATTGCCGTGACAGCCATCGTTATCGGCATGACCGCCCAACATGTCCTTCAGCAGCATTACGAGATGACGGAACTGGTTGTCCCGAACACGCCGCCGCCACCCGCGGTAAAGATCAGGCAACCTCCTCCGCAAGAGTTGCCACCCCCGCCGGAGCCGCCCAAGGTGGAGTTGCAGCCGCGGCAGATCGAGATGCCGAAGCCGAAGCCCGAGCCGAAGCCGATCCAGATGGAAGCCAAAGTGAATTTGCCCGTCGTTCAGCCTAAGCCGCAGACGGTGGTCATGCAGCCCCAGCCCAAGGCAGCCCTCGCGGCAATGCCCGCACAGAACAACATGGTCAAGCCGTCCACCGCGCCCGTGCATCTTGGCGAAACGTTCGGCGCGACGCCCAATCCCAACGCCACCCGTCCGGCCACGGTGGCCGCGATCGGTAATCCCTACGGCGGAATGAATGGTCCGGCTGTGGCGCCTCATGGAGTGGTCGGATCCACCGGCCTCGGCAACGGAACCAAGTATGGTTCTAGTGCCGGCAACCTAGGCAAGGTTGCTTCTGCGGGCATTCCCGGAGCAACAGGCACGGGACCGGCCAGCTACGGCAAGGTGGGCTCGGCAGGAATTCCAGGCATGACGCAGGTTGCCGCACCGAAGATGAATACCGAGGTGGTCCATTCCACCGCGGTGGAAGTTCTATCCAAGCCTCCCGTGCAATATACGAGCGAAGCGCGGCAGATGCACGTCGAAGGTGATGTGGTGCTCAGCGTGACGTTTCTCGCCAATGGACAGGTCGTGGTCCACGGCGTGATTCAGGGCCTTGGCCATGGGCTTGACGAGGAAGCCAAGCGTGTAGCGCAGCAGATCCGATTCCGCCCCGCAACCAATAACGGCCAGCCAGTGGACGTAACGACCAAGATTACCATTACTTTCCAATTGGCGTAGAACCGTGCCGTACTTGGCGTAGCCTTACCTTGGTAAAGTTGAATATGGCCCAATACTCAGCCGCTCAAGCCCGGTAAGGCTCCAGAGGCCGGGAAGAGAGCCGCAAAGAGTTCAATAGGAGTTACAGATGAAGTTTTGGAAGATCCCCCTAACCTTCCTGATTCTGGTCATGGGCGTCGCATGCGCGCACGCCAAGAAGGAGCCAAAGTACGAGCAGGCGCGTCAGCTCACCCCCGAACAGGCGGCGTTGGTGCAAAGGGCCATTGCGCAGGAAAAGGTGCTCATCAAGAACATCCAATTGCGCACTCCCCTGGTTGAAACCTATATCCAGGACACGCGTCCGGATGTGAAGCTCTATGAAGTCCCCACAGATGACCAATACATGCTGAGCCGGGTGGACTTCAGCAAGGGATTCTTCGACAGAACTTATGAGCCGAAGGCAGAAGTCCGCCACGGATTCTTTAAAGGTTCGCTGGCGGCCATGACGGGACTCAGCAAGGCCCTGGGACTGGAAAAGTTCACTTACAATCCCAACGGCTTTATGCAAATGATGTTCATTGACCCGTCGGGATTCGATCAGCAGCATTATGTTTTCAGCTTTGTGCGCCGCGAGTTCCTCGGCACGGTGCGCACATGGGTTTACGATGTGCATCCCAAGGCTGACGTCAAGGGAATCGGCCGGTTCTACGGGCGCATCTGGGTCGAGGATGAGAGCGGCAGCGTGGTTCGCTTCAACGGCACCTACACCGGTCCAACCACCGAAGACGCCTCAAAGTATTACTTCCACTTCGACAGTTGGCGCATGAACGTGCAGCCCGGAATCTGGCTGCCAGTGGCCGTATATGTCGAAGAAACGCAACGCACCGAGGCTGAAAAATCAATCGGCTTGAAGGCGCAGACCCATTTCTGGGGCTACTCTCTCAAGCTGCCCACTCGCGAGAGTGAGAATGTGAGCGTAAAAGTCGACGAAGCCGTCGACAAGAGCGACGACTCACAGGACGTGGGTCCGCTGCAAGCTTCGCGCATGTGGATCACGCAGGCCGAGAACAACGTGATTGACCGCCTCGTGGAAGCGGGCCTGGTTGCGCCGCTCAATTCGGGCGGCTATGAGAACAAGGTCCTCGATCAGATTGTGATCAACCTGGTGGTGCCTAACAATCTTGCGTTCACTGACCAGATTCACACGCGCGTGCTTCTTACAGATACCGTTGAAGCCACGACCGTAGGGAACACAATTCTGTTGAGCAAGGGATTGATCGACTCGCTGCCCAGCGAAGAAGCGATCGCCTCGGTGGTGGCCATGGAGCTGGCGCACATCGCCATGGGACACCACATCGATACCCGATACGCATTCAACGACCGGCTGTTGTTCCCTGATACAGCCACATTCCAGAAGATCGACATGAACCACTCCGATGTGGACAACGAATCCGCTTCGAAGAAGGGCATGGAGTATCTCGAGAACTCCATGTACAAGGACCGGCTGGCGAACGCGGGTCTCTACTATGAGCAGTTGGCGGATCGGGCCAAGGTGCTTAAGGCGCTGAATACGCCAATGCTGGGCGACTCGCTGCTGAGGGCGGATGGCACGCCTTGGATGAACGCGCTGGAGCACGACGCTCCCAAGCTGAACTGGGACGACCTGGCGCAGACCCCTGCATTGCCGCTGGGAAGCTGGCTGAAGACCGATCCCTGGGATGATTCGGTGCACATGCTGAGCGCGAAGCGCTACGCACCAATGAATGCCCGCGACAAAATGCCGTTTGAGGTGACGCCGATCTTCTACAAGCTGCAGCACTATGAAGAGGCCAGCGTAGAACCGGCCGCGGCTCCGCCCTCTGTGGCAGCGCCCGGGGCACAGCCCGCGAACGATCAACCGGCTGCTGCGCCGGATAACGCACAACCGGCTCCGCCCGCACAGTCCGGGTCGAGCGCCGCTACCCCTCCCGATCAGCAAACCACAGGCGGCACGCCGCCTGCACAGCCACCCGCCGCGGCGCAAAACCCGCAGCCTTAAGCGAGTATGAGTCCGGCCGAGACAGCGTACGACGCACCGAATTCATGCTCAGGCAGAGCCGGTTGGAAGTGTGAGTCCGGGCTGCGTTGTTCGTTCGATCGAAGAATCACAGGAAGTGGATGCGCCGTGTTTATGAAGAGATCGACCCTGGCGTTGTTGTTCCTCGCGTTCTCCTTTGTCATCGTTTCCGCGCGGGCTCAAGTTGTGCCCGCCGCAACTTCAAGTGGCCTCCATGTTTCCGCTGGCGCGCTTGGCTCAATGTTCCAGCCTGATTACGCCGGGGAAGGCATCGCGCAGACGAGTCCCAATCGGCTCTATGGCCCCGGTGCCTACGTGGACGTTCATTTCAGCCGCTGGGTGCAGGTGGAAGGCGAAGGTCATTGGCTGCGGTTCAACCAATATAGGTCGATCGATGAGGACACTTACCTGGTCGGTCCGCGCATTCCCATCCTCACGTTTCACCGCGTTACGCCGTATGGGAAGTTCCTCGTCGGTCTGGGCAGCGGAAGCTTCTTAACCGGGACCACGTTCGTCCTGGACTACGGCGGTGGCGTGGACGTAAGGCTCACTCGCCGTTTTACGCTGCGCGCCATCGACTTCGAGTTTCAGCAATGGCGTTTGACCCCGACGCTCTATCCATACGGCGGCAGCGTGGGCGTCAGTTACAACATCTTCTAAGTGCAGTTCATGGTTCAGAGTCGCGCTTCACGGCACATTGCGCGCTCCGCCGTCCGGTGCGAACCGGGAACTAAGAACTCTTGGCTGTCTTTACGGCTGCACATGCAGCGGCGTTGCCTTCGCTGAAGGCATGCGCACGCGCAGGATGCCCGCCACGGTCGGCGCAATCTGGCGCATATCTACCAAACCCAAATCGCGATGGCGCGCTATCCCACTTCCTACTGCAAAGAACGAAGAATGCATCTCCGGATCTTCCGGCGAAAAACCGTGTGAACCGCGATGACCGGGAATCGGCGTGACAAGGCTACCGGTAAGCCCGTTCCCGGTGTAGTAGCCCGGCTTCAAAACCACAAGAAATGCCGCATCGGGAAAGCCGCCGCGTTTCTTAATCGCGTCACCATCGAGGATCTCCGCAATTCCGTTCGCTGGATCGGCTGCGAGGCCGTCGAGCATCGTCTTTACCTGTTGTTCCGTCGCGTGATCGTTTGGATCGTGCAGCATGATCGCAGCCATACCACCGGCCATCCACGGCTCGGCCTTCCAGGATTTGATTGCCGGAGCGTGCGTAGCCGGATCGATTGAGCCCTGGATCAACCCCGCCTGGATGAACGGAACCGCGAGGTTGACGAAGTTGGAGATATTCATAAAACCATGGTCGGAAACGACAACCAGAACGGCGGCGGGGTTATTGGCGAGCAACTGCTTCGCCAGGCGAGCCACCATGCCGTCGATCGCTTCGAGATCTGCGCGGGCCTCGGGGCTGAAGGGTCCATGCGCGTGCTGCGTTTCGTCGAGGGAGCTCAGATGCAGCGTCATGAACGCCGGCTTGTATCGCCGCAGAATCTCGAGCGTGTAGCGGGTCTTCATCTCGTCGCCTGGGATCGAGGTGTCGTTTCCGTTCATGTAGGGGCCGGCCGCGGACTTTAGTTGCTTGATCAGCGTGTCGGGCCGCGCGAGGGCTGCCATCAGGAGCTGGTCGTCGGGATTCGCAGAGGATGACGGACTTGCACCGCGCCAATACTCCGGGACGAGGTAGTCGACGTCGGTCGCGCCCACGCTAACGGGCCAACCGACGCTGGCCGTGCGCAGACCGGCCCGGTGTGCAACCTGCCACAGTGTGGGCATGCGAATCTGGAACGCATACCAGTTCCAAGCTCCACCATTTTGCTGCAGCGGATCGAAGACCTGGTTGTTATAAATGCCATGCTGAGCGGGCCAGACGCCCGTGATCAGCGTAGTGTGGCTGGGGTAGGTTACCGTCGGCCAAATCCCGATTACACCATCGGCGTACGTCCCGTTCGCAAGCAGCGTGCGCAAATAAGGAATCTTCATTCCGTGCGCATCCGCCTGCGTAATGTACTCAGGCTTGAGTCCATCAATCGAAATCATCAGAACAGGCGCGGCGTGGGCGGCCAAGCCGAAGAAGAGCGCGAAAATGACCAGAACGAGCGGCAATCTCAAAGACCTGCGAGCGAGTAGGCGTAGGACGGCGTTCATGCGGAGTGCTCCTCCAGGTGTTGTGATGGGAAGCGACGAAGCCGTCCGCACTCTCAAGTCATATTCGCAAGCGAGCGGCGATGGAGCGTGTTGGGGAAGTATACAGGGAGTAGCGCATAGAGGACAGCACGGAAAAAAGGCCGCTCTCGTGAGCGGCCCTTCAGTGAACTATGACCTGCGAACTATGAACTGTCGTTACGCCGGCGAGGTCGCTCTTTTGCGGATTCTGACGACGGGCAATCGCGCCATCCGGCTCTGTGATAGTCTGTGGTCTCCGGAGCGGCGCATGCGCTGGCCGCGCCAGGATCCCTCGCGTAACTGGCGATTCAGGTGGGCCACCACCGGGGAGCGCGAGGCAGTTCTCAAGCGGTTCCAGAGGCGCCTCTAAGCGTCAAGGGAGCCGTAGAAGCCGATCGCCTGGGCATATCTTCTGCGACCGCGACGAGAGGACTGCCCATGACTGTGTTCCGCGATTTCTGTTTTGCTTCCGATCCACAGGTTTTCGAGGCGATTGCCGGTGAAGAGATTCGCCAGCAGCAAGCGATCAACTTGATTCCCTCGGAAAACTATACCTACCCTGAGGTACTGGCCGCGCTCGGGTCGGTGCTCACAAACAAATACTGCGAAGGATACCCGGGGCGCCGCTACTATGCCGGCCAGGAGTTCTCTGACCGGCTGGAGAACCTGGCGCGCGAACGCGCTTGCCGCCTGTTCCGTGCCGAGCACGCGAACGTTCAGCCTCTTTCCGGCTCGCCGATGAATCAGGCCGTGTATCTGGCGTTCATGAAGCCGAAGGACACGATCCTGGGCATGGACCTTTCACACGGCGGTCACCTGACCCATGGGGCGCCGGTGTCGCACATGGGACAGCTCTTCAATTTCGTCCGCTACAAAACGGAACCGGGCCGGGCAGGGGCCATCGACTTCGAGGAACTGCGCCGCATCGCGCAGGAAACGCGGCCGAAGATCGTGCTGTGCGGTTACACGTCGTACCCGCGTGAGTACGACTATTCGGCCTTTCGATCGATCGCTACCGAAGTGGGTGCGCTGGCCATGGCCGACATCTCGCATGTGGCGGGCATGATCGCGGCCGATGTGCTGCCGAACCCGCTCGACGCGGGCTTTGACATCGTGACCACCACGACGCACAAAAGCTTGCGTGGGCCGCGCGGTGGGATGATTCTCTGCCGAAAAGAGCTGGCAAAGCAGATCGACAGCTCGGTCTTCCCTGGGCTGCAAGGCGGTCCGCATATGAATAGCATCGCGGCTGCGGCGATTACATTTCGCAAGGCCGAGGAGAGCAGCTTCAAAAGCTACGCGCGACAGATTCTCAAGAATGCGCGGGCTTTGGGCGAGGGGCTTTCTGCCGCAGGAGCGGCTCTGGTGACGGGAGGCACGAGCAACCACATGCTGGTGGCCGACACGATCGCGAGCTACGGTCTTGACGGGAAGCGCGCCGAGCAGACACTTGAAAGAATCGGCATCGCGACCAACAAGCAGGTCATTCCCGACGACCCGAATCCTCCGCTGCGGCCGAGCGGAATTCGCCTGGGCACTCCGGCCTGCACGACGCGCGGGATGACGGAAACCGATATGCATCAGATCGCTTCGTGGATCGCCGAAGCTCTTGCGAACCCCGGGGATGAGGTTCGGCTCGAGAGAATTGCAGGCGAGGTCAGCAATCTGAGTGCGAAGTTCTCGATTCCCGGCTTCGAATCGTTGCCGTGGTAAGCGATGCGATTGATTGCAGCGCGACAACAGCTAAAGGGCCGCTCTCGCGAGCGGCCCTTATAATTACCGTTTTGCGGCGAAGCCGCGTCTGCCCCAACGCAGGCCGGGGTCCCCAAGAAACGATCGTTGTTTCTTGGGGTGGAGGTGGTTACGCAGGTGAAGGCGAGCCCTCTGGCAAGCCGCCCGTCGGTCCGCGGCCTTCCGGCTTGAGGACCTGCTGCGGCTGGCCGCCGTCGGAATCCCCAGGCCCCGCCAACGATGACCGCAGTGCCGGAAGCGTTTTACCCTCGAGCAAAAGCTTCAGCTCGTCGGCATCGATCGTCTCGCGCTCCAACAGAGCTGCCGCAATGCGGTGCATCGCGTCCGCGTTGGTTTCAACCAGGTTATGCGCCGCCTGGTAGGCTTCGTCGATCAAGCGGCGGACTTCGAGGTCGATCTGGCGCGCCGTCTCTTCGCTAAAGTCGCGGTGCTGCGCAATCTCGCGGCCAAGGAAGATCTGCTCTTCCTTCTTGCCGAAGGTGAGCGGTCCCAGGCGGCTCATGCCGTATTCGCAGACCATGGCGCGCGCCAGTTCCGTGGCTCGCTCAATGTCATTGCCTGCGCCCGTTGACATCTGGTTGAGGAAGATCTCCTCGG
>Ga0181535_10000475_pt1 | contig 60460 bp, 35 predicted proteins | sample PEATcosm2014_Bin_44_FD_119774 | JGI IMG/M metagenome (GOLD analysis project Ga0181535, IMG submission 119774) | Peatland microbial communities from MTU Mesocosm Facility, Houghton, MI, USA - PEATcosm2014_Bin17_30_metaG | ecosystem: Environmental > Terrestrial > Soil > Wetlands > Peat | place... | reverse complement strand
TGCTCCACGCTTCCTTCAGACCCCACCTCGCAATGACGCCCTTGCGCTTCGCTATCACTTCTCCCCATCTGGATGTGAAGAGGACTTTCACCTCCAAGCTGTCATTCATGCACGGCGTACAACAAAGAGGGCGTCCGGCTGCGCCGGACGCCCTGGGGAGCTGTTTGAATCCTTCTTAGTGAGTCACCTGGCGGAAAGCCCAGAAGAGGCAGCCGGAGAGCAGCGCCGCAGCGGGGAGAGTTAGAACCCAGGCCATCGCGATATTGCGAATGGTAGAGATCTGCAGGCCACTGCCGTTGGCGGCCATGGTGCCGGCCACACCGGAGCTGAGGACGTGAGTGGTCGAGACCGGCAGGCCGAAATTGTCGGCAGCCGAGATGGTGCACATGGCGACCAACTCGGCGCAGGCGCCCTGGGCATAGGTGAGGTGCTCTTTGCCGATCTTTTCGCCGACGGTGACCACGATGCGCTTCCAGCCGACCATGGTGCCCATTCCTAATGCGAGCGCGACGGCTACCTTGACCCAGACGGGGATGAACTTGGTCGCCTTGTCCACGGAGCTCTTGTAGGTAGCGAGAGTTTTAGATTCGGCGGCAGTGAAGGCCGGATTGTGGTTCTTCTGCATCAGGCGGATGGCCTCGCTGGCAACATACATATCGTTGCGCACGTTGGCTTGCTGATTGGCCGGAACCGCTTTGTATTCCTTGTAGACGTTCACATCGCCTTCGAGGTCCTTGACCAGTTCCCTCAGAGCGAGAACCGTATCCGGCTTGATCTGCTTGGTGCGGATGTAGTCGGTGACCTCGGCGCGGGCATCTTCGCCCAGAACGCCGCTCTTATCCACGTGCTGGTTGAGGACGGCTCCCGCCTGCTCGGAGGCAGCGATGAAGGCCTGTGTCTCGCGCCCGGTAACCGCATGGTTGAGTGCATAGGCAGTGGGCACGGTGCCGATGAGGATGAGCATGATCAGTCCCATGCCCTTTTGCCCGTCATTGGATCCGTGGGCAAAGCTGACGCCGGAGCAGGTAAAGACCAGCAGGGCGCGAATGGGCCACGGTGGAGGAGTATTACCTTTGGGCGCGGTGAAGAGCACATCTGCATTTTCGATTACGATTCTGGCGAATAATGAAATCACAAAGAGACCGACGAGACCCACAAGGAACATGACAGCGATCAGGCCGGTGGGTGAACTCCAAGACTCAATGTACGCAACAGGCTGCCAGATGGGAGCGCCCAGGGGACCGAAGAGCCCGAGGACCAGGGGCGCGATGAAGTTCATCACGTAGGTTCCGGCGACTCCGGTGACCACGATGGTGGGAAGCGCCCACAGGAGCTTTTTGTGATTCGCGTCGAAGTTGACGGCGAAGGCCTTGGCCCATTTCGTCAGGATAAACAGCTTTGAAAGCAGCAGGAGCAGGGCGGCGGCGCCGAATCCAATCAGGGGCGAGATGAGCAACACCTTGAAGACCTTGGTGGCCTGTTCCCAGTCCACGCCGGAGGTACCGGTGTGAACGCTCATCAGCTGGTTGGCGATACCCACGCCGATGATGGAGCCGACCATGGTGTGGGAACTGGAGGCTGGAAGGCCAAACCACCAAGTGCTCAAGTTCCATATGATGGCGGCGATGAGCAAGGCAAAGACCATGGCGAAGCCGGCGCCGGAGCTGACCTGAAGAATCAGCTCGACGGGAAGCAGCGTGATGATCGAAAAGGCCACGGCCCCGGACGAGAGCAGTACGCCGGTCAGGTTGCAGAGCCCGGACCAGACGACGGCGATGTTGGGGTCGAGCGAGTGGGTGTAGATGACCGTAGCGACGGCGTTGGCGGTGTCGTGGAAGCCATTGACGAACTCGAATCCGAGAGCGATCAACAAGGCGAAGATCAACAGGAGATAGGGCCAGATGCTGCCAATGGCCACGCCGTTGAAGTCGTTAAATATGTTGACTCCGATGAAGCCGAGGCCGATGACCAATGCGGCGAGTACGATGCCGCCGCTGACCATGGCGTGCGATTTCTTCATCTTTTTGTCAAGAATCGCCGCAGCGGCGGGACGGGCTGGTAGGGCTGTCGCCAAATCTGACATTTAAAGGCTCCAGAGTGCGGGATGGATTCGAGTCAAGTTACGCTGGGGGAAGCAAAACTCAGACACATAATGGATAAACGATCCATGTGAAAGGGAGATGAATTCTGACCGGAAGGCTTGTGGATTGTAGTAAAGTGGCCGCATGAATTCACACAGGCTTCGCATTGGTTTCGCCGTCTGGGTGGTGTGCGCAGCTGGTTGCCTTACGCTTGGGATTCTGGCCGTCGCGCTGCGGGCCCAGCATTCACCGCCGCTAAAGAAGGCTGACTCGATTCTGATTTTGAAGGAGGATCATGTGTTGGAGTTGCTCGCTGGGGGCAGAGTGATCCGCACATACAAGGTGGCGCTGGGACAGGGCGGCCTTGCGCCGAAGGAACGCCAAGGCGACGGGCGAACGCCAGAAGGCCAATACACTATTGACGGGAAAAATGCTGCGAGTCACTATCACAAGGCTCTGCATGTTTCGTATCCGAACGCCGCGGATCGCAAGCGTGCGGCCAAGCTGGGCGTCTCGCCCGGCGGCGACATCATGATTCATGGCCTGCCCGACGGCAAGGGATGGGTGGGCGCGCGGCACCGGCTCTACGATTGGACGCTGGGGTGCATCGCCGTGACCGACGAGGAGATCGACGAGGTCTTTGAACTGGTTCCAGTGGGGACGCCGGTGGAGATTCGACCGTAATGCGACTTTAATCGGCCGAATAGTGAGTTGCTTTAAAAACGCTTGCTAGCAAATAGCGAGCGGCTGGCCCCACCGCAGGTGGTGCGAAAATAGAATGAATGCTCTCCCTGCAAAATGCCGGAAAGCGGTTTGGGCCGCGAGTTCTCTTCCTTGAGGCCAACTGGCTGATCCGGGCGCGGGAGAAAACTGCGCTCGTTGGCGCTAACGGTACTGGTAAATCCACCATCATGAAGGTACTGGCCGGGCTGGAGACGCTGGACTACGGCCAGGTGCAGCAGACGCGCGGCATGAGCATCGGCTACCTGCCTCAGGAAGGTCTGGCGCTGGCCGGGCGCAGCGTCTTCGAGGAGTGCCTGACTGTTTTTGATGAATTGCGCGACATGGAGCGCGAGGTGGAGCGGCTCGGAGGGCAACTGGCTGTGCTGGATCACGAGGGGCCGGAGTACGAAGCCGCGGCGGAGCGCTACTCGATGCTGCAGGAGCGCTTTCACTCGCTGGACGGCTATGCGCTGGACGCGCAGGTGGGCGGCGTGCTCACGGGCCTCGGTTTCGGCAAGGAAGACTGGACGCGGCAGACCGACGAGTTCTCGGGCGGCTGGCAGATGAGGATTGCGCTGGCCAAACTGCTGCTGGCAAAACCGAATCTGCTGCTGCTGGACGAGCCAACCAATCACTTGGACCTGGAGACGCGTAACTGGCTCGAGGACTATCTGAAGAGTTATCCATTCGGCTACATTCTGATCTCGCACGACCGTTATTTTTTGGATGTGACCATTGATCGCACGGTCGAAATCTGGAATAAGAGGCTGAATATCTACCAGGGAAATTACACAAAGTATCTAAGTCAAAAAGATGAGCGTCGGACGCAGTTGCAATCGGCTTATCGTAATCAGCGACTGCAGATCGAGCATCTGGAGGCCTTTATCAACCGCTTCCGCGCGCAGGCCACCAAGGCCAAGCAGGTGCAGTCGCGCATCAAAGAACTGGAGAAGATCGAGCGCATTGAAATACCCGAGGAAGAGGCGGCGATTCATTTCCGGTTTCCTCAGCCGCCGCCCTCGGGACGCATGGTTGTGGAGGCCGAAGGGCTCTCGAAAAGTTATGGCGCGAAGCAGGTGCTCAATGATGTGCGCTTTGGAATTGAGCGCGGCGACCGAGTGGCGCTGGTGGGTGTGAATGGCGCGGGCAAGTCCACACTCATCAAGCTGCTCATTGGGGACGAAGCGCCCACGGCCGGACGGATCAAGCTGGGGCACAACGTGGTGAGCGAGTATTTCGCGCAGGACCAATACAAAGTGCTGGACGGAGACTCACGCATGTTGGACGACATCAGCGGCGCGGCGCTTAAGGTGCCGGAGGGCGAGTTGCGTTCGCTGCTGGGCTGTTTTCTCTTTCGCGGGGACGATGTCTTCAAGCCGCTGGGCGTGCTGTCGGGCGGCGAGCGTAATCGCTATGCGTTGGCGCGGATTCTGGTTTCGCCGTCGAATTTTCTGCTGCTTGACGAACCAACGAATCACCTGGATATGCGGGCGAAAGACGTGCTGCTCGATGCGCTGGCGGCCTTCAGCGGGACAGTCGTGTTTGTTTCGCACGACCGCTATTTCATTGATAGGCTGGCTACGCGCGTACTTGAGGTGGAAGGCGGCAATGTTACCAGCCACGAGGGGAATTACGAAGATTACTTGCGCTGGAAGGAGGCGCAGAAGATTGCATCGAACGGCACTTCGGTTGAATTATCGCCGAAGGGAAAGCAGCCGGAGACAATCGCGCCTGCGAACGGTAACGCTGCTGACGATGGAAAGGATGGCGAGGACGAGCCGGCCAAGGAACGCACGCGCCGCTTGAATCCCATCAAGCAGAAACAGATGGAAGAGCGTTGCGCGTTTTTGGAAGAGGAAGTCCCGCGCATCGAGGCGGCCATCGCGCACACCGAGGAGCAGTTGAGCGTTTATGTTTCCGCCACAGAGACGCAGCGGCTGAGTGACCTTGCGGCGGAGTTGCGCTCGCAGCTCGCCGACTTTACCGCTGAGTGGGAAGAGCTGATGGGGCAGTTGGAAGGGGCTTGAAAAGGTTCGAAATCGCGGTGTGTTAGGCCAAAAATGGGGCAGAATCGGCCGTTTGGAGTGTACAAATAGTTAATAGGTAGAAATTACAAGCTATTTATTTACTTGCGCATACGACCAGACAAAGACTGGAAAAACGAACCTCCAAGGTGGGAGGGGGTGGGGTCAGGCTGTTTTTCGCGGTTTTGGCTCATGATGGAGGGCGGCTAAAGCGACCTGGGCCGCGTAGAGGAGCTGATTGGCCCGGTTCTGGGGTATCGCTTCGATGAGGATGCCGTGGGCTACGCAGGCGATGAAGTCGCGGATGCTTTCATAGCCAGCGAGTGTGGGCAGCGCTTGGCAATAAGCCGGGCCGGCCTTGTGGGCTGCGAAGACCTCGGCCATGCTGTTACCGCGTTTAGCAGTTTCCATGTAGGCGTCGTAGGCGCGCTGCCAGGCGGCGATGCAACGCTTGACGGCGGTGCGGGCTTGTTTGGGGTTGGGGTCGATGACCGGCAGTGGAATGGCCTCGACCAAGGCGAGTTCGGATGTGGGGTTTGGTGTCACGGTGGATTCTCCCTGTCAGTGGACGGTGGTCAATGAACAGTGGTCAGTTTGGCCACGCTCTTCTGACTGCTTTCATTCTGCGCCGGGGATTGATAATTAACTGCAAGGCAGCGGGGAAAGAATCATAGTATCCCACCCTTGAATCAAAAGGCGATTCAAGGATGGGGCACCCGGCTCCGCTGGATTTTGGAGGTTTGAGCGATGAGGAAAAAGATCAGAGTGGAGCAACTTCCCGAGTTCGATGCGGCGCCTTACCTTGAGAGTGAGGAGTCGATTGCCGCATACCTGACCGATATTCTGGAGGCGAACGATGCGGCCTTGCTGGCCTCGGCGCTGGGCGATATTGCCCGCGCGCGCGGAATGACGGAGATCGCCAAAGCTGCCGGGATCACTCGCGAAGCCCTCTATAAGGCACTGCGCCCAGACAGCGCGCCGCGCTTTGACACGGTGAATCGAGTCTGTGCGGCGCTCGGCGTGCGTCTGGTGGCGCAGCCGATGCACACCTAGCGGTCGAAGTGGGTTCGTGGTTTCCCAGGTCCGAAAATCCGGACCTGGGGCTCCCGGCAGTGGACAGTTTAGCCATGCTCTCCTCACTGCTTCCATTCTGCGCCGGGGAATAATAATTAACTGCACTAACCCCAAGGCGGCGGGGAGACATTCTCGTATCCCACCCTTGAATCAAAAAGCGATTCAAGGATGGGGCACCCGGCACCCGGCGATAAAAACAACCGCAGGTCCTTCGACTTCGCTACGCTGCGCTCAGGATGACAGGTTTGTGGCTTGTTCGAGATGACAGGTTGGTTGGCGGGTTTCGCTGCGCCCCTACGGGGCTTTGGGCTGTTTTGTGATTCTGGTCCCAGGGTTGCGCTGCGCTTCACCCTGGGCTATTATCCTTCTCTCCCTACGGGAGAGAGAGCGCATGAGACGTCAGAGCGCATCCTATGGGAGAGAGAGAGGGGAGAGAGAACGCGGGGAGAGGGCGAAAGCGGACGCGGACGTCCGCGCGACAGCCGGCCAGGAGGTCAGCGCACGAAATCATTCGCGCGTGAACAATGAAGCCTTCATGGGCCGTCGTGCATAATTTAGAGACGATGGGTCTATTGTGGAATCCCGAGAGTTGGTCTTTGCGGCTTGCGGAGTTGGAGGCGCAGACGGGGGAGCTTAAAGAGGCTCCGCTCAGGCGCGATGTGCGTTCGCTGGGCATGCTGCTGGGCGAGGTGCTGCGCGAGCAGGCGGGCGTGGATCTCTTCGCGCATGTGGAAGCGCTGCGGCAGGGCACGATCCGGCGGCGCGACGAAGAGGCGCGGGGACAGCACGCGGAGGCTGCGCGGCACGCGGCTACGGCGCTGGAGCTGGTGCATTCGCTGCCGGTGGAGCGGGCGATTCTGCTGACGCGGGCCTTTGCGTTTTACTTCGAACTGATCAATCTGGCGGAGACGAACCACCGCAAGCGGCGGCGCACGGCTCTGCATATGAGCGGACAAGCGGGCCGGCAGCGCGGGAGCTTGCTCGGAACTTTGTGCGAGATGAAGCGCGTGGGGATCACCGCCGACAAGGCGCTGGAGTGGCTGCGGCGCATTCTGATTGTGCCGGTGTTTACGGCGCATCCGACGGAAGTTGCTCGGCGGTCGGTGATGTTCAAGAGGAGGCGGATCGGGGAGTTTCTGGCTGCGCTCGACCGCATTCCGGTGCCGGAGCAGGAGATGGCGCGGCTGGAAGAGGCGATCCGCGCGGAGATTACGAGCCTGTGGCAGACCGACGAGGTAAGGTCGCGACGGCCAACAGTTTATGACGAAGTGAAGATGGGGCTGGACTACTATGACGTCTCGATCTTTGCGACGCTGCCCAGCCTCTATCGCGAGATTGCCGAGGCGCTCAAAGGCGCGTATGGCGTAGAGATGGAGACACTGGCGCTGCCGCAGGTATTGATGTTTGGATCGTGGATCGGTGGTGATCGGGATGGGAACCCGTTCGTAACGCCGGCGGTGACGCGTGATTCGATCCGGCTGGCGCGAGGGCATCTGCTGCTGCATTATCAACGGCGCCTCGATGAGATTATCGAGCTGCTGACAACGAGCGCGCAGCAGATCGGGGTGACGGATGCGCTGCGGCAGAGACTTGATGCGTACGTCGCGCTGGTGCACACGCCGGAGGCGCAGGCCTTTGAGCAGCAGTACGAGTTTGAGTACTACCGGCGATTTGCGATCTGCCTGAAGGCGCGGCTGCGGCGCACGCTCGATAAGGCGGCGGAACAGCAGGGCGCGGCAGTTGCGGCGCTGCCGGTGATGCCGTATACATTAGCGCGGGTCGACGACGGTTCGGGCAAGCTGGCGAACGCGCTGCCGGCGTATTGTTCGGTGCTGGATTTCATCGACGATCTTGAAGTGCTGCGGGAATCTCTGGAGGCCAATCGCGGGATACGGATTGCGCGAACGCTGGTCGATCCGCTGATCTTGCAGGTGCGGACGTTTGGGCTTCATCTGCATACGCTGGATATCCGGCAACATGCGCGGGTTCATGCGGCGGCGTTGCAGGAGGCGGTTGCCGACACGGCCGCAGAGTCGCTTCCGAGGGAGTTGTCGGATGAGACGGCGAGCGTGCTGGAGACCTTTCGCGTGGTGGCCGAGATCAAGAACGGATGTTCGCCGGAGGTGATTCGACAGTATGTGATCAGCGGGGCTTCTTCAGTGGAAGACGTGCTGGCTGTGGTGCGATTGGCGCGGCTGGGCGGCGTAAGGGTAGAAGGGGCGGGACGGGATCCCGGTTTGATGCCGGTGCCGCTGTTTGAGTCCATTGAGGATTTAAGAAAGGCGCCAGAGGTCTGCCGCGAGCTGTGGAGCAGGCCTGACTATCGCAAGCTGATAGCGACCTGGCACAACTGGCAGGAGGTCATGCTGGGCTATTCGGATTCGAATAAGGACGGCGGCATGCTGACCTCGACGTGGGAGATCTTTCGCGCGCATCGCGATCTGCATGTGGTGGCGCGGGAATGCGGGGTGAAGCTGAGGCTCTTTCATGGGCGCGGAGGGACGGTGGGGCGCGGCGGAGGGCCGACGCATCGCGCGATCTTTGCGCAGCCGATGAATTCTTTTGACGGGCAGTTGCGGATTACCGAGCAGGGCGAGGTGCTGAACTTCAAGTATGCCGACGAGGTTCTGGCGGAGCGGAATCTGGAGCTGATGATTGCGGCATCTCTCGATGCATTGGCGCGGCCGAATGCGCGTGATCCCGAGGGACACTTTTCGGGGGTCTTGAGGCCGGAGTGGGAGGGTGCACTCGATGAGTTATCGGGGATTGCGTTTGAGTATTATCGCAAGCACATTCTCGACGATCCGGGGGTGGTGACTTACTTTGAGCAGTCGACGCCGGTGGGTGAGCTGGAGCAAGCGAAGATTGGCTCGCGGCCTTCGCGACGGAACGCATCCCCTAAGCTGGCGGATCTGCGGGCGATTCCGTGGGTCTTTGGGTGGACGCAGTCGCGGCTGCTGGTGCCGGCATGGTTTGGCGTGGGCTTTGCGTTGGAGGAGTTTCTCACGCGGCCGGGGGCGCTGGAGCTGTTGCGGACAATGACGCATGAGCTGCCGCTGTTTATCGACCTGCTGCGCAATGTGGAGTTGGCGCTGGGCAAGGTGGACCTGGGGACGGCGCGGCTCTATTCCGAACTGGTGGAGGATCGAGAGCTGAGGGAGCGCATCTACGACTTATTTGACGGCGAGTTTCATCGAACTGTGCGAGCTTTGCTGGCGGTGACCGGGCAGAAGGAATTGCTGGAATCGAATCCGGTGCTGGCGCGGTCGATCAAGCTGCGCAATCCATATGTCGATCCGATGCACTTAATCCAGGTCGACATGCTGCGGCGGAAACGGGCTGGGGAGGACACACCGGAAGTCAATCGGGCTATTGCCGCAACGATCAGCGGAATCTCGGCGGGGCTGCGGAATACGGGATGAAGAATTGCTGATGACTCCCGATTGGCTCCCTGTTTCTTCGATTGCGGCGAGTTAGTCTCGCTACGCGGGGTTAGCGGGGTTAGCGAGTTAGCGACACGCAAACGGAATGCATGGTTGAGCACATGCAGATATTGTTGGTCGGCAACCTCAAATTGCTTTACGGCAAGGAGATGGCGGAGAATTCATCCGTGATTCGCTTGCCATTGCGAGCGAATCGTACTATGCTCTTGACATGCGTCGATGTCGCTAACACCGCCCTGGTGCCAGTTGCGACGGTGACGTGCGCCCCGAATTCGCGCACACGCTTCCCCGCCCGACAGCTCGACCATTACCCCAAAAGAAATTGAAGCGAATGCCCCGGGTGCGAATCCCGGAAAGAGGAGATCATCATGGCGCACATTGCTGCGAATGTAACTGAATTGATTGGCCGCACACCCCTGGTGCGGCTGAACAAAGTGGCGGCCGGGCTGCCCGCGACCGTCGTTGCCAAGCTTGAAAGCCAGAACCCGGTTTCGAGCGTGAAGGACCGCATCGGCCTGGCGATGATTGAGTCCGCCGAGAAGGCCGGCAAGATCACGCCGGGCAAGACAGTACTGATTGAGCCTACCAGCGGCAATACTGGCATCGCGCTGGCTTTTGTGGCGGCTGTGAAGGGCTATCGCCTGATTCTGACCCTGCCGGAGACGATGAGCCTGGAGCGCCGCGTGCTTCTGCTGGCCTTTGGCGCCGAGATTGTGCTCACGCCAGGACCTCTGGGCATGAAGGGCGCTATCGCCAGAGCAAACGAACTGCTGAAGGAGACTCCCAACGGATTCATCCCGCAACAGTTTGACAACCCCGCGAACCCGGCGATCCACTATGCCACCACCGGTCCTGAGATCTGGAACGATACGGACGGCAAGGTCGATATCCTCATCTCCGGCGTTGGCACGGGAGGGACGATTACGGGAGTCAGCAAGTATATCAAGGAGCGCAAGCCGAGTTTCAAGGCCATTGCCGTCGAACCTGCCGACAGCCCGGTGCTCTCCGGCGGCAAGCCAGGACCGCACAAGATTCAGGGGCTAGGCGCGGGGTTTGTGCCGTCCATTTTGGATACGAAAAACGTGGATGAGATCATCCAGGTAACCAATGACGAGTCCGTCGCCATGGCTCGCCGGTTGCCGCTTGAGGAGGGCATCTTTGTGGGCATCAGCTCGGGAGCGGCTGTTGCAGCGGCGCTCAAGGTGGCCGCGCGGCCAGAGAATGCCGGGAAGCTGATCGTGGTGGTGCTGCCCGACTTTGGCGAGCGCTATCTGACGAGCGTGCTCTTTGACTCTCTGCGCCAGCAGGCGTTGGCTCTACCGGTTGAGGCGCTTGCGGTCTAGGCCCGTCGGCGTGAGGCACTTTGCTTGGAAGGGGACGGGCGTCGGCCCGTCCGTTTCAAGCATATTGGATATGGATTGAAACCGAGAAGTTAGTTCGACTGGCCATGGCGTTTTTAGCACGTATCCGCGAAGACATTGACTCTGTGCTGGAGCGCGACCCGGCTGCACGCTCGCGGCTGGAGGTGTTTCTCTGCTATCCGGGGCTTTGGGCGGTGTGGATACACCGGGTCTCGCATGTTTTGTGGGGCGCGCGGATGCGGCTGCCGGCGCGGCTTCTCTCGCAGGTGGGCCGATTCTATACGGGCGTAGACATTCATCCCGGAGCATTGCTGGGACGGCGGCTTTTCATCGACCACGCGACCGGTGTGGTGATCGGCGAGACGGCGATTGTGGGCAGCGACGTAACGATGTACCAGGGTGTGACGCTGGGCGGCACGGGCAAGGGCCACGGCAAGCGCCACCCGACAGTCTGCGACGGCGTCTTCATCGGCAACAACGCCAACCTTCTGGGCAACATCACCATCGGCGAAAACTCGCGGGTGGGAGCGGGGTCGGTGGTCCTTTCCGACGTTCCGCCCAACTCGACCGTCGTTGGCGTTCCGGCGCATATCGTCTATCGCAACGGCGAGCGCGTGCTGATTACCGATCCGCACGACATCAAGGATCCACTTTCGGATTCGCTGATCGCGTTGTCGGCGCGCGTGGATGAACTGGAGGAGCGACTGGGCGGCGAGCGCAGGCCGGCTGAGCAATTCACAGCCGAAGAGGCCGAGCGCGAAGCTTACCGTGCGGAGTTGGAGCAGCGGCAGTATGTCTCGATGGGTGAGGGGATCTGAAGCCGGAGACCGGCCGGTGCTAGAGTGGTTTCATCTCCACTTTTTTGCCGGAGCCGGTTTTCTTGCTGGGTTTTCGTCTGTTGCTCGTTGCCTTTCTCGCGCTGCCTGTTGCCGCCCACGCCGCCAATCGCGTGCAGGCTGCGCCGGTGCCGCCGGAGATGCGTTCGACGGCCTTTTCCGTCACGGTGAACGGCAAGCCTGTGGACGTGGCTCACGCGGCGGCGAGCTATGAATATGTCAGCTTTGATATCACCGGGCCGGTAATAGTGGAGATCACGGCCGCGGAGCCGGGGTTCTGGGAAAAGGGCGTGGATATTCAGCCGTGGCGGCTGGGCTTGCGCCCCGTTCGCCAAGGGCAGGCCATTCGATTCCGGCTTGCGGGGCCGGCCAAGCTTTCGATCTCAAGGCCGGGCGATTTCCTTAACCATGCCAAGATTCTCTTTCTCTTTGCGGGCGCGCCACCGCCGCCGATGCCGCGCAAGCAGGAGATTCACGTTTATCTGCCGGGCGTCTATCACGGCAGCCTCAATCCCAAGAGCGGCGAGACCTTTTATCTCTCGCCCGGATCGTACTTCTACGGCAGCCTCAATCTTTGGCAGGTGCATGACGTGAAGGTGCTGGGCCGCGGGACCATCGTCTATGAAGGCTCTCAGGACCCCAACAGCGACGAGGGCTGGATGCAAAAGCCCGACTGGCACTGCATCGGCGCCCTTGAAGCCAAAAACGTGGAGATCGACGGGCTGACCTGCATCGTGCGGGCGCGGACCTGGTCGATCCAGATGAAGGATAGCTTTGGATTCCGTTATAACGATCTGCGGCTGATCGGCGGCAACACGGCCAACGCCAACCAGGACGGCATGGACTGGCTGGGCGGGGGCGACACGGTTGTGAATGATTCATTTCTGCGCGCGTCCGATGACGTGTTTGCGATGGAGGGTAACTGGGACGGTTACAAGGACGAAGATATGGTGCGGCCGGGACACGATGTCAACAACATCACGATCCAGCACAGTGTACTGTCGACCAGCATCTCGAATGTCGTGCGCGCGGGATGGCCGCAAAAGATCTTCAACTCAAATGGCTTTACGCTGCGCGACTCGGACATTTTGCATGGCGGCATCGGGGCGTGTGGGCAGACGTTTGGCCTGCTCGGTTTCTGGGGAGCAAAGGGCGCGAGGGGCGACCATTCGGAGTTCAATTTTGAAAACCTGTTTGTGGACAACTGGTATTCGCTGCTGCAACTGGAGCAGGAAGAGCCGGTTGTTCATGGAGTTACTCTCCGCAATATCTGGGCGCTCGATCAGCCGCCGCTGGCCGAATCGACGATCACCGGCAAGGTCACGGATGTGAGCCTTGACAACGTGAAGTACGGGCAAAGCCGCGTGGCAGGCAACGCCGAGGTTCCGCTGACGGTCTCGGGTGGCGCACCGGCGGCGGAGTTTGTTGCGCAGCACGGGTTGGCGGCGGAGTTCGCCGTGGACCCGCCGGTCTTTGCGCCGTACCAGCAGGTCACGTTCACTGCGCAACCGGTGCGGGGCGCGCGCTACACATGGCTCTTTGGCGATGGAAGCCAGGCGATGGGCCGCATTGTGCGGCACCGCTTTCTGGATGCCGATGGAACCGAGTTGGATGGGGCAGACTTTGGAGTTGGACGCTTCAGGGTTCTGCTGCATGTCGAGCAGATCGGGGGCGACCCCGACTCCACCAACCAGGACTGGGCCGCGCATGATGTCGTGGCGGTGGCCCGCTGGCACGATGCGGCAAGCATCGCCGGAGTTACGTTGCCGGGACTCGGCTGGCAGATCTTTCCTGGGGAATGGACTGAGCTGCCGAACCTGGTCAATGAGCATGCGGTGTTTACCGGCGATGGGCCGAACATTCATGCGGACCCGCAAGGGTTTACGCGCTACGCCGCGGCCTGGGACGGCTTCATCGACATTCCCGCCGACGGCGGATACACTTTTCATCTGCTGGCACGCGACGGCGCGCGGCTGGTGATCGACGGCGTGGAACTGGCAAGGACCGGGCCGCCCTTTGCGCAGGTTTGCGGCTCGCCGGGCAACGCGATGCGGTATGATCGCGGCTCGCTGGGGCTGCGCGCCGGAAGGCACATTTTTCACTTGGAAGGCTTGCATTCGGTGAGTCAGGGGGCGCCGCGGCTGCTGTGGGAGGGGCCTGGGCTGCCGCTGACCGACGTACCCGCGGCGGCTTATAGCCATTTAAGGCAGGATTCGGTAAAGCAGGGAAAGGGGACTAGGGAATAGGGAATAGGGAACCGCCGGATGCCGCTAAGACCTGCGAACGGCTGCTGTCATCGACCGACGCTGGTCCAACTTGATCCAACTCAAAACTCCCAGATCAACTCAGAAGAGATCACGGATAGTCGTTATCATGGCAATATGATGCTCGACACAAAAGCACTTGATGCCTACTACAGGACTCTCGCCGATCTGGAGCTTTTGAAGCTTAGCGCGGAGGGAGGGCTTACAGAAGAAGCTGAGCGTGCGGTTCGCAGCGAACTGGCGCGCCGCAACATGACGCCGGATGATGCAAAGCGGCACTTTGCCCCAGAATGGCTTGAGAATTTGGAAGCAGGCACTGTCGGTGTTCTCACGCTTGAGGGCGGCGAGCGCGTTACGGCAGAAGTTGCCGGGCTAAATGAAGATAGTGACTATCTGAATGTGAAGGTACTTTCTCCCGGGGGCCTTTCTAGGGCCGGTTCTCTGAACGATCTCTCCATATCGCTGGATCAAATCGTTTCACTTGAAGTGCAACCGCACCTCAAGGAGCAGTGGCCATTTTCTGATCCATGCCAAGATAGATCCTTTTCATCTTCACGCTTCATACTGATGACTGCGATTTTGCTGTGCATGATGGGCAGTTCACTGATCTTTTTCCTTTTTCTGAAGAACAAGCCATACGGAATTCAAGAGGCGTCGATCATCTTTTATACCCTTGGCGCAGCCATCTCTACGTTTGCAAGTTCGAGCAATAGATTTGGCCGTGATTATCCGCCCTTCAAGTTCACGTGCCCCGCTGTCGAGCCTCAGATTCCGCGCCTGCTTGGGCGCCACCTCGGTTTCCTCGTTGCCCTTCTCGCCCTTCAAACAGCACTGCTAGCGGTTCGTCTACGCCTGCCCGACTGGTGGAATGTGGAGAATAAAAAAGGGGACACGCCTTTCGATGCAGCCTTCATTCTGCTCTGTTTCGGTCTCTTGTCCGTTCAGGTCTGGACCAATCGTCGTCTTCTCGACCGCGCACACCGGGAGTTCTCTGCGTAAGCTATCCGGTGGTCTGGCGAACAAAGACTCTGCTCTGCTATTGCGGAAGCTGCGTAGTGTCCCAGCCGCCGCCCAGGGCGCGGACTAATCCTACGCTGGCTACGAATTGGCGGGTTTGGAGGTCGATGGCGGTGCGCTGGTTCTGGAGTAGCGTGGACTCGGCGGTGAGCACCTCTAGATAGCTGGTGACGCCGCCTTTGTAGCGCTGGTTGGATAGATCGAATGAATGCTGGGCTGAATCGACGACCCTCCGCTCGACGCCCGATTCCTGTTCCAGAATTCGCAGGCCGGAGAGTTGATCTTCGACGTCGTTGAAGGCCGCGAAGACTGCGCTCCTGTAAGCAGCGGCTTGTGCTTCGTAGGTGTGGCGGGCCGCGTCGGTGAGTGCGTGGCGCTGGCCTGCGTCGAAAAGTAACTCGGCCGCTTGCGCGCCGAGGCTCCACAGAGCACTCGGGCCCTGAATCCACGTGCCGCCGTGCTCGCTTTCAAAGCCGCCCGTGCCGTTGAGGGTAATGGTGGGATAGAAGGCGGCGACAGCGATACCGATCTGGGCATTGGCCTGGGCGGCGCGGCGCTCGGCTGCGGCAATGTCGGGGCGGCGCTCAAGCAGTTGCGACGGGACGCCCAGCGGAACTTTGGGCAGCTCTAAATCGAGCGGCGAAGGCGGAATACTGAAGCTGGAAAGTTGCTGGTTGGCGATGGTGCCGATGGCGTGCTCAAACTGAGCCCGGGCTACGCCGAGATCGACGAGTTGCGCGCGCACGGTTTCAAGCTGGGTGCGGGCCTGGGCCACGTCGACTTCGGTGGCGATGCCCCCGTCGAGGCGGCGCTGGGTAAGATCGAGTTGGCCTTCAAGATCGGTGATGGTGGCCGTGAGAAGCTTGATGTCTGAGTCAAGTCCGCGCAGTTGTAGGTAATCAACAGCCATCTCGGCGTGCAGGCTGAGGTCGATGTTTGCCTGGTCGGCGGCGCTGGCCTGGGCATTCTCTCGGGCGGCTTCGACGGTGCGGCGAATGCGGCCCCAGAGGTCCGGCTCCCAACTGGCCTGGCCGCTCAGCATGAAGTCGTTGTAGGTGGGTGCCTTGGTGGCTGCGTAATCAGGCCCGTTCTTGGAGACTTGCTCGCGGGCGATGGAAGGCCCGGCAGAGAGCGTGGGAAAGAGCGCGGAGCGTGCGGCGGTGACCTGATCGCGCGCGGCGAGGTAAGTCTCAAGCGCCTGGCGCAGGGTCTGATTGTTGGGGCCGATGCGCTCTTCTAGTTGGTTGAGCTGCGGGTCCTGATAGATCTCCCACCACTTGCCGCGCAACATGCCGTCAGAGGGGTTTGCGGGCTGCCATGCGCCTCCGGCGGGGTTGGGTGGAGGGACCACTGCAGATGCTCCGGTTTCCTTGTAGGCCGGTGGGGGCTGGTAGCCGGGACGGTTGTAGTTGGGGCCTACGGGCTTGCAGGCGGTGAGGGTGAGTAGGGCTAGAAGTGCAACGAAGGTTGGGATTCGTGGTGTCCCACCCTTCGCAAAGAGCGCGAAGGGTGGGGCACCCGGCGCTGCGAGGGCCGTGAGGGTTGAGGTTCGTAGTTTCCCACCCATTCGCTCGACCACCCCACGGACGAAGACCTGTCCGCGGGGAACCCGGCAGGGCGAATGGATGGGGCACAGGGGGTCAATTTGTCGGCCACGCAGATGACAAACACAGGTCCTTCGACTACGCTGCGCTCCGCTCAGGATGACAGACTGTGGTGATTCAAACTTTGGGAGGTGACGCGCAGGCATGGTCACTTGCCTCCGGCATTGGATTGGCTGGCAGGACTCACTACCTGGACCTTTTCGCCTTCGATAAGAGAGTCGGGCGGGTCCTGGATGACCTGATCGCCGAATTCGAGGCCAGTCACGATCTGCACGCTGGCGCCGTCGTCTTCACCGATGATGACCGGCACGAGATGAGCGACCGTGCCGTTAGTCCCCTGACCCTGGACCACAGTGCCTATGCGCAGGCCCTCTCTGCGGAAGATGAGCGCGGCGGCGGGGACAATGAAGGTCGGCCCGGCGGGCGGCGTTTTGAAATGAACCTGGGCGAGCGAGCCAGGCAAAAGTTCTCCGGCGCGGTTGTCGACGTCGATCTCTACCAACAGGGTACGGCTGACCGGATCGATCGAGTCGGCCGTGCGTGCCAGCGTGCCGTAATAGACCTTGCCCGCATGCTCGGCAAAGGTGAGGCCGATCTTCTCGCCGTGCTTTACGTTGCTTGAATAGATCTGCGGCAGGTTGGCATAGACGCGCAGGGTTTGGATGGCCTGGAGATGAAAGAGTTCTTTGGCGGCGCCGGAGTCGATCAACTGCCCGGTGTCGATGTTGCGGGCGGTGACGACGCCGTCGAAGGGCGCATAGACCTTTTCAAAGGACTGCAATTCGCGCAGCCGCTGCACGTTGGCCTGGGCGGAGCGGACCTGCGCGGCGGTGGATGTGGCCTGGTTTAGAAACGTGTCGGTATCCTGGCGGGAGACGGCGTTCGATTGAACGAGTCCGGAGTAGCGATCGGCCTGGATGTGAGCATTGTTGGCGGTGGCCTGGGCGGTATTCAAGTCGGCCTCGGCCTGGGCGAGTTGCTGGTCGATCTCGGGTGTGGCGATCTCGGCCAACAGGGCGCCCTTTTTGACGCGCGCGCCGATGTCGAAGTACCACTTGGTCAGGTAGCCGTTTGTCCGCGCGTAGATGGGCGAATCCGTCCAGGCGGTCACATTGCCGGGCAGGACGAAATTGTCTACCGGCGCACCGGTCTTTGGAGTCGCAACGATCACCGTGGGGGCAGCCAGATCGTTTGTGGTGTTTGCGAGGACCTTATCTGCGTTCATTCGGCGCAGAATGCCGAAGCCTGCCAGCGCCGCCAAGACAATGAGGATCAGCGCGACGCCCAGCAGAGCCGTGCGCGGCGCGATGGGCTTCTGCTCGGGAGCGGTCTCGTGATGGCTGGTCCCGGCTGCTGGTTGGTTCGGATTGGGTTCGTTGGACATAATGGTTACTCCGAAATCTCGTCAAACTCGTCTGCTATACCTGCGGGTTGAAGAGCGTGAGCCGTCTTGCTGCGGGCCTCAAGCCATCCATGGACGGTGGCAAAGAAGGCGGGCACAAAGAAGAGCGTGGCCACTGTGGCTAACAGCAGGCCCCCGATGACAGCGCGGCCCAGCGGCGCGTTTTGTTCTCCTCCATCACCCAGGCCGAGAGCCATGGGCACCATGCCGATGATCATGGCCAGGGCGGTCATCACGACCGGGCGCAGGCGGACGAAACCGGCATTGAGCGCGGCCCGGCGCGAGTCGCCTACCAGGATCTCAAGCTGCTCGCGGGCGAAGGTAACCACAAGGATCGAGTTGGAGGTTGCCACGCCCATGCACATGATGGCGCCGGTGAGCGCCGGAACGCTGAGCCGGGTATTGGTGAGAAAGAGAAACCAGACGATGCCGGCAAGCGCGGCGGGCAGCGCCGAGATGATAAGAAACGGATCGAGCCAGGATTGGAAGTTGACCACGATCAGCAGGTAGACGAGCAGGATGGAAAAGGCCAGGCCGCCGAGAAGGCCAATGTAGGACTTCTTCATGGTCTCGCTCTGGCCGCGCAAGATGAAATGTGATCCGCGCGGCAGATCGGCTGTATGGCGGGCAATGATCTGTTCCATCGAACGAGTTACACTGCCCAGATCGGTTCCATCCACATTGGTGTAGATATCAAGGACCGGCTGGACGTCATAGTGGCTCACCGTTCCCAGTTCGGTTCCAGGCACGATGGTTGCAAGGTTGCCTAGAATCTGCATTGGCGGCGGGGCGCCAGGAGCGCCGGGGGAATTTGTGCCGGTGGGCTGCTGGACGGTCGATGAGGAGCCGGTGACGGGCAGGCTCTGAAGGCCTGCCACAGAGTCCAGTTCGTATTGCGGAGCCTGGATGGCAACGTTGTAGCTGACTCCGTTTTTGGGGTCGAGATAGAAGCTCGGCGTGGTCTGGAAGCTGCCGCTGAGAGCCACCAGCACGCTTTGCGCGACATTCTGCTGCGTCAGGCCAACGTCGCGGGCGCGGGTTCGGTCCACGTTCACCGTCATATTGGGATAGTCGAAGGGTTGCTGGATGCGCGCGTCGGCGGCACCGGGAACATAGCGGACCTCGTCGAGCATGCGTTCGGCTAGAGCGCGGTTGGCGTAGAGATTTGGACCGACGATCTGGATGTCGATCGGCGCCGAGAGGCCGAAGTTGAGAATCTGTGTGACGATGTCGACGGGCAGCGCATAAAAGGTCACGCCGGGATACTGGCGTTCCAGCAGCGCGCGCAGACGCTCGACGTAAAGCTCGGTGGGATGGTGATCCTTGGTCAATTGCACCTGAATATCGGCGTCGGCGGGACCGATCGGGGCCGAAGTGGAATAAGACAGGTTCAAGCCCGAGTAGGGCAGACCGATGTTATCGACGATGCTGACGACTTCACTGGCCGGGAGCTGTTGACGGATGGTCGAGTCGATGTGATCGCAGAGTGCGGCGGTCTCTTCGATGCGCGTGCCGGTGCGGGCACGCACGTGAATCTTGAACTGGCCGGAATCCACCGAGGGAAAGAAATCCTGGCCGAGCCAGGGCAACAACAGCCCGAGTGAGCCAAGCGCAAGCACGGTAAAGAGGATAAGAAAGACCGTCGCGTGATCAAGGCACAGGGTAAGAAGGCGCAGATAGCCGTGGCGGAAGCTCTCAAAACCGGACTCGAATCCGAGTTGAAAGCGGGTGAAGGGGTTCCGGCTGGATAGCTTGCGCTGGACCTCCTCGTCGTCGTGCTCTTTGAGCAGATATTTGGCCATGGTGGGCACGACCGTTCGGGATAAAAGATAGCTGGCGAGCATGGCAAAGACGACCGCCTCGGCCATGGGAACGAAGAGATATTTTGCAACGCCGCTCAGGAAGAACATGGGCACGAAGACGATGCAGATCGACAACGTGGAGACAAGAGCCGGCGTGGCAATCTGCGCGGCGCCGTCGAGGATGGCCTGCTCGATCTCCTTGCCCGACTCCAGGTTGCGATTGATGTTTTCAATTTCAACAGTCGCGTCGTCGACCAGGATGCCGACGGCCAACGCCAGTCCGCCCAGGGTCATGATGTTGATGGTCTCGTGCAGCGCTGAGAGAGCGGCGAGCGAACAGAGAATGGAGAGCGGAATGGAGACCGCAATGATCAAGGTCGAGCGCCAACTGCCGAGAAAAATCAGAACCATGATGGCGGTAAGGCAGGCCGCGATGATGGCCTCGCGGACCACGCCGCTGATGGCGCCGCGCACGAAGATCGACTGATCGGAGAGCGCGTTGATGTGCAATTGCGGCGGCAACTGGTCTCGGATGTAAGCGATTTTCTCCTGTACGCCCTTGATGATGTCCAGGGTCGAGGCCGAGCCGGTCTTGAGCACGTTCATCAAAATCGCGCGCTTGCCATCGACGCGAACGATGTTTGTCTGCGGCGGATAGCCGTCGCGCACGTGGGCCACGTCGCGGATGTAGATGACCGCGCCGTTAACGCTGCTAATCGGAAGGTTGTTCAGGTCGTTAACGGCATCGGGCGCGGAGTTGGTTTCGATCGCGTACTCGAAGCGGTCGATCTTCATGGTTCCGGAGGGTGCGATGAGATTCTGCGCCGAGACGGCGTTGACTACATCGACCGGCGATAGCCCCTTGGCCTGGAGTGCGTGCAGATCGAGATCGACCTGAATCTGGCGTTGTTTGCCGCCGTAGGGATAGGGCGTTTGCGCCCCCTCGATGGTGGCCAGCTGCGTGCGAATATTGTTGGTGCCGAGGTCGGAGAGTTGCTGCTCGTTCAGGCCCTGACCGGAGAGTCCCAGTTGCAGCACAGGCACGCTGGAGGCGTTGTATTGAATGATGAAAGGTGGCGTGGTGCCCGGCGGCAGGGCGCGCAACTGCACCTGGCAGATAGCCGTCACCTGGGCCACGGCGTTGCCGATGTTCACGTGCGGCTGGAAGAAGATCTTAATAAGGCCAATCCCGTTGAGCGACTGCGACTCGATGTGTTCGATGTCGTTGACCGTGGTGGTCAAGCCGCGCTCGTTGTTGAAGACGATGCGGGTGGACATCTCCTGCGCCGACAGTCCGGTAAAGTTCCAGACCACGGTCACGACAGGAATGTCGATGTTGGGAAAGATGTCCGTGGGCATCGATTCGATGCTGTAGACGCCGAGGATGAGAATCAAGAGCGCAAAGACGGCAAAGGTGTAGGGTCGCCGTAGTGCAAGCCGGACAATCCACATCATAGGGCAGGTACTCGCTCCTGGGCCGGGTGCTGATCTTCGGGGTTGCGCGGCCAGGGTGTGCTTGCGGAAAGCCTCAACTGCCCTGGTTCGGTCTCGACCGGCTCAATGGGTTCCGGGACCGGACTTGTTTTCCGCCCTGGCCCATTCAACAATCTGGTGATCAATCAATGGTAAACGACGACGACAAGTCAAAAAGGAGCACAGTGACGGGCTTTTCCGCTCTGCCTCTAAGACGTGCGAGCGGGCGCAAAGGATTCAGTTCGGACGGGCCCGGGAATTCCAAGCGTGCGCCCTACAACGCGAAGATGGCCACGGCCAGGACGAAGGCTCCCACGACCAGGCTAAGCCGGTCGCGGAGGGCGAAGATGACCGGATCGCAATCCATCTCGCCGCGCGAGCCCAGGAGCCAGACCCGGTAAAGCCAGTAGAGCATCAGCGGGACGATCAGCCACAGGCGGCCGGCGTGCTTATAGAGGGCTTCGACGTCGGGGCGCGTTATATACAGCGAGAAGACCACCACGGCGGCCGTAGCGCTGGCCGTGCCAAAGCTGCGAATCTGTTCAAGGTCGGCGGCGAGGTAGCCCCGCCCATGGCTTGCGGTGAGGCCTCGCGCGCGCAGGTTTTCGAGTTCGCTAAAGCGCTTGACCATGGCCAGAGACAGGAACAGGAAGATAGAGAATCCGGCCAGCCAGTGAGAGATCGGGGTTCCAGTGGCCGCGCCGCCGGCCAGCAGCCGCAAGGTGTAGAGGCCTGAGAGCATCAGCACGTCAACCAGGGCAACCTGTTTGAGATAGAAGGAGTAGGCCGTCGTGGCCACGATATAAACCGCCAGCCATAGCGCGAATTGACGGGGAAGCCATGGCAGAATCGCTACCGAAGCGGTGATGAGCCCAACGGCGAGTGCAATTCCTCCCGTGACCGGCAGATCGCCCGCGGCAAAGGGCCGGAAACGCTTGGCCGGGTGACGGCGGTCGCTGTCGATGTCCAGCAGATCATTGAAGAGATAGCTGGCCGAGGCCATGAAGCTGAAACAGAAAAACGCGGCGACGACAGCGACGATAGCCGCGGGGTTGAGCTTGTGCGACATCAGGAGCGGAGCAACCAGGAGAACATTTTTCGCCCACTGGTGAATGCGGATTGCTTTGAGCAGCGTTCGCGGCAATGGCCGCCGGTCGATAAACTCCCGCACCACGGGGATACGCCGCACGCGGAGTGCTACGCACAGGCCGAGGGTTGGATTGGCCACCATCCTCTGTTGCGCGTCGACCAGCAGCGGCAGATCGGCGCGGGAGTTGCCGATGTAGTCGAAGCCGCCGAAGCGGGCCTTGAGCAGCGCGAGCTTTTTTCCGCTCGTGAGGTTGGTCGTGCCGTCGGAGGCGAGCACGCCGGCAAAGATGCCCAGGTGCGCCGCCACGCGCTCGGCCAGGGCACCGTCGGCGCCGGTGGCCAGATAGAGTTGGCGGCCTTCGCGGCGCTCCGCTCGCAGATAGCTGAGAAGTTCGGTGTTGTAGGGAAGGCGGGCGGGGTCAAGCGGAGCGCGGCGAGCCACCTCGGCTTTCAGGCGGGCGCGCCCTCCGGCCAGCCACAGCGGCAGTTGCCAGAAGCGGGCAGGATTGCGATGCAGAAACTTGCAGATCGCATCGAAAAGCGAGTCGGACTTGATCAGCGTGCCGTCCAGATCGACACACAGCGGGCGCGAGAGATGTTCCTGCTCGACGGGCTCGGCAATCTCTGGATTCTGGAGCAAAGCGTCCTCATGAAACTAGTGATACCAAACCGGCCGCGCAGGCGCACGCCGAGAAAGCTTGCACTGCGGCTCAAGGTCAAAGACGGCTGTGAGTTAACTCACTGTCAAGTATATCGTCAAACAGTAGGCGGCTGAGGCGTGAATCGATTGCCCCTGGAGGCGATCGATTCGCTTACAATAGTTCCGGCTCTCATTCGCGGACGATCTGTTTCCCAAGTTGAATTCGGCATTCAGGATCGCGCTGGACGCCGCCTCAGGGGACGAAACCTTTCAGGAAACTCAATCGTCCGTAGAAATGAATGCGGGGAGTCTGTTCCCTGCCCGGAATGGCCATGTCGATGCCCGTTGCGAGGGCATTCATCCACGAGAAGACGACGGGAATCAAACACCATGTCCTACGAAGGCACTTCAGTGTCGTATCTGACCGAAAAAGGCTTGCAGCAGCAACCACCTGCACAGAAGGGCTCCTGGGTGCGCATTGTAGTGTACCTTGTGCTGGCCGCCGCATTGGCGTTGATTGTCTGGAAGATTTACCAGAACCAGAAGCTGAACGCGGCCAACAGCGCTAGCCAGGCAGCGGCGCTGATGAGCCGGCCGATTCCGGTGCAGGTGACAGCCACCGAGCAGAGGCCGATGCCCGTCTACCTGACGGCGCTGGGCACGGTAACGCCGTACATGAGCGTGACGGTGAAGGCGCGCGTGAGCGGCCAGCTCGAACCGGTCAAGTTCACCGAGGGCCAGCAGGTGAGGCAGGGCGAGACAATCATGGTGATCGATCCTAGCCCATACAAGGCTGCGCTGGACCAGGCCAAGGGCACATTGGCGCACGATGAAGCTCTACTGAAGAACGCGCAGGCGGAGTATGCGCGCTACAAGGCGCTCTTCGCGGCGGGCGTGGTTTCAAAGGAGACGCTGGATGCCGACGAGGCAGCCCAGGGGCAGTATGAGGGCGCCATCGCTTCAGACAAGGCGGCCATCGAGACTGCCCAGTTGCAGCTCAGTTGGTGCAGCATCCAGTCGCCGATCGACGGCAAGATCGGGCTGCGGCTGGTGGACCCTGGGAACATCATCGCGGCCAATACTACAAATCTGGTCGTCATCAATCAACTCGAACCCATCGCCGTTGACTTTACGCTGCCCGAAGACCAGCTTCCGCCCGTCTTGCAAAAGCTGCGCGCGGAGAAGCGTCTGCCGGTGGAGGCCTACAACCAGGGCGACACGGTGAAGCTGGCCAGCGGCTATCTGCTCACCGCCGATAACCAGATCGATACCACCACCGGAACTGACAAGCTGAAGGCGGTCTTCGACAACAAGGATCAGGCGCTGTTTCCCAACCAGTTCGTCAACATTCACCTGGTGATGGAAAACCGGCCCAATGCGCTGGTGGTGCCGTCGGCGGCCATTCAGAGCGGCAATCAGGGAGCGTATGTGTGGGTGGTGGATGGCGATCCCGCGAAGAAGTCCTCGACAGCCAGAATTCAGCCCGTGAAGATCGCTCTGGCCGAGGGACAGGTGACCATCCTGGACAGCGGCCTCGAAGCTGGCCAGCCGGTGGTGGTGGATGGCGCAGACCGGCTGCGCGCCGGACAGATTGTGACGATCAATACGGCTCGCCAGCACGGAAGCGGACAGGGTGCGACAGGTCAGGGCACGGGCGGCGGCAAATCCGGGCAGAGGATTAAGCAGTGAGCCCTTCCCGGCCATTCATTCTGCGCCCGGTCGCGACCTCGTTGCTGATGGCGGCGATCTTGCTGGCGGGCTTTGTCGGCTATCAGCAATTGCCGGTCTCGGCCCTGCCCGAGGTGGACTACCCGATCATCCAGGTGCTCACCTTCTATCCCGGCGGCGGCCCGGAGGTGATGGCATCGTCGGTGACCGCGCCGCTGGAGCGGCAGTTTGGCCAGATGCCGGGACTAAAGCAGATGACCTCGGTCAGTTCGGGCGGCGGCTCGGTCATTACCCTCGAATTCAATCTGGATGAGAATATCGACGTGGCCGAGCAGGAGGTGCAGGCGGCCATCAACGCGGCCAACAGCTTCCTGCCCAGCGATCTTCCCAATCCGCCTATTTACTCTAAAGTCAACCCCGCCGATGCGCCCATCATGACCTTGGCGCTGACTTCGGACTCCCTTCCCCTGGACAAGATTGAAGACGCGGCCGACACCAACCTCGCGCAGAAGATCTCCCAGGTGACCGGCGTGGGACTGGTTTCGATCGCCGGCGGACAGAAGCCTTCGGTGCGAATCCAGGCCAACCCCGCTCAGCTTGCCGCCTACAACCTGAGCCTCGAAGATCTGCGCACAGCGCTGGCCGCTGCCAACGTGGATCAGGCCAAAGGCACGCTGAACGGCAACCGGCAATCGTTCACCATCGGCGCCAACGATCAACTGGTCTCAAGCGGCGATTACAAGCCGGTAATCATCGCCTATCGCAACGGAGCAGCCGTCCGCGCGTCTGATGTAGCAACGATCGTCGACGCCGCGGAGAACTCGCAGCAAGCGGCGTGGATGGACCGCCAGCCCGCCGTGATCGTGAACATTCAGCGCCAGCCTGGCGCCAATATCATCGCCGTGGTGGATCGCATCAAGACGCTGCTGCCGCAGTTGCAAACCAGCCTGCCGGCCTCGGTGCAGGTGAAGGTGCTTACGGATCGCACGATCACCATTCGCGCATCCGTTCGAGATGTTGAATACGAATTGATGCTCACCGTCGCCCTGGTGGTGATGGTGATCTTTCTCTTTTTGCGCAACCTGGCGGCGACGATCATTCCCTCAGTCGCGGTGCCGCTCTCCATCGTCGGAACCTTCGGCGTGATGTACCTGCTGGGCTACTCGCTGAACAATCTGACGCTGATGGCGCTCACCATTTCCACAGGCTTCGTGGTGGACGACGCCATCGTGATGATCGAGAACATCTCGCGCTTCATCGAGGAGGGCGACAGCCCGATGCGCGCAGCGCTCAAGGGAAGCGAGCAGATCGGCTTCACCATCATGTCGCTGACCGTTTCGCTGATCGCGGTGCTGATACCGTTGCTTTTCATGAGCGATGTGGTGGGGCGGCTCTTCCGCGAGTTCGCCATCACGCTGGCTGTCACCATTCTGGTCTCCGCTTTTGTGTCGCTGACGCTGACGCCGATGATGTGTTCGCGGATCCTGAAAGACAAAAAGGTTGCCAAGCAGACTCGCTTCTACCATTGGTCTGAAGATGTATTCAACCGGGTGATTGCATTTTACGGACGGACCTTGCAGGTGGTTCTGCGGTACCGCTTTATTACGCTGCTGGTGACGATTTCGACGTTTGTGGCTACCATTTTGTTGTTCATCGTGGTTCCCAAGGGCTTCTTCCCGGTGCAGGATACAGGCGTGATTCTCGGCATCAGCGAAGCGCCGCAGACGGTCAGCTTTACCTCGATGGCCGAGCGCCAACAGAAGCTCGTTGACATTCTGCTTCAGGACCCCGCCGTCGATAATGTCTCTTCTTTCATCGGTGTCGATGGAACGAATACCACTCTCAATTCGGGACGCATTCAGATCAACCTCAAGCCGCTCGAGCAGCGCAAGATTTCTGCGACTGAAGTGATCCGCAGGTTGCAGTCCAGTCTTGGGAGCGTTGAAGGCGCCGAAGGGATTCAGCTCTTTCTTCAACCGCTCCAGGACCTCACAGTTGAAGACCGCGTGAGCAGGACTGAATTTCAGTATTCGCTGGAAGATCCCAATAAAGACGAACTGGCTACCTACACGCGGCAGATGGTCGCAGAGTTGGGCAAGGAAGCGGTGGTGACCGATGTAGCCAGCGACTTGCAAGACCAGGGGCTGGGCGCACAACTGGTGATCGATCGCGACACGGCGGCGCGGCTGGGCATCGCGATGGCCGACGTGGACAATACGCTCTACGACGCCTTCGGTCAGCGCCAGGTGTCCACCATCTTCACCCAGCTCAACCAATACCATGTGGTGATGGAGGTAGGGCAGAACTTCCAGACCGACCCGTCGACGTTGAACAATCTCTACGTGAAGTCAGGCAATGGCACGCAGGTTCCGCTGGGCATGCTGGCCCACTGGGAGCAGTCGAATGCGCAACTGGCAATCGGCCACCAAGGGCAGTTCCCCTCGACGGTGGTCAGCTTTAACCTGGCGCCGGGAAAGTCGCTGGGAGATGCCGTCAACGCCGTGAATCGCATCGAGAAGCGCATCCAGATGCCGGCCTCGATCAGTGCCAGCTTCCAGGGAACGGCCGCAGCGTTTCAGACTTCACTGGCCAACGAGCCGCTGCTGATCCTGGCCGCGCTGATTACCGTCTACATTGTGCTGGGCGTGCTCTACGAGAGCTATATTCACCCGATCACGATTATCTCTTCGCTGCCCTCGGCGGGCGTGGGAGCGCTGCTTGCACTGCTGATTACGCGCACGGATTTCAGCGTGATTGCGCTGATCGGCATCATCCTGCTCATTGGTATCGTGCAGAAGAACGCCATCATGATGATCGACTTTGCTCTACAGGCCGAGCGCAACGAGGGCAAATCAGCCGAGGCCGCCATCTTCCAGGCCTGCCAGTTGCGCTTCAGACCCATCCTGATGACGACGATGGCCGCCATGCTGGGCGGATTGCCGCTGGCTCTCGGCGGCGGCGTGGGCGCGGAACTGCGCATGCCGCTCGGCGTGACCATCGTCGGAGGATTGATCCTGTCGCAATTGCTCACGCTCTACACGGTTCCGGTGACCTATCTCTACTTTGACAAGCTGGCCGAGCGCATGAAGCCGCAGAGCAACAGGGAACAGGGATCAGAGATCAGGGAACAGGTTGCGGCTTCTAGCCTCTAGCTACTAGCCCCTAGCCCTTAAACGAGAGGTTGCTCAACGGCATCGGAGATTCGGAACCACCCGCAGGCATAGGAACCCGATGGAACACGGGTTGTTAGCTAGCAGCTAGAAGCTAGGAGCTAGAGGCTAAACAATGCATCTTTCCGCACCATTCATCAAGCGCCCGGTAGCGACTTCGCTGCTCAGCCTGGCTTTGCTGCTGGCCGGCTCGGTGGCTTACTCGGTGTTGCCGGTAGCTTCACTGCCGGATGTGGACTATCCGGTGATCGGCGTGAGCGCGGGACTGCCCGGCGGCAGCCCGGAGACGATGGCCTCATCGGTCGCCACACCGCTCGAAAGGCAATTTGGGCGCATTGCCGGCGTCAATCAGATGACCTCGTCCAGCTCGCTGGGTGCGGCCAACGTCATTTTGCAGTTCGACATCAATCGCAATATCGATGCCGCTGCTCGAGACGTGCAAGCCTCAATCAACGCCGCGCGCAGCCAGTTGCCGTCCTACCTGCCGCAGAATCCGGGCTATCGCAAGGCTAATCCCGCCGACGCTCCAATCCTCATCCTCACTCTGACTTCGGACGTAGTTCCCAAGCCCCAGATCTACGACCTGGCCGACTCTATCCTGGCGCAGAAGATCTCGCAGATCCAGGGCGTTGGCCAGGTATTCGTTGGCGGCAGCTCGAGTCCGGCGGTGCGTGCCGAGTTGAACCCCATGGAACTGGGCGCGAACGGCGTGGGCCTGGAGGCGGTGCGCACGGCGCTTGCGGGCGCCAATGCAAACAGGCCCAAAGGTGCCTTTCAGGACGCCGATCATCGCTGGCAGATCAGCGACAACGACCAGATCTTCACTGCCAAGGACTATGCGCCGATCATCGCCGGCTATAACAAGCAAACCGGTGCGCCGGTGCGCATCACCGATATCGGCAAGGTCGCCGATAGCATCGCCGACATCCACACGGCAGGTGTGTCGGCTATCAATCCAGACAAAGGGCCGCCCGCGGAACTGAAGACCGCGGTGCTGATTATTATCTTTAAAATCCCCGGCGCCAACGTGATCTCGACCGTGGACAATGTGATGGCCGAAATGCCCCGCCTGCAGGCGGCCATCCCGCCCACCATCAAGATCGATGTTGTTGTGGATCGCACCACCACCATCCGCTCGAGCGTGCGCGACGTCGAGATTTCTCTCATGATCAGCGTTTGTTTGGTGGTTCTGGTGGTCTTCCTCTTTTTGCGCGAGGTGTGGGCGACCATCATTCCGTCAATCGCAGTGCCTCTCTCGCTCGTAGGCACCTTTGGCGTGATGTATCTGGTTGGCTATACGATTGACAATCTCTCGCTGATGGCGCTGACGATTGCCACCGGCTTCGTGGTCGACGACGCGATCGTAGTCATAGAAAACATTACCCGTTATCTCGAGATGGGAGATACGCCCTTCGAAGCGGCGATGAAGGGATCGAAAGAGATCGGCTTCACCGTGCTCTCGATGAGTTTGTCGTTGATCGCCGTCTTCATTCCGATTTTGCTGATGGGCGGCATTGTCGGAAAGCTTTTTCGTGAATTTGCAGTGACGCTATCGGTGGCTGTTGCCGTCTCGTTGCTGGTCTCGCTGACGACTACTCCCATGCTTTGCGCCCGTTTCCTTAAGTCGCGGGACGAGAGCCGCCATGGTCCCATCTATCAAGCCAGCGAGCGTGCATTTCAGTGGCTTCACAACGAATATGCCGGCGGTCTTCGCTGGGTGTTGCTTCACCAGTGGCTGATTTTAGGGGTAACCATCGGCACCGCGCTGCTGAATGTCTATCTCTTCTCCATTGCGCACTTCGACTTTTTCCCGCAGCAGGACACCGGCCGGTTGACCGGCCAGACGGTTGCCGCGCAAGACATCAGCTTTGACGCCATGCGCGTCAAGCAGCGCACTCTGGCGCAGATGACTCTTGACGATCCGGCAGTGCGCGCGGTGGTGGCCTTTGCCGGAGGCGGCCGTAACAGCAACAATACGGGCTTCATGTTTATCGCCCTGAAGCCGCTCTCCGAGCGCCCAGACCGTGCATCAGCCGCCCAGGTGGTCAACCGGCTGCGTGGCAAGTTAAGCAGCGTTCCCGGCGCAATTCTTTATCTGCAGGCACAACAGGAACTGCAAAGCGGGGGACGTGGCAGCGCCGCCCAATACCAGTACACGCTCTCTGACGAGAATCTCGACGAGCTCAACACCTGGGCTCCGCAACTGCTGGCCCGTGCCCGAGCCATGCCCGAGTTGCGCGATGTTTCGACCGACCAGCAGAATCAAGGCCTGGCCGCTAACCTGGTGATTGACCGCGATGCCGCCTCGCGGCTGGGAATCTCGGCCGCCGCCATCGACAACGTGCTCTACGACGCCTTCGGTCAGCGCGAGGTTTCGACCATGTACACCGGCCTGAACCAGTACTTTGTGGTGATGGAAGTTGACCCCATTTATCAACAGAGCCCGGATGCGTTGAATGGGATTTTCATTAAGTCCTCAACCGGGACAATGGTGCCGCTGTCGACCATCGCCCGCTTTGAGCAGCAGAGGACACCGCTGCAGGTAAACCACCAGGGACAGTATCCGGCTGTTACGCTGACCTTCAATCTCGCGCCTAATGTGGCCTTGGGCGATGCCGTTACGTCTCTGGAAAAAGTGCAGCTCGAAATGGGCATGCCCCCCGGCATCCATGCCACTTTCCAGGGAACCACACAGGACTACCAAACCATGAAGAAGACGATGCCGTGGCTGATTGTCGCCGCATTGGTGGCGGTCTACATTGTTCTCGGCATCCTCTATGAAAGCCTGATCCACCCATTGACTATTCTCTCTACGATTCCTCCGGCGGGGGTGGGAGCGATTCTGGCTTTGATGTTGACCGGAACCAGCCTCACAATCATTGCGCTGATCGGCATCATTCTGTTGATCGGCATCGTGAAAAAGAACGCCATCATGATGATCGACTTTGCGCTGCAAGCCGAGCGCGACCAGGGATTGCCGCCGGTGGAGGCGATCTATCAGGCCTGCCTGCTACGCTTCCGCCCGATCATGATGACTACGATGGCCGCGCTTTTTGGCGGATTGCCGCTGGCCATCGGGATGGGCGTGGGCTCGGAGCTGCGCAAGCCGCTGGGCATCGCCATCGTCGGTGGACTGATCGTCTCGCAGATGCTGACATTGTTCACGACGCCGGTGGTTTACCTCTTCTTTGACCGCCTGCAATGGCGCGTGATGAAGCTGCGCCGCATCGGCGCGGAGCTGGAAGAGGCGCCGGGGGACTAAGTACGGGGGCTAGGGATTAGGGCTGAGGGATTAGGCTTTTTCATGGCGTCACGGCGATAGCGCCGGTATTCGAGTTATACTTCCGTCGGCGAATCGTCGCACGGAGACGTCGCAATGAATAAGCTCGATCTGAAGAAACAATGGAAGCAACTTTACGGGACGAAGGCGGGCGACCTCGTAGCTGTTGATGTTCCGAAACTCACCTATCTTATGGTGGATGGCGAGGGCGACCCCAACACTTCAAAGGCATTTCAAGAGGCTGTCGAGGCTCTCTACTCACTCTCGTATACGCTCAAATTCACACTCAAGAAAAGTCCCCGCGCGATCGACTACGGCGTAATGCCGCTGGAGGGGTTGTGGTGGGCTGACGATCCGGGGGTCTTCTACTCGTCAGAGAAATCCAAGTGGAAGTGGACGGCAATGATCTTGCAGCCGGATGTGATCGGCCAGGCCGAGATCGACGCGGCATTCGACGAGGTTCGCAAGAAGAAGAATCCGGCGGCGCTGGAGCGTGTGCGATTTGAGGCGCTCACCGAAGGCCCGTCGGCGCAGGTGCTTTATCTTGGGCCGTTCGCGGAAGAGGGTCCAACGATCGAGCGGATGCATGGCTTTATTCTCGCTGCCGGAAAGGAGCTGCGCGGCAAGCATCACGAGATCTACCTAAGCGACCCGCGGCGCACTGCCCCGGAGAGGCTGAAGACGATTTTGCGCCAGCCGATGGGGTAAAGACCCCGTTCGTTTCCGGCTCGTCAAATTGATTTGGATCAAATGGAAAGAGAGCGGATTGATGTATAGCAAAGCCAGGTGCATTTGTGCCTGGAGAATTGATCTTTGATTGACAGCGGATTAATGATATTGTCAAATTCATCCCGGTTCGGCGCAAGCGGGATTCTTCCTCTCAATCAACCACCACGCTTCTGGCCGTTTTAAGCTCCAGCAGTTGGACCGGATGCACCACTGCACTCTTACTGCACTCTTGCGGAGGCATCGCGCAAGTGTCGGTGAGGAACCTCTGAAATGGACCGAAAGGCGAGCGCATACGATGACCCAGTCCTATGAAGCAACTGACGAAAGGCTCGTACTGACACTGGAAGAGATCACCAGCCTGACCGAGGAAGGCGGCAAGCCTGCCGATACGCTGCTGAACGTGGTGGCGCTGATTGCCACGCGTTTCAGGACCGATGTCTGCTCGGCCTATCTGCTCGAGCCGGACCGGTCGAATCTGGTTCTGGCTGCAACCCTTGGCCTGCATCCGCAGGCGATCGGCACGCTGCGCATGCCGCTTAATGAGGGCCTGACCGGCCTGGTCGCTGAGCGTGTGCTTCCGGTGGCCGTCGAAGATGTGCGGAATCATCCTCGCTTCAAATACTTCAAGGAGTCGGGCGAGGATGAGTACCACTCATTCCTCGGCGTGCCTCTGATCGATCGTGGAGTTTTGCAGGGCGTGCTGGTCGTTCAAACAAGAGAGCCGCGAAGCTTCAGGGAAAACGAAATTCGTATGCTGGTGGAGGCGGCGAACCAGGTGGCGCCGGTGGTGAGCGAGGCGCGCACTCTCGACCGGTTCATTGCTCCGGCGCAGGAGCGTCTTTGGGCGCTGGCCCGCAATGTCTGGTGGAGCTGGGATCCGGACTGCGTCAGTTTATTTCGCGATCTGAATCCGACACGCTGGCGGCAGCTCAATCAAAATCCCATCGCCCTATTGAACGAAATGCCGCTGGGCGAGATCGAACGGCGCGCGACTGAACTCGTGCTGCACAGCCGCATCAACTATGTCTATCGCCGGCAGCAGGAGTATCTGCTGGCGGACCGCACCTGGGGCGCTGCCAACGCCGGCGTTCTGCGGCCTCGCCCGGTGGCCTATTTCTCGGCCGAGTTTGGAATGCATGAGTCTTTGCCGATTTACTCCGGCGGTCTCGGCGTGCTCTCGGGAGACCACATCAAGAGCGCATCCGACCTGGATATTCCACTAATTGGAATTGGCTTGTTTTATGGGCAAGGCTACTTTCTGCAGCGCCTGGACAAGAGCGGATGGCAGCAGGAGGAGTATCTCGAAACCGACGTCAACCAACTACCCATGCAACCGGCTATTGGCGCAAACGGCAAGCCGGTCATTGTAGAGATAAGAACGCGCGGCGGCTCGATTCGCGCAAAGGTGTGGCGGGTGAAGGTGGGCCGCGTCGACCTGCTGCTGCTCGACTCGAACGTTGCGGGCAATGCGCCCGAAGACCTGGAGACGACCTCACGTCTTTATGGCGGAGATTCGAGGACGCGCATTCGGCAAGAGTTGCTGTTGGGTGTGGGCGGCTTTCGCGCCCTGAAGGCGATGGGCGTCACGCCTGGAGCATTGCATCTGAACGAAGGTCACAGCGGCTTTGCGGTCTTCGAGGCGATTCGCAATCGCATGGAGGAAGAGGGCATCGACTTCGACACCGCAGCCAGCCAGATCGCGCGGGAGGTGGTCTTTACCACTCACACTCCCGTGCCTGCGGGCCACGACCGTTTCCATGCCGAACTAATTGAAGAGCACCTTGGTCCTCTGCGTGAGCAACTGGGGCTCTCGCAAGAGAACTTCATGGGCTTTGGCCGCGAACACTCCACCGACCAGCAGGAGCCATTCTGCATGACCGTTCTGGGGCTCAAGCTCTCGCGTCATGCCAATGCGGTTTCATCGCTGCATGGCGAGGTTTCGCGATCGATGTGGTGGGGCCTTTATCCGGGCAAGCCACAGGATGCCGTACCCATTGGGCACATCACGAATGGGGTGCATGTGCCGTCGTGGCTTGCGCCGCAGATGTGCCGTCTCTACGATCGCCATCTCGGGGTCGGCTGGCAAGCCAACAGCGGGTCAGCGCGCACCTGGGAAGAGATTGAAAACGTCGACGACGGCGAACTGTGGGAGACGCACCTCAATCTGAAATCGCAACTGGTCGACTTTGCGCGCCGCCGGGCAAAAGAACAGGCTGAACGGCGAGGCGAGCCGCAAACGACTCTGCAAAAACTGGGCAAGGTGCTTTCGCCCGATGCGCTGACGATTGGCTTCGCGCGCCGCTTTGCCACTTACAAGCGAGCCAATCTGGTGCTCGCCGATATTCAAAGACTCGCCTCGATGGTCAACGATCCCAAGCGGCCGGTGCAGTTCCTCTTTGCCGGCAAGGCCCACCCGCACGACGAACCGGGGAAGAGGGTGTTGCAGCAGATCGCCGAGATGATGCGCGACTCCGATTTCGCCGACCGATTCGTATTCATCGAGGACTACGACATCAATGTCGGCCGGTATCTCGTCCAGGGTGTCGATGTGTGGCTCAATAATCCACGGCGACCGCTGGAGGCCTCTGGCACCAGCGGGCAAAAAGTCGTTCTCAACGGCGGGCTGAATCTATCCGTTCTTGACGGCTGGTGGGCCGAGGCATACGACGGCCTCAACGGCTTTGCCATTGGATCGGGCAGAACGCATTCAAATATGGATGTGCACGACAGCCGTGACGGCGAAGATCTCTACCGCGTGCTGCATGAGGAGTTGATTCCGCTCTTCTATCAGCGCGACCGCGACGGGCTGCCGCGGGGATGGATCAAGCGGATGAAGCGGACGATTCGGACATTGGGCTGGCGCTTCAACGCCGATCGCATGGTCATGGATTACACGCTGAAGTGTTACATTCCCGCAGCCGGAGGTACGTCGAGCGAAATCAAGCTGCTGACATAGTCCAATGAATTGGGGTTAGACGTTTCCCACCTTAGAGTATTTTTCGGAAACAGTGTGAACTTTATTACTTCATCCTGGGTTGTCGCTCCCTGCTGGTCGCGCCAACTTAAGATCATGGCTTCGGTCTACAGCATTTCCGAGAATGCTATAGCCGCAAAAACAAAAGCGCGGCGAGGGTGGGGCACCCGGCCTGCGAGATCACTCTATGACCACCGTTCAAACCGTTCGAATTTCCGGAGGAGTCGTACATAACCTCCCGGTTGATCTCAGAAAAGCGCTCGTCTCCGACGCTGAGGCACTGGCGGCCTGGGAAGACATCACGCCGCTCGCACGCAACGAGTGGATCTGCTGGACCATCTCCGTCAAGAAAGATGAGACAAGGCGCCAGCATGTCGAGAGGGTGTGCTCGGAGCTCAAAGAAGGGATGCGGCGGCCATGCTGCTGGCCGGGCTGTCCGCATCGTGAGCGTTCCGGGGTGTGATTCGCGCTGGAGCGGCTGCCTGATGGAACGGAGTCTGTGCCACGAACCGGCACTTCGGGCGAGTCAACGCCCGCCCTGGCATTCTTCTTCCGTAACTGACCGGCTGGCGACCATCCGCCCACAGCCTTGTCAATGAGCGCATCGGCCTGTAGGCATCAGTCAGGGCGAGCAGAAGATCAAGCAAGGTGAGACGGGCTAGATCTCGGTTTCCAGGCGCGAAACCGAAAAGCGTATCGATTCACGTCGACTTGCACGTTTTCAAAACCTGCAACTGTAAGGCGTCGCGGAAGCGCGTCCGGATCGACCAGCACCATCGTGTCGAATAGGTGAAGCAATTTCGTGGAACGGCCCGGCAAGCCATCAGTCCCCACGAAAACACCGCCTGGCTTAAGAACGCGAGCCACTTCCGCGAATAACTTGTCTTGCAGGGAAGCCGATCTGACATGATGAAGCATGCTAAAGCACGCGACGGCTTCGAATGATTCGCCTGGCAGTGACATTGCGGTTGCATTCTCGCATTGGACGGCGACATGGCCGTTGAACTTATGGCGAAGCCGGTCCGCCAGTCTGCGGTCTGACTCCACACATACGAGATGTTTCACTTGCCGTTGCAGCACTTCTGTAGCGGCTCCGTAGCCAGGACCGATCTCGAGCACTTCGCTTCCCAAGTCGATTTGTTCCAGAGTCCATGGCAGCGCATAGTGCTGCACTACTTCTCTCCATTTCGCCGAGGAGCAAAGCAAACGATGAAGGTAGTTCATAGCAACTCCGTTCTGTTATGACCATCATCCGGGCGAATTGTGCTGGGCGCAATAGGAGTATTACGTCATAATATATCGTATATGCGACAAGAGAAGATTTTAAGAGAATATGATCCTCCGCGAGGTATATCAGTTTCAGCGCTGTCCTACGAATACCCGCCAGGTTACCGGGTTCCTGACCATGCCCACGGATCAGATCAGTTGATCTATGCGATCGAGGGCACAATGGAGGTCTCTTCCGGCAGTAACGTATGGACGTTGCCGCCCCAATTCGCTCTGTGGTTACCAGCAAGAACCTCTCATTGGATCCAGATGACTGGCGCAGTTCGCATGCGCACGTTGTACTTTCGCCCTGGAGCGGTTTCACGCAGGCCGCCTGGATGTTCGCTTCTTTACGTAGCGCCGCTGCTTCGGGAGCTGATCATCGAGGCCGTTCGCCTGGGGCGCCTACGCCAGCGCAACCCGCCGGAGTGCGCCCTCCGTGATCTCCTGGCGCGGCAACTGGCAATCGCAACAGCTGCGCATATCGGGATAACGATGCCTTTGGAGCCTCGCGCTCTGTCTGTGGCGCAGTTGATCGCCGGCAAACTGACGGACAGGAGGCCTTTGGCGAAGCTGTGTGCGGAAGCCGGCGTCGGAGTCCGGACAGCTCAACGTATTTTTCGAAAAGAACTGGGATGCGAAATCGACACCTGGCGCCGCCAGGCTCGCCTGACAAGGGCCGTGCAACTCCTAGTGGCGGGGCATTCCGTGAAAGAGGTCTCATTTCGTGTTGGTTATAAGCAATCCAGCGCATTTGTCGAGGCCTTCAGAAGACTCTTTGGATCGACCCCCAAGGTGTGGACAGCCGGCCTCCGACGTGCCGAGGGTGAGTGAGCACGGCACGAGAGGAGGTCAGAAGAATCACCGACTCATAAACCGACCCGTCGCCGAACAGTCCTCCTGATTGATGAGTGACTCGCCCTGAAGTCAACGACTGAGATCGAAGTATGCGCATTGCCGTTTACGGCATGCATTTCCTGTGCTTGCAGATGCTACCCCAAAGGTACCCCGCCCAGATGATGGCTGCTCCAAACCACAACGCCAGAGCGAGCCACAACCTGTCGCTCAGACCATTCTGCCAGCCAGGCAGGAATAGATGGAATACAAACACCAATGGCTGGAGAGCGACGAAGATGCTTGAAGTCATCGCCATTGCTCGCCTGCTGAGACGGGCGACATACAGGAACCAGAAAAGGCCCGCGATGCACCAGAAGAGCGCCGGCGACCCGGGGTCGTTTAGAAACGTCGTCCAATCCATCCGCCCATTTCTGTAGACGGTCATGAGTGGCGAGCAAGTGAAAAAGAGAGCCATTCCAAAGAACATACGACGCCGGAAGAATTCCTTGCGAGCCCACTGTAACTCGCACTTTTCTCTTTCTGCTTCCGCTCGAACCGGCGCTGTCCTGCGCAACTGTTCGATAGGCATCGCAGCGCTTCGCGCGATCCGCTCAAAGTCCGGGTTCTCCCGGAAATAGTTCTCCACCAGCTGCTTCGTGTCCTCGCTGGCCTCACCAGAAAAATAGACCGGCAGCAAATCGGTCATCACTTCGCGTGTGATATTCATCGCTTTTCTCCCGAAAAATCTACTTCTTCGCGGATCGGATTTCGAACCGCCATCAGTCTTGCCCGCGCGCGGTGCACTTTCACCCTGGCCGCTGCCGGTGTGATGTTCAGCGCAGCAGCAATCTCCTCATACGGCATCTCATCGAGCGCACGCATCAGCAGCGCAGCGCGATCGGTCTCCTGCAGTTTCTGCAGCTCTGCTATCGCCGACTCCAATTCCTGCCTGTGTTCCAGGCGCTTGTGCGCACTAGCTCCTGGGTCAGTATGCTTGTCGTCCAGCCCCGCTCTTCGCCAGCTTTGCCGCTGCAAGTCGCGGTGAACATTCCTTGCAACGGTGAAGAGATAGCTCTTCACCGTGAGCTCCCGAATGCGACCGCGCGTCGACCAGACGCGCAGAAAAGTCTCTGAGGTGATATCGTCCGCCAGCGAGCGGTCGCCACACAGAAACAGCGCAAATCGCCGCACATCTGGCGCGTATTTCTCGTAAAGACTCTGGAAGTTCATCATCTCAATTGTCACAGAGGGTACGCGCGAAGAAGCCAGATGTTACACCGGTTCTGAAATGTTTCGTTCAACGCATCCTGGACAGAACAAATATGGAGCAGTCAGGAGATGGTGTTTTGGACGAGCCCGACAAGCGCGTAGTCCGAGGCGCTCATCGAAAAACTGCGTTCGGCCGAGTGAGGGGCTACTCGGAGGTTACCATTTGGCTATCTATGGCGTCTTTTGATCGCCGCGGGTTTCGCGGCAGGGTCTTGGTGAGCTGTTGACCTTATTGGGCAAAGATCGGACTTCTTAAAAACGATGAAGACTTAAGAACTTATCCGCAGATTGAGAATGAAACGGAGCGCCGGTCACCTGACCGGCTGTACTGGCGGCGTCCGCGCCGCCTGACGTTGCTAATTTACAGATAGGCTCTTAGTTCAGCCCCGCGCTGAGGCGAGGAGACTTTACTTGCGCGTATTCGCGTTCTCAATCAGCTTGACCGGGTAGTAGGCATTGCGGGCATACTGCCTGGCCATGCGGTTAGTGTTGAAGTAAGAACCGTTGAAGGCCAGCGTGTTGCGCATCAGCCGGGCCCATTTTTCCGGCGCATCCAGATAGAGGGGCACCACGGCGGTTTCAAGCTTGTGGTAAAGCGAGTTGGCTTCTTCGGCATCGTTTTCTCCGTCTTCGATGGCCCAGCCGGTAAAGCCTTCAATGCAGCCTTCGATCCACCAACCGTCGAGAATCGACAGACTCGGCACGCCGTTCAAAGCGGCCTTCATGCCGCTCGTGCCCGAGGCCTCGTAAGGACGGCGTGGGGTGTTGATCCACACGTCGACGCCGGCGGTGAGCATCGCGCCCAGATTCCAGTCGTAGTTTTCCAGATAAACAATACGCAGGAATTCGTTCGAAAGCCTGGCCGCATCCTCGACGACTTGTTGGATCAGCGCCTTGCCAGGCTCGTCCTGGGGATGGGCCTTGCCCGCGTAAAGAATCTGCAAGCCGCCGGCCGCGAAAGCAATCTCCGCTAGCCGCTTTGGATCGGTGAAAAGAAGCGTGGCGCGCTTGTAGGTTGCCACGCGTCGGGCAAAGCCCAGCGTCAGCACTTTTGGGTCAAGCGCGTGGCCGGTGCGCGTGGCTACCTCAGTCAGCAATGCCTCCTTATTGAGCGCGTGAGCTGCGAGAATTGTCTGCTCAGGCAGATCGATGGCGTTGCGCAGATAAAGGGTGTCGCGCCGCCACGAGGACAGGTTGGCATCCAGCATCTTCTGGAAAGGGTCGGAGACCCAGGTGGGCGCGTGAACGCCGTTGGTGATCGAATCGATCGCAAACTCCGGGAACATCTCGCGCGATACCTTGGCATGCTGCATGGCCACGCCGTTGGCATAGCGCGAGAAGCGCAACGCAAGCAGCGTCATGTTTAACATGCCATCGCGAAAACAGCCCAGCCTTTCAAGGCGCGCGGTGCGGTCGCCGCCTAGAATGCGAATGGCCTGCTCGGTGGAGAAGCGGTCGTGGCCGGCCGGTACCGGCGTGTGGGTGGTGAAGACGCACTTCTTCCGCACCTGCTCCATGTCGGTTTCAGTGGCCGCGCCGAGCGGTCCGCCACCCAACTGGCGCTCGAGAAGGCCCAGCGTCAGCAGCGCCGCGTGGCCCTCATTCATGTGGTAGACGTTTACACGGTGGCCCAGCGCGTGGGCCATGCGCACGCCGCCCATGCCCAGCACAATCTCCTGCTGCAGGCGGTAGTTGGTGTCGCCGCCATAGAGGTGATCGGTGAGGCCGCGATCCCAGCCGGAGTTCACGTCGAGATCGGTGTCAAGCAGGTAGATCGGCACCACATGCCCATAACGGCCCACCAGGTCATAGCGCCAGCAGCGCACCGTCACGATGCGTTCTTCCACTGAAACCGTAACCCGTGCCTTCTCCTCGGTGCAGAAATCCGCCGGGTTCCAGGGCTGAATGTCTTCGCTCTGCATGCCGGCTTCATTCAAATGCTGCTGAAAATAGCCTTTGCGATGAACCAGCGAGAAGGCCACCAGCGGAACGCCCAGATCGGCCGTCGAGCGCAGCGTGTCCCCGGCGAGCACGCCCAGGCCGCCGGAATAAGTGGGCATGGCGGGATTGATCGCAATCTCCATCGAGAAGTAGGCGACCAGGCCAGAAGCGGGAAATGTCTCGTAGGAAAATGGCTTGGATGATGTCGGTTGCATCGTTCTGGCGTCCCCTGGCGTCGCTGGATTAGAAGCGGCGCTCTGGAAATAGAAATCCCCGGATGCTGAACGGGCCCATCGTGCTCCCTCCCGATCTTCATCGTGTCAGGGGTCCATTCGATTCTAACAAGGAATGCCTCCCATCACCCACGGATCGTTTCCGATGATCGCCCGTGCACGATGGTGGATTGCTCGCGAAGTGGCAGAATGCCTGGAATTACCCCACCCGCGCCATTACGGAAGGTTGTTGCTCATGGTCGACTCAGATCTCTTCGGCCAACTGGGTCGACATGATCGAGGTTGCGATCCAGGGCTTGGCGAAGCGGCCTCATAAAGAGGTGAGACTGCAGGAAGGCCCAGCGATCATTTGGGGTGGAGTCACTACTGAAACTCAAAAGGCTCATAATTCCGCATAATCGCTTGCGACTCCGGGTTCCACCTTGTTCATTTCGACGTTTTGGCCGATAGAGGATCAGAGGTATCCAGATCAGCTTACTCGTGACGATCCCTGAAGCTCTCTGGATTCCCCTTCTCCGCGCGGGAGTATCATTTCGGCCACGCCAGGAGAAGTATTCAGCGACTTGTGCATCCATGAAGGCAATTGACGGGACATTTGAGGAGAAGGGGGTTCACGCGTGCAAACATGGTTTTTGGTCGGGATTCTTGCGGCTTCAACGTCATTCTTAGCGGCTCAGTCGCCTGTCAAGGTAGAGGGTCTGGACGCGTCATCGGCGGAGACTGTGATCTCAGCCAGCCTGGCATCATCGGGAAGTGGCGGCTATTCCAAAGTGCAAGGATTGCAGGAATGGGTTTCGGATTACGTAGAGTTCAATGGCCACCTGGTGCAGAGATATCGCGCTAGGTATGATTTTCGCCTCGAAGGAACAACGCTCTGGGTGACCATGAACGATCTTCAGGGTTTGAATTCGGACGGATGGGGTCAGGCATTGATTCCCGCAAAAGGCGCGGAGCAAAAGCTGATTCTCCAGATGGTGGATCGCCTGGTTGCGGCTCAAAGAACGCTTCCGGCCTCTGAACAGTCCGTCGCGACTAGCCCTTCTGCTTCAACTCCGGCGACCCCAACCGGGGGTTCGGCAAACCCAACCCCTGCCGCATCCAATCTCCGAACTGTCCAGAGGGCGGTGGCCGATCATCTCGATTTCACCGAACCGCCAAATCTTAGCAAGGCCAAGACAATGGTCTTCAGTGGGAATGAACGCTATCGATGCTCGGACGGGCTGTGCGCGATTAGAAAGGACGGGCTGTGGGGCTTTGTCGATTACCACGGAAACATGGTCCTGGATTTCAAATACACCGACTTTTTGACTCCGGACGCTCCTCTTTTCAAACATGGCGCCTGCCTTCTCCAATTTCGCGACTCTCAGGGCCATTTCCAGGTTGGATTCATTGATAAGAAGGGCAACCTGATGTTCGGAGGGAAGGTTTTCGATGGAGCTGACCCCTTCGACGATGTGGTCACACGAGTATTCGTGAACAATCAGGTGTATTTTCTGGACCTCGAAGGAAATCTTGTTCATGTCGATTCGCGGACGGCTAGTGAATTTCACGGTGGACTGGCTCGGGATGGGGATTTCCATGGATACGGCTTCCGCAACAGCAAGGGCCAATGGGCAATTCCGCCCATTTACAGCGGAGTGCAGGATTTTCACGACGGGATCGCCTGGGTCTCCAAAAAATCTGGTGATGCCCTTCCAATGTGGGGCGCAATAGACAAAACCGGCAAGGAAGTTGTGCCGTTCAAATTCTCTCAAGTTCCCGGACCGTTTTCCGATGGTATGGCTCGCGTATTCTGCAAGAATCCCGCCGGTTGGGGATACATCAATGCGACCGGCGAGCTTGTGATTCCTTGCAGAACCTATATAGGACATCCCTTCATGCACGGTCACGCCTGGATCAGAGACGACAATTGGGAATTGGTGGACACGCAGGGTAAAGTCGTTGCTGGCTCCATCCGTGACGGCAATTGGCAGGACAAGAGGCATATAGGGAGTGAACTACGAGAGGACGGAACGTTCCTGTTCAATAGCCCATACGGAACCGGAGTGCTGGATGACGAGTGGAACGTGGTTTTACCCGCGGCCAAATACAGCCCCGGCCTGTTTCCGCCGGAAGACGATCCCGATGGTCTGGCCTATGTAATCCTGGATGAAAACCCAAACGTGTACAGGGGCTTCGTCAACCGCCATGGTGAATTCATTCTCCGTCAACAGGACAGCCAGTTTTGACAATCGCCCGTCTTGGGTCAGGAATCGCGTAGTTCAAATACAAGGGTCCTCATGGCTTCGGTCTACGGCATTCTCCGAGAATGCTGTAGACCGAAGCTGCTCCACGACTCAATCGAGAGAACCTACGCGAGCCGGTGAGCGCCGTCTGAGGCGTGGCAGATGTGGATCTGGGGTTGAATACTGGTCTTTGTGGCGTAACGGCCAGCCAGAGTCTTGGCGAACGGAGCGGCTTCACTCCGCTCTACCAAGTTGATGGTGCAGCCGCCAAAGCCTCCACCGGTGAGGCGCGCGCCGATCAGGCCGGGCAGGTCCTGGGCCAGAGCCACCATGGCGTCGGCTTCGAGGCAACTGCCTTCAAAGTCCTGGCTGTAACTCCGGTGCGCCTCGGCCATCAGGCGGCCCAGTTCTTTCATGTCATTCCTGCCCAGCGCCTCGGCGGCGGCAACCGTGCGCAGGTTTTCGCTGATGATGTGGCGGGCGCGCAAGAGCGACTTCGGCTCCATCTCGTGGCCCCACTTTTCCAGGTCCGCTAATGTTGCGTCGCGCAGGAACGTGACTCCGGGCCGGTGGCTGGCAATGACGGCGCAGGCGGCTTCGGACTCGGCGCGGCGAGTCTTGTAGTCGCCCCCTGCAATCGAGTGCTTGACCATGGTGTTGGCGATGACCAGAGCCACATGGGGCGGAATCGGCGCCAGTTTGAAGCTGAGATCGCGGCAGTCGAGCAGCAGAGCGTGATTTTCTTTGCCGTTGGCTGAGATGAACTGATCCATGATGCCGCAGTTGGCGCCCACAAACTCGTTCTCCGCGCGCTGGCAGAGGCGGGCGAGCACCGGACCCGGATAGCTGACGCCAGTCAGTGAGAGCACGGCCAGCGCCGTGGCCACCTCGAGGGCCGCGGAGCTCGATAGCCCCGACCCCAGTGGAACATCGCCCCACAGGCTCAGGCTGAATCCGGAAATCGGAAGGCCTTCTCCGGCCAGGACGGCAACCACTCCCAGCGGGTAGTCGCACCAGTGCTTGCTGGCTTTGGCGGGCAGGTCCGCAGCCTCAAAGCTCTTCTCTTCCTGGAAGTTGTCAGAATAGATCACAATCTTCCCGTCCGAGCGCGGCGAGATTCCGGAGAGGGTGGCAAAGTCGATGGCCGCGGGCATGACAAAGCCCTCGGCATAATCGGTGTGCTCCCCGATCAGGTTGACGCGGCCCGGCGCGACAAAGATCGCCGGCTCGGCCTGGAAGCGAGCGAGGTGCATGGAACGGAATACGGCTGGGTCGTGCATGGGTAATCACCCTCTAAAACAGTGGTCTGCGGTCAGTGAACAGTGGCCAGTGGCCAGGCCCCGGCTGGGGAACAGCCCTAAAATCAACTCTCTTCTAGATGATAACGTTTTCTTTTGCGGCTCGTGTTCTGCCGAGCGCCCTTACAAGCCCTACCCTCCCATGACCTCGGCACAAGCTGCGGTCAATCTTTGCCAAATCCTGTCGAGCCACGCGTCGTGCTCGGGCTTCATCAAGACCGAACGCAGGCAAGTCACCATCCCCCCGACGCCCTCTGGTTCAAACCAGAGTTGTGGCAACTGCACAAGCGCCAGGTGCAAGTCCCTCGCGGCACAGGCGTCAAAGGCCTGCTGGGCCAGCTCGGAGGAGCGCTCGGGGGTCTCGCCCTTCAATTTCCATACGACAATGTCCAGTTCTGGCTCGCCGGCTGCCAGGGCCTCGAAGCGTCCCAAAGGATCAGCCCGCAGCCGCCTGTCGAGTTCCAGCGCCGCCGCCCGGCCGCGAGCGAGCCCACGTGCAAACTCGCCTTCCGGCTTGAGGGGCAGGAGCCGCTGTGTGGCCCACAAGGCCACTGCCGCCGCACCGGCCCGCGAGCACTCCAGGCTGATCTCGCCCAGATGCAACTGCTTTGAAGTGAAGTAGGTATACGGCGAGTCGTGCTTGTAGAAGCGGCCGACCGCCGGATCGCGAAAGAGTATGCAACCGCAGCCGTAGGGCTGAAGACCGTGCTTATGGGGGTCAATGACAATCGAATCGGCCTGGCCGATGGCCGCATAGGCCCGCCGTGCCGGCTCTGCCAAGTCATTCAGAATCAGCCGGAAGTAGCCCCCATAGGCCCCATCCACATGCACTCGGAAGCCGTAGCGTTCGCGCAACTCCAGGATCTGGTCCAGCGGGTCCACCGCGCCGATCGCCGTCGTCCCCAGTGTCGCCACCACCGTGCCTACATCGCCCTTGCGCAGTTCGGTCTCCAGGGCGTCCAGGCTCATGCGTCCGCGGCGATCGGAGGCGACGGCCGTGTAGTCGAGCTTCAGAACGGCAGAGATTCGATTGTGGGTATAGTGCGCCTGATCGGAGCCGAGGATTCGTTTGCCCGGCGCAAGCTGTCCGGCAACCCAGAGGGCTTCGAGGTTGGCCATCGTTCCGCTGGAGGTCAGGTGGCCCAAATACTCCGTCCAGCCGAAGAGACCGGCGATCTCGCGGACGACCTCGATCTCCATTTCGGAACTAGCCCGGCCGCCGTCGCGGGCATGGTTGTTGGGATTGATATTCATTGCCAGCGCGTAGGCCGCCCGCGCCACCGGATGCGGTGGCTTGAGCATCTGCCCGGCATAGAGCGGGTGGAAGTAAGGATAGTTGTCCCTCATGCGGAGGGCTACGTCGTCAAGAACCTGGGCAATCGCAGCCGGATTGGCCGCAGATTCCGGTACCGTCTCAAAGGCGGGCAGAGCCGCAAACTGATCTTCGAGCAGTTGTGTAGCGCGGGACAACAGTTGGGGTACAGGATCTTTGGGCATGGCGACCTTCTACCGTACCACAGTGGATAGTCCCATTATAAAACCATAGGGATCAATATGTTCCGGAAGCGAGAATCAGGAAATGGGACGAAAATCAGCGAATCCGACGGCGAATTCATTGGAAGGATGCTACACTGTCAGCAGCGTTAGAGCCGAACCGGGCGTGAGCAGCACTCGCCCAACCAAGCAAGATTCTGCCAGTGGTCGCTCCGATTCATCCAGCGCAATTCAAAGCTAGGAAACACGATCAAAATGGAACAAGGCACTGTGAAGTGGTTCAATGACGCGAAGGGCTTCGGCTTCATTTCGCGCCAGAACGGCGAAGACGTCTTTGTGCACTACTCTGCGATCAACTCAAGCGGTTTCAAGAGCTTGCAGGAAGGTCAGGCGGTGCAGTTCAACGTGGTGAAGGGGCCCAAGGGCTGGCAGGCTGCCGACGTGCAGCCGCTCTAAGGCTACAGGCCGGATTCCGGCAGAATCTAAGCAGACACAAACGAGGGCAGGGAATAATTCCCTGCCCTCGTTTGCGTTTGAAGACCTACGAATCTCTGGCAGCTTGTGGGGCCAAGGCCTGTCATCACCTCGATGCAGCGCGGAAGTTCAAGAGTATTATGGCGGTAATGAGCAATCGGACAAACGTCTCCGCCGGAAATCTGAACGAAAGCTCCCGGTGGTGGACGCCTCGGCTTGCCGGACCGCTGATTGCGGCGGCGGTGATTCGAGTGATGCTTCTGGTGGCCGTGCTTGCCCGATCCGGGGCGGGCACCCTCTGCCAAGGTGACACCGCCAGTTATCTCGAACCGGGACGCAATCTGCTGTTCCACGGCCGTTTTGTTGCGGATGGTGTGCCGGAGATCTTTCGCACGCCGGGGTATTCGATTTTTCTCGCCATCACGAGCCTTGCCGGGCTGCCTGCGGCGGCCGCAATAAACGTGATTCTGTCGGTCTTCTCGGTCCTTCTTGTCTGGAGACTGGGACGGGCTTGCTTTGGAGTCGAACGCATTGCGCTCGTCGCCGCATGGATCTTTGCCTTTGAGCCGGTATCGGTGCTTTATTCCGTCACCTTAATGTCGGAAACGCTGTTTCTTGTGCTCTTTTTGCTCAGCTTGGAGCGGCTGGCAGAGTTTTTGCGCGGACACCGCTTGCAAGCGCTTGCGGTGGCTGGACTTTGGCTTGCCGCGGCAACCTTCGTACGCCCGATCAGCTATTACCTGCCGGTTGCGCTGGCGCTGGGGTTGTTTATAGCCTTGGCACGCGAAAAAGGCTTGCGCTGGAAGGCGCCTGCCGTTTTGTTGATCAGTGTGATGCCCTGGCTTGCCGCCTGGCAGATCCGCAACTGGGTCGAAACTGGGTATGGAGGATTCTCCAGCGTCTCGGAGAAAAACTTGTACTTTTGGGTGGCCACAGGTGTTACGGCCCAGGTTGAGCGTCGGACTTTCGATATTCGCACAGGGTTGGGCAACTTAGGCTATTTCGAGAACCCTGACCACCCCGGACAATTCGATCCATCCCCAGCTTACTTTGCGCGGCATCCTGAGCAGACTGAGTGGAGCCAGGGTCAAGAGGCAACATTCATGCGCTCTGAGGCTTTTCGTGTCATCCGGGGGCATCCCGGTGTTTACCTGCGCTTGTGTTTTAATTCGTTGCTCAGAACAGTATTTGAACCCGGCGCGGGGGTTCTCGAGCACCTGCTTCACCCTAACTCCCCGGTGCATAGAATTGGGTTCAACGCGGACAACGGTTTGGCACGGCAGGCGATCCTTTTGGCTGAGACGTATCCCTGGATTGCGGCTGAGAAGGCGTTTTTTGGCTTCATGCTGATGACACTGTACGTATTTGCGGTGCGGGGAGTCTTCCGCAGCAGCGTGCACAACTCGTGTCTTTGGCTGCTGCTGGAAACATCGTTTTACTTCCTCGCTGTCGCAGCGGCGGGAGCGGGACCATTGGGAGAGGCGCGATTCAGGTTGCCCGTCATGCCTGCCGTGTGCCTTCTTGCGGCTGCGGGCTTCCGGCGCGGAAAGACCAACGCCCGATAGGGATTTACCGGTACCGGATCCAAGCCGGTCCTACTTCGGCTATCTCAGTACACGCGCCTGGATTCACGTAAAGGACTAACAAAGCGTTAGCAACTTGAGGTATATTGGCTCGTAGCCAGGGACGCAATAGGGCGGTCCCAGATCCGGGCTGAAAAGCAAGGAGATCGTCATGGCTAGCTTCTGCACGAAATGTGGAGCCGCATTATCCCCCGACAAGCAGATTTGCACAGCATGTGGCGCACCGGCGGCCGCGGGCTCCGCGGTCGGGGTCTCGGCGCAACCCGCGCTTCCACCTGCCCCTTCCGGCAGCAGCGCAGTCAAGATCATCGTCATCGTCATCGCCGTGTTTGTCGGGATCGGCATTCTCGGAGCGGGAGCCTTCGGGTTTATGGTCTGGCGCATTGCGCGGACCGTTCACGTGAGCGGCAACGGCGATCAGATGACGATGAGCCTGCCCAATGGCACGGTCGATGTCAACGCCGCAGACACATTCAGCGCATCCGATCTGGGCACCGACATCTACCCCGGCGCGCAGTCCGCCAAGGGTGGCATGAGAATGAAAATGCCGACCGAATCGGTGGTGGCTGGAGTTTTCCTAACATCCGACCCGAAGGAGCAGGTAGTCGACTTTTACAAGAACAAGCTCGGCGACACAGCTTCGGTCATGGATTTCAAGGACACTGCAATTTTGAAACTGGACATGGGCGACCATGAATCCGTCATGGTGACGATCAGTTCCAAAGCATCTCAGTATGAAGGCAAGACCAGGATCAGCATCACTCATACAACAAAGAACAAGCCTTCTTAGACACGCCAGGAATCGTAGGGAATTGCCTCGTTGCCGGCTCGAAATGTCTTCGAATCGGTTGATTGACCCTTCATAGATCTGGAAGTCAAACCGATCTCAAACCATCGGTTCGCATCCGGCGCGCTGCCCGGCGGAGTCAGCTTCGATCTGGGCGACGATGCAGCAAACGTGGCAATTTGCGCCATGATTGGCCTCATCGACGAGAGCGTGCTGGAATACGGGGATCCGGCTTTTACCGACTGAGCGGGCCGGCCCATACAGGAGGAGATCTTTGGAGGACACGTCGCGGGTGAAATGCTTTTTCGCAACGCGGACGAGTTGCTGAATCGTTCCCAGTCGTCTGAGTTTGCTGACGTGCTGGAGTTGCAAGACCACCTTTGCTCTGCTGGAGGCGCCGAGCGAGTCGGCCAAAAGCCTGGCTGTCCAGCGGTGAGACGGTGACCGCGGAGTTCACAAATGAACCCGCGCTCTCTACGCGGAGCTTTACCTAAGCCGGGCGCAACGATACAATCCAAAGAGGAAGGCCGAAGTAGCTCAGTTGGTAGAGCAGCTGATTCGTAATCAGCAGGTCGTCGGTTCGAGTCCGACTTTCGGCTCCATAAAATCAATGGGCTAATCTTTTCGCCTACCAGGGCAGGCGGCCCACAAACTGATCCCGGCACCCTCTGTCCTTACTCAAAAGGTTAAATCTGAGCTCCATTCATCGCGGCTTTATCGCGATGAGTGGGCCGCTTGCTGGTGCAAAACCAGCTTGTTTTGGTTACGTGATGGAGTTTACTTGGCAGGTGGTGGGAAGAATATCCGCGGGAAACTGAATTCCAACGGTAAGCCGCATCAAGGTTTTACCTCTGAGAAACCATCGAGCATGCGCATGTTGGAACCGAAGCGGCGGAAGTTTCGATACTCGATTTCGTTCAGATCCAGCTCGCGGCGGCCCTTTCTGAGAATGACTTGCGCGCCGATGGGAAGCATATAGTCGTGATTGTTGAGAACGACGTAGTCATAATCCACGCTGTCTGAAGCCTCCCGGATGAGGAACTTGGCCGGTACATTATCCGCCACTTGCGTGATGCGCCGCACCATCCGCGTCACGGTATCGATATACGCCTGGCCATGGTAGCCGACCGTGATGACATCATTCGAGGCCGCACGGAGATTGAATGTTGAGTTCTCCGCAGCCACGCGATAATCGAAGACCTGAACCGTGCCGTCTCCTAGAACTCCGGTCTCTTTCCATTGAAAATCCGCCTTGGACTCGGGTCGAAACAGACCAGAAAGCGCAGCGCCGAACTCCCCGGCTGAGACCGCGCCTCGAGTGTCATTCGTGTATTGGTAGCTCGTGGAGCCGTTCTGCTCCAGGTCCAGCATCGTCCTGTTTTCCTCATGGTTGAAATACGTCAGAAGTTCTGTATACCTGTCCTTGTGCTGCCACCCGCTCGTGTCGTGGTCCGGATAAATCCATTTGACCGACCGGTTGGTCACCTGCTCGCACATGAAGTTGGGCAGGGAAGCGCCGTACTCCATCGCGTTATGAGTCGCATCCGCGAGGATGGACTTGATCACCTCCGGCGAGGGACGCTGCATGGGGCTGGCGGGGATGGTGATTGAGAGCGGACCGAATGAATGCACCGGTACGGGCGTATTGAGCACCGAAGCGATCTGTGTCTCGTCGGCCGGCTGGCCTCCCGTCAGCGCGAACGAAGTACTGGCTTCAGCGCTCTTGCCCCCCTGGCTTGCGATGGCTTTCACTTCGTAAAGACCGTCGACGGGAGGGTTCACCGAAAAGCTGCTCAGGAAGGAGGAGAACTCCGATCCGCTGGCTTGGCGAGAGGTCATCGGCTCGCCGTCCAGCAGCTTGCCATCCCGGTAGACCTGGAGCTTGAGAGTGGCGGCATCCGCGGCATGGGGATCTGAATGAACGTTGAGAAAGACCGATACATCTTTGGCACCCGGCGCCAAGCGCCCCGAGAGATTCGGAGTCAGGAGCTGGTTTCCGTGGCGAAGCGGCTCGACGGAGTCGTCATCGGCGTGAACCGGTTCGGTCTGACGCACGAGCACCATGCTGCTCAGTGACGGGAGGTCTGAGGCACCGGGTATCTCAAAGGCCAAGCGCCGCGCTCCGGCCTTTCCGCTGTAGTGATCCAGCACGGCCGCCTCCAGAATGTACTCTCCCGCAGGCGCAAGAAAATGACGCTGGAAGGTAACTGCTCCAAAATCGGACTTATCGCTGTCTTTCTGTATTCTGTGCCTTGGCAGATCCGCGCTGAAGCGCTCGATCATCATACCTGTCTTGTCTTTGACATCCGCAACGATCGACAAGCTCGCGGAATGGATGCCGGTGCTGCCGTCCTCGCGAATCTCCAGGCTTGAATAAGGCGCCTCGATAGCCAGCGTGGTGACAGCTCCATCGGGCGTGGCGCCCATGTGCAGTATCGCGGCGCGAAAGAACAGATCCGCAGGCAACTGCGTTTCTGAGAGGATCTTCAGCAGAGGCAACTCAAAGGGTTGCGGGGCGTCATCGCTGCCGGTCTGGGGCGGCAGCGCAAGATAACCCGACTGCGAGCGTACCTTGAGCCCCCCGCGCAGGGGCTTGACTGCGATCGGGCGAAACTTCCCGTCGTATTCCTTGATGGGTGGAACATAGGATGCCACGTAGTACGTCGTCATGTCCTGGAACATCTCTTCCAGAGATTTTTGCAGGCGATTCCGCGTGATGTAACTGCCCCCTGTTCCTACGGCCAGGGATTTCATATTGTCGTTATTCTTATCGTTTTCGATGAGCTGGAGGTATCCGTTTAAACCCTCCGCGGTAATTTTGCTGTTCATGCTGGCTGGGTCGAATCCTGCGGGACCGGAAGCTCCGGGTATAAGGCCTGCGATCGCGGCGTCCGACTGATTCGTCTGGCTCGTCTGGCGGTCAGAAGAATTCAGGTCGATGACATAGATGCTCTCTCCGGCTTGATTGGCCGATCCAATGATGGATTGGATCGCATCCTTGGTGCGCAGGTCCACCTTCTCTTCCTCAAATGAAGTAAAGAAAATCAGCGCTTTTCTCTGGCGGATCTGCTGCTGCGAGCGCACCAACGCCAACAAACCAGCCAGGAATGGCCGGAGATGCTGGTCCTGCGCAATTCTGCCTGAGTCATTGAGCGCGTTGAACATCGACCTATCCAACGCGCGATCATGCGCGCCGACAGCCTTCCCCGAGGAATCGGTTCCTGTCAGCGCCGCTGAGATCAATTGCTTTTCCAGCGGAGTGGCCGCGCCTCCGTTCCAGGCAGTCACCGGCTCCGTGGCAGTGTTTACCGCCTGAGCAAGCGCTTTGCGGTCCGAGGTAAATGCACTTTGAAGGCGCAACCGCCCCTCGACCGTCACAACCGAGAAAGCGAATCCGTTCTCTGGAACCATCTTGAAAATCTTCTCTGCCGTTTCCTTCGCGTTCTTCATCATCAGTGGGTCGGTTTGAAGATTCTTGCCGGCCACCCGCCCCGGCCGGTCAAAGACCAGTGTGATCAGATGCTCATTCGTCGTCGCGCCGCTTACCAGACGGAAACTGTTGAGCGTGACCGGAGAGCCGCCGTCGGTGACCGCTATCTCTGACTTCTTCAGGTCCAGCACGGACCTATTCTTCTTGTCGTGAACCACCAGATCGAGCGCGACCTCATCGGCGGTCACTGACAAATCAACCCCTTGACTCGCCGATGGTGTGGGAGCCTGACTGTAAGCCAAGGGAACCGGAAATGCAACAGCAAGCAAGGCCAGCAAACCCGCGATCGGAATACGGCGTAGGGAAAACCTGGTACTGCTATGCGTGGCTTGATTGTCCTGTTGAAACATGTTTTCCCCCGATTGGCTTTAGGAGCCCGATCGATAGCAGCAGCGAAAAACCGCAGCAGCGGAGTGAAATGATTGGCCGGGCCGCAACCGCTATCGACATGGAATGCACCATGTCCCAGCCCTCGAATCTCGCATTAGTTGTTTTCCTGTGGCTTCTCCACGTGGTCGATAACGAAAGCCTCAACCGGCGCCCTGATCAGATCGAGCTTGAGTCCGATCTGCTCCTGGATTGCGGCAGACAGCGGAGGCGGAGCATGTCCTCCAGCGGTTGGATGCGGTATCTTCCTGCCCAAGTCGGGATACTGAGAGTCGTCCGGTGTCCAGTTGAGCATGAAGTCATATCTGCCTTCGATTCCGGTCTGATCGAGGACCGGGCGGTCGAGCACGCCAAATTGCATGACGTTCACTAAGTCCTGCATGGTTCCATTACTGATTTTCAACTTACCGAGATCCTGAGAACTCAGATGCGGCAACTGCTTCGGGTCTGCCGCGCTCTTGGTGAGTTTCGGTCCGCTCCCAGCCTTGCTCAGCGCATAAACCAAAAGCTCCCTCTTGTCGCGATGGAGGCTCAGTTTGAAGCGCTCGGCCAACAACTTTCGTACCATGCTTCGAAATTGACTTTCGTTGGGCTCTCCTTTTGGGTTATATTGGGCGGCGATGTCAAATTTATCTGTATCAACCCAAGCCGGCGCGCCAATAATCTGCTTGGAATTGATTCCGTAGCCCAATGAAAGCAATTCGCTCAGAGTGTAGTTCGCGACCGCCAGACGACCGAACTGGAGTGAAGATCCCTTGCTCGGATTTTCCGGCTCGCTCGGCTTGATGGTGGCAGTCAGAATGCTTGGATCGGCGTCAGCGGCCATCGGAGGCTGCTTCTTGGGGATCTGCCAGGCTGTCTCCGGCGTGGCGCGATTCAGAGTTAACTGATGCGAGAAAGACAACTGGTTCAAGGTTCCGGAGATCGACATTCCATCCGGACTCACCTTGCCCTCGAAGACGGTGCCCATGTCGACGAGGGAAATCTTCACGTTCGAGCCGTGCAGCGTGATCCCGGTAACCGGAAAAGGGGTTTCGGACTGGTCAATGGCGTAGAAGACTCCGTTGTACCCACCGCCTTCAGCCCTGGATATCTGGAACACCCCGCGCAGATCCAGGCCGGTGTGCAGCGTGCCCTGCCAGATGCCTGCGAGATCCTGCGCTTGATTTCCGGCCGAGGTTTCAGCATCGGCTTGCTTGATGTGCACCAGACCGAAAACAACTGGGACAGAGATCGCAACAGTTGCCGCCAGCACCATGAGCAGCTTTCGGCCGAAATCGAGATTGTGCGCCGTCATCCCGGTCATGATACGGACGATACGGCGTTTGAGATCCGACCCGGCCACGCCCGCAACGCAGGCCAGCGGAGACTCGATGCAGAACTTGCAGACGTTCAGAATGCTCTCAGCATAAACGTCGGCCTCATTGCCGGATTGCAGCACCACTTCGTCGCAGGCCTGTTCGCGTTCCTCCAGAAGGCGAGTCTTGATCCACCACACAGCGGGATGAAACCAGAAGATCGCCTCCACCACCATGTGGATAGAGGCGGTGAGATTGTCGCGCCGGCGAAGGTGGCACATCTCATGAGCGATGATGGTGCCGAGCTGTACCGTGGTTAGGCGATCGTTGATGCCCTCCGGCAGCAGAAGCACAGGACGAACAATGCCAAAGATACCCGGCTCCATCAATAGCGGCGAAGATAGCACCGGCACATCGGCCAGCAGCGACATACGCGAAGATGCGCGAACCGCTCCACGAATCTTCAACCACCCGCGCACCCACGAGAACAAGACGAAAAGAAAGCCGCACAGCCAAACCGCAAGCAGGATCGGAGGCAAGAGATCGCCGGGTTGCGAGGCGGCCGCAGGCGCCACGCCGGCATAAGCAACGGCTGCGGGCGATGCTGATTGTGGGAAGGGCAGAGTGATCTGCTCCATCGCGGCTGCCAGAGCCGGCTTTTGAATCGGAATGGCAATCGCCGAGCGAAGCGATTCGCCAACGGCGATGAGAAGCGAGAACGGGATCAGAAACTTGACCGAGGCGATCATCCACACCCAGTAGCGCGTACGAGCGTGATTGTTGCGCAGGCTCAGCGCGAGCATCCAGGCAATTCCGGTCACCGCGGTCGACTGCCAGAGATGGTTGCCCAGAGCCGCGGTCCAGGCTTCGTTCCAGAATGCCGGAAACATCATGGCTGCTTCTCCTGATGGGAAAGACTCCGTAGTGCAATCTCCGCATTCTTTATGTCTTCAAGCGACAGCTTGCCTGACTCGATCAGGCGCGCCATGACAGGCTGCGAGCGTCCCCCGAAGATGGCCAGCAGATCGTCAATGAGCTTTCGCTGGGCAGAATCGCGCGAAATCGTCGCTGCGAAGACGTGAAAGTTGCCAACCTTCTTGACTCGCTGCACAACCCCTTTCGTCTCCATCCTGTAAACGGTCGTCTGGATCGTCGTGTAGGCAGGCCTTCGCTTTTCAGGGAACGACTCCTGGATTTCGCGGATCGAGGAGTCGCTTTTAGCCCAAAGCGCCTCCATAATCTGGAATTCAAGCCGTGACAATCTTGGTTCGGACATTCTGATCTCCTATTTCTATAGGTAGAACTACTACAACTGTTTGCGATTGTCAACCAGCTTTACTGATGCCCGTCTGGACGCCTCTGTCGCTCAAGCGGTGATGCCTGGTTCTGAGTGCGTAGAGACGACTTAAGGTCTACCACGCGGATGATGACCCGCTGGCTATCGATGAGACTGACCCTCAAGCGGACGACCTTTCATTCGGAGTACAGGAGAATCAAGCCCAACTAGAAGAGAAATACTCTCTCAATCGAGAATGGGATATGGGTCGTTCTGTCACGGTTTTTCTACGAGTGTGGTCCGACCACTTTACGTAGCGGATCATCTCAGGCAATCATGCGGAAACCCATATATCATGATGTTTTTTGAGAGTTGTCTTTTTTACTTGACTTTCCTGCGCGTACATTTGGATAATTCTTTCGTTTCTGAGGTCAGACCAATTTGCATCTTCCAACCCGCTCCGCCTCAGGGGTCTGACTCGATCGCGACGATTACGCCGAACGATTCATTCGGAGGTCCTGTCCATGCGACGCATCGCTTCAGTCCTCATGCCAATAGTGTGTTTACTGGCCGCACCCAACTGTGCCGCGCAAGCACCTGTTGCCCTGCCTTACACCATGACTACGATCGGCGGCACCTCGCCTATGGCGGCCACTGCCGGAACCCAGTGCCCGAATCTCCCCACGGGCGTGGTGTCGACCGACGCTTTTGGAGACGGCTGCCTCGGGGTGAATGGCATCTTTGGCGTGGGCGCCTTCAGCGGGTTGGTCGTGGACCCCTTCGGCAATGTACTGGTGAACGACGATATCAAGGGAGTGCTGCACCTGATCAACCCCGACTCGGGAGTCATGAACCTGGTTGCGGGTGGCGGCACGGCGTGCACCAGCAAAGAGGACGCCTCGGGCGACGGCTGTCCTGCCGCAACCGGCACACCCACCACGCCAATCACAGGTGCGCGCGGCGTCGGGATCGATCCGTATGGCAATGTTCTGCTGGCCGGCTACAACGATCACTTCGTTCACATGATCTGCCGCAACGCCTCACCGTTGTGCGGCGGCAACACGCCGTCCGCGGCGAGTCCGATTCAGATTCCTCTCGGGAACATGGGACTGGTCGCGGGCTGCGCATATTCGGCTGGGTCGACCGGCGTGACCGGCGCGGGGGTGGACAATGCCCCTGCTTTCACGTTGCCCACGGCAGGATTCAGCGGTTCGCCCTTCGTCAATGCCGGTGGCAGTGCCACAGCATGCAGTGCGTCTCTTGGCGAGGTGGATCAGCCGCGCGGCGTCTCGGCGGATGCGTACGGCAACGTCTACTACGCCGACACCGCGAGCGAGCGTTGGCGCGTGGTGCTCGGCCCGCAAACGTATAGCGGTGTCACAAATCCGCTGTGGGCCGTTCTCGAAGAGAATCCCTCCTGGTACAACGGTACGACTGAATTTCTAACCGCGGGCTACGTGTATACCATTGCCGGCGGCAGCGCGACGGCCACTACCAAGGGCTCGTCCTGCGCCGGAGGCGGAACGGCGACCGACGGCGACGGTGACGGCTGCCTCTTCACCGCCGCGACAGTATTTGCCAGCACAAGCGATGCCCAGGGTGTTGGGGTGGACGCGGCCGGCAATATGATCTTTACCGACGCCGGCCACGGACTCTTGCGCGTACTCTTCGTCGGCGGCGCGGGACAGGCCGGGGCGGCGATGGCGAACGCTATCGAAGCGAACAACATCGGAATGAGTCCCGCAAGCCCACAGACTGGCTTTGTGTATTCGCTGGCCGGAGGTGGAACAACCGGAGGAGTCTCGGCAACGCCTGCCCTCGGGAACAGCCGCACCGCGCTTGATTCTTCGACGACCAAGCTGACAGTGAGCCCGCAGGGAAATGTCTTTATCGGCGACAAGACGCGCGTTCTGTTCTTCGACATCGATACGGGATTCATTCGCACTCTGTTTTCGCAGGCGTCGACGAATGTCTCGGCTGGAAATTTTTGCAATGGAATCTCGGGCCAAAAATCGCTGAGCGCCTACAGCGATGCCTGCCCAGCCGCGAACGCCGAGTTTGGCAACAGCAATGGACTGAGTGTGGGAGCGGATGGTGCTGGCAACCTCTATCTATATGACGGCACCAGCAGCACGGCAGGCCAACTTGTGCGCAAGATTCTTGCGCAGGGATTTGCAGAGCAGTCGCTCACGACTCCGTTGATACAGAATTTTGAAGTTCATCTGCCCGAAACCGCGACCGGCACAACGAGTGGAGCTACGGCCACGTTGACTTCGACTCCTGACATGACTGCCGGCGCGCCTGCTTGCACGCAGAACGGCGATTTCTCTGTCGATTGCCAGGTGACGGTAACAACAACACCTTCGGCAGTCGGTCTACGCTCAGCGGCGCTCACGGTGACGTTGCCTGCGGGCAGTTGGCAGAATGCATCGAGCAGCATTTCGCTGGGCGGAGTCGTTCCGGGGTCGGTACTGGTTGCCGATAATGCATCGACTACAACGAATGGCGTCACAACTCCAGTCGCTCCGATCACGAGTGCGGCTATGAGCACGATTGTGCCCGCAGGTGTGGCGCTCGATGGCGCGGGCAATGTTTACGCGATGGACGAAAACAGCGGATCGATACTCGTGTCGGTGCAGGGCGCCGCCGCTGTGGCCGTCTCTTCGCATCTGCCTGCAAATCCCAGCCAGATCGCGGTCGATCAACTCGGCGATGTATTTGCGGTCGGCAGCGGCACTTCGTCGATCGAAGAACTGAAGGTGAGCGGCGCTCCAGCATCGGTGGGCGCGCCGGCGACATTCACATCCGCCACGATTTCCTACTCGACGGTCAATAGCGGAACGCCGGCGCCACAGGGAATCGCGGTCGACAACGCAGATAATCTATATGTCGCAGACAATCAGGGCTCGACAGCGAATAACGCCATTTACCGGCTCACGCTTGAGCCCAATCCAGCTCTTCCACAACAGACGGTGGCCACGGGCTTCGTCGATCCCGTTTCTCTTGCGGTGGATGGCTCTGGAAATGTAATTGTCGCCGATAAAGGCGCCGGGGCGGTGTATAAGCTCGCGCCCACCACGAGTGGATCCTACACTCAGGCCACGCTTCTCTCCGGCGTAATTCCCTTGGCTGTTGCCACGGACCCAGCGGGCGATGTATATGTGCAGGACCTGAGCAGCGCCAGCGTGATTGAAATTCCTTTGAGCGGCGCAGAGACGCCCGTGCTCACAGGATTGCAAAACCCCACCGGTGTTGCTGTCGATGGCCTGGGCAATGTTTACAGTGCCGACGCAACGAAAGGGAATATGCTGCGAGTCGGGCGCGACGCAGAATCGTACGGTTCCACTACGAGCCCGCTTACGAGCATTGCAGCCACGCTCACCAACGTAGGCAACCAAGCCGCGGCAGGAATAGCGCAAACGCAATCCAGCGCATTCACGTTCTCGGCCAGCGATTGCGGCGTCGCAACAAGCAGCGCATTTGCATCCGGCTTGGCTTGCCCGGTCTCCGCTGCGTTGTCCTCTTCGGTCTTTCAGAATCCCGGCACAACCTACACCGACACGCTCTCATTCCTCGCTGCGCCCTCCATTGGATCAGTCGCCTTCAGCGACGTTGTGCCCGCCGGACCCACCGCCACCACTCTGACCGGGCCGACGAACCCACCGTTCGCATCGAGCGGCACAGAAGCCACTTTTATCGCGGCGGTTACTGGCATCGCATCGCCCAGTGGCAGCCCAATCACCGTCACGGTAAGTTCCGTCACGCTATCGGGAACGGCAGTTGTTTACTCGAACTCACCTCTGTTGAACGCATCGGGCCAAGTGTCGATCAGCCTCTCGGGCCTCGCGCCGGGCAACTACTCAATTGAGGTGAACTACTCAGGCGTACCGAATACCTATTCGCCCTCCAGCGCGACGGCCACGTTCACTGTTGAACAGTTTGTGGCCACAGGCGACAGCCGCACCGTCACCGAGCCCACGATTCCGGCCGTCTGCAGCATGCTCAACGCAGGCCTCGCAATGGTGAACGACGACATTCCCGCGACCGTGGATTCCACCGTGAGCAATCCCGATGGCGCACGCATCCAGGCGGCGCTCAATAGCTGCGCAGGCACTGGTCAAGCGGTCGAGCTTTCGCAGGGCAGCGAAGGTAACAACGCATTTCTGAGCGGCCCGATCTCCATGCCGTCGAGCGTCACGCTGCTCGTCGACCCAGGCGTCGTGCTCTTCTTCTCGCGCAATGTGCAGGACTACGACACCACCCCTGGTACGCACACCTGCGGCACCGTCAACAGCAACAGTGCCACCAAGAGCTGCCTGCCGCTCATTGATATTCCGGGTGGCTCTTCCAACGTCGGAATCATGGGCTTTGGCAAGCTCGATGGCCGCGGAGGAGATCCGCTTCTCAACGCCTTCCCATCGAGTTTCACCGGCCAAAGCTGGTGGGGCCTGTCGTCGATCGCCAACAACGGCGGCAATCAACAGAACCCACGTTTCATCCAGTTGGATACGGGCTCGAGTAACATTACGCTCTACAAGATCACGCTGCGCAATTCGCCCCTCTTTCATGTTTCCACTACGGGCGCCGTCTCAAACTTCACCGCGTGGGATATAAAAATCGTCACACCCACGAGCTCTCGCAACACGGACGGCATCGATCCCGGCAACGCGCAGAACTTCACTATCACTCGCTCCTGGGTCTCAGACGGCGACGACAATGTAGCTGTTGGCGCTGCGAATTCTGTGCCGGCCGAAAACATTTCAGTCACCAACAATCGCTTCTTTGCCGGTCACGGCGAGTCGATCGGCAGTTTCACGCAGGCAGGCGTGAGCAACGTGCTCTTTGACGGCAATATGCTTTCGGGCAACGGCATCGCCGGCGCGGGCAGTTCCGTCAACAACACGGCAGACAGCAACTCCACGGGCCTGCGCATCAAGTCCGGATACGATCGCGGCGGACTTGTGACCAACATCCAATATTCGAATTCCTGCTTCCAGGACCACAAGGCCGAAATCGTCTTCAATCCTAACTACGAGAACACGACGGGCAGCCTTGCGCCGAATCTCCAAAACATCCTGATACAGAACCTCGCGTTTCTCACGACGGGCACTGTGCAGTTCACAGGCACCCTTGACGGCAGCACGGTGTTTCCGCTCCAGATCACACTCGACAACGTAAGCGTCCCAAGCACGTTCCCAGTTTCAGAGTTCAGCCCGGCGCCTAGTGAAACCGAGATGAGTTACGGGCCAGGACAGGTTTCGAGCGATTTCATCAACGATTACGCAACCTTTGTTGGCGTTAACGGCAACACTGTTACCAACAACATCACCGCAACCTCTCTCAACCCGCCCGTGTGCAGTTTCACATATATCGCACCGGAGCTGACCAGTCCCAATGGCGTGCCGCAGACCATCACTGAAGGCCAGAACGCAACTGCTGTCGCGATTCTCACACCGGCAGTGGGCGGCGCCGCTTATCCCACAGGCACGGTTACTCTGACTGACGCGCTGACAAGTGAGACGACGACAATCGCTCTGCCGGGAAACTCAGATACACTTTTCATTCCACTTACCGGCCTCACTCCAGGCACACACAGCTTCACCGCGACGTACTCCGGCGATTCCAATTACCCGCTTGCCGCCGGCCAAACCGCTTACTCTACCACCGGACCTTATGTCGTTACCGTGAACGCAGACAGCCTTGGCGCCACCACCACCAGCTTGACTGGCGTACCCACCTCAATAACATTTGGCACTTTGTTCACGGTCACGGCAACCGTCACCGGCAGCAATCCCACAGGCACGGTCGAGTTCATCGTGAACGGCACGGTCTATCAGAGCGCGCCTGTTAGTTCAGGATCAGCCTCAGCCACCATCAGCCTGCCCTTCAGCACCAGCGCCTACAGCATCTACGCCGTGTATAGCGGTGACGCCGCCAACGACGGTTCC
>Ga0181535_10000472_pt1 | contig 60751 bp, 54 predicted proteins | sample PEATcosm2014_Bin_44_FD_119774 | JGI IMG/M metagenome (GOLD analysis project Ga0181535, IMG submission 119774) | Peatland microbial communities from MTU Mesocosm Facility, Houghton, MI, USA - PEATcosm2014_Bin17_30_metaG | ecosystem: Environmental > Terrestrial > Soil > Wetlands > Peat | place... | reverse complement strand
TTCTTCGCAGGAGCCTTCTTGGCAACTGCCTTCTTCGCCGGGGCCTTCTTGGCAACTGCCTTCTTTGCTGCCTTCTTGGCTGGCGCCTTCTTTGCTGCTTTCTTAACGGCCAACTTTTTACCTCGTTTGGTGGTTTTGCTGGCGCTCGATTTAGCCGCGGCCTTCTTGGCCTTGGCCTTTCCGCCCTTCGCGCCAGGACTGGTTTTCTTTGCGGCGGATTTCTTTGCGGCCTTCTTGGCCACAACCTTTTTCACGGCTGCTTTCTTGGCAACTGCCTTTTTCGCAGCCTTCTTTGCAGGAGACTTTTTCTTCGCGGCCTTTTTCACGGCCGGCTTCGATACGGGTTGTTCAACGGCCACGATCAGAGCCTCTTCAATTACGTCATCGTCCGAGGAGGTGAGCACTCTGGAGGTTTCAACCTCTTCGTCCTCTTCAAAGTCGTCGTGAACCGAATCAAGCGCTCCCGGCTCGGCATTCGCTTCGCCGTCGCTCATCGCGTACATCCTGAACACTTCTTCCATCCCATTGCCTCCAGCGGCTTACCGCTGCACTTTCTTGCGTTCCCCTGTTCGCGCGGCGGAGCATTTGCACTCCGCTCACGCAAGCAATTGTAGCAATAGGATGAACGCAAAGACCAGCAAATAAAAGTTATGTGATGCAATATGCGACATTTTTTATTTCGCTGCGGAGTCGGCAGAAGGTCTCGCGCGCCGCCGTGCACGAGACTTTCTTGCCGTTGCAGTGCCGCTCTTTTTCGCGGTAGCCGGCGCATCCGTAGAACTTTGCGTGGGCGTTTTCTCCGCTGCTGGCGCGGCTTCGCGCGTCTTAGCGCCTTCCTGGGCACTGGCATGTCGACTGCTGCGAGCGACGGTGCGCAAAGCAGTGGAAGGATCGGCCACATGCAGGCGGCGGCCCGGTTCCACTTTTATACCGGCGATTCTGTTCCAGCGGCGCAACTGACTCAGCGAGACGCCGAAGCGGTCGGAGATGGTGACCAGTGTCTCGCCTTTGCGAACGGTATAGAGCAACGTACGCGCAGAAGAGGCCGCGGACGGCGCAACGGGAATCACCAGAGCCTCAACCCCAGCGAGAGCGTCGGGACTGTCGCCGGCGGTGAGCTGGTTGGCAGATGTCAGCTCCGCTTCGGTGACGCGATACTCCTTGGCCACCGAGGCCAGGGTGTCTCCTTCGGCAATGCGATGGTAGCGCCAGGCATTGCGCTTGGCTTCGGGAATGGCCGCGATGCGCTGCTCAAACAAGGTCGCGGTTCCGGGCGGCAGATGCAGATCGAAGGAGGCGTCGGGCGGAGTAACGAGATGAAGCAGACTGGGATTCAACGCAATCAACTCATCGACCGGCGTACCCACGAGGTCTGAGACCAGCCTCAGGTCCACCTGATAATTGATGGTGGCCGTGTCGGTGAGCACCGGCGGGTCGAGTGTCACCTCGTCAAATCCGTATTGGGTGGGATGATTGGCGATGATGATGGCCGCGAGAATCTCTGGGACGTAGTTCTTGGTCTCTTTGGGAAGATTGTTGCGCTTATACAGCTCCCAGAAATCTGCGTACCCGGTCTTTTCGACGGCGCGCTGCACGTTGCCCGCACCCCAATCGTATCCGGCCATGGAGAGATACCAGTCGCCCAGCTGATCGTAGATGAACTTCATGTAGCGGGCATAGGCGCGCGTGGATTTTTCCGGATCGAAGCGTTCGTCGACATAGGCGTTGCGGGTGAGCCCATAGTTGCCGTGGGGCATGAATTGCCACATGCCGCCGGCGCGGGAGCGCGCATTGAGAGCGCGCGGATTGAAGCCCGACTCGGCGACCGCAAGGTAGATCAGATCCTGCGGCACGCCTTCTTCTCCCATCACGCGCTCGATCATGGCCTTGTAGCGCCCGGCGCGCTCAAAGGAGTGGGTCAGCGTGTTATGACCCTTTTTGGTGTTGGCAAAGAAGTTGATGTAGACGCCAACATAGTCATTGACCACGAGAGGCAAGTCGGATTTAGTGGTGGCCAGTTCCGCCTTGGCCCTGGCCACGATATTCGGATCGACCTCGAAGGTGGCTTCTTCGGCGACGTCGGCCGGAGTGGGTTCCTCTTTGGGCACAAAACCGTTGCCCATTTTCAACGCCTCCATCTCCAGCGCGTTGACTCCGTCGACGATGCGCTCAAACTCCTCCTGCAGATCTGGATCGCTTTTAATGTCGATGCCGCTCGTGAGCATGAGGTCGACGGCGCGATCGAACTGCTGCTTGGCCTCAGGCAGTTGTCCCTTGCGATAATCGGCGTCGCCAAGAGCGTATGCGGCATCAACCTGCTGGATGAGCAGGCGCACCCGTTGCTGCTCGATGGTCGGCTGCGGAGGAGCTGGCGGTGCGGGCTCCGGAGCCACTTGCGCGGGCGCTGCGACCGGAGCAATCGCCGGAGCTATGGCCCGTGCAGCAGGAGCTATGGATGCGACCTTCGGGTTGGTCGGATCGCAGCCGGCCAGCACGAATGCCAGCACGGCGCAGCTGAAAGGTCGATACCGAATCCTGCCAATATGCATGAGCAATGGTATTGCCGCAGCCACCCAAATGGCCGCGGAAGGCCCAGTCTCCTCCCGGAAGAAGCTATCTGAATGATAAGCTATGCCATGGAGGCATGTGCGCTCGACGGCGCGAATTGTCTCTTTCGCCGCAATGAAGTTCAGAATATTTTCGAAGATGCGCTAGCCTCTCATGGACGCTCGTTTCCTAAGAAATTTTGCGATCATCGCCCACATCGACCACGGCAAGTCGACGCTGAGCGACCGTCTGCTTGAACTCACCGGCTCGGTGACCGGCCGCGAGATGCAGGCACAGATTCTCGACGACATGGATCTGGAACGCGAGCGCGGCATCACCATCAAAGCTCACGCCGTGCGCATGATGTACAAGGCGCACGATGGCAACACCTACCAACTCAATCTGATCGACACGCCGGGCCATGTGGATTTCAGCTACGAGGTCTCGCGTTCGCTGGCCTCGTGCGAAGGCGCGCTGCTGGTGGTGGATGCCAGCCAGGGTGTGGAAGCGCAGACGCTGGCCAATGCATATCTGGCGATCAACCACGGCCTTGAGATCATTCCAGTCATTAACAAGATCGATCTGCCCTCGGCCGACATCGTGCGCACACAGGAGGCCATCGAAAAAGCCGTCGGCCTCGACGCGACCGACGCCATCCCGGTAAGCGCAAAGACGGGCCAGGGCGTCGCCGAAGTGCTCGAAGCCATCGTGCATCGTCTGCCGCCGCCGACCGGCGATCCCGATGCTCCGCTGCAGGCGCTGATCTTCGATTCGTGGTTCGATGCGTATCGGGGCGTCATCGTGCTGGTGCGCGTGATGCAGGGCACGATGCGCAAGGGGCAGCGCATCCGGCTGATGTCGAATGGAAAGTCTTTTGAGGTCGAATCGATGGGAGTGCTGATGCCCAAGCCGGTCGAGATCGGCGAATTGAAGGCCGGCGAAGTTGGGTTCTTCGCCGCCACCATCAAGACCGTCAGCGATACCAAAATCGGCGACACCGTGACCGAGGAGACGAGGCCCGCAGCCGCGCAGTTGCCGGGGTTTGAAGACATCAAACCGATGGTCTTTGCCGGCCTCTACACCGTCGATTCACACGAGCACACGCTGCTGCGAGACGCTCTCGAAAAGCTGCGGCTCAACGACGCGTCGTTTTTCTTCGAGCCGGAGAGTTCGGCCGCACTGGGCTTCGGCTTCCGCTGCGGCTTTCTTGGCCTGCTGCACATGGAGATCATTCAGGAGAGGCTTGAGCGCGAATACGAGCTGGACCTGATCACGACCGCTCCTGGCGTGCGCTACCACGTCACCCTGACCGACGGCAGCGTGCTCGAGGTGGACAATCCCTCGCGATGGCCGGATCCTACGAACATCGAGTCGATCCGGGAGCCGGTGATCACAGCCAAGATTCTGACGAATGAAGAGTACGTTGGCGGCATCTTCAAGCTCGTGGAAGAGAAGCGGGGCAAGCAGGTGAACTTCGAGTACGTCACAGCCACGCGCGTACTGCTCACCTACGAGCTGCCGCTGAACGAAATTGTGCTCGACTTCTACGACAGGCTCAAATCGATCTCCCGCGGCTACGCGTCACTGGATTATCAACTGGCCGGCGAGTGGGAGTCGCCGATGGTGAAGCTCGACATTCTGGTGGGCGGTGAGCCGGTCGATGCGCTCTCGGTGGTGGTTCACCGCGACTTTGCCTACGAGCGGGGCAGAGCACTGGTTTCCAAGATGCGTGAGTTAATTCCTCGCCAGCAGTTCGAGGTTGCCATCCAGGCAGCAATCGGCGCGAAGGTCATCTCCCGGGAGACGGTGAGCCCGCTGCGCAAGAACGTGCTGGCCAAGTGCTACGGCGGCGACATCACCCGCAAGCGCAAGCTGTTGGAAAAACAGAAGGAAGGCAAAAAGCGGATGAAGAGGATCGGCAAAGTGGACATTCCGCAGGAGGCCTTTCTCGCCGTGCTGCGGATCGGCGAAGATTCGCAGAAGTAACTGCATTTCTGGTGACCTGATTCACAAATCGTTGACTCCAATTTGTGGATAACGCTGGCAACCCTGATGAGGTGCGCCGCTTCACGGCATACTGCCCGCAGAAGAGTGCAGTATGGGGATAATCTTTGATAAATAAGGGGTTGTTTTGTCTACCAGAAAGGAATGTGCCTTGGCAAGTGGAGAAAACTGAATTTCTACACCCGATTCGCGGAAGAAATCCACAGAATTTTCCACAGAGAGGATGTTAAAAAGTGAACGCCCCCAGAAAATGCTTTTTGCGGTGCGCCCTGGCTCGAGCAAGGAGCAAAAAAGGGCGACGCGGAGGCTTTGGTTGAAGCGATTTAATGAGCTGGAGGCACAGCTTTCATGATGCCTGGCGTGGCCGGCGGTTGGGCGGGCGCCTGTCCTGCCGCCGGTTGGGCTGGAGGAGCCAGAACCCCGGACTTCAGGTTGTAAGCATCGAGGACAGCCTTGGTGATGTCGTCCGAGTTGCCGGCGTAGATCACGAGCGGCGGAGTCTGCTGACGTTGACTCACATCCAGCACGAGCGTATAGCCCTGCTGCTTCGCATAATCAATGAGCATGGGCCCGACCTTGGAGGCGATGGCGGAAAAGTTCTTTTGCATCTCATGCTGAAAGTCGTTCTTGGCTTCGTCAACTGAGCGCTGTGCCTTCTTTTTCTTTTCATCGATGGTCTTGCCGCGGGCGGCGCGCTCAACGGGGCTCAACCTGTCGCCTTGCGTTTGCAACTGCTTCTGCAGACTCCCGATCTCGTCGCCCATAGCTTTGAGTTGCTGGCGCCTGGGATCAAACTTCTTTTGCAAATCGGCAAGGTCACGCTGGAATTCATTCGACTGGCTCACCGCGACCTGGAAGGCGATGACGGCGATCTTGGCGGGAACGGCAGGCGCCACAGCGGCCGGGGCAGGCGACGTTTGAGCGGCGGCACTCAGGATAGAGCCCGACGCCAGCAGAAAAGCGATTCCATGCAGACACTTCATTTGGATGACAAGCTCCTTATGGACTTCCCTGGGGATGTTTGCCTCCCTGCGCGAAGGCGGAACTGAGGCTCCTGGAAATGCTGCCAGGAAGCAGCTCGACCCGAAAAGCTCAAGAAGTCCGGAGGTTCCGCATTGCGGAGCCTCCGGGAGTCTTGGATTGACCTTGGCCTAGTGGGCAGCTGGCGCGACAGGCTTGGGAGCTGCCGGCTTGGCTGCTGACGGCGCGGCTGCCGCCGGCTGGGCCGGAGGAGCGGGCACACCCGACTTCACGTTGTAAGCGTCGATGACGGCCTTGGTGATGTTGGTAGAGTCGCTGGCGTAGAGCACGGGATTCTGCTGCTGAGCGACATCGAGCACCAGCGTATACCCCTGCTGTTGCGCGTAGCTGGCGAGGACGTCATAAACCTTGGATGCCAGGCCGTTATACATCTCCTGCATCTCGGAGTTCATATCGTTTTGGGCATCCTCGAGCTCGCGCTGGGCCTGCTTCTTCTTATCGTCGATGGACTTGGCGCGGCTTGCACGCTCTGCATCGCTGAGCTTGTCGCCCTGGGCCTGCAGTTGCTTGGTCAGGGTGTCGATCTCGTCGCCGAGGGACTTGAGCTGGGCTTCCTTGGGCGCATACTTCTTTTGCAGGTCGGCGAAGTTACGCTGGCCCTCGTTGGTTTGGGCCACTGCCACCTGGAAGGCAATGACGGCGATCTTGGCTGGGCCGGCAGGCGCGGCGGCGGCTGGAGCAGGCGATGTTTGGGCAGCGGCACTGAGGGCAAGGCCCGAGGCCAGCGTAAATATAACTGCAAGCGAACGCTTCATGTGAGTGTAAAGCTCCTTCGGAATTCCTGATGGTCTTCTCGCCAACTTGCACGAGGCCGAGGCTGTGCCTCCTGAGAAACCTCGCTCTCTGTTTGGGTTCTCCGCCGACTGGCGCAGAAGCAAGATAAAGACGCGGACGGAGACGTCAGCAGGAACTAGATGGATTATAGGAGCCAGGGGTGGGAGCGTCAAACCGCTGGATGGTAAATTTCCGCACGCTTTTTGCGCACAGAACGCCGCTATCTTCGCTTAGTGAATCCCGCGAAGAGGAAGCACTCCAAGCCGAATCAGCAGGACCCCGGCCAGCCCCAGTAAGCTCATCACAAACCAGAGCGCCCCAAGGACGAAGAAGGGAATCTGCAACCGGGGCCAAAGCGCGCGAGGCCAGCAATCCACGAGCTTGTCGCGCAACGACTCATCGAAGCGCTGGGGAGTATCTTCGCCTTCGGCGGCCGGCCGCCATTCCGAGGCAATAAAGGTCGCGCGCAAATTGGTTAGCAACAGGCCGAGAAAGAGAACTCGCAGCACTCCACCAGGGTTGAGGAACGATCCAGAAAGCAACGTGTAGAGCGTATCCACAAAATAGCAGGCAAAGATCACAGCCGCCGCCGGCCAGCTCTTCTCGCGCACCCCCATGCCACCTGTAAAGTAGATCGAGCCGCCCACAACACCAACAACGATGAGTAAAGGATTGCCCGTGAAAAGCGAGAACAAGAGCTGAAAGGCCGCAATCAGGAAGCAGATCCAAAAGCCCTGCTGACCGAGGTAATCCACGTCCCAGGCATTCTCGACTTTAGGCCAGAAGATGCTCTTCAGGCGACCGTCGGAGCGATCGTCCCTTCCCGACAGCCCAAGTGTTTGCATGGCTGTCAGAATGCCCGAGCCTCGGGCTGGTGTCAAGTCTTCGTGGACAGATCGCCATCATTGCGCCGTGGAAAGGGCCGCTCATCGCGAGCGGCCCTTGGGCGTTGCCGAGTGGGTTTTGCGTCTAGAAGGTTGTTGAGACGGTCAGGCGGAAGGTCTTGCGCGGCTCGCGGAAGATGTCTCTCGCTCCGTATGCCTGGAGCGCCTCCTGATAGGTGTAGTCGCCAGCGCCGCCCGGCGGGAAGAGATCGCGAGTAATCAACTGCGCCGAACAGCTCGCCTTGTTGCCTGCGATGTTTACGGTATTGCAGAAGGGGCTCTCATCGAGTCTCAACGGATTATAGGCGAAGTAGAAACGGAAGGGCGCATTGATCACCGGCATGATGACGGAAAGCTCGGCTCCGGTGGACATGCGAGGCACGAAGTTGGTGCCGGAGATGGGCCGGATGTTTCTCTGGAATCCAACGTCGGAGCCGTGAATGTCACTCACGCAGGTACCGTTATTGATCGTCTGGCAGCCATAGAGCGGCGCCAGCAGCGAATCGAAGCCCTGCGGACTCTGCTTCAACTGCCCCTTGTTGAGAGCGGTATCGATTCCGAAGTCGTCGAAGAAGGAGAAGGTCACAGGTCCGGCGATCGGGATCCTGTACTCGGCATTCGTGACGAGGTTGGTGTCGCCGCCGATCGAGGAGATGCCGTAGACCGGCAGAGGCACCTGAATGCACTGGCCCAATTCGGGGTTGTTCGAATCGCGCGGAACGCAGGTGCCGTCGGGATTGGTCAGCTGTACGGTGACCCGATTGGGAACGTACCCGTAGGGCGTGGCGCCGCGAATGTCGAAGCCTCTCATCTCGGCCTCGCCGCCCGAGTAGAAGCGGTTGTTGGGCGGAGCCACAGCGCCGCCATAGCCCTGCACATAGCTCAACTGCGCGCGCAGGCCCAGAACATTCCGTCCCGTGGCATTGGGAATCAGATAGTGCATCGGAATGAACTGCTTGTAAGCCACCAGCGGCTCAATATAGCGAACGTTGCCCCAGATGCCGGAGGTCTGGAAGACCGCGGTGTATTCCTTGCCAGTGCGCGGGCGCATCGGGTTGTTGATGGTGTTATAGGCGTAGCTGAAAGAGGCAAAGCTGTTGACGATGCCGTTGAGCGCATTGGAGCCCTGAATGCCCGACCGGAAGCTAATGGTCTGAAAGAAGGTCTGGGAAGCAGTCGAAAATGCGGTAATCGACGACCTGCTGAGCGAATAGGTAAAGCCCACGCGCTGGAAGGCGTGCCGCTTGAGCGGGTAGCTGACCGAGAAGTTGAAGCCCGTAGAGGCCTGGTTGTAGTTTTGCGTGAGCGATTGCTGCGCCGCGGTCAAGTTGGCCGAGAGGCCTGTGGTCGTGAGGCTCTTGGCCGCGTTGAAGTCCTGCTTGGTGTTGTAGAGCTGAAAACCAAGATTGAGCGGGCGGTTGCGGACGTAAGGCTGCGTGAAACCGAAGGTGAACTGGCGGCTGATGCTGCCGAGGTTGGCCTGCAGGCTGAGCGTCTCGCCGAGTCCGAGGAAGTTGTTGGTCTGGTAGTTGACACCGAGAAACGCGCCCGACATGCCGCTGAGACCGCCGTTGAGGCCGATGGAGTTCTTGCCCTTCTCTTTGACCTTGAGAAGCAGATCCACGGTGCCAGCCTCGGCATCCTGGTGGGCCTCGGAGTCCTGATCGACCTTCAGCGGTTCGAAGTACTCGAGCTGGTTCAACCGAAGGAGACTGTACTCCCAGAGCTGCGAGTTGTAGACCTGTCCCTCGGCGAGCATCAATTCGCGGCGGATCACCTTGTCCCGTGTGATGGTATTGCCCTGGAACTCGATGCGGGAGACGTAGAAGGGCTTGCCTTCATCGATGTCGACGACCAGCGAAACCGTCTTCTTCTGCTCATCGAAGATGGGCTTGGGGATGGCGCCAAAATTGATATAGCCGAGCTGTCCGTAGGCCTTCTTCAGGTTCTCCAGGCCCTTGCCAACAAGCGTGGCATTGAACCAGTCACCGTCTTTGACCGCAAAGGTGGAGCGCAACGCCTTTTCGTTGCGGACTGCCTTGTTGCCGGTGAAGGTGATGGTGCCTAACCTGTAACGCGCACCCTCTTCAATCGGCATCAGGATATCGATGCGTTTGCCCTTCCTAGGCCGGAAGGTGAAGAAGTTGAGCCCGCCCTGGTCGCGAATCTGTGTCTTGGGTTCCTCGATCGCGGTGTTGTAATAGCCCTTGTCGCGATAGGCAAAGCGCACCCGCTCGGTATCTTCCTCGAGCTTCGAGGCGTCGAAGGTCTGCGAGAAGATGTTCTCGAAGATGATCGAATAGGGAATGCCGATCGGCTTCAGGTTCTTCATCGAGCGGCGAAGCAGCAGGCCGCTGAGGTGCTCGTTGCCGGTGAACTTGATCTGGCCCACTTTGACCGTGGGGCCTTCCTTGATGTTGAAGTTGACCTGCACCGAAGCCGGGGGAATCGTCTTGACCTCAGTCTTGATGGTGGCAAACTGGTGGCCGTGCTCAGAGAGAATGTCTTTGAGCACGGTCTCGGCCCGCTTGATCTTGGTCGGGTCGTACTGGCTCTCGACAGTGAGGCCTACTTTTTCCTTTTTGAAGCGGTCGAGTACGTCCGACTGGGAGACGGCATTGAGCCCTTTGTAGTTGATCTCGCGGATCGTCGGCCTCTCGACGACGAAGACATTAAGAATGATGCCTTTCTCGGTCTCCTCGCGCTCAATGCGCACGTTGTCGAAGTAGCCGGTATTCCAGAGCGAGTTGAAATCGCGCTCGATCGAAATCGGGTCGTAGGTTTCACCCGGGTGCGTAAACAAGCGCGCCAGAATGGTCTCTTTGGGAATGCGCCGGTTGCCGATGACCCGAATCGATTCGATGGTATCGGGCTGCTGTGCCACGGCCTGACCGGCGACCAGCATTAATGCCAGCGAGAGCACGACGCGCCCCAGAAGGCGCGTATCCAGTAAGCGGCGGGTGACGGAATTGTGCTTGATCTTCACCGGGCCAAAGCCCTGTTCTGAGCACACGTTCTGGTGCGGTCCATAGTTCACCATCAGGTTCGGCTTCACGGGAAGAATATCGCCACCCTCATTGCTAAAAAATCTGATCCTGCATCAGGAAAGATTCATTATATTGGACCGTGGCCGCCCGGCCCAAACCGCCGGCCGGCCGATCGGCTCACGAAACCGCATCTCTCCCCAGAGCCCCCTGCCGCGCTTGCCGCCTTCGGAGCCGGGCCGAGCCCTCATCGCGCTGGGCTACCGCCCCAAAGCCATCTGAGACTCAATCCACAGTCTACCGGACGCAGGTGGGTTGGCAGGATCTTCGATCCAACTGGTTTCAGGGCGACATTTCTTTTAGACGCAGGACCGGGCGTCATGGCATCCTCTGTGTGCGGAGGTTCCAACGATGATGGAGGCGCGAGAGACGGTTTACGGCTTTTCCGCTCCTTTGCTGGAATCGGGCAAGGGCACGGTCAGCCTGGACCAATTTCGCGGCCAAGTTCTGCTGATCGTCAACACGGCCAGCAAATGCGGGTATACGCCGCAATACGCAGCTCTGGAGCAGTTGTACCGGACATACAAGGAGCGCGGCTTCGCGGTGCTGGGCTTCCCCTGCAATCAATTTGGCTCTCAGGAGCCTGGCACGGCAGCCGAGATCAGATCATTCTGCGAACGGAATTATGGCGTCAGTTTTCCACTCTTTTCTAAGATCGAGGTTAACGGCCCCGAAGCTCATCCTCTCTATCAATTCTTAAAAAAGGCTCGACCCGGGATCTTTGGCACCGAGCGCATCAAATGGAACTTCACAAAGTTCCTCATTGACAGGCATGGCAGCATCGTTCGCCGTTATGCCCCCATAACCCGGCCGAAGGCAATGGCCAGGACCATCGAAGGCCTGCTCGACAATCCCTAGATGCATTTGAGCAACATCTTCCCCAAAACGAACCATGCGTGAGAAGTAACGTTGTAAATTGTCCTCTTTTTTCTCTTTGTGTTTGGCCCCTGCGGTATTCTCTTTCTTGTCTGGACTGCGATAGGGCATCTCGCCGCAAATGATCAGGCCTTGCGAGGGACCAGCGAATGGAGGCAGCGGTGAGGCGGAATCTCCCCATGATTCTGATTCGGGTCATTGTGGGTCTGGTGTTTCTGCTGGAAGGCATCCTCAAGTTTGCACGACCCGAAAGCCTCGGCGCAGGGCGCTTTGCCGCGATCGGGCTGCCAGCGCCTCGTCTGCTGGCGCCGCTGGTGGGCTGTGTGGAGATCGGCTGCGGAGCGGCGATCCTGCTGAACTTCTTCGCCGGCGACGCGGGTGTGTTTTTACTGGTCATCATCGTTACTGCATTGATCACGACCAAGGCGCCTATTCTGCTGGGCAGACCGCTAGGCCACTTTGCGCTGCCAAAACTGTCGAGCTATGGGTGGCTGACGTTTTTCCACGAGGCGCGCACCGACCTGAGCATGATCTTTGGACTGTTGGCGATCACCATCGACTCCGGCGTACGCATGGGCCGCAAGCGGCGCTGGTACCAGGGCCGGGGCTAGACTGGCTCTCACCGTCAGTTCGGCCCGCTCGGCGTTGCAGTTGACGCGCCACTCTTCGTGCAATACGACTTTTCTGCAGGATCAATTGAAACGGCTTCCTGGAATACCATGGCTCAAGCCAAATCTACGATTGGTGAGATTCTCCGGCTCTTTCTGCGTCTGGGGCTGACGGCATTTGGCGGACCTGCCGCGCACATCGGCCTGATGGAACGCGAGGCCGTCGAACGCCGGCAATGGATGCGCCGCGAAGAGTTCCTCGACCTTGTCGGCGCCTGCAATCTGCTGCCTGGGCCTGGCTCCACGCAGGTGGCGATGGCGCTGGGTTATCGCCGCTGCGGATGGATCGGACTGGTGGTTGCGGGGGCGTGCTTCATCTTGCCAGCTTCGCTGGCCACGCTCGCGCTGGCGTGGGCTTACGTGCGTTATGGCAGCCTTCCTCAGGCACAAGGGCTGCTCTATGGAATCAAGCCGGTGATGATAGCCATCGTCGTACAGGCGGTATGGAACCTGGGCAAAACAGCCTTTCGCCGCTGGCCATTGGCCCTGGCAGGTGTGGTGTGTTTTGCGGCGGCCATCGCTGGCACATCTCCGATTGACGTGCTGCTGGCGTCTGGAGCTTTGGTATTGCTTGCCACTTGGGTAAGGTCGCGGCGAGCCTCGGCGATGAGCTTTGCTGTCGTGCCCGCGTCTGCCGGGGGCGGTGTGGCCACCGCGGCAGGACTGAGTTCGATCTTCCTCGTCTTTCTCAAGCTTGGCCTGGTGGTCTTCGGATCGGGTTACGTTTTGGTCGCCTTTCTCAAAGCCGATCTGATAGACCGGCTGCACTGGGTAACGCAGGCGCAGCTGCTCGACGCGATCACCGCAGGCCAGGTGACGCCAGGGCCGGTCTTCGCCACGGCAACGTTTTTGGGCTACCTGATGCGCGGGTGGTCTGGAGCGGCCGTTGCGACGGCAGCAATCTTTCTGCCGTCATTTTTTATGGCTGGCATGGTGGGCGCGTTGGCGGGGCGAATGCGCAAATCTAGGCCGGCAGCGGCATTTTTGGATGGGGTGAATGCCGCAGCCGTCGCTTTGATGGCCTCCGTAGTGATTTCGCTGGGCCGCGCGACGCTGGTCGATGGATGGACCTGGGGAGCGGGGCTGGCCAGCGCGGTGTTGCTGGTTCGCTACAGAGTCAACGCAACCTGGCTGATCGTCGGCGGCGCTGCGCTGGGCATTCTGGTGCACCGGTTTGCGCACTAGCCCTTCAGCCGGCCAGGGCAATCAGCCGTCGAAGCGGTAGGCGCTGATGGCCGCGCCCATTGGCTCGCCGGTGAAGATGCGACTGCCCTGCGCTTCGCCGCCCGCGCCTGCGGCTGCCATCAGCGGAATCAGGTGCTCCTCGCGTGGATGAGCGTAGGCGGCAAAGGGCGCCTCGCGCCAGCGGCCTAAATAGTCATCGCGTTCTGACGAGGGCGACTCGACGGCTTGAGTGAGCCATACATTGAAGGCGCGGGCGCGCTCCGGCGTCTCGGGACGAAAGTATCCGCGCAGATTGTGAAAGCTCATGCCGCTGCCAACGATCAGCACGCCCTCATCGCGAAGTGGAGCCAGAGCCCTTCCAGCGGCCAGATGCAGAGCCGGATCGAGTGAAGCGGCCAGCGAGAGCGTAATCACCGGAATCCGCGCCTCTGGAAATGCGACCTTGAGCGGCACAAAGACGCCATGGTCGAAGCCGCGGGTTGCGCTGACCGCCGACGGGAGCCCGGCCAGTCCGAGCAGAGCCGCTACGCGTCCGGCCACTTCGGGCGAGCCCGGCGCAGGCCATGTGAGCCGGTAGGTGTGCTCGGGAAAACCGGAGTAGTCGAAGATCAACTCGGGATGGGAAGCGGAGCCGACCGTGAAGGCCGGCTCCTCCCAGTGGCTGCTCACAATCACGATCGCCGCCGGAGGCGCAGGCAAGGTGGCCGCGAGTCCTTCAAGGAGCCGTTGCGTGGCATGCCAGGTGTCGGCGGGGCCCCAGGACCACTCCATGAAGAAGCAGGGCCCCCCGCCGTGTGGCAGAAAGATTGCGGGCTGGCGTTGCGGCTTTGCAGACATCGTTTGGCTCTCCGTGCATCACGGCCCAGTTGGGCTGAGCCGGAAAAGTATATGTTTAAACAACTAACTCATTGGATGCGCCGGAGAGGCGTGGGATTCAGGCCTTTGGTCCCGCTTCGTACTTTCCCGCCAGCGCGTAGACGTAGACAAGAAGCGCCACGCCTATGAACCCGGGGATCAGCCCGACCAGATAAGGAGCGTGTGGATCGGAGGCGGTCTGTGCGTGTAGAAAGATCACCAACGCCGCACCGACGCCTATGCAGATGAGGCCGCCGAGTTTCAGACCTTCGTATATCTTGATCTGCTCCATGCGGCTCTCCTCGCGCATGAGTTCAATGGCCGCCTTGGCCCCCTCGCCTGAGGCCTCGGTGATGCGCCGCAGCGTCTCCGCCTTATAAAAGGCCACCCGCTCCTTGTGTCGTTTGTCGATCCATGTGACAAGGGGAAGGAAAACTACGAAGAGCGACACAGCGCCAATGGAAAGGAACGCAAATAAGCCTTGTGCTTCGATTGCTTCCGAGTCAACGAAGCTACTGAGGAACATTAACGCCAGAGATGTCATAGAATCCTCCTGATTGATTGGCAGCGAATTTCTGCTTCCAAGCGGTAGGACCGAGTGCATCCGAATGCGGTTGCATTTTGTTGGGGATTCCTGCTTACAACAAAATGCAACCGGAGGAGCGGGCTTCGGGTCTTACTGCGCAAGGAGAGATGGATTTGACAGCGTCCCTCAAGACCGCGACGGAAGACCTCGCCGATGTTGAGCGGGTTCTGGCCGGCGAGGTGCGAGCCTTCGAGGGGATCGTCCGTCGCTGGCAGGGGCCGCTGGTCAATATAGCCTGGCGCTATTGCCGCGACCGCGGACGCGCAGAAGAGATGGCCCAGGAGGCGTTCATTCGCGCCTGGCGCGGGCTCGCACAGTGGCGGCGCGAGGGGAGCTTCTCGACCTGGCTGTTCGCATTGGCAGCCAATGTTTATCGCTCGGAATTGAAACGTTTCCCAACTGAGATCCTTCCTTTCGAAGAGCTGCCCGAACCCGCTCGTTCCGCATCTCAGCAGCGAGAGGCCGAGGACCGGCAACGGCACGAGTCGGTCCGGCGTGCTGTGCTGGCGCTGCCGCTGCGCTATCGCGAACCGGTGATTCTGTTTTATTTTCATGAGCAGGACGTCGCTGCGGCGGCACGGACGATGCATCTGCCTGAAGGAACCGTCAAAGCCCGCCTCTCCAGAGCGCGGGCTCTGCTGCGACAACGCTTTCCACAGCTGAAAGACGAGAACGACTCAACGGAAGCCGCTGCAATTGAGAGAGGAAAGGAGGTCACGAATTGAAGCCAGCCAAGAGAGCACGCACCGAAGATGCCGCGGAGAATAAGCGGATCGACGCCGAGATCGAGCGGATTCTGGCGACGGAGGAGGATCTGATACCTTCTTCAGGGTTTATGGCCTCGGTGATGGAGCGCGTCGCGGACGAGGCCGCTGTGCCTCCGCCGATCCCGTTCCCGTGGAAGCGTGCCGTGCCAGGCATTGTGCTTGCTGCGGGAGTCTTTGGCTGGGGCGCGGTGGAGTTGGTGCGTCTCGGCCTGCCCACCCTGCATTCGTATACTCTGAGCCTTCCGCAGATCTCCGCGGGCAATGTGCATAGCGTCGAGTCGGCCGGATGGGTGGCATTGGCGCTGGGTGTTTCGCTACTCTCGTGGCTGCTTTCGCGCCGTCTGGCCGGGCGCGGCGGCCTGCTGTAACCGAAGAGTGCGTCATTTCAGAGCTATATACTTGAGATATCTCCCTTTGAGGCGTTCGATCTCGATCTAGCGAGGGCGCGCCTCGAATAAGCGAGCTTTCAAGCCGCCTTATCGATAATTCAAGACGAGAGGTATGCTCAACTGGTGACGAAGCAGAGGCTGACGATTTCGCATAAGCGCTGGCTAACCGCAATCTGGCTGCTGTTCATCGTTGCCTTCGCTCTTCTTCACGCTCTTCATCTCAGCGCAGATTTTCCCAACCACTCGCCGTGGTATATGGACTGGGCCAAGTACACCGATGAAGGCTGGTACGGCAACGCTGCCATCCGCGCTCATCTCTTCGGAAACTGGTATCTGGCCGGAGACTTCAACCCTGCTCCGGCGGTGCCTTTGTGGCCGTTCCTTGAGTGGCTTCTCTTCTTCTTCACGGGAGTCACGGTTGAGGCTGCGCGCGGGCTGGCGGTGGCGTTCTTTTTCTGCAATCTGCTCTTGAGCTACCTGCTGCTGCGGAGTCGAGGGCCACGCTGGGTCGCGCTCCTGGCCCTGACGCTGATCGTGACGAGCCCATTTCTTTACTGCTTCAGCCGGTTGGCGATTTTGGAACCGATGCTGACCACGCTGACGCTGGCGGCACTCAACCTCGCTGTCCGCCTGCCGCGCTGGCGCAGGCCAATTGCCGCATCGGTGGTCATCGGCCTGCTCTTCACGTTGATGATGCTGACCAAGACGACGGCCGTCTTTCTGCTTCCGGCGCTGGGCTGGGCGATGTTGCGGCCGCTCGCGAGCGACAGGCGTCTGGCTGCGCGTGTGACCATGGCGGCCTGTGGAGCCTTTGCCGTCTCCTTTGGCCTATGGATGGCGCTGGTTGTGCGATTTGGTTATTATCCCGATTACAAATACCTCTTCTTCGTCAACAAATACATCAAGCCGAGTGAGTTTTACTGGCCATTGCTTAGCTTTTGGTGGTCCTTTCATGGCGGGTTATGGGTCGGCCGCATCCTGATTCCACTGGCTGGCCTGGTGACACTGGTCACGGTCGGGGCTGCAAGTCGAGCCTTCTTCCGGTCGCCGTCAAAACCCGGGCCCGCGCCGACGCGAAACTGGGCACGCGAGCTGCTGCTGGACCCGGTCTTCGGCGCTTCGATTCTCTCGGTTGCCGGCTATGTCCTCTTCATGACCTACCAGAACCATCCTCAGCCGCGTTACTTTGCAGTGGTGGCCTTCTTTTGCTTCTTCATCATCGCGCAGGGCTCCGGGGCTCTGATCGGCCACGCGGCAGAGACCGGCCAGGGCCAGCCCTGGAGTTCATGGCAGGAATCCCTCGGTTGGACCGTGGTCGCGATGGCCAGCCTGACCGCCGGATTCAACGCACTCCAGACCGCGCACTATGCGGCTCATCCGGAGTACACCTTTGTCGATGCCGCCCGTCGGCTGACTCAATATATTGATGCCCACCCCAATGGCAACCGGCTGCTGGTTTCGATCAGCGGCGACCAGATCACCCTTGTTACGCATCTGCCCACGTTATGCGACGACTTCGGCACTCCAAGCCGCGCGTACCCGGATCTGGTGACGAAGCTGGCGCGCTACCAGCCCGGCTGGTGGGCGACATGGAATGACATCGATCCTGGCACTCTCGAAGACATTCACACGCACTTCTCGCTTGAACAGGTGGCCAGCTTCCGGGCCTTCGACGATCCGGAGCGCAATGTTCTGGTGCTCTTCAAATTGCACCCGCTTCCGGGAGGAGACGTGCGTTCCGCGGGCGATCAGAACTTGCAGGTCACACTGCCCGACGACAAGATCGGGATTCCTATCCAATAGTGAGGCAAGGCCTTACAGCGTCGCAATTTGGGCCGTGGGTCTCATTCTGGAAAGCGCGGAAATCACTGTGATTGCAATCACTCGACACTGGTCGGACCGGATGATAGCCTTCGGATGACTCTTTTTGCGGAAAACTCTCGTTCCAATTTCCGATTCCGTTCGTTGTAAGTCATCGGTAAGACCAGCTTAGGAGGATTTGTGTCTGCACAGTATTGGGTGGGTATTTCTCTGGCCTTGAGCGCGTTTTCGCTGCTCGTGGCCTTTAATTTTGCGCGCGTCAGAATGGTTTTGGCGCATCGATACAAGACCGTAGCGGCTCTGGCGGTTCTGCTGCTTCCGGCGTTGGCCGGCGCGCAGGAATCGGCGGGCGGCGAAGCCAGCCTGAAGCTGCCGGATCTGCGGTCCGTGAGTTTCGAGAATTTTTTCGGCTTGAACGGGCATAACCTTCTGTCGATTGGGTTGCTCTTCTGCGCCGCCGGCCTGCTCTTCGGCCTGGTGATCTTTGTGCAGTTGAAGAACCTGCCGGTTCACCGTTCCATGCGCGAGATCTCCGAGCTGATCTATGAGACCTGCAAGACCTACCTGGTCACGCAGGGCAAGTTCATTCTTGTGCTCTGGGCCTTTATCGCGGTGATTATCTCGCTCTACTTCGGCTGGCTGGCGCCGGTAGGAAATGTCGCTGTTACCCTGCCCATCATTCTGGCGTTCAGCCTGATCGGCATCGCGGGCAGTTACGGCGTCGCCTGGTTCGGAATCCGCGTCAACACCTTCGCCAACTCGCGCACGGCATTCGCGGGATTGCGCGGCAAGCCGTATCCTTGTTATGCGATTCCGCTCAAGGCCGGCATGAGCATCGGCATGTTGCTGATCTCCGTCGAGCTGCTCATCATGCTCGCCATCCTTTTGTTCATCCCGGCTGATTATGCCGGTCCCTGCTTTATCGGCTTCGCGATTGGCGAGTCTCTCGGGGCCGCGGCCCTTCGTATCGCCGGCGGCATCTTCACCAAGATCGCCGACATCGGCTCCGACCTGATGAAGATCGTCTTCAAGATCAAGGAAGACGATGCCCGCAACCCCGGCGTCATCGCCGACTGCACGGGCGACAACGCTGGCGATTCGGTTGGCCCCTCGGCCGACGGCTTCGAGACCTACGGCGTCACCGGCGTGGCTTTGATCACCTTCATCCTGCTGGCCGTTCACGATCCCAAGATACAGGTGCAGTTGCTGGTCTGGATCTTCGTCATGCGCGTGGCCATGCTGGTCTCCAGTTCGGCCGCTTACTTCCTCAATGGCGCAATCGCCAAGGCGAAATACGCGAACGCCGACGAGATGGACTTTGAGGCGCCCTTGACCTCGCTGGTCTGGATCACGTCCATCGTTTCCATCGCCTTGACCTTCTTCGTGTCAAAGCAGATGATCCCCGATCTCGGCGACGGAACGCTCTGGTGGAAGCTGGCTTCCATCATCTCCTGCGGAACCCTCGCAGGCGCGATCATCCCCGAACTCGTCAAGGTCTTCACTTCAACCAATTCGGCCCACGTGCAGGAAGTCGTGACGTCCGCCAAGGAAGGCGGAGCTTCTCTGGGAATCCTGTCGGGACTCGTGGCCGGCAACTTCTCCGCCTATTGGCTGGGACTGAGCATGGTCGCACTGATGGGTCTGGGCTATTTCTTCAGTACCGGCCCATCCATGGATGCCCTGATGCTCGCTCCCGCCGTCTTCGCCTTTGGCCTGGTCGCCTTCGGCTTCCTGGGCATGGGACCGGTCACCATCGCCGTCGATTCCTACGGCCCGGTCACCGACAATGCGCAATCGGTCTACGAGCTGTCGCTGATTGAAACCATTCCCGGCATCGAGGCCGAGTTGAAGAAGGACTTCAGCATCGACGCGAAGTTCGAACGCGCAAAGTACCTGCTGGAAGCCAACGACGGAGCTGGCAATACCTTCAAGGCTTCGGCCAAGCCGGTGCTGATCGGCACTGCCGTGGTCGGCGCCACCACGATGATCTTCTCGATCATCATGGCCCTGACCCACGGACTGACGGTTGGCAAAGAGAACCTCTCTCTGCTGCACGCGCCTTTCATGCTCGGGTTGATCACCGGCGGGGCCATGATCTATTGGTTCACCGGAGCGTCCATGCAGGCGGTAACCACCGGCGCCTATCGCGCGGTGGAGTTCATCAAGGCGAACATCAAACTGGAAGGCACGGAGAAGGCTTCGGTCACCGACAGCAAGAAGGTAGTGGAGATCTGCACCAGGTACGCGCAGAATGGAATGTTCAACATCTTCCTCGCCGTCTTCTTCGCGACGCTTGCCTTCGCCTTCGCTGAGCCGTTCTTCTTCATCGGCTATCTGATCTCGATCGCTGTCTTCGGCCTCTACCAGGCGATCTTCATGGCCAATGCAGGCGGCGCCTGGGACAATGCGAAGAAGGTCGTCGAGGTTGACCTGAAGCAGAAGGGCACGCCTCTGCACGATGCTACCGTCGTCGGAGATACCGTCGGTGATCCCTTCAAGGACACCTCGTCGGTGGCATTGAACCCGGTCATCAAGTTCACGACCTTGTTCGGATTGCTGGCGGTCGAACTGGCCGTCTCGCTCAGCGCGAAGAACCCGGTGCTCGCGGAGTCGCTGGCTGTCGCATTCTTCCTGGTGTCGGTCTTCTTCGTGCGCAAATCGTTCTATGGCATGAGAATCGAAACCAAGGGCAACGACTGATTCGTGTTGGATCAACCAAGCCGCTCCTGACTGGCGGAGATAGTGCACCACATTGCGGCCTCACGCGACAAGCGTGGGGCCGTTTGGCGTTTGGAGTATTCCAAGCGCTTTCAGCGGACGATGAGCTCTGCGAAAGAGCAGCCGCAGGGCGGGGTCAGTGGCAAAGTTGGCCAACGATCCCGCGCATTGCAGCATCGACAATTCGAGCCTTCCGGCTGGCTTATGGAATCCTTTTGCCGAAGTACTCCCGAGCGACGCCCACGAGGTCTTCGTCCGTCATCACTCCGTATTCGACGTGAGGCTCTTTGCCGGGGGTAATGAAATAGTAACCAATAGAAATCTTGCCCACACGAAAGGCATTTACCTTCCCTTGAACGCGCACCTTGAAGGACCGGGTTTCTTCGACAAAAAACCCTACTCCGGCCTTTTCAAGGCGCTTTTCGACCTGGGATGCATAGAAGCCGAAATCATCAATGGCCTCCGCATCCCCCTCGCCGCTATCAAGGTCCTTCTGGGAAACATGCGGATAGAAGGCAATGATCGTTGGACCGTGGATCTTGAAGACCGGCTCATGTCCGGGGTTGTTCTGCGCCTGTCCGATTCCTGCCAACCAAACAAAGAATAAAAGAATGCAGCCTATTCGTTTCATCGTGGCTAGTCTACGCGCCGACACCGATTAACCGGGAGATTGGCTGGCTTCAAGGGTTGACCCCGAATCTCCACAACTCGCACAGATTTGCTGCATTCTGCACCGTTTTTGAGCCTTGCTGGCGCATCTTAAGAGGATTAGCCTTGAAGTTGAGGGCAGAGAGGTCGCGCGAAAACGGCAGGGGCGCCGGCAGGGAGCAGCAAAGACCGGGCATTGCACCGGAATTTGGGCAGAATTGAGGGCGAAAACCCGCGTCCGATAAGGGGCTCCGGAGCTTTCCACAGCTGAGTGCCTTTGTTTTGAAAGTGGATACCCGGAATGTAAAGAAAATACTAGATATTGTGGTTTCCTGTTGACATGCACCACAGACAGCGGTATTTTTTCATCTGCGGCTGTAAACAGACTGTAACGAATTTCGGGGTGAACGGTCTCAAATCAGTTCGCTGAAGGAAAAAAGAACTCGCGTTACATTCCGGCTCCCCGTTTTCCCGTTCTTTGCCAAAGGTTTCCCCTCATTTGCTGCCGGCTGATCTGCGCCGGAGAGGGGCAGAGATTTCCGAAGTTTAAATTGAGAGGATTTTATGAACGAGGTCCAGAGCTCCACCACTACATCCCAGGCTGCACAGGCCCAACGCGGGCTGATCTTCACGCGCCGCTTCACGACCGAAGGCGTTTCGCCCTACGACGAGATCAAGTGGGAGAATCGCACGGCGTCGATCACCGACCATAAGGGCAACACGATCTTTGAGCAAAAGAATGTTGAGGTTCCGGCCGACTGGTCGATGACCGCGACCAACATTGTGGCCTCGAAGTACCTGCACGGGAAGCTAGGCTCGCCCGAGCGTGAGACCGGGGTGCGCCAGCTGGTGAGCCGTGTGGCTGAGACGATCAGAGACTGGGGCACGGCCGGCGGCTATTTCGCCACCGTCGAGGACGGGGTCATCTTCCACGACGAGCTGGCGCATATGCTGCTGACCCAAAAGGCGGCCTTCAACTCGCCGGTCTGGTTCAATGTGGGCTGTGACCGCCTGGAGCCGAATGCGGAGGGCCAGAACTGGCATTGGGACCCGGCGACCGGCGGCGTGCGCTTCTCGGCGACTGGCTACCGCAATCCGCAGTGCTCGGCCTGCTTCATCAACTCCGTCGAGGACTCGATGAGCGGCATCATGGATCTGGCCCGGACCGAAGCGATGCTCTTCAAGTTCGGCTCGGGCACGGGAACGAACTTCAGTTCGCTGCGTTCGAGCCATGAGTCCGTCTCGGGCGGCGGCACGGCCAGCGGTCCCTTGAGCTTCATGCGTGGATTGGACGCTTTTGCCGGGGTTATCAAGTCGGGCGGCAAGACGCGCCGTGCGGCCAAGATGGCGATCCTGAACTCCGAGCATCCCGATATCGTGGAGTTCATCGAGTGCAAGGCCAAGGAAGAGGAAAAGGCTCACACCCTGATCCGGGCTGGTTATGATGGCTCGGGCCCGGATTCCGAGGCTTTCTCGTCGATCTTCTTCCAGAACGCCAACAACTCGGTGCGCGTGAGCGACGAGTTCATGCGCGCCTATGAGAGCAACGGCGACGTCAGCACCTACACCGTCAGGGATCACAAGCCGGTCGAGACCTACAAGGCTCGCGAGATCATGCGCAAGATTGCCGATGCCACCTGGCGCTGCGGCGATCCCGGCATGCAGTTCGACACGACCATCAACAAATGGCACACCTCAAAGAATTCGGCACGGATCAATGCATCGAATCCGTGCTCGGAGTACATGTTCCTGGACAACTCGGCCTGCAACCTGGCGAGCTTCAACCTGATGAAGTACGTTACTCCGTCGGGTGGCTTCGATATTCCCGCCTATCGGCACTCGATCTCCGTGCTCATCACGGCGATGGAGATCCTGGTCGACAACTCCGGGTATCCGACCGAGTCGATTGCCAGGAACTCTCACGATTACCGTCCGCTGGGCCTGGGCTATGCCAACCTGGGAGCGCTGCTGATGGCCTTTGGACTGCCGTATGATTCGGCAGCCGGGCGCAGTCTTGCTGCCGCCTTCACCGCGATCCTCACGGGGCAGGCCTATCTGCAATCGGCGATCGTCGCGGCCAACTGCCCGCCGGTCGCCTCGGCCACGCCACTAACGGCGAATGTCGACCGCCAGGGCGGCGCCTGCCCCGGGTTCTACGTGAACCGCGAGCCCTTCCTCGATGTGATCCGCATGCATCGCGCCGAGGTGAACAATATCGGAACATCGCGCCAAGGCGGTGAGCCCTTTAACGTGCCGCAGCTCGACGCGTTGATCGACGCCAGCCGCGAATGCTGGGATATGGCTCTGGTCTATGGCGAGAAGCATGGCTACCGCAACTCGCAGACGACCGTTCTGGCTCCTACCGGCACGATCGGCTTCATGATGGACTGCGATACGACGGGAATCGAGCCCGATCTGGCGCTGGTGAAGTTCAAGAAGCTGGTGGGCGGCGGCAATATCAAGATCGTCAACAACACGGTGCCCGCCGCGCTCTTTAAGCTCGGCTACACAGACGATGAGGTCAACGCCATCGTCAGCTACATCGATGCCACTGGAACGATTGAAGGCGCGCCGGGCGTCAAGCCGGAGCATCTGGCAGTCTTCGATTGCAGCTTCAAGCCGCTGAAGGGCACGCGTACGATCCACTACATGGGCCACATCAAGATGATGGCCGCGACGCAGCCCTTCCTCTCCGGCGCAATCTCGAAGACCGTCAACCTGCCGGAAGAGGCCACCGTGGAGGAGATCGCCGAGGCCTACGCCGAGAGCTGGCGTCAGGGCATCAAGGCCGTTGCGATCTATCGCGACGGCTCGAAGGGCACCCAGCCGCTGAATACCAGCATGGACTTGAAGCACGAGCCTTCTCCGCTCGATGCCGCAGCCACCCGCGTGCTGGCTCAGATGGCCGCCGGGCAGCCCGGCTCGGCTGCAGACTTGAAGGCTCTGGAGGCCAACGCCGGCGAAAAGATCGAGATCGCAGCGAAGCCTGTCCTGCAGGCCGCCACCGCGTTCCAGCGGACACTGGAGGAGATCGCCAAGGCAGCCGCGGTACCGCTGCTGCAACCCGCGGCCTCACTCGACTCGACGCAAGAGAGCGCTCCGCAGGATCCGAACGGACCGCCGCGCGCTGTCCGGCATCGTCTGCAAGAGGAGCGCGCTTCGATCACCCACAAATTCGCCATCGCCGGCCACGAAGGCTACATCACGGTGGGCCTCTACCCTAACGGGCAGCCGGGAGAGATCTTCATCAAGATGGCCAAGGAGGGTTCGACGGTCTCCGGCCTGATGGACTCCATCGCCACCTCGATCTCGATCGCGCTGCAGCACGGTGTGCCTCTCAGGGTGCTTTGCGAGAAATTCGCCCACACCCGCTTCGAGCCCTCGGGCTGGACCGGCAACGAACAGATCGGCTATGCCAAGAGCCTGATGGACTACATCTTCCGCTGGCTCAACCTGCGCTTCCTCTCCGGAGCGCAACTGTCGCTCTTCGCCGGCCTTGCACCGCAGGCCTCGCAACTGCCTGCCCCGCCGACGATGATTCCCGAGTCCGAGCCGGAGGAGGAGGTCGTCAATCCTCGCGGGCAGTGGGCCAAGCTGGCCGAAGAGGTGGCCTGGCGATTGCATCAGGTCGGCGGTCAGAGTTCCGGCCCCGGTTTCGGAAATCCGGGAGGAGCGGGAGGCGGCATTGCTCCTGAAGCAGAGAGCGGGCTTTCAATCAACGCCAGTGCATCCTCTGAGCCCAGCCTCACAGACCGCGGTATTTATCACGCGGCAGACGCCATGAAAGACATGTTCGAGATGGGCGACGCACCGAGCTGCTCGGTCTGCGGAGCGATCATGGTGCGCAACGGCAGCTGCTACCGCTGCATGAGCTGCGGCTCCACGAGCGGATGCAGCTAAGGCAGGGAGCTTGGGCGAGAATGCAATACAAAGGGCACGGCTTCCGCTGTGCCCTTTTCTGTTTCTGGATCTGAGCGGAGGTGGTCTGCGGTCTCTTAGCCGCACGAGTGATCAGCTACGGGCCGACCTCGGTCTCTTCCGGCTGTTTGAGCGGTTCAGCCGACTCCCTGGCTGGATCGAGGATGCGAAAGCCCTCGGCTTTGGCGGCTTCGAGCAGCTGCTGTGAGGCGGAGACAAAGACAATCTCCATGCCCTGGAACATATCGCGGGCGACCATTGCGGCGGCTAGTTGCAGGGTATCGGGCCATCGCAACTCCGTTCGGTCGAGGAGCTGCCGGGCGGCTTCGAGCACGGCCGGGTTGAGCGGCTCCTGGACCATGCGGGCCGCTTCAAGGCGCAGACTTTCGAGTGCTGCGACTGCATCTTCCGCTGAGATGCCGCCGGAGCGTTCGCGCCGACGGATAGCTGCATAGACCTCAAGGGGCGTCGAGGCCGAGATCAGCTTGCGGTTGTCCTCGACGGCTTCCATGAGGCGAATCAGGCCGTCGGTTCCCTGCCCCTGGACGAAGAGCTTGGCGAATGCCGTGGACTCAAGGAAGTAGCAGCTCACAGGTTCCCCCGTTCCTCTTCGAGAGCTTCTTCGATGGAGTCGCCATGAACCGCGACCGGGTGGAAGCGCTGGGCCTCCTCGGGAATGCCGGCCTCGGCGCGATTGAGGCGAATGGTGGTGGTGGGATAGGCGGGAGTCTTGGGATTGGCGATCTTGCTGGTGAGCACGACGCCGCGCTGAATGGCCTCGGCCAGCACGGTCTGCCGCGAATCGGGATGCTGATTCCAGCGGAAGGCTTTGCGCGGCAGGAAGGAGTCGCGAAACCACTTGAGCGCGATGAAGGCGTGGCCTCCACGCTCGGCCTCGGCAAGCGCGGCGCAGAGCTCCTTCACTCTTGCGTCCATATCGGCGGGAATCACGGCCTCCTGGCTATCGTCATCGTCGTCGTCGACCTGATCGACGGCAATGCGCGGAGCGCGTATGGGACGGGGAGCGGGCTCGGCGCCATCAAGGCGCTCGAAATAGATGCGCACCTCATCCTCCTCGGGCGACCACGTGTCGGCCGAAGCGTTGCGGCGCTTGCTGCGGCCGTTTTCGCCGCAGAGTTCGACAATAGCCTGATAGCCCGGAGGCGCCAGAAAGTATAAGGCTCGCGCGAGGCCGGGATCGGTGGATTCGCCGAGCTCATTCAAGGCCTCTTCAATGATCTCTTCAGCGTCGGGGATGCTTATGTTGGCAACATCTATGCTACTTTGAACAGCTTTTGTCGATTTCATACTTTCTTCTCCGTATACTGCTTCTCGCGCCCGCCTGCGCCAATATCAGGTCGCGCAGTTGGGAGAGCAGCCTTAGTTTTATACTTCACCCATCGCTGGGAGGATTATCTTCCCCCTCGGTTGCGGGCGGCAGGATACACCGCTCGACAATACCTAGAGTTGGATTGGAAGGGCGTCTACCTATATTTGGACTGTTGGATGCCGCCCCAGCATTTCCCGATGAAGCTAAGGAAGCGTGGCTCTCAAAGGGCCTTCGTGCCGGACTCAAGGCAGTCTTCCTGTTGTTTCTTCGACCCAGGGTAACTTCGAGAAATACTCTAGCTAACAGCTTTGCCTGAAGCTATACACGCCCAGTGTACCCGAAATACCGGCTCTTGCAATTCTACTCTGGGGGAGTATTATGCTTCGCGACAATTCTAACCGGATGGGTTCCTCCTTACAATAGAAGATATGCGGTGCTGTTTTCGTTTGCTCCTGTTTTGGAGCCTGATTTCGACTGCGAGTCATGCCGACCCGGCTTTTGACCTTAGCGGACCGAAGGTGGACGTTCACGTCAAACGGGGAGATGCGACGCTGCCGATTGGCGAGACGCCCAACCTGCTGCCTGGAGACCGGTTGTGGATTCACCCCGATTTTCCCGAGAGCCAGTCGGCCCGCTTTGAGTTGATTGTGGCATTTTTGCGCGGAGCCACCAACCCGCCGCCTCCAGAGTGGTTCACTCGCGTCGACACGTGGGTGCGCGATGCGCGCGAGGAAGGCGTCTTTGTCACTGTGCCGGAAGAGGCCCAACAGGCGCTGATCTTTCTGGCTCCCGAGACCAGCGGCGGCTTCAACACGCTGCGCAATGCCGTCCGCGGCCGGCCCGGTGTCTTTGTCCGTGCGGTTCAGGACCTGCAGGCCGCCAGTCTGGACCGCATGCGCCTCGACGCCTATCTGGCCGAGGTTAAAGTCACCTCTCAGACCGATCCCGCACTGCTCAAGCAACGCGCCGAGCGGGCGGCCCGCAGCCTGGGCGTGAAGCTCGATCAGCAGTGTTTCGACAAGCCCACCGAACAGCAGGCGCCCTGCCTGGTGCAGCACACAGAGGGATTGCTTCTCGACGACGCCAACGCGCAATCCAGAGTGGAACAGCTCGCTAACGGGTCGACGGGAAACCTGATGAACCAGCTGAGTTCCTCGCCGATGGGCGGAAGCGGCGTGTATAGCGCCTATGTCGGCGCGATCGTGGATACGGCCAAGATCCTCGCGTCGTTGCGGACGGCGCACTTCCAGTACCTGCCGGCGCTTGCCCTGCCGGCGAAGGATACTCTCAATCTGCGGCTCAATGTGGCGCCGTCGTTCCGCGATCCCAAGTCCGTTGTAGTGGTGGCCCTGCCGCCAGTGGAAGCAGCCAAGCTGCCGCCGCTGCATCCGGTCGACCCGGCGCAGAGCTTCTGCGCGGAGAAGCCCGGCCTCGTGTTACCGGCCGAGGGCGCTCCGATGCTCTTTGCCACGGAACTGGCCCACGATCTCCGGCTGCGCATCACCGAGGCCGTGAGCGACAAGAAGACGACGAGCAAGCCAGTGGAGCTGGCGGTCAAAGCCGATTCCTCGCAGGGCGGGCTGGTGCTGACGGAGGCCGTTCCTCCGCTGCCCGCCGGTGAATTGACCGGCGTGGTTCACGGCAAGTGGGGCTTCGATGACTGGGAGGGCCCACGGTATCACCTGCGCGCGGCTCTGGCAGGCAAGTGGAAGGTGGCGACGGCAGACCAGTCGGCGCTGGTGGTGGGACGCGAGGACACGCTCCACATCGAAGGCGAGAACTCGTTATGCGTCGACCGGATCGAGGCTCAGGCGGCCGCGGGCAGCCCAGTCAACCTGGCGTGGAAGTCGCCCAAGCCGGAGACGCTGGAGGCAGAGGTGCCACTGAAGGATGCGCCCCCCGGAGCTGTCAACCTTCGGATCTATCAGTCTGGATTGGAGCAGCCTGACGAGCTGACTCTGAGGGCCTACGCCGAAGCCGCATCGTTGGAGAGCCTCACGCTCAGCGCTGGCGACATGGAGGCGCAGCTCAAAGGCAACCGGCTGGACGAGGTTGCCAAGGTCAGCCTCGGAGAGATCGCCTGGACGCCGGCCACGCTCAGCCGCGTGCAGGATTATGACCTCCTGACGCTGACTGCCGGCGGCTCGACCTCTACCATCGAGCCCGGCACGACTCCCTTTGCCAGCGTGCAGTTGCAGGACGGCCGCGTGTTGCTGGTTCGTGTCACCATCGAGCCGCGCCGTCCGCAGGTCACGCTGCTCAGCAAAGGAACGCAGGATGAGAGCTCCGAGGGGCCATCTCCTGTGCACCTGGGCAGCCCCGACGATCTGCCGGTGGACCGGCGGCTCGTCTTCTTTCTTCGTTCCGGCGTACCCGAGAACTTTCCCCGCGATGAAAGGGTCGAGGTGGCGGCGGCCGACGGCAGCTTCCACACTGTGCTCGGGGTGGCGGATGGGAGCCTGATGCTGGAGGATGCGAGGACGGCCGTGGGCACTCTGGAACCGCTGGCGCGATTCGGCTCTTCGGCGTTTGGGGCATTGCGGGCCCGCGCTCTTTCTGCCGATGGGGTTGCCGGCGGCTGGCTGCCACTGGGGACACTGGTGCGGCTGCCCGGCTTCAAGGAACTGCATTGTCCGCACTCCATGGCCAAGCCCTGTACGCTCACCGGAACGAATCTTTTTCTCGCCACGTCGATCGGCGCTACCGCTGACTTTGAAAACGCGACCGATGTGTCGGAGGAGTTTACCGGGACGCAGTTGAGTGTTCCGCATCCGGCAAATGGCGTGCTCTATCTCAAGCTGCGCGACGATCCGGAGACTGTGCAGACGCTGACTCTGCCGGTGATGCCGTTCGGCGCCTCTGCGGCTTCACAGGCGCAGGCGCAGGCGGCTCAGCCGGTAAGGACCGAACGGTGAGAGCTTGTGGGATGGATGGCGCGATCGGCAAGATACAGCACCCCGCCCCGGCCGGAAAAACAAAGACCCGGCGAGGGTGGAGCGCCCGTATTCCAGACCTTTAAAAGAGCTGCTTCTAGTTGAAATAGGCCTTGTTCTTGTCGGCAAAGTGGGCCTTGTCGGCCGGCAGGTCGTCGAGAGAGAAGATTGCGTTAGAGGGGCAGACCGATGCGCAGTTCCCGCAGTCGATGCACTCGTCGGGATTGATGAACAGCTGGGAGACGCCGGCAGCGGCGGGGTCATGGGCCGAGGCGGGTGCAATGGCAGCAGTAGCGCACTCTGACGCACAGACGTAGTCCTTGGTGCAGGCATCGGTAATCACATAAGCCATGATGGAACTCCTGGGTCGCAAAAGCGCTCCAGGCGCCTGCGCCAACTCACTCAGGCTATCGAGTTTCTGCCGTCCAGCTCCGTGACTCGGATCACACTTCGGGCGAGCATTTCTGATGATGGGACGCGCCGGGAGAGCCATCCCAGCTTCCTCGGCTATCCATCGCAGTTCCACAGGAAATTGGGGGTATTGGTTCAATTCGAATCCACAGAATTCGATTGCGAAAATGTGGCGTCTGCTTTATTCAACTCGCTTTCACGAAATGCTCGTTTGCGACGATGGAGAAAGCGATACATCGCCATATCCCCCAACGTCCTGAATGCGGAAAGGGGAAGCATATTCTTAGCTATCAGAGACTCCGAATAGGCGAGTAAAATCGGAGAACTTTTCGCCGTTTTCTCCTCCTGACGCGACTCGTTGCGCCAGATCATGAACTTCGTCGTTTGAGAGTGTCAGGAATTGAGAGTTCATTAACAGGAAAGCATCCAAACAGAGGGCCGCAGTACGTTTGTTTCCGTTACTAAAAATATGCGCTGTGCAATGTGGACAAACAGGTAGGAAGCCTTGGCCGCAAGCGTGGGATAGAGCTCACGGCCAAAACATTCCTGATAAGGCTGTTCGGCTGCAGATCGGAGAAGATTGAAGTTAAGGCAAGTGCCCCGTCCAACTGGCTCAATGCCGGGCCAGTTCATTGCGATTCCGATATCATGCGCCTCTTCGATTAGAGCGGCATAGATTCGGTAAACAGGACGCTTATTTTTCCGCAAGTCTCTTCAGAGCGGGGTAGTATTTGGCTGCGGACCCCACGAATGGGGAGCGGCCCGGTCTCTTGTCGTCGCGAACATTTCCGGCACGAGTCATGTTAGATCTGGTGATCTTTATGAGATTGCGGACTTTTTCAATGGTGGCTTGAGCCATACAATCCCCCTTCGTAGGAAAGGGTTGGAGCTCCAGAACTCGCTTCACGGGTTGATGCCTGTTCTTCGGCATTAACCCGTTTGATGCAACTCCGGCGCCGGGTTTTGCTTCGATACCTGAGATTTCCTGTCTTCTCGCGGCCTATCACCATACACTGATCGGTGTATACCCAAAAAGTTCCAGACAGTTGTGTCTATCGACACTCTAGGCCGTGAGCATCAGCCCGCCAATATCGATCGGGGCTGAAGAAGTTTCGCTTTCTTTTCGATGCCACAGATGTGATCCTGGATTCTTGCTTTCATTGCTGCCGCAGCTCGCCGCGTTTCGTGAATGCAACATAAGTCATAGGATATGAGGCAGATTACTGGCATATGCTCATGGTTCTCTGGGGTCCTTGAGAATCCAACAGTCTCTGCCGCGTAAACCCGCGCATATGCATCGTAAGACTCTGGCGTCGAAAAACGATGTGCTCTTATGGGACGGATCGGGTGTCTTGCTACTACCCTTGTCTCCGTCCCAATGCATTCTCCCGGGCTGTATCGGGGCAGGGTCAGAACCCAGCCTGCTCCAAGCTAACCTCCGTCTCGACCACTTCGACCCGCGCCAGCACGGCCGGTTCGCCGTAGTGGTTGGCCACGATGGAGGCGGCATTGCCTTCATCGAGATACGGGTGTACCTCGGCGAGCTTGACCGTCGATTGAGCCGCCATGTGCGCGACGGCAGCCTTGCTGGAGATGGAACTAATCAAGGCGAGCATGGCAACGACGACTGTGGCCACTGCATTGATGGCATTCAATACATGCGTCTGGCTGTTGGGATTGGCGATCTTTGCAACCGAGAGCAGCGAAGCGTTGACCTGCTGCTGAAAGACAGCTATGGCTGTCTGCAACTGCGCCAGCACCGAAGCCGAGGGATTGGCCAGGTAGGACTTGGCCTGCGCGACAAGCATGTCAGAAGCAGCATCGAAGCCCGCGGTTGCCGCCGCAAAGACCTGGGCATCGGCCGGGGCGAGCAGAGCCGCGGTCGAGTCGACGGTCGCGACCGCAGTTTCGAGAGATGGCGTCCAGTTCACAATCTCCTGCGCCACCGTTTTTGCCGAACAGCCGCCCATGAAGGGCAAAGGAACGAGCAGGGCGATGAGCGCCCAGACACCGAGCTTAGCCGTTGAGCTTGCGTTGTTGGCCGAGTCTGTGCTGTTGGCGGAGTTGGCCGGATCGCGGGCGAGCAGCCCGAGCAGGGCGGTGGCCAGGCCGCTGATGAGGGTAACGACGCTGCCGTTGCCGGCTGCGCCCAGCTTGATGCCCTGCTGCGAAAGCGTGCCGGCGATGGTGACAATCGCAATCAGCAGGCCGGTCGCCGAAGTCTTGGGGTGATTCCAGATATTAGAGATGGAATTCATGCAGAGAGCTCCTTGCAAAGAAAAAGGCGGCCTTCGCCGCCGCGGTTCTCATAGGATTTGGCGCGAGAGAGGCTTGGAGCAAAGCCGGAATGCTGTCGCCTGCTTTTCGCGCAAAAAGAAAATCGAGACCAGCGGCAGGCACCCCCTCCGGGCCTGCTGCTGGTCTCGAATGGTCACATCTCTCCGGATTCGAGCGATGCCGTGGTTGCGGCTCAAGCCCGCAGCGGAGAGCCGCTGTTCCACAGATTTGAGACGGTCCCGCACCCCGGAGCCCATCCGCTTGGGAGGGCGAACACCTTCTCCCGGTGCGGCACTTCCGTCTCTGATCCGGCTACATTTAAGCCTACGTGCTGCTACTGGAATGATCGGCAAAAGTCAAAATAAGTTTAGTTGCTTAGTTTGCAAAGACTTATTAACAAACAAAAGAGGTTGCTCTCTTGACAGGGATTTTGGAAACTCTCGGCTCAGCCAGGGAGCGGATCTTTTTCGGTGAAAATCCGACGACGGAGCCCTGGACGAGGATCAGTGCAAGGCCGGATTGCGTCGCAGAAACTGACGGCCGCAAAGCTCGTACTCTCCGCTGGCAACGCGGGCTATCGCCTCGGTGTAGGCGATGTGCTCCTCGGCGAGAATGCGCTCGGCAAGAGTGTGTGCATCATCGCGGTCAAGGACAGGGACTGCGCGCTGAAGAATGATGGAGCCGTGATCGAGATGCTCATCGACAAAGTGAACGGTGCAGCCGGCGATCTTGACGCCGTAATCAAAGGCCTGTGTTTGCGCATCGAGGCCTGGAAAGGCCGGGAGCAGCGAAGGATGAATATTGAGGATGCGATTGGGAAAGGCTGCAATGAACTCGGGGGAGAGCAGGCGCATGTATCCGGCCAGGCAGACAAGATCGACGCGGTGCTCACGCAGGCAGGCGATCGCGTCGGCATCGTGGTCGGCGCGCTTGCGGCCCTTGGAGATGAAAAGAGCCGTGGGGAGGCCCATTTCGCGGGCCTTGGCCAGCCCCGCGGCCTCGGCGACGTTGGAGATGACGACGGCGATCTCGACGCTGGGCAAACGACCGGCGCGGATCGACTCAGCAATGGCGAGGAAGTTGGAGCCGCGGCCCGAGAGAAGAATGCCAAGCCGAAGCGGAGCTAGTCCTGCTTCCTGAGGCGCAGGACTCATGTGTACTGCACTCGGTGATCGCCTTTGACGACGCGTCCGATCACATAGAACTTCTCTTCGGCGCGGTCAAGCAGTGTCTTCGCACGCGTGAACTTGGCCGCCGGAATCGCTGCGATCAAGCCGATACCCATATTGAAGGTGCGCATCATCTCGTCCTGCTGGATCTGGCCGAGTTCGCGCAGATGTTCGAAGATGGGCAGCACGGGCCAGGAGCCGATCTCGATCTGCGCTCCGATGTTCTTGGGCAGAATGCGCGGCAGATTCTCGGTGATGCCGCCACCGGTGATGTGCGCCATGCCGGTGGTCAGCCCCGCCGAGACCAGCTTTTGAATCACGTGCAGATAACTGCGATGGATGCGCATCAGAGCGGCGCCGGCCTTCTCGCGGATCGCAGTGACATACTGCGTGTGCTTGTATCCGGCCACCTCGAAGAAGAGCTTGCGGGCCAGCGAGTAACCGTTGGTGTGCAGCCCGGTGGAGGGCAGGCCGATGAGGACGTCGCTGGCCTTGATGCCCGCGCCTGTAATCATCTTGTCGCGATCGACCGCGCCGACGATAAAGCCGGCCAGATCGTATTCCCCGTCGGTGTAGAAGCCGGGCATCTGAGCCGTCTCGCCGCCGATCAGTGCGCAGCCGTTGGCCTTGCAGGCCTCGGCCAGACCGGAGACTACGTTCTCAGTCACTTCAGGATCGAGCTTGCCGCTGGCAAAGTAGTCGAGGAAGAAAAGCGGCGTCGCGCCCTGGACAGCGATGTCGTTCACGCAGTGGTTCACCAGATCCTGGCCGACCGTCTGATGCAGACCAAGCTCAAAGGCCACCTTGAGCTTGGTGCCGACGCCGTCGGCGGAGCTGACCAGGATGGGATTCTTCCAGCGCTGCATGTCGAGCCGGTAGAGCGCGCCAAAGCCGCCGATGCCGCCCAAAACATTGCGGTTGAAGGTCTTCTGCGCCAGATACTTGATGCGTTCTTTGGCGCGGTCGCCGGTGCTGATGTCGACGCCTGCATCGGCGTAGGTCACGGACTTGGTCTTGGATTCGTCAGGCACGGTGCGGTCTTTCTGCGGATAGGATTGTTGAGTTACGCTGCGGGCCGAAAGGTCGATTTTATCAGGATTTCAGCGCCAAGGCTGTGCATCGTGGAGTGGGGCCAGGGGAGGCCAGGAATCGACAGGCGGGAGAAATGGAAAGTCGGCTTGACAAAGAATCGTGCTCGCGGTACTCTGAATTGGAAAGCCAACTTTACATGACCTTCAAGATCGTAAACCGGGTGAAGGAACTGCGAACTGCCCAGGAGTGGACCCAGGAGCAGTTGGCGCAGGCGGCCGGCGTCTCGCGCCAAAGCATCAACTCGATCGAGCGCAACCGCTATGTTCCGAGCCTGGAGTTGGCGCTGACCTTTGCACGGCTTTTCGAATGCTCCACCGATGAGATCTTTCAATTGGAGAAGGAATCATGATCCATCCTGTTCTCAGCCGCATTCTCATGCTCGACCATATTGCCGACGAGCGTTTTCTCGAGCATCAACGCCGCTCGACCAGCGCCGCGGCTATCGCCGGAATACTCTTCACCTTTGTCCTGCTCGAATATCGTCTGCTCATCGAGCACAGCGTCCCGTGGGATCTAATTGCCGTGATCTATGCGATGGGCGCGACAAAGATCGCGCTCATGCTCTGGTATCGCTTCAAAAACTAGATTTTTCTGAGGAATCCACCCATGTCTCTGCTTGATACTTGCAGTTTGAAAAGAGCTCTGCCGGTCCTCTTTGCACTGCTCGTCGTGGCTCAAGTCGATCTCGCCAGTGCCGCTGGCTGGCCGCAAACACTCTTGTCGCTGTTACATCTCACTGCGGCGCACGACGATCTTTGCCGAGGTGTTTGCGCCGGAATAGGCACATCGATCGATGTATTGGTGGTCTTCCAACTCGCCCGGATCTTTGTCAAACGTGCAATGCAACCACGTCGCGATTGAGACCACTTCGCGACAGCTCTACCGTAAGGGAGAAATCTATATGTGTCTCGGCCATCGTCAACTCGGCCCTAGGGCCCGCGGCAGGATGGCCCTTGCCAACATTTCGTTGGTCATCGGCCTGCTGCTTTGGTTCTTCGTTCACCCCGCCGGCCAGATCGAGCGGAATTGGCTTCACGCAATCTGCGGCTTCCTGCTTGGCCTCTCGATCACGGTCAACCTCTTCGGCCTATGGTCCGCACGCCGCTGCGGTGTCACCGAATCCGGGAAGCTATAGAAACCGATCCCGTTCCTCGGCCGTGGGCAGCGGACAGATCTTCAGCCGCCCCCAGATGCGGTTGCGCAAGCGGGCCACGACCCGGTAGACGAGGTCGCGGATGGGCCGCGGAATGAGCCGTACCGCCGCGGCAACCGCTGGCCAGGGCCGCCGCAGCTCGCGCAAGATCGCCAGCGCCGCATCTGAGCGAACTAGAATCTCTTCCGACCCGCCACCGAGCCCCCGTACCACAAAGATTGTGCTTGGACCAGCCTCAACATTTTCCAGGCTGATCCCGCGCCGCGCCAGCACTTGGCCCCAACCCGCAGCCTCGAAGGCCGCAAAGCGCAGCCGGTCCCGCCGATCGCGGCGCAGAAACCAGCGCATGGTGCGATTGCACAGCACGCATTGGCCATCGAAGAGGACTACGAGCCGGTCGCCGAGTTCAGCAAGTCCGCTCACCATGAAGGGGATGCGGACTGAAGGCATCCAGATTCAAATCGCCTGATCCGCGACGACTCGGCCCTCTATACTGAACCCACCATGAGTTTACGGCCTCCCGCACCCGCCCGCTCCCGATCTCAAGACTTGCAAAAGCGCGCCGAGCGCTTCTTCCCCGGCGGGGTAAATTCGCCGGTGCGGGCCTTCCGCGCGGTGGGCGGGGCACCGCCGTTTATCGCGAGCGCTCAGGGCGCGTGGCTCACCGACGCCGATGGCAACCGCTATATCGACTACTTCGGCTCGTGGGGGCCGATGATCCTGGGCCACGCCTTTCCGCCAATTGTTGAAGCCATCCAGAGTGCCGCGCGCAACTCGACCAGCTTTGGCGCATCGACGGAGGCCGAGGCCGATCTGGCCGAGCGCATTGTCGCCTGCTTTCCTGCAATTGAAAAGCTGCGCTTTGTCAGCTCCGGCACCGAGGCTACGATGTCGGCGATCCGGCTGGCGCGCGCCGCGACCGGCCGCAAGATCATCGTCAAGTTCGAGGGCTGCTACCACGGTCACGCCGACGGGCTGCTGGTCAAGGCCGGCTCCGGCGTGGCGACCTTTGGAATCCCCGGCTCGGCCGGCGTGCCCGAAGAGATTGCGCGCCTCACCCATGCCCTGCCCTACAACGACGTTGCCGCCGTCGAAGCCGCATTCGACGCCCACCCCGACCAGATCGCTGCCGTGATTCTGGAGCCTGTTGTCGGCAACGCAGGCTGCATCCCACCCGCGCCCGGTTATCTCGCCGCGCTGCGCACCCTCACCAATCGCGAAGGCGCGCTGCTGATCATCGACGAAGTGATGACCGGCTTTCGCGTGGCTCTTGGCGGAGCGCTTGAGCTTTATGGCATCGACGCCGATCTCGTCACGCTGGGCAAAATCGTCGGCGGCGGGCTTCCGGTCGGAGTCTTCGGCGGCAAGTGCCGGTTCATGGATCTGCTCGCGCCTCTCGGGCCGGTCTACCAGGCCGGAACGCTGAGCGGCAATCCGCTGGCCATGGCCGCCGGTATCGCAACCTTGAACTATTTGCGGGAGCACGCAGGCGAGGTGTATCCACAGCTAGAGGCCACTTCAAAAGCTGTCGCCGAGGGTGTCGCCGCCGAAGCCGCCAAGGCCGGCGTTGCGGTCACCACCAATCGCGTCGGTTCGATGTGGACCTGGTTCTTCACTGCCGATGAAGTCACCAATTACGAGCAGGCCGCAAGGTCTGACACGGCTGCATTCGGCCGCTTTCACAATACCATGCTGAGCCAGGGCGTCTGGCTGCCGCCCTCGCAATTTGAAGCCGCTTTTCTGAGCACGGAGCATGGGGAAGCTGAGGTCGCCGTGACGATTGCGGCTGCGGGTGAGGCATTCAAGATGTCTCAAATGTAAGATGCCGCCCGGAGAGGCGGCACCGTGAGTGCTTGTTTGCGGATTGCGCGATTTCCTAGATGCCGACGCCGAATTCACTCTCGCCCACATGATCGTAAAAGTCGTAGGGGGTGCGGCGCTTGAACTTGTAGCGGCTGCGCATCTCGTGGCCCACAAAGATGCTGATCGCGGCCACCGCCATCCCCAGCGAGAGCCAGCCTATCACCCGCAGCGCGCCGAGTTTCTTTTCGTCTTCCGCATTCTCTTCTTCGGCAGACAATACTTCGGGATCAGTCGACACGGGCTCACCTCCTGCTACGCAATTACGATAGCTCGGTTTTGTCTTGGGACTATGATACCGCAATTTGAACGGAATGGACGGTGATCCCCGGATTTTGCAGCCAGTGCGAAGAGTGGTTCACACAATTCTTTTCACTTGGTCGAGTCGATGCGGAAGAGCAGGTCAACCTTGGCCGGGGTTGGAAGGAAACTGGCATGGATCGAGTTGGCAGCCAGATGGCGCAGGTCGTCGCGGGTAAAGCCGTACTCCTGGTGCGCCACGAGATACTCATTGGCCAGATCGGAACCGAAGAAGGCCGGGTCGTCGGAGTTCAACGTCACCAGCAGACCTGCTCGGAAGTACTTCTTCAGCGGATGGTCGGCATACGAGGTGCAGACACCCGTACGGATATTGGAGGTCAGGTTGAGTTCGAGGGGGATGCGCCGCTCTTTCAGCTCCTCCATGAGGTAGAAATCCCGAACGGCGGAGAGGGCGTGACCGATGCGTTCGGAGCCGATGGCGAGCGCCTCGCGAATGGCCTCAGGTCCAGTGGTCTCGCCTGCGTGGTTGGTGAGGCGCAGCCCGGCCCGAGCGGCCTGAGCATAGAGAGCGCGGAAGGGCTCGGAGCCAGCCTGGCGCTCGTCGCCACCCAGGCCGATGCCGATGACGGAGGGATGCGTGGCCTTGAGTTCGATGGCCTTGAAGAAGACCCGCTCGGCCTCCTCGACGCTGAAGTGGCGCACGGCATCGAAGATCCAGTAAATCGAGAGACCCAGATCGCGGTCGGCGCGCTCTCGGGCACGTTCCAGACCGGCAAAGATCGGTTCGAAGGCCGCGGGATCGTGGTTGCGCCAGAGATAGATGACACCAACGGCGATGAAGACTTCGGCGTGGACGACACCCTGCGCGGCGAGCTGCTCCATCATGCGCCATGCTGCCAGCTCATAGTCCTCAGGTGTAATCAGACGGCGAGTGACGGCCTTGAAGGCCTCGAGAAAGCCGGTGAAGTCTGTGAAGTGGTAGAGGTCTCGCGCCTCGGGCAGCGTGAGAGGATGTTCGTCGTGACGCGCACTCAGCTCGACCAGAGTGGAGGGAAGTATGCTGCCCTCGAGGTGCAGATGAAGTTCTGCCTTGGGGAGACGACGAATAAAGCTGGCGATGTCCGGCACTTCTCCGATTTTAGCGCAGCCCGGCGAACTCCGAGCGATGGCGGCTGTAAAGGAAGTAGATGACCAGGCCGATCACCAGCCAGATGATGAAGCGCAACCATGTGATGATGGGCAATCCTGCCATCAGCAGGAAGCAAAAGATCACGCTGAGCGCCGGTATGACCGGCCCGCCGGGAACGCGAAAGCCACGCCGCCGTTCCGGCTCGCGGATGCGCAACACAATTACCCCGATGGATACCAGGACAAAGGCAAAGAGCGTTCCGATGTTGGAGAGGTCGGCGAGGGTGCCGATGTCGAATAGGCCGGAAGGGATGGCCACCACGAAGCCCGCCACCCAGGTGGAAAATGCCGGTGTACGAAAGACCGGATGCACATTGCCGAAGACCTTGGGCAGCAGGCCGTCCCTGGACATCGAGAACCAGACGCGCGATTGGCCAAGCTGGTAGACCAGGATCGACGAAAGCATTCCCATGATGGCTCCGAAAAGCACGACGAGCCTGATCCAGTGGAGAGGGCGTCCGCCTGGAAGGATGGAGAGCTTTTTGAGCGCATTGACCACCGGCGCAGCGTCGCCCACCATCGATTGCCATGGCACCAGGCCGGTGAGGCAGACGGCCACGGCCACGTAGAGCAATGTGCAGACAGCCAGCGTGGCGATGATGCCGATGGGCAGATCGCGCTGGGGGTTGCGGCACTCCTCGGCCGCGGTGGAGACCGAATCGAAGCCAATATAGGTGAAGAAGATAATGGACCCGCCGGTGAGAACTCCCGACCAGCCGTTGGGCATGAAGGGGCGCCAGTTGGCGGGATGAAGGTAGCCAATCACCGCAAAGACAAAGATCAGGATGGCGATGAGCTTGAGCCCCACCATCATATTGTTGGTGCTGGCCGACTCGCGAATGCCGCGCACCAGAATCACAGTGAGCACCAGCACGATAAGAAAGGCGGGAATGTTGAATCCGAAGTGCCAGCCGGGGTGGTAAAGCCAGTTGCCGGCCAGATCCTGCAAGCCTCCAGGCAAATAAGCGGGAGAAAGCCATAGGGGCGAGGGGTGCAGGCCAAACCAGTCCAGAAGATCCACAACATGGGCCGCAAAGCCCACACTTACCGTCATATTGGAGCCGGCGTATTCGAGGATCAAATCCCAGCCGATGATCCAGGCAATCAGCTCGCCCAGGGTGGCGTAGGTGTAAGTATAGGCCGAGCCGGCGATGGGAATCATGGAGGCGAGTTCGGCGTAGCAGAGGCCGGTGAGCGCACAGACGACGGCCACCAGAAACAGCGAAACAGCGATAGCCGGACCGGCGCCGGGCCTCCCGGACATGGCGGTGTGGTGGATGATGAAGTCCGCCAGGGGCGTGTTCACGATGCTTGAGGTGTCAAACTGCTCGCCGGAGATCGCCGTGCCGATGACCGTGAAGATGCCCGAGCCGATCACCGCGCCTATGCCGAGAGCGGTCAGCGACCACGGCCCCAGGGTCTTCCTGAGCGCATGCTCGGGCTCTTCCGAGTCCCGAATTAGCTTGTCGATCGACTTGCGTGCGCCAAGTTGTTTGAGCAGGGCCGTTCTCCTCCTCCCCGTAGTGGCGGGAGCTTATCTATCCAGAATAAACTGCCTTCGGGGAGCTGCTGCCCTCAATGCCCGGTGCGGAGTTTGCAGGCTGAAACCAACGCTCGTTGGCAGGCCCGCGCATGACGCGGACGAGGGTGCTGTAGAAGCAGAGGCGCGGCCGGGTTCCGAGTCTGGCACGCTCTCGCGGAGAGACTCGGAACCCTAGGAAATTGATAGAAGCTGGCTTTAGCGCTTCGACTGCCCGCGCGTCATCTTCTTGACCTTCTTCTTCTTCGATCCGCGCGGCTCGGTGCGCTTTGCCTTGGGAGCGGCCTTTTTGCGGGCTGTGCGCTTCAGCTTCTTTCGTTCCTGCTTATCTTCGATCTTGGTGGTATCTGGCACTTGGTTCCTCTTTCGCTGCAGTTATTTCTGGGATTCCCGCAGATGGGATGATCGAGGTTAATGTTAACAGGGATTTCACGCGTGCGAAAGCGCAGGGAAGAGGTTGGAAGCAGCGCCGGAGCACATTCCGGCGTACAATAAAGTCAGTAGCGAATCATTGGGCCCCACCCTTTCAATTGGACATACCTGCTCGGCTGTCGCCGTCCGACCGCTCCTGACGAGCTCCGTATCACACGCAACAATTACCTGTTGACCGGAGTGAAGTCATGCGTTCCGATAAAGTACACCGCGCGCTCGCGCAGGGAATGAACCGCTTTGAAGTCTGCCAACTAGTCTCAAAAGGCGTAAAGGCCACGCACAAAACCGGCGGACGTTTTGAAGATTCCATCAACGATGTGTTGCAATACCTGGGCACTCACGAGACGCTGAAAGAGAGTCTGCATCCGGCCGCTCCGCAGGTGAGCGTCAAGAGCCTCAAGCCCGCCGCATAGCGGGTGAGATTGGGGACCGGCTCGGGGTCTAAGCTCTGTCAGCCCGGTGGCCGCCAAATGCGTGAATCGTTCTGGTCCCGGCAAGAACCTCACCGCCATGCGCCACACCGCGCGGGATAAAATACTCCTCCCCAGCCCTCACCTGAATTCGCTCTCCACCGATCGTTACGGTATAGCAACCCTGAACGACGAGCAGGTACTCGTCGTAATGGTGGACATGGAGCGCCGATGTAGCGGTTTCATGGCAGGTCCAAAACGCCAACTGGCATCCATCCGCGCCGTCGAAGACATACCCCTCGACGCCTGGAGTCGCTTGATCGGAGACTGCAATCCTGTTTGCAGGTTTTTTCATGAACTCGGGAAAATCGTCCATAGTTGCCCACCGTTGTCGCACCGATTCGACCAGGAGAATCCGGCTAAACGCACGAAAGGGACGGCAGTTTTGCCGTCCCTCTCCATTTGAATCCGAACATATTGAAAGGGGGTAGCCCTTAGACAACCTGAACGTTCTCAGCCTGCCAGCCTTTGGGACCCTTGGTCACATTGAACTGAACCCGCTGGCCCTCTTGCAGAGAGCGGAAACCGCTCGACTGGATGGCGGTGTGATGCACGAATACATCTTCCCCGTTCTCACGGCTCAGAAATCCAAATCCCTTGGCGTCATTGAACCACTTGACTGTACCTGTTTCCATTGTGTGTTACTCCTTATGATACTGATTTACCGCGAACGCAATGTGGAAGTTTGCGAGTAGGCGGTAACCGAAACAGGCAAGAACTTCAGATCGAATTCTACGATTAATGCGAGTGTAGCACGGATTCTGTTAAAGATATGGAAATTCTGGTCAATTGACAGGAAAGTGCCCAGGGCTTTACCGGTTTGGGACCGGGGCGGGAGCGCACCAGACAGGGTAAACTCATTCTGGCATCGGAGGATCTCACGTGGCGGACAAAACCAGCCGCGTTCTCGTGATCAACCCTGGTGGCACCTCGACGAAGTTCGGAGTCTACACCAAGGATGGCGCCGAGTGGGTGCGCACCATCTGGCATGCGGATGAAGAGATCGAGCGTTTCAGCGGACAATCCATCATGGCGCGCCTGGATTATCGTGCGGAGTTGATCGAGAACGCCCTCGCAGAGGCAGGATACGCTCCATCGATGTTCGCCGCGGTGGCCGGCCGTGGAGGCTTGCTGCCGCCACTCTGCTGCGGCACCTATCTGGTCGATGACGCGATGGTGACGGAGTTGCGATTGGCGCGCCGCGGTCAGCACGCATCGAACCTGGGAGCTCTGCTGGCGCTTCGTTTCGCTCATCCCGCCGGCGTGAATGCGTATATCGTGGATCCGGTCACGGTGGACGAATGGCAGCCATGCGCACGACCCACCGGATCGCCGCTGGTCGAGCGCGCCGCAATGGGACACGCCTTGAATACCAAGGCCGTGGCCAGGCGGTACGCGCGCGAGCATGGCCGCCCCTACACTGATCTGCGGCTGATCGTAGCGCACATGGGAACAGGAATCACCGTCTCGGCTCATGAAAACGGCAGAACCATTGACAGCAACTCGCTCGGAGAGGGCCCCTTCGCCGCAGATCGCTCAGGAGGACTGCCGGCGCGCGCGCTCATTAGTCTCTGCTTCAGCGGTAAGTATACCGAGGCTCAACTCGACCGCCAGGTCTTCGGAGATGGCGGCCTCTTCGCATATCTCGGAACCCGCGATTTGAAGGAGGTAGAGCGGCGAATCGAAGCCGGAGACCGTGAGGCCGCACTGATCTTCGATGCGATGGTCTACCAGATTGGGAAAGAGGCCGGAGCGATGGCGGCGGTGCTCAAAGGCAAGGTGGACGCGGTGATTTTGACCGGTGGGATGGCGCATTCGGAGAGAGTGGCCGAGTCGATGCGCGGATACGTCGAGTGGATTGCGCCGATCACTGTCTATCCGGGAGAGGATGAGTTGCAGGCCCTGGCAGAGGGAGTCTTCCGCGTGCTCGATGGGGAGGAGCTGGCAAAGAGGCTGGGGTCTTGAGTAGCGATTGTCAGATGATTGCTGTCTTTTTGCCTGCTGCCGCCTGCTGGAGATCCGTGGAATATGTTCTTGAATCCTGTCGGGCAAAACCGGAAGAAACTTACCGAAGAATCAACGGGGCGCTCGCTGACGAGATCGCCGGCGCACTGGCCGGATAGGCCGCTTCCTCTCTCTTCCTTTACACTTACCCCAATGATGCCGATCGTCCTGGCACAATCGCTGGAGATTCTGACCACGGTGCTCGCCTTGGCCGGGATCGGTTACTTCCTGGCCGCTCTGATTGCAGCCAGGCTCTTCTCGGCGTCGAGGCACAGATCACCAGCGGTCTTCGCACCCGGTCTCAGCGTACTCAAGTCACTTAAAGGCGCCGACCCCGGCATGATGGACGCCTTCCGCAGCCACTGCCGCCAGAGCTACGCCGGCGAGTTTGAGTTGCTCTTTGGCGTCTCGTCGATGGATGACCCGGCGGCCGCAGCCGTCAACCAGTTGCAGGCTGAGTTTCCTCGGCTGTCGATTCGGCTGATCGAGTGCCCTCTGCGGTTGGGAACCAACGGCAAGGTCAGCACGCTGGCGCAGCTCGCGCCACAGGCACGCTTCGACTTTCTGCTCATCAACGATTCGGACATCACCGTTTCGCCGCGCTATCTGGAGCGGATTATGAGCTGCTTCGCTCCTTCACCGGGAGAGCAGGACAAGGCCGCGCAGCAGGTTGGGCTGGTCACCGCTCTCTATCGCGGCCGGAGCCACGGCACACTGCCATCGAGGCTTGAAGCGCTCGGTATCGCGACCGATTTCCAACCCTCTGTGTTACTGGCAAAGTGGATCGAAGGCGGTCTGCACTACGGCCTCGGCTCCACGCTTGCCGTGAGCCGCAGAGGGCTCGAGGCGATCGGCGGCCTCGAAGTCTTGGTCGATCAACTGGCCGACGACTACGAATTAGGCGCACGGCTTGACGCTGCCGGCTATGGCGTCGCGCTGAGTCATGAAGTGGTCGAGACTCATATCGCTGCCTACGACTGGCGCAGCTTTGTCGATCACCAGTTGCGCTGGGCACGCACCGTCCGCGATGCGCGGCCGTGGGGTTACACCGGCCTCATCTTCACCTACGGGCTGTGCTGGGCGCTGCTCAATGTGTTGGCCAGCGGAGCGAGCCCGCTGAGCCTTTGGCTCTTGGGGTTGAGCTTCTTCTTGCGTCTCACGCTCGCGATGACCGTAGGCGCCGGGGTGCTGGCCGATCACCAGGTGCTGCCCAGTCTCTGGTTGCTGCCGCTGCGCGATCTGGTTGCAATGGGCATCTGGGTGGCAGGGTTCGCGGGCAACACAATTGTCTGGCGCGGCGAGCGATTCACACTCAAGGAGGGTAAGCTCGAAAAGGCCGGACACTGACTGGCTCCGGTGATCCCTACTTCGGGTCACCACCCAATTTCGTATCCCCGCCCGGCGCGTAGTAGCCCTCGCGGGTGACAACGGTCAGGTCGTCTTTATTGGCCTTGAGAGCGACCTTGTGGAAGCCGCCTTCGTTGTCCACGACGTCGGGTGTGTAAGTCAGTAGATATTGGCCGCGCAGCTCTTCGGCAATCTGGCCATAGATCTCGTCGAGATTGTCCTTCTTCTTGGCCTCGAAGTAGCGGCCGCCGGTGCGAACGGCGATCTTCTCCATGATCTTCTTGCCATCCACTCCCGGTTGGCTCTCACCGCCGCCGCGACGTCCTCCACCACCTGGGTAGCCACCGCCACCGGGGTACCCGCCTCCGCCTCCGCCACCGCCCGGCCATCCTCCGCCATGGTGCCCGCCGTTGCCGGGATATCCGTTCTCGATGCGCTCCTGTTCCCCCTTGAAATAGATGGTATAGACGGCCAGACCGGCCCGGTCAGCGGCATCGACCGCGTCGTTAAGGGTGTCTTTGCTGCCGCGATCCACGCCGTCGGAGAAGACGACCAGCGCCTTGCGGCCCACTTGTCCCTTCATCACTTCATCGGAGGCGAGGAAGATCGCATCGTAGAGCTGTGTGCCGCCGCGGTGGCCGTGCGAACGGCTGCTATCGCGGTCGTCCCCGGTCGTCTCAGGCCCCTGGGAGTCGTTTTGCTCCTGCCGGGTCGGCCCCATGTCCTCCAGCTCGCGGTGCAGCTTCTCGCGCGAGGGAGTGAAATCTCTGAGCAGCTCGACCTCGCGATCAAAGTGGATGAGGAACGCCTCGTCCGGAGTGGGATTTGGCTTCTCTGGGAGCATCGTGTCGACGAACTTGCCCGCCGCCTTGCGCTCGTCTTCCAGCGCCCCGGAGACACTGCGGCTGGTGTCGACCAGCAGGCCCAACCGATAGGGCAGGTTGGTTTCGCGCGTAAAGCTCTTGATGGTCTGTGGACGGCCGTCTTCGGTGAGACTGAAGTCGCCGATCTTGAGGGTAGTCACCAGCGCGCCCTTTTTATCGCGCACCGTCACCGGCAGCACGACTTCGCGCGCATCCATCTTGATGGTGGTGGCCGGCTGGTTGGAGGCTGGCTTCTGGTCGGGGCTGGCCGCATTCAGAAAGCTCAGAGCCAGCAGCGCGGCGGGGATGCAAAGAGTGGTTCGGATTCGCATGGCGGTCAACTGCAGACACCCTCACCGAATTAGACGCTGCTTGGGGCGGAGGGTTGACCAACTTTTGGTTGACTTAGAATCTCTGGCAACCCATCTCGCCAAAAGTAAGCCCCAGCATGCCTTCACCCGCAGCTCGATCCGTCGCTTCTCGTCGCTTCGGGCAATTCTCAACGTCTCCGCAGCCGGCAAACCGTGACACTGGTTGACTTCTGTATCGCTACGCGATACACTCGAATCGTGATCGAAAGCTTCGCCCACAAAGGGCCGGAAAGATTCTTTCGCGCCGGATCGTTGGCGGGAATCCAGGCGAAGCACTCCAGCCGGCTGCGCGTTCAACTGGCAATGCTCGACAACGCTCGCAGACCGGAGGATATGAGCGCTCCGGGATGGAGGCTTCACCCGTTGCGCGCGGAGCTGCGGGGGCATTGGGCGGTCATGGTGAGTGGGAGTTGGCGGCTCACCTTCCGTTTCGAGGGCGAGGACGCAGTTTTGGTCGATTACCGGGACTATCACTGAAGAGGAGAGCGATATGCGTATGCACAATCCACCGCATCCCGGCTTGGTCATACGGGAATATCTGGGTGAGATGAGCGTGGCGGCCGCAGCGAAGCATTTGGGGGTGGGCCGGGTGACTTTGTCACGGGTCCTGAACGGCAAGGCGGCTGTCTCGCCGGAGATGGCCGTGCGGCTCTCCCGCGCCTTCGGCACCTCCACGCCAGAGGTTTGGCTGGGAATGCAGGCTCAGCATGACCTTTGGCGGATCGAGAGGCGCAAGTCGATCAAGGTCGACCTCCTCCCTGCATTGCAAAACTCATGAAGGTGCTGTCCTTGCGCTTCATAGAAAAGCCCGCCGGTTGAGCGGGCTATAGCGTCAAATCTCTGGTAGCGCTACCGGGAATCGAACCCGGGTTTTAAGATTGAGAATCTCACGTCCTAACCCCTAGACGATAGCGCCACTGTTTGCGGGGAGCCGTTGCTGGCCACTTCAGTTAGTCTAACAAGAATCCGGGTTGCTGCCAAAGGCCTTCAGGACCGCGCACTGTCCGCTCAGATGCCCAGCTTGCGGACCTCGTCGTTGTAGTACTTGCGGTAGAGGATCTCCCACTCCTGCGAGCCTTCGAGGATGATCTTGCGCTGGTTGGCGATCTTCGTCCGGGCGGCTGTGTCGATGGCCGCCTCCTGGGCAAGCAGGTTAGTGAGAGCCTTGCGCGCCTCCTGGCGGATCGTGTTGCGATCTTCGAGGAAGCCGACCTCGTCGATCTCGGCCAGCGTGTCGGCCACGGTGTGGGCCAGTTTGTTGAGCTTGTCGGGGCTGATCCTCATAGCACCGCCTTGTACTTCTTGGCCAGCTCGGTCTTCACCTTCTTGAACATCTCGGCATATTGCGCGCCGGATTTGCGCATCTCTTCGGAGTAGGCTTCGAGGATCACGCGAACCTCCTCATTGATGCGGTCCTCAAGAGACAACTCCTCAATCAGTCCTTCTGAGACGCGCGCTTCGACCACCTTGATGTCGGTGGTGGTGATCATCTTGGCGTCGATGAGGTGCTTGACGGTGCGACGGGCCAGATACCCGATGTAGTCACGGGAGAAAATCATGGATTGATCTTGAGAATAGCGCATCGGGCCGGGCTGTGTACAACGGCGGCGCGATGCCCTCGGAAGCGGCGCTCAGAAGGCCAGGTTGAAGCTAAGTCGGGCTCGGCCGCCAGAAGCTGGAAGCGCCACACCGACGTTTTGCGGGCCGCTGGTTTTGATCAGCAGGGGGATCGAACCGGAGTCACTCACCGCATCGATCTCATAGCTGAGAATCGCCCCGCCGCGCGCCCCATACAGCGTCCACGAAAAGGGAATCTCTTCCATGCAGGTTGCCGTCGAACCGGTGACCCTGGCCACTCCGGCCACCGCTGCTACCGGGACTGCCGGCAGTTGCTGATTGCGAAGATCAAGCCCCGCCTGGTTGGGTGCGATCCGAGCACGGCAGGTGATCGTGCTCCCTGCCGGCAGCGGCGAGCCGAGGCTCAGATTGAATGTCAGCGAGTAGACTCCGTTCACCTGGGTTGGGCTGCCGCGCAACTCCGGGACGCCAGCGGCCAGCGCGGAAGCCGAGGTCAGCACCGCAACGCAAAGCAGCGAGGAAATATGGGTTCGCGACATGGGAGTTCTCCATCAACTCCTCTATCGGCATCGTGGACAGGAAGATGAAGGAAGGCTCATTACGAAAGTCAGCTTAGCCGGCTCAAGATGCCACTCGTCTAATCGATCGAATTCGCTTGGAATCTATTCGGTTTTCGAGGCTTAGATCTCCCTCATCCTTGCCGGGATCGAAGGGCTAAACGAGAATCACCCCTCTCGGAGTTGAGAGGGGCGATGTGGTGAGGGCGTCGTGATCGAGGGTGCATTCGTGGTCGACTCAGGCGATCCTAATCGCGAAGCGAGTTCACCAAGCACGCAATCTTAAACCCGGCTAAAACGAAACGGTGACCGCGATTGGATAATCCGGGTAATTGCGATCGTAAAGGTAGTACCCATCACCGGTGTTGTCGAGATACACATCGTCGGATTCATACCAATTCGGACCCCAGCTCTCGGGCCATGGATCGACGATCGTGACCCAGTAGCCGTCGTATTGGAAGCGCGGCATTCCGCCCACAAAGTAGAGCGGGAGGCCGTAGATGCGGAAGAAGTGTTCGCGGCCGAAGTAGAGGCGGAAGCGGGCATCGGGAATCCGGTAGCCGTTGTAACCGCCGCGCTGGGTCCAGCTTTGATGCTCATCCTTCCACGAGCCCGCGCGCGACTGCACGAAGCCGCCGCGCACCTGATCCCGTTGCTGCGGAACGCCGCTGTGGTGGACGCCGCCGTAGGTGGGACCGTTCGATTGCACGCCGCCGTGATAAGCGCCGCCATAGGTTGGTTGCGGCCTGGGCTGAGCTTGGACCGGGCGGCCGGAGGGCTGGCGATGCTCGGGTTGGGCGGGACGTGTTTGCTGCTGCGGTTGAGATTGCTGACCATGAGTTGACCTGTCTCGCTGATCACTCTGTTGATCATGTTGTGCGGCGGCGATGGATGCGGCCGCAAAGAGCAGGGGGAGAATCGTTGCGCTGAACGCAGTTGCTTGCTTCATTCCGGGGAGGCTCCTGCTGAGCGTTGATCTGTGTCCACGCTCAGATCTTCTGTCTTTTCAGACAAGAGCAGGATACACCGGCCGCCTGGCGCCGGGTTGTATCCGGTGTAAATCTCAGAAGTATTCCAAACGACGGCTTACTTCCGGTGTGGGCAGGTTTTGGTGTTCAGGCACTCGTCGGCCAGGCGCAACCGTTCGACTGGCCGCCCGGCGACCAGGTGCTCGGCCACAATCTCTGCCGCGTCTTCGGGCTTGACTCCGCCGTACCAGACGGCGTCTGGATAGATCACGACCGTCGGGCCATGTTCGCACTGATCGAGGCAGCCGGATTTGTTGATGCGCACTTTGCCGGCGAGCCCGGCCTCCTTGGCTAGTTGTTGCAGCCGCGCGTGCAGCTCGCTGGTTCCGTTTGCGGTGCAGGAGGGGCGGGGCGCGCCCTCGGGGCGCACGTTGTGGCAGACAAAGACGTGGCGTTCGAATGGTGGCAAGGAACGGTCCTCCTCGATACAGTTGAAGCTTCCGGCTGATTCCAGAGTAACGCCCCGGCCGAGAAGATTTCGCACTTGCGCACCGCACCCCCGGCCCCATCTGCGAAAATGGAAGCTTGACTATGAGCACCGACAACCTCCTCTCTCTGAAAGACGACATGGTGGCCTTCATCGAAGGCCATGGCCTCAAGCGCCTGCCCGGCTATGTAACGGATGAGATTCCCTCGATCGTGTGGGAGGGCCATGACAATCCCGACGCGTGGAAGGACTTTGTCGAGATGGCCAAGCTCGTCGGAGCTCCCTTCGTGACCTTCAGCGAGATGACGCTGGAGCGCGAGGAACTCGATGCGCTGATCGAGGAGGCGGGGGAGATGAACTTCCCCGATGAAGAGGCGACGGAGTTGGTCGAGGCGCAGTGGCTGCGCAAATATACCGGCAACCTGGGTTACATCCAGCTTGGTTTTGTTTACCAGGGACTGGTCTTTCTGCATGAGACGACCACCGAGTGGTACGAGCGCTATCAGGCGCTGCTTGAAGATGTCGAGACCTTCCAAGACATCGTGATCGACGATCACGAGCACGAAGACGAGGACGAGTAACTCCCGTGGGCTGGGCGGGCGCCGAGGCAAGCAAGATTGCTGCGCCCAGCCATACGCCTGAGCGCAGGCTCCCTCCTCAGCGCTGGAGTTTCGTCGAGCCGCATCCGGAGGAGGCAACCGCGCTGGCCAAGGCAGCCCGGCTACCGCTGGTGCTTGCCGAGTTGCTGGTTGCGCGTGGCATTCGCGAGGCCTCTGAGGCTTTCGCCTTTCTCAATCCTGAAGCTGCACATCTCCACGATCCGTTGCTGATGCTGGGCATGCGGGAGGCCGTCACCCGGCTGGAGCGGGCTATTGCGCTACGCGAACCAGTGCTGCTCTACGGCGACTACGACGTCGACGGCACAACCGCCGTAGTTCTGCTCAAAACGGCCATCGAGATGCTGGGCGGCATTGTCCGCTTCCACGTGCCGCATCGGCTCAACGAGGGCTACGGTTTGCAGTCGAGCGTGCTTGAAGCCGCACATGCCGAGGGCGCGCGGCTTGTGATCACGGTCGATACCGGAGTGAGGGCCTTTGCCGAGGCTGAGACCGCTCGCCGGGTGGGCCTGGACCTGATCATCACGGACCATCACCTGCTCGAAGCCGGCGATGCCGTACCCGCGGCGCTGGCAATCCTGAACCCCAACCAGCCCACCTGCTGCTACCCGGAAAAGAACCTCTGCGGTGCAGCCATTGCGCTCAAACTGGCGCAGGCTCTTCTGGAACGCCGCGACCAGGCCCGCACGCGCGAAAAGACATTGCCGAGTTTTCTCAAGATGGCCGCCCTGGCCACCATCGCCGACGCCGTTCCACTGAAGGGCGAGAATCGGGTGATCGCTGCCCTGGGATTGAATGAGCTGCGACACCCTGCCGGCGCGGGCCTGCGTGCTCTCTTCGCCGCCGCGGCCCTGGATCCGGCGGCAAAAGCCATTACGGCCTTCGACGTGGCCTTCCGCCTGGCACCGCGCATCAACGCAGCCGGCAGGATGGACGTGGCCTCGGAGGTCATCGAGCTCTTCACCACGCGCGATGGTGTTCGTGCCGCTGAACTGGCCGTCAAGCTCGAACGGCTCAACCGCGAACGCCGCGAAACGGAGGCCTCGGCACTGGCCGCCATCGAAACAAGGTTGTGCGCCGATACCGAGCTGGCCGCCGATCGCCTGCTCATCATCGACGGCGACGGCTGGCATCGAGGCGTCATCGGCATTCTCGCCTCGCGCGTCGTCGAGCGAACAGCCAAGCCGGCGCTTGTTGTCAGCGTCGAGGATGGTGTCGCTCACGGCTCCGGCCGCTCTGTCGATGGCTTCCCATTGCTGAACGCCCTCGAAAGCTGCGCCGATCTCTTCACCCGCTTCGGCGGCCACGCCTTTGCTGTGGGGTTTGCACTGCCCGCGGCCACTTTGCCGGAACTCAAACGGCGCCTTCGTCTTTACGCCGAGGAACATCTGGCCGCCCGCGAGCCCGCCTGCCTGCTCAAAATCCACGCAGAGCTGCCGCTCGATCGCATCACGCCGGTGTTGGCCGGCTGGCTGCGCAAGCTGGAGCCCTTTGGCCACGGCAACGCCGAGCCGGTCTTCGTAGCGCGCAAGGTGCGTCTGCTCACTCCGCCGCGCACGATGAAGGAGCGGCATCTGAGATTGGAGCTGGCGCAGGACTCGGTACAGCCGCGGCCGCTGCCCGGCTCAAGTGGCGCGCTGCGTGCCGTCGGCTGGAATCTGGCAGCGCGCGCCGCCGAACTCGGCCTGGCACAGGGAAGCCTCATTGACGTGGCGTACCGCATCCGCGAAAACGATCACTTCGAATACGGCGGTCTTGAAGCCGAAATCGCCGGAATTGAATTGGCCTGACGGCGGAACAGAGAGTCTATCTCCGCCCTTCGCCCCGTTGAATCGAATGCAAGTCAGTCATTTCCCTCTGCCAATGAATACTTAGAGTTTGCTTTTTGCGCTTGACAGCCGTCGTAGGCTTACGGACAATGCGCCTATCTCCTTTAAGGCGGATTAAACTCCCCCGCCAGTACGTCCACCCAAATCCATCAAGCCTACCAGGAGGCACCGTGAATCGAAAACTCAGCGTATTTGTGTTGGTAATCGCAGCGTTGGTGTCGGCCGGAAGCACGGCTGGCCGAGCGCAGTCGCTCTTGACGCGCCACGTGCGTGAAGCGGTCTTGAATGGCCGCGCTCAACCGCTCGGGCGTCTTCCCGCAAACCAAACCTTGCAGTTGGATCTCGTATTGCCTTTGCGCGATCAGGCAGGCCTGGATACATTCCTCAGCGAGCTCTACGATCCATCGAGCGCATCGTACCGGCACTTCCTCACCCCGCAAGAGTTCACAGCAAGGTTCGGCCCCACTCAGGCCGACTATGACGCCGTCGTCAGCTACGCGAATTCCCACGGCCTGACGGTGGTTGGCGGCAGCCGCGACGGACTGGAGGTGCAGGTCAAGGGCCCGGTCTCGGCAATCGAGACGGCCTTCCACATTGAGCTGTGGAACTATCGGCATCCGACCGAGAACCGCAGCTTTTACAGCCCGAGCCGCGAGCCTTCGGTTGATCTGCCCTTCCAGCTCTGGCACATTTCAGGCCTCGACAACTACTCGATTCCACACCCGATGCTCGTCAAGCGCGGCGACTATGCGGCGGCTCACGGCATCGATGTGAAGGATGTCGTCTCGCATGCAACCACCGGCTCCGGCCCCTCGGCATCTTTTTTGGGCAGCGACATGCGCGCGGCTTATTACGGTGGAACGGCTCTCACCGGCGCAGGCCAGAACCTCGGATTGTTCGAGTTTCTCGGCACCGATCTGGCCGATCTGACGACCTACTACACCAATGTCGGCCAGACCAACAGTGTGCCCATTACGCTGCTCTCGACGGATGGGACGAGTACAAGCTGCGTCGATACGAGAGCCGCCGGAGAATGCGACGATACCGAGCAGACGCTGGACATGACTCAAGCTCTGGGTATGGCGCCCGGCCTGGCCAGCCTGGTGGTTTACATCGGATCGACCGATACGGCGATCATCAGCGCCATGACCACGCACAGCCCGCTGCCGACCACGATCGGCTGCTCGTGGGGCTGGACTCCGGCCGATCCAAGCACGCTGAACCCTTTCTTCCAAAAGATGGCGGCGCAAGGGCAGAACTTCTTTTCGGCATCGGGTGACAGCTCGACTTGGTCTGCGAGCAACGAGGCCTGGCCCGCCGACAATGCTTTTGTGGTATCGGTCGGCGGCACGGACCTGACCACCGCCAGCGCGGGCGGAGCATGGAGATCAGAGACCGCATGGACAGACAGCGGCGGCGGCATCTCGCCGGATAGCATTGCGATTCCCGCCTGGCAGCAGCTCTCGGGCGTGATCAACTCCAGCAATCGCGGTTCAACAACGCTGCGCAATGGCCCCGATGTCTCGGCCAATGCGAACTTCACTTTTTACACCTGCGCCGACCAGACAACCTGCCTGGCCAACGAATTTGGCGGCACCAGTTTTGCCGCGCCGATGTGGGCAGGTTACATCGCCCTGGCCAACCAGCAGCTGGCGGAGACCGGCCAGCCGGCGATCGGCTTCCTCAATCCGGCCATCTACGCGCAGAACATCACTTCGGCCTACACCACCGACTTCCACGACATCACCAGCGGCACCTCGGGCAGCTTCTCAGCGGTTACCGGCTACGATCTGGTCACGGGCTGGGGCAGCCCGAACGGACAGAACCTGATCAATGCGCTGGCTCCGACGGCAACCAGTCCCACATTCTCGTTGACTGCGTCGCCTGGCTCCGTCACGGTGCTGCAGGGTGCGAGCGGCGCCTCAACGATCACATCGACCGCTCTTGACGGATTCAGCTCGGCTGTCGCATTGACAGCAAGCGGCCAGCCCACGGGCGTCACCGTCAGCTTCAGCCCAACGTCGATCACGGGTTCAGGCTCCTCAACGCTGACGATGGCCGTGGCCTCAACGACGGTGGCCGGAGTCTACACCATCACAGTCACCGGCTCGGGCGGCGGAATCACGAAAACGGCGACCGTCTCGCTCACCGTAACCGCACCGGGCAGTGGAGCCTTCACCATCTCCGTCTCGCCAACCGCCGGTTCTCTGCGTCGTGGTCAAAGCGGCTTCGCCGTCGTTACCACCGCAGTTTCGGGTGGGTTCGAAGCAGCAATCGCTCTGTCGGCGGCCGGCTTGCCGTCAGGTGTGACCGGGGTCTTCAGCCCAACCTCCATCGCCGCGCCGGGCTCCGGCACCTCAGACTTCACGCTGACCGTCGCAAGGACTGCCACGACCGGCACCTTCCCAATCACCATCACAGGCACGAGTGGCGGCATAACGCATTCCACAACTCTCACCTTCACGGTAAGGTAACGCGTCGGCCGCATCGATCGCATCTGAACGCAAAACGGCCCGGAGCCGTCACTCCGGGCCCTCAAACAGTGAACCAAGGTAAGGCTTTCGTATTCCACGGGAGCCTTTTGTAATTCGATTTCACATTGAAGAGACCTGAGTTGCAGCAGCAGGAGTTGGAGCTTGTATCGATCGATGCATCGGCGCCAGACAAGCACATGTTGCGGAACGTCGATCGGGCAGTATCAATAACAAATCCCACCAAAACGATGAGGTCTGTCAGCGGTCTGAGGGGACAGGCCATTCAGCCCATCCCCTTCGCCCCATGCGAGTGAGCTGTGCTTGCTCAGGCGCCTCCGATTATCCCAGATACTCCACGTGCACATACGTGCCGAGGCGCACGTTATAGGCAAGGTACCAACCAACGTGATCCGGATCGTCGTAAATCACGATCTGATCCGAGTCCCACAGCCAGCCGTCGCAGAAGCCCACTTCAAAGGGCGCTACGCTCCAGTACCATCCGTTGAACCAGAAACGTCCGGGACCACCCCCAGCAAGATGCCAGACGTGGCGAGGACCGAAGCCGCCCGTAAAACGACCATGCTCAAAGGGGTGATCCAGGTGAAGGCGCGCATCGTCGCGGCCGGTATCATGGCCAACCCAGGTTTTGCCGTTATCCACGTGCGGAGCGTTGGGGTGGCCCTCCTTATCGCTGAAGTTGCGGTTGGGCTCGGCCGGATGCGCCGCGCCTTGGTGAGCTTCAGGCCCATGAGCCGGAATCGGTGGGTGGGCGCCGCCCTCTTCGTGATGCTGCGCATAAGCCGGGATGGCGAAAGCCAGCGATGCCGCCAATGCAAAATGAAAGATTTTCATTGACACCTCCGGATGCCCGCCGGGGATGCAGCGAATCTCCGCTGATGGCGTGCATGGGCGAGTCATCCCAACATCATTAGATGCAACCCGGCATCAGGAGGCAAGTTGTGTTTCGGTGAAAATCGCCGTCCACGAAGTGCCCCCATCGAAACGTAAGCATCCTATCGGCCGGAGGTCGTTGGTATCTCCCGAGATTTCAATTATCTTAGCGCCAAGTTGCTGGCCGAAAGATTGCTGTTCCTGGAATAACGTCGGGAAACTGCGATGCTTGAAGATGCTGGGTGCGAATATGCCGGACAAAACACGCTACTTTGGCGAGGCCGCCAGCCGGCTTTGAAACGGGACAGAGCAGCCCCACGGGCAATCCCAACTCTTCAGAAACAATGCGAATTGGTTCCACCAGATCGGTATCGTTGGATAGGACCGCGGCTGCATCGAACTTTCCCTGAAATGCGTCGCGGACCAGATGGCTACCCAGGTTCACGTCGCTCCCCTTTTCCTCGGACTTCCAGACCTTGGCTACCGCAGGAAATGGCGGGCTGAAATGTGGAACAGTCCCTCCCCGCATTTGTGGTGGATGCACGAGCCCTGCCCAGGGTTTGGTAACAAGAAAACTTCCCAGGTGTAGGCTGCCAAGATCGGTGTCAATTCCCACGGTCTTTAGAGCGTCGAGATAAATCTGCCGACGTGCAGGTGCAGATGGATCGACACGCCCGGAGATTCTGGCGGTGTAGTAATGAACCGTTTGTATCTGGTTTTGGACCTTTAGAAGTTCCGCAGATAGAGCCCTAAGATCAAGCCACTTGAACTGCGGACTTTCTCTGAGCATCCGGTAGTAAAGATTGAAGCCGTCGATATAGACGTTGGTTCGCATTCGTGCTCCAACAAAGCAAAAGCCGTCGTGACTAATCACAGACGGCCTTTGGGCCTGCGGCACGCCGCAGGTGGGTGATGGTTAATCTTGGCCGATTTCGGCTAAAAGCGCAAGCACTATTCGCTACGCGCCGACAGACTGAGGCGCGCGCCGCCAGGCATAAAGCGGAAATTGATTGGCGAGCTCCGCCACTTCGCCGCGAATCCGCTCGAGCGCCGCATCGTCGTTGCGCCGTGCCAGCGCCTTTTCGATCCACGCCGCAATCTGCCGCATCTCCGGCTCCTTCATGCCGCGAGTGGTGAGCGCCGGCGTGCCCACGCGAATGCCAGAGGCCTTGAGCGGCGGATTCACGTCGTACGGAATCGTGTTCTTGTTCACAGTGATGCCGGCCTTGCCCAGTGCCAACTCTGCCTCCGAGCCAAGAATGCCCTTCTCGAAGACATCCACCAGCATCAGGTGATTATCCGTGCCGCCCGAGACGATGCGGAATCCCGCCGCCTTGAGCTCCGCCGCCAGCACACTTGCGTTAGCCACAACCTGTGCGGCATAGACCTTGAATTCGGGCCGCAACGCTTCTCCCAGCGCGACCGCCTTCGCAGCCACAATATGCATCAGCGGACCGCCCTGCTGGCCTGGGAAGACCGACCTGTCGATCTCCTTGCCGATCGTCTGTTCCGGCTTCGGGCCAACGACATAATCCTTGCCGCAGACGATCAATCCAGCGCGTGGCCCGCGCAGCGTCTTGTGCGTTGTTGTGGTGGTGATGTGCGCATGCGGCACAGGAGACGGGTGAACCCCGCCCGCCACCAGCCCGGCGATATGCGCCATGTCAAATACATAGACCGCGCCAACCTTGTCGGCGATCTGGCGCATCCGCTCGAAGTCCCAGAGCCGAGGATAAGCGCTGCCACCGCCGATGATCACCTTGGGTCGCTCGCGCTCCGCAACCTCCTCCATCTGGTCGTAGTCGATTCGCTCGGTGTCCTTCCGCACACTATAAAAGGTCGTGTGGTAGAGCTTGCCGCTAAAGCTCAATTTATGCCCGTGGGTCAGGTGGCCGCCGTGAGCCAGGTCGAGGCCCAGGATCGTATCGCCCGCCTTGAGCACCGCGCCATAGGCCGATGCGTTCGCCTGCGAGCCGGAGTGCGGTTGCACGTTGGCATACTCGGCGCCAAAGATCTGCTTGGCCCGATCGCGCGCCAGATTCTCCACCACGTCGGCATACTCGCAGCCGCCGTAGTAGCGCCGCCCAGGGTAGCCCTCGGCATACTTGTTGGTGAAGATCGAGCCAGCCGCCTCCAGCACCGCTTCTGAGACGAAGTTTTCGCTGGCGATCAACTCCAGCCCCTCGTGCTGGCGGAGGGTTTCCTGGTCCAGGGCTGCGGCCACTATCGGGTCGGCTTCGGCAAGAGGCAAAGACATGCGGTCACTCATAGAGAGATTCTAGCGCCTTCCCCCTTCCCGGGCAGTTCCGTCGCTGCAGAGCCAACTCAAGTCCCTGGTGGGGCAGCCGATACAGAAGACAGGAGGAATTGCGCCGCAGCTTCTAAACCGCTGCGGAGTACGCACGGTTCCCCAGATCCGCCTCCACCCTGCCGCTCTCGCCCGAGGGCGGCAGGGCGCTAGTGTGTGCGGAGCGCTCCCGATCCCCATTCGCCACATCTCAAAAATCGTGCCACATGGCAAGACTCGGGCCTGAAGAGAGAAATCCCTCGGCCACCTGATTTCCGAACTGGCTCACGCAAGTCAGTGAATCGAATCAACTGGCTTGGTTCCTGTCGCATCTTCTTGGATAATTGAGTTGGATTACTCACGATGAACTGCTGGAAAAGACTTGTCCTGCCGACCACCCTTGTTCCCGCCCTTCTGGCGGTCGTTGTTCCGACGGCAGCGTCGCAAAGCTCCGGAATCAACCCGGCCTTGCTGACAAAAGCCAACGCGGGCGACCCTGCCGCTCAGATCGGCGTCGGCGAGAGTTACGCCGCAGGCAATGGCATTCCGCGCGACCTCAAACTGGCTGCGGACTGGTACCGCAGAGCCGCCGAGAAGGGCGACATCGCCGGCGAGCTGCATCTGGCCGCACTCTATCGCGACGGCGGCAAAGACTTTCCCCGCGACATGGGGCAAGCTGCCAACTGGTATCGCAAGGCGGCTGATCAAGGCGATGTGAACGCGCAAGCCACTCTCGGCCTGCTCTATTTCCTCGGTCAAGGTCTTCAACAGGATTATGTCGAGGCGTACTTCTGGCTCGATCTGGCTGCGGCTGTCAAAGGCCCGAAGCAGCAGCAGTACGCCGCCAACCGGCAGCTGATCGGCACTCACATCACCACCGATCAGCTGGAAGAGGTCCATGACCGCGTGGCCAAATGGCAAGCTGCGCACCCGCGCCCCGCCGCTACCGAATAACGTGCGAGCTATCCTCAAGATAATTTGCGAACTTTTCCCCAGGAGCGGTTTTGTATCAGGGCATGATTTCAGTCGTGCCAAAAAAGGTGCTATATCAACAAAGGGTGTTAACCACTGAGAGAACATAAACGAGGCATGAAGCCCACATTGAAAACACGCGTAGGGCGAATCCAGGTCTTGACCGCTCTTGCCTTTCTTTTTGCAATGGCCCCACTCGCGGCCCATCCGCAAGCTCCTGTCGCAACGCTGACGCCTGCACCTGTCATCGCAGGCTCACCGGAGCTGATTCACGTCGATGCCGCCGGTGCGTCCGGCATCGAAGGTGAATGGCTAGGCCGCAAGCTCCAGTTCTTTCGCGGTCGAAACGGGAATGTGTGGTTTGCGCTGGCCGGCGTCGACGTTGAAGCGCCTATTGGGCCTTCGACGCTGAAGATCACTGCTCACCTGGTTCAAGGCGGCGAACGAGACCTTAGCCAGCCAGTCGAGATTCTTCCTGCGCATTATCGCACCGGCTCGCTCACCGTCGCGCCGAAGTTCGTCGAGCCCGATCCCGAGGCCCTCAAGCAGATCGAAGCCGACCAGCAACTCAAGGAGAAGATCTTTGCGACGAGCGCCGGCGAAGCGCTCTGGCAGCGCAGCTTTCGCGCGCCAGTCTCCGCTCCGCAAACCGCAAGCTTCGGCACGCGCCGCACCTTCAACGGCAAGCTGGCGAGCATTCACAAGGGGATGGACTTTCGCGCGAAGACTGGAACGCCGGTCCGCGCCGGCAACAGCGGCATCGTTGTGCTGGCACGCCCGCTCTACTACGAGGGCAACTGCGTCGTAATCGACCACGGGCTTGGCCTATTCACGCTCTCGATGCACCTGAGCCGGATCGACGTGCAGGAGGGGCAGCATGTGGCGACGGGAGGCCTGCTAGGCCTCAGCGGCGCGACAGGCCGAGTTACCGGCCCGCATCTGCATTGGGCAGTGCGTTGGCAGGGAGCATATCTCGACCCAGCCAAACTGCTGAGAATGGATTTGAATCAAGTGCGTTGATTCCCGGCCGCATGATGCTGTATCTGTGGCGCCGGTCTCCGGACCCGCACTTGGTACGAATTCATTCGGTCAGAGACCTAGCGCGAGACGGCTTCCTCTTCGACCTCATGCGCCCGAACGTTTGCAGGGCTCAAGCCCGCAGCCTTCTCCTCGCGCAGAGCCTTGAAGGCGCGATAGACAAACCAGCCCAGATACCAGCCGTCGATGAACTTGTATGGCGTCTCGCCGGTGGTGTAGTGACCGCAAGGCAGCACGCGCGGCTCAAAGTCGAGGCCGGATTCGCGGAAGGCCTTGACTACCTTCAACGAGTACTCCCTGGGAAAGGTCAGATCGTAGTCAGCATAGACCAGCAGGATCTTTTTCTGGTCTCCCGCAGCCTCCGCGCCGGCGATCTTGTCGTAGTAGTAGCAGGGGCTGGCGGCGGCCCACAACGCCCGCACGCGGTCCTGGTCAAGCCCGGCCTCGGCCAGCGCCTGCTTCACATGCCGCGTGCTCTGGCCCGCCCAGGTCACATCTCCAAACGCAGTAGACGCGTGGTTGAACGCATTCACTCTCAAGCGCGGATCGTGCGCGCTGGCCAGGTAGGCATAGCAGGAGCCGAGGCTCGTTCCCAGCACACCGAAGTGCTCGTAGCCCAGCTCCTCAAGCCAATCGAGGCAGCAGCGAATGTCGACCACTGCCTGACGGCAGGCCGAGAGCGTGCGTCCGATGTTGGCGCTGACGGCGTAGTCTGAGCGCTCCAGTTCCGCCGGTCGGCGAATGTCGTGGTAAGGCATCGAGAGCCGCAGCGCCGAGACGCCCATCTTGTTAAAAATCGTACAGAGCGAGTTGTGCCCGAGCCCGTCCGAGTTCCACTGCGGCAGCACCACAATGGCCTGCTTGGGCCGCGCAGTGTCTTTGTGTGCCGGTGCAGGATACCAGCGGGCACACACCAGGTCGTTCTCCGGATAAGGCGTCCGTTCCGGCGATGTGAAGCGCAGATACTGAGCCTTAGCCAGCTTTCCCTCGGCGGCCTGCTGCTTCATCGCCGCGTCCTTGGCCAGCGTCTCTGGGCGCACATTGGTGGGAAACAGCTCCGGATGCCGCTCTTCGAGCCGATAGTCGGTGGGTTTCTTGTAGCCAAAAAATGCATCGCTGTGGCGGATCAGGAATTCATTGACGCGGACCATGGCAGCTTCGGCCTGAGCTTCGTTGCCCGCAACTTCAGGCCCCGGCAAAACATTTCTGAAGCCGTGCTCGCGCAGAAACGGCTCAATCCACTCGAAGCCCCACTCCAGCGGACGCACCACGCGATTCTCGTCGCGCGTCGTCAGCCGCGTCTCCCAGTCATACATCCAGCGTGCGTATTGCTTCTTGAACATTGGCTGATTCAATTTTAGCAGCGCCGAGCGTGAGTTCAACCTGACTGGGTTGCGCCCTGCTCTTGAATCCTCTTCATTGTCTGCCAGTATTCATTCAATTGAGCGCGCCCGGTGCTGGATAACTTTACGGTGGTACGGGTCTTCTTTCTTTCCAAAACCTTGTCGATAGAGATCAGGCCGGCCTCCTCCAGCCGCGTGAGTTGCACCGAGAGATTGCCTTTGCTTAGTCCCGTTGCGGTTTGCAAGAAAATGAAATCGGCGCTTGAGCAGGCGGAGAGCACGGT